>Ga0102928_1000068_pt1 | contig 52640 bp, 51 predicted proteins | sample SalPonR1_B_D1_MG_FD_78504 | JGI IMG/M metagenome (GOLD analysis project Ga0102928, IMG submission 78504) | Salt pond soil microbial communities from South San Francisco under conditions of wetland restoration - Salt Pond MetaG R1_B_D1_MG | ecosystem: Environmental > Aquatic > Marine > Intertidal...
AGGTGAGCGGAGAGACCGCCACCGAAGTCGTAGGCTGCCGACAGGCCGTAGCCGTCGGAGTCAAGCTGACCAAGCGGAGCAGCCGCTGCGCCTGCGTCCCAGTCGTACGCGCCGTAGTTGGCGTGCACGGTGATCGCGTCGAAGGTGTAGCTTGCGCCAACACCCCAGTGGGTACCGTCGTTGTTCGCACCGTCGACTTCGATCATCGAGTAGTTGACCGCTGCCGAGAAGCCGGAGTCGAGAGCAACACGACCGGAGAGTCCGGTGATCGCCACGCCCTGGCTGCCAACGATGGTGTCGAAGCCGTCGTTGGTGAACTGGTAGCCGAGGCCGACGCCGAAGCTGCCACCACCGAACGAACCGGTGTAGCGAACGCCGAGGCCCCAGATCGGGTCAGCATCCACGGCAGCGTTGTTTCCGATCGCCGCACCGAAGAAGTTGCCGGTTGCGGTCTGGTTATCGTCCTGTTCGACCGAGATCGCGACGGCGAAATCGCCGAACGAGTAGTCATAGCGCAGGATCTGACCGTCGAAATGACCGTCAAGGCCGCCGTTGCCGTTGAAGCCGGCATGGACGGTGTGGTCGTCGTTGATCGACGCCGCGCCGTTGAAGTCGACTTCCTGCATCGCCCAGTCAAGCGCACCGTCGGTGTCGCCCATGGTCAGCGTGCCGAACTCGCCCGAGACGAAGATAGCGACGCCAGCGTCGTTGGTGCCGACGTTGGCTGCATTCTCGTCCGCGTCGATCGCGGCGCCGAAGGTCAGGCCGTTGTCGGCCGTGCCGGACATGGTGAAGGTGATGTCGATGTCCTGAACGAACTGGGTGGTGGCGTTATTGTTGCCGCCCTGGATACCCATTTGTGCCGAACCGCTGAGCGCGATGTCGGCCGATGCTACGCCAGCAGTTGCCACAAGGGCAGTCGTAGCGAAGAGAACCTTTTTCATGGTTTTTCCCTCGTGTTCACTTTGAAGGTGCACCTCAAGACGGTCATCCGAATTGAGTATGCCCCTGTCTCGCTTGTGGGGCCGCGTAATGCAAGAAACGCCCAAGGGTGCCGCGCATCTTGCGGGACTCGTGGTGCAGACATGTCACACACCCCGTTTCGCACCGCATGTCACCTGAAACACTAAGACAATCGGGGCTTTCGGTATCGCGCGCCCCTGCCGCTTGCGGTGCCGCCGCGACAGGGGCAGCCCGGCTTTGGCGGTGCGTGTTCGTTGCGGCCGGGGTCTCGGGGTGGCGTTGGACGGTGCTCTTGCCGCCATCGCAACGCTTCTGTAGCTAGGACCACGTTGGACCGGGCACGCGGGGCGCACGCCATGATGAGCAAGATCAAGATGGGTTCGAAGACCGGAACTGCCGCTGCATTGTGCGCGGCGCTGGCGCTGACAGGGTGCGGCACCGGCTTCGGCCAGAACGAGATGGACCCCGAGACGCGCCGCCAGCTCGAGGAAGCAGGCGCGCTGAGGCCGCGCGACCGCGACACGGTCTGGGACCTCTTCAGCAGCAGGGACGACCCCAACGTTACGGTCGAGGTCAACCGCTACCTCTGGCAGGCCTCGCTCGAGATCCTGGATTTCATGCCGATCGAGGCGGCGGACCCGTTTTCCGGCGTGATTTCGTTCGGTTACGGCACGCCCCCCGGCGGCGGCACCGCCTATCGCGCGACGGTCTTCGTGACCGACCCGGCGCTCGAGGCGCGATCCCTGCGCGTAGCGCTGCAATCGCGCGGCGGCGCCGTGGGCCGCGAGACGGCGCGCCAGATCGAAGACGCGATTCTCACCCGCGCGCGGCAGCTTCGCATCCGCGACGGACGCCTCTAGACCCTTCCGCCGTCGCACCTTAAACACGCGCCGGGCCGAGAGCCCGGCGTTTCTCGTTCTACGCAAGGAATGGCGCATGTCCCGCTACGACCCCGCGACCCTGGAACCGAAGTGGCAGAAGGCCTGGGACGAGGCCGGCACGTTTCTTGCGACGCGCACCGGGGACAAGCCGAAATACTACGTGCTCGAGATGTTCCCCTACCCGTCGGGGCGCATCCATATCGGCCATGTGCGCAACTACACGATGGGCGACGTGATCGCGCGCTACAAGAAGGCTGTGGGGCACAACGTCCTGCATCCGATGGGATTCGACGCCTTCGGAATGCCTGCGGAAAACGCCGCGATGGAAAACGGCGGCCACCCGGCCGACTGGACCTATCAGAACATCGACACGATGGTCGAACAGATGAAGCCGCTGGGATTCGGGCTGGACTGGTCGCGCATGTTCGCCACCAGCGACCCGGAATATTACGGCCAGCAACAGGCGCTGTTCCTCGATTTTCTCGAGGCGGGGCTGGTCTATCGCAAGAATGCCGTCGTGAACTGGGACCCGGTGGACATGACCGTTCTGGCCAACGAGCAGGTGATCGACGGCCGCGGCTGGCGGTCCGGCGCCGAGGTGGAACGGCGCGAGTTGACGCAGTGGTTCTTCAAGATCTCGGACTTTTCCGAGGAATTGCTGGACGCGCTCGACGGGCTCGACGACTGGCCCGCCAAGGTCAAGTTGATGCAGGCCAACTGGATCGGCAAGTCGCGCGGGCTGCAATTCGCCTTTGGTTTGACCGAGGCCACCGCCGGCCATGACCGGGTGGAGGTCTACACGACCCGTCCCGACACGCTGTTGGGGGCGTCCTTCATCGGCATCTCGCCCGACCACCCGCTGGCCAGGGAGCTGGAGGCGCATGACCCCAGGGTCGCCGAATTCTGCGCGAGGGCACGGCGCGGCGGCACCACCGAGGAGGCGATCGAAAAGGCCGAGAAGCTGGGCTACGACACCGGCCTGACCTGCCGCCATCCCTTCGACACGTCTTGGGAGCTGCCGGTCTACATCGCCAATTTCATCCTGATGGATTACGGCACCGGCGCGATCTTCGGCTGTCCGGCCCATGACCAGCGCGATCTCGATTTCGCGCGGAAATACGGGCTCGACGTGGTCTCGACCTTCGTGCCGATCTCCGGCGATCACATGAAGCCCGAGGATGGCGGCGACGCCTATGTGCCGCCCAAGACGGAAAAGGTGCACTGGACGCTGCCCTTCAACTGGGATGCCGAGGCCACCGGGACCGAAGCCATCGACGCCGCGATTCGCTTCTGCGAGGAGAAGGGCGTGGGCCACGGGGTCACCAAGTTCCGCCTGCGCGACTGGGGCCTGAGCCGCCAGCGTTACTGGGGCTGTCCGATCCCGGTCGTTCATTGCGACACCTGCGGCGTGGTTCCCGAGAAGAAGGAGAACCTGCCCGTCGAACTGCCACGCGACGTGAGTTTCGACGTGCCGGGCAATCCGCTCGACCGGCATCCGACATGGCGGCAGACGACCTGCCCGAAATGCGGCGGCGCGGCGCTGCGCGAGACCGACACGATGGACACGTTCGTCGATTCGTCGTGGTACTTCGCCCGCTTCACCGCGCCGCGCGCGAAAACGCCGACGGACATGGAAGACGCCGCCTACTGGATGAATGTGGACCAGTATATCGGCGGCATCGAACACGCGATCCTGCACCTGCTCTATTCGCGGTTCTTCGCTCGGGCGATGCACATCACGGGACATCTGCCGGAGAAGTGCAAGGAACCCTTCGACGCGCTCTTCACGCAAGGCATGGTGACCCACGCGATCTACGTCACCCGCGATGAGAACGACCGCCCGGTCTATCACTTCCCCGAGGACGTCGAGGTCCACGAATCGGGCGCGCGTCTGGGCGCCACCGGGCAGGAGGTCGAGGTCATCCCCTCGGCCAAGATGTCGAAATCCAAGAAGAACGTCGTCGACCCGTTCAACATCATCAAGACCTACGGCGCCGACACCGCGCGCTGGTTCGTCCTCAGCGACTCGCCGCCCGAGCGCGACGTGGAATGGACCGCAGCGGGGGCAGAGGCCGCCTACAAGCATCTCGGCCGGGTCTGGTCGCTGTCCGACCGGATCGCACAGATGGACCCCGCAGCGTCGGGCGAAGGAGATGCCGACCTCCTGCGCGAGATGCACAGGACGATCCGCGACGTGACGCTGGGCGTCGAAAGCTTCGGCTTCAACGCCGCGATCGCAAAGCTCTACGCCTTCACCAACACGCTGTCCCGGTCCAAGGCGTCCCACGCGGCCCAACGCGGCGCCGTCATGACGCTGGCGCAGCTGATGTCGCCGATGACGCCGCATCTGGCCGAGGATATCTGGGCCAGACAGGGCGGCACGGGCCTGATCGCCGAGGCCGCGTGGCCCGTCGCGGACGAGGCGATGCTGGTCGGGGACACGGTGACGCTGCCGATCCAGATCAACGGCAAGCGGCGGTCCGAGATCACGGTCGCCAGGGACGCCTCGAAGGAAGAGGTTGAAAAGATCGCCATGGCGGACGACGCTGTGATCAGGGCGCTCGATGGTGGAGCGCCGAAGAAGGTGATCGTCGTGCCGGGCCGTATCGTCAATGTCGTTGTCTGACCGCCGCGAGTTCCTCGCGCTTCTGGGCGTGGCGCCGCTTGCGGCCTGCGGTTTTACGCCCGTCTATGGGCCGGGCGGCACCGGCAGCGCCGTGCAGGGCCGTGTCGCCATCGCCGCGCCGGACGACCCGCTGGCCTTCAGCCTCGTGTCGCGGCTGGAGGACCGGATCGGCCGGGCCAGTGGCGGGCCTTACCTTCTATCCTACCGGATCGAGACCTCGGAATCGGCGCTGGCGCTGTCGGACACCGACGACATCAACCGGATCAACCTGTCGGGTGCCATCGCCTATACCGTGACGGATACCGGCAGCGATGTGCAGGTGCAGGCGGGCGAGGTGTCGACCTTCACGGCCTATGCCAGCTCGGGCTCGCCCGTGGCGACGGCGGCGGCGCGGCGCGATGCGCAGGAACGGCTGATGATCGCGCTGGCCGACCAGATCGTCGCGCGGCTGCTGGCCGGGGCCGACACCTGGGCATGAAACTTTCTGCGCGCGATGCCGGCGCCTATTTCAGGAAACCGGATCCCGACGCGGCGGGCTGCCTGATCTATGGCGAGGACGCGGTGCGCGTGGGCCAGTTGCGCGCCGGGCTTGTTTCCGCGCTGCTCGGTCCCAACGCGGATGAGGAAATGCGCCTGACCCGGCTGACGGCTGCGGAACTCAGGTCTGACAACGCGCTCCTGCTCGATGCGGTCAAGGCGGTTGGGTTCTTCCCGGGCCCCCGCGCCGTGCAGGTCGATCAGGCCACGGACGGATTGACGCCGGTGTTCGAGGCGGCACTGTCGGACTGGCAGCCGGGCGATGCGCAGATCATCGTGACCGCCGGCGTTCTGGCCAAGCGATCCTCCCTCCGCAAGCTCTTCGAAGGGGCCAGGTCGGCCTATGTCGCCGCGGTCTATGACGACCCGCCGGGGCGCGCCGAGATCGAGGAGTTGCTGAAAGGCGCCGACATCACGAATGTCGACCGCGCCGCGATGACCGATCTCGAAACGCTCGCCCGCACGCTCTCGGCAGGGGATTTCCGGCAGACCATCGACAAGCTTGGCCTCTACAAGCGCGGCGACGCGACACCGGTATCGCCCGAGGATCTCGACGCGGTGGCACCCCTGAGCCGTGAGGCCGAGCTTGACGACATCCTGCACGCCACGGCGGAGACCGCCTCGGGCGCGATCGGCCCGATCCTGTCGCGGCTGAAGGCGCAGGGCGTGGCACCCGTGACGCTCTGCATCGCCGCGCTGCGTCATTTCCGGGCGCTCCATGCCGCCGCCTGCCATCCCGGCGGCGCCGAAGCCGGGCTGTCGGCGCAGCGTCCGCCCGTCTTCGGCCCACGCCGGGACCGCCTGAAACGGCAGCTGTCGCGCTGGGGCCGTCCACAGCTGGAAACCGCGATCTCGATGCTGGTGGAAACGGATCTGGCCTTGCGCTCCTCGACCGCCGCGCCACAGATGGCGATGATGGAACGTACGCTGATCCGCCTTGCGATGCTGCCGGCGCGGCGCGGACGCTGAACCCCCGGGGGAGGGCCTTTCACATGACGGAACCCTACAAGATCATCGGCGCGGTCAAGAGCCGTGCGATGCGCGTGCTCTGGATGCTGGAGGAAATCGGCGTGCCCTATGAGCACATCCCCGCCGCGCCCCGGTCGGAGGAGGTCACGCGCTTCAACCCCGCCGGAAAGGTCCCGGTTCTGGTGGCCGATGGCGTTCCCATAACCGATTCCGTGGCGATCATGACCTTTCTTGGTGACCGGCATGAGGCGCTGACATACACGCCCGGCACGCTGGAACGCGCGCGGCAGGACAGCCTGACCCACGCCATCATCGACGAATTCGACGCGACCCTCTGGATGGCCGCACGGCACAGTTTCATCCTGCCCGAGGACAAGCGCATCCCCGAGATCAAGGACAGCCTGCGCTGGGAGTTCGAGCGCGCGCAGGACCAGTTCGTCCCCCGCATGGCCGAGGATGGCCCCTACCTGATGGGCGAGGAGCTGACGATCCCCGACATCCTGCTCGCCCATTGCATGGGCTGGGCGATCAACGCGAAGTTCCCGGTGACCGAACCCTTCCGCGCGCACACGATGCGGATGCGGGAGCTTCCGTCCTTCGAGCGCGCCTCAAGAGCCTGACCACTCCGCCGCGTGGCGACCCGCCCAGAGCCCCGTGGCGAGGCAGCCCGTGATCAGGTAGCCGCCTGTCGGCGCCTCCCAGTCGAGCATCTCTCCGGCCACGAAGACCCCCGGCAGGGCGCGCAGCATCAACCCGTCGTCCACCGCCTCCCGCGCCACACCACCGGCGGTCGAGATCGCCTCGTCCATCGGACGCGGGCCCAGATGGCGGACAGGCAGCGCCTTGATCAGCCGGGCAAGGTCGGCGCCATCGGGCAGCGGGCGGCCGAATTCCTGCAAAAGCGAGCGTTTCACCGGGTCGAGGCCCAGCGCCTGCGCGAGATGTTTCATCAAGGTGCGTTTCTTCGGACGCTGCGCGAGGCGGCGGGCGATCTCTTCCTCGCTGCGGTCGGGGGCGAGGTCGATGGCGAACCCCGCGCCATCCCGCACCGAAGCCGAGATCGCGTAGACGCCACCACCCTCGATCCCGCGCTCCGAGATCACCGCCTCGCCCCGCACGCTGTGGGCGCCCGCGATCAGGCGGACGGATTTCAGCGGCTGGCCCATATGCGGCGTCATGTGCGGCGTCCAGTCGACGCGAAACCCCATGTTGGCCGGGCGGAACGGGGCCAGTTCGACGCCCCTCTCCGCCAGAAGCGGCGCCCATGCCCCGTCCGAGCCCAGCCGCCGCCAGCTTGCGCCGCCCAGCGCGAGGATGGTGACACGCGGGCGCAACAGCGCCTCGCCGTGGGGCGTGTCGAACGCCCACGCCCCGTCCGCCCATCCCGTCCAGCGCCAGCCCAGCCGAAGCTCCGCCCCGATCCGCCGCAGCCATGCACGCAGGAGCGGGGAGGCTTTCATCACCTCGGGAAACACGCGTCCGGTGCTGCCGGTAAAGACCGGCTGGCCCAGCGCCTCGGCCCACGCGACGGCCTCGCGCGGCCCGAACGCGTCGAGCATCGGCGCAAGCCAGCCCTCCGCCGCGCCGTAAGCCGCCTTGAACGCGGCGGGCGCTTCGTCCTTGGTGATGTTCAGTCCCGACTTGCCCGCCATCAGGAACTTGCGGCCCGCGCTCGGCTTGGCCTCGACGATGACCACCTGCCGCCCCGCACGCGCCAGCGTCTCGGCGGCCATCAGGCCGGCAGGGCCGCTGCCGATCACCAGCGCATCGACCTTGCCTTGCGGTTCCGTTGCGCCAGACTTGTCAGCCATGAGTGACGATCCCGTATGTGCCCTCTGCCACCGGCCCATTCCGCCGCACGCGAAGCAGAGCCTGCATCACCTGATCCCCCGTCTGCGCGGCGGCAAGCGCGGGCCGACGGTTCTTTTGCACCAGCTCTGCCATAACGAGATCCACGCCACGATGTCCGAGGCCGAGCTTGCCCGCAGCTACAGCACGGTGGAGGCATTGCGCGCGCATCCAAGGCTGGCCGCCTTCATCGGCTGGGTCGCGAAACGACCTCCGGATTTTCATTCGAAAACCCCCGGCGCGCGGCGCGGCTGGAAGCGGCGCTAGCCCCACTACCCCATGCTCATCGCCTTGATGCCGCGCAGCACCTCGGGCTTTCCGGCCAGCGCGTCGGCGGAGATATCGCGCGCGGCATCCATCAGGTGCTCCGGCGCGACGATGCGGTCGATCAGGCCGTAACCGAACGCCTCGTCGGCGGTGAATTTCTGCCCGCCGAGCAGCAGGAGCTTCGTGCGTGCCGGTCCCATGAGCGCGCGCATCCGGGCGGGGTCCGAGGGTTGCGGCAGGAAGCCCAGTTTCGCCACCGGGTAGAAAAACCGCGCAGCCGGCACCGCGATGCGGATGTCGCAGGCCAGCGCCATGCCGAAGGCGCCCCCGGCCAAAGTGCCGTTCAGCGCCGCGACGGTCAGGCATTCGAGCGCCGCGAGGTTGCCCGAGACCTCTTCCCAGACCGGCGCGGTGGCGAGACCCGCGTGAGCCTCCTCCAGATCGGCGCCGGCGGAAAACACCTTTTCCCCTGCGCCCGTCAGGATCAGCGCGCGCAGGTCGGGCGCCTCGGCTGCCTCTGCCGCGATATCGGCCAGTTGCCGGAGCATGTCGCCCGTCAGCGAATTGGCCTTGTCCGTACGATCCAGCGTGACCGTCCAGAGCGGCCCTTCCCGATCGAGCCGAATCATTCGGCAAGCCCGAGCGTTGCCCGGATCTCCGGCGACCTCAGCGAGATTTCCTCGCCCAGATGCGCGTCGGCCTCCTCCGTGCACATCCATGACAGCGCGACGGCGGGCCATTCCGGCGGGATGTGGTCGGACCAGTCGAGCTCGCTCACCGGGTTCACGCCCGAGGCCTTGATCTCCTTCTGCATCTGCGTGGCCACGGTGCCCGGCGACAGGCCCATGGCGCGGATGCCCGCGCCGCCGTGTTCGAGATGCAGGCAGCGCGTCAGCATGGCGACGGCGGCCTTGGAGGCGCAGTAATGGCTCCACCCTTCCAGCGGGTTGTGCGCCGCGCCGGAACTGATGGTCAGGATGCTTCCACTCCCCTTGGCGCGCATCGCGGGCAGGACCGCATGCATCCCGTGGAACACGCCCTTGAGGTTCACGTCGATCACCTGGCCCCAGGCGTCGGGATCGACCTCATCCATGCGGGCCACGGGTTCGATCACGCCCGCGTTGTTGATCAGGATATCCACCGATCCATAGGCGTCGACGGCTGCGGTCACGGCCGCCTCCATCTGCCAGTAGCGCGAAACGTCCACGGGAACGGCAAGCGCCTGTTCCCCGATCTCGCCTGCAAGCTCGGCGATGTCCTCGCGGCTGCGCGCCATCAGGACGACATTGGCCCCCTGCGCGGCGAAGGCACGCGCGGTCGCGGCGCCGATGCCGCGGCTCGCACCGGTGATCATGGCGGTCTTGCCGCTCAGGTCGAATGTCCGGAACTGTTGGTCTGCCATGCGCGCCTCCCGAAGGGTTGCCTGTCTGCGGTTGCCTGTCTTCGATCGGGGCGGACGCTAGCGCGCCATCGCGCCGGGGGCCACCCTGCCCGGCGCGGTTTCGGCCAAATGGCGGGTTTCCTCCCTTGACCTCATGGCGGGCTCGGACGGAACATCGCGCCCGAGACAAACCCCTGTTCCCGGAGCCCGTGATCCCCATGCCCCGACTTCTGCCCGCCGTGTCCTCGCTTGCCATCATCGCGTGGTCCCCCGCTCTCGCGCAGGTCAGCGCCGCCGATCTCTGGGCGGAGTGGCAGGCGACCTCCGCCGCGATCGGCCAGGAGATGACCGCCCAGGTCACGCAGACGGCGGACGGCCTGACCCTCGAGAACTTCACGACGCGCAGCGAGGTGGACGGATCGACCACGCTGGGCCGGCTGGAGCGCGTGACCATGACCGAGTTGCCCGACGGCACCGTGTCGGTCGAGATCTCCGACCCCTATGTCACGTCGATCACTTTCCCCGAGGAGGAGGGTGGCGCGATGATCACGATCGAGATCCTGATGAACCATGAGGGCCTCGATATCTCGGTCGCGGGCACCCCCGAGGCGCGCAGCTACACCTATCTCGCCGACGCCATCACCATCAGCGAAGGCACGATCAGCAACGATCAAGGCGATCCGCCGCCCACCATCGACATGGAGATCGTCGCGCGCGACCTCGCGGCGACCTACCTCGTGTCTGGCGCGGATGTCTCGGACCAGCGCTTCGAAAGCACCGGCACCACCGGCAGCATGGCCGCGCGCCTCGACGTTCTGCCGCCACCGGGTGAGGACGGCCGCCTCAAGGCGAGCTTCGCGCTGGGCGCGATGACCTCGGAGGCGTCGGGCACGGTCGTGGCACTGGCCACCATGCAGCAGTCGGCCACCGGCCTGCCCGAAGGTTTCGAGGTCACGGGCACCACCCGTTACGACTGGTCCCGGTTCGAGTTCTCCTTCGAGGATTCCAGTGACGCCTTCAGCCTGTTCTACGCCAATGACGGCGGCGATTTCGGCGTCGCCCTGTCGAATGCGGAACTGCGCTACGACATCGCCGCCCAGGGCATCGTGACCCGCGTGGCGGGAAGCGAGATCCCTGTCCCGGTGGAGGCCTCCGCCACATCGAGCGAGCTGTCGCTGATCGTGCCGCTGGCCGCATCCGCGACGCCATCGGACGCCGCGATCCGGCTGTCCTACCGCGATCTCGCCGTCAGCGAGGAGGTCTGGGCCCTGATGGACCCCACCGGCAACGTGCCGCGCAATCCGCTGACGGTCATTCTCGACGCGACGGCGCAGATCCAGCTTATGGTGGACCTGATGGGCATCGACGCCATGGAAATGGACGCCCCGCCCGGCGAGTTGCGCGCGCTGACCGTGTCCGAGCTGGAGCTGAGCTTTGGCGACACCTCCCTCACCGGATCGGCCAACATGACCTTCGCGCCGGGACAGGTGGTGCCGCAGCCGGTGGGTCAGGCGGACCTGTCGCTGGTCGGCGGCAACGCGCTTCTGGACCAGTTGCAGGGTGCGGGTGTCATCGGCCCCGAAGAGGCCGGCATGGCGCGCGGCGTGGCCGGCATGTTCTCGCGGCCCGGTGCGATGCCCGACACGCTGGAGACGACCATCGTGTTCGGGCCGGACGGCACGATCACCGCGAACGGGGTTCCGCTGCAGTAACCGCGTCCGGATCGCCGCCTTGCACAGGGCCGGGCTTGGCCCTAGGTCCTGAGCACGGCCATCCCGGCCGAATGGACCCGACATGTCAGACGGATCGACCGACCTCGCCACCCTTGCCGAAGCGATGCTGGAGGCCGCGAAGGCCGCCGGCGCGGATGCCGCGGACGCGCTTGCCGTGGACGGAACGTCGCTGTCGGTGGACGTGCTGAACGGACGGCTGGAACAGGCCGAGCGCGCCGAGGGCGTCGAGATCGGGCTGAGGGTCATGGTGGGTCAACGTCAGGCCTGCGTCTCGGCCTCCGACATCCGGCCCGAGACCCTGCGCGAGATGGCCGAACGCGCCGTCGGCATGGCGCGGCTCGCGCCCGAAGACCCCACCGTCGGCCTTGCCGAGGCCGAGGCGCTCAGCACCCTGCGCGACGCAAGCGGCCTCGATCTCAGCGATCCGGCCGAGGATCCGGCACCTCAGGCGCTGGAAGAATCCGCGCTCCGCGCCGAAGCCGCCGCATTGGCCGTCAAGGGCATCTCGCAGGTGCAATCGGCCAGCGCCGGGTTTTCGCGGCGGCGCATCCACCTCGCCGCGACCAACGGGTTTTCCGGCGGTTACGAACGCAGCAGCCAAGGCCTGTCCTGCGTGGCCATCACCGGCGAGGGGCTGGGGATGGAGCGGGATTATTTCGGTGAAAGCCGCACCCATGCCGCCGACCTGATCGACGCCGAAGAGGTCGGGCGCATCGCCGCCGAACGCACGGTCGAACGGGCCGGGGCGCGCAAACCGCCGACCGGCGCCTATCCGGTCGTGTATCACGAGCGCATCGCCTCCAGCCTGATCGGGCACCTCCTGTCCGCTACCAACGGCAGCGCCATCGCGCGCGGCGCCTCCTGGGCCCGCGACCTGCTGGACGAGAGCGTTCTGCCCAATGGCCTGACCCTCACCGAAGAGCCCCTGCGCCCCCGCGTCGGCGGCTCCCGCCCGTTCGATGCGGAGGGGTTGGCGACCTACCGGCGGGACATCGTGGCCGATGGCGTGCTCACGGGCTGGACCCTCGATCTGGGCACGGCGCGGAAACTGGGCCTGAGTTCGACCGCCAACGCCGCGCGCGGCACCGGCGGGCCACCATCGCCCTCGGTCAGCAACGTTACCCTGACGCAGGGCGATCGGACGCTGGAGGCGTTGTTGGCCGAAATGGGAACCGGCCTTCTGATCACCTCGATGATCGGCTCGTCCATCAGTGCCACGACCGGGGATTATTCGCGCGGCGCGTCGGGCTTCTGGGTGGAAAACGGCGCGATCTCCTACCCGGTGAACGAATGCACCGTCGCGGGCAACCTGCGCGAGATGCTGGCCACGATCACGCCCGCCAACGACGCGCGCACCCACCTTAGCCGCGTCGTGCCCTCGCTGCGCGTCGAAGGGTTGACGATTGCCGGGGCCTGAGGCCGATCTGGCCCTCCTGATCGACGCGGCCCGCACGGCGGGCGATATCGCGCGCGCGCATTTCCGGTCGAACCCCGAAATCTGGACCAAACCCGACGAAAGCCCGGTGACCGAGGCCGATATCGCCATCGACCGGGTGCTGCGCAGCGATCTTCTGGCGGCGCGGCCAGACTATGGCTGGTTGTCGGAAGAGACCGAGGACGATCCCGCGCGGCTGGATGCCGAGCGCTGTTTCATCGTCGATCCCATCGACGGCACCCGCGCCTTCATCGACGGCCAGACAAGCTTTGCCCATTCGCTCGCCGTGGTCGACGGGGGCGAGGTGACGGCGGGCGTTGTCTATCTGCCGATGAAGGACAAGCTTTACGCCGCCGCGCGGGGGCATGGTGCGACGCTCAACAGCGTTGGCATCTCGGTTTCCGCGAAAACCAGTGCCACGGACGCGACGGCGCTCGCGACGAAACCGAACGTTCAGCCGAAGCACTGGAAGGGCGGTGTGCCGCCGTTCCAGCGCGTCTACCGTCCCTCCATCGCCTACCGTCTGGCCCTTGTGGCCGAGGGGCATTTCGACGCGATGTTCACGTTCCGCGACACGTGGGAATGGGACATCGCCGCGGGCGCCGTGCTGGTGCGGGAGGCCGGCGGCACGGTGACCGACGCGGAGGGTCGGTCCGTCTGGTTCAACGGGGCACGCCCGATGGCCGCCGGGATCATCGCCGCGCCGGACGCACTGCACCGGTCGCTTTTGGACTACAGGTTGGGGCGTTGAGCCATGGCGGCGGAGAGGTCACCGGGCGTGCCCGGGGCCGGGGCAGAGCCGGACGCGCCCGCCGACAGGCTGGCCATGGCCGTGACCAGCAGGAGGGCGCCAAGGGTGATCAGGCTTATGCGAAGGGTCATCGGCCGTTCATCAGCTTTCATGGCGGCGGAGTGCGCCACGGTTTCCATGACCTTGTTCTAGCGAGCTTGCGTTAACGAAGTGAGTACGGAACCCCTTACCCGACGCGCCCGGGGCGCCTTGACCACCTGCGGCAGTCCCTTAGGCTGCGCGGCGCGAACGACGGGGCAAACGATCCTCCGAAGGGTGACGCGGGGCATGGTGAACGATGGGTAATTCTCTGGCACTTGGCCTTTACCTCGCCTGGTCCGGGCGCGGCGGGCTGTCCTACGCCAACCGCAAGCTGCGCGAGCGCCTGAAAGAGGGCAAGGAAGACCCCGACCGCATCGCCGAACGACGCGGCGAGGCCAGCCAGCCCCGGCCCGATGGCAGGCTGATCTGGTTCCATGCCGCCAGCGTCGGCGAAAGCCTCGCGCTGCTGGAACTGATCCGCCGCATCGTCGAGGAACGCGATGACGTGACCATCCTGATGACCACGGGCACCGTAACCTCGGCGGGCGTGATGTCCGAGCGCCTGCCCGAGGGCGCGATCCATCAGTATATCCCGCTTGATGCGCGGGCTTTCGTGACCCGGTTTCTCGATCACTGGCGCCCCGACCTCGCCGTCTGGAGCGAGAGCGAACTGTGGCCCGCGCTGATCAGCGAAACCCACAAGCGCGGCGTGCCGATGATGATCGTCAACGCCCGCATGTCGAAGGCCAGTCACGACCGATGGCGGTTCCTGCGCGGCATGGTGCGGAGCCTGCTGACCCGCTTCGACGAGGCGCTTGTGCAGGACGATATCACGGCGATGTATCTGCGACGCCTGGGCATGCCCGCCGAGCGGATGCATGTCACCGGAACGCTCAAGGAAGGCGCTGCCGCGCTGCCTTGCGACGAGGACGAACGGCGGGAGATGACGGAGCATCTGGGCGGCCGCCCGGTCTGGCTGGCCGCCTCGACCCATGACGGCGAGGAGCATATCGTACTGGACGCGCACCGGATCGCGCTCAAGGTCAATCCGCGTCTTCTGCTCATCCTCGCGCCGCGTCATCCCAACCGCGGCGACGAGATCGCGCAGATGCTCCAGACCGAGCGTTGGCGGTTCAACCGTCGCACCGCCGGGGAAATGCCGGATGCCGAGGCGCAGGTCTATCTGGCCGACACGATGGGTGAGTTGGGTCTTTGGTACCGCGTCGCGCCCATCAGCCTTGTGGGCGGATCGCTGCAGCCCATCGGCGGACACAACCCGTTCGAGCCGGCCGCACTGGGCTCCGCCATCCTGCACGGGCCGTATGTCACGAATTTCGTCGATATCTACCAACGCCTGACCGAGACCGGCGCAACGCGACTGGTGACAGGGCCCGACACGCTGGCCGAAGCAGTGCACGAGCTGATGAACCCCGACAAGGCCGCAGGAATGGCCCATGCGGCGTGGGAGGTCGTCTCGCAGGGCGCGGAGGTGACCGACCGCGCGCTGGACGCCATCTTCGAAAGGCTCGACGCCGGGCCCCTGCAGAAAAGTCTCTAGGATGCGCGCACCGGCCTTCTGGTACCGGCCGCCGGGGCTGGCCTCCGCACTTCTGGCGCCGCTCGGCGCTCTTTATGCCGCGGGCACGGCGAGACGCTTGCGGCGTGGCTCGCGCGAACGCGTCGGCGTGCCGGTCATCTGCGTGGGCAATATCAACGCGGGCGGCACCGGCAAGACACCGACAGCGATCGCACTGGCCCAGAGGCTGAAGGATCAGGGCCGCGCGGTCCATATCGTCACGCGCGGGCATGGCGGCGCGCTCGAGGGTCCGGTTCTGGTAGAAGAACGCAGGCACCGCGCATCCGAAACCGGCGACGAGGCGCTTCTGCTGGCCGCTTTCGCCAAGACCTGGGTCGCCAGGGACAGGCTTGCCGGGGCACGGGCCGCCGTCGATGCGGGGGCAGATGTCATCCTGCTCGACGACGGGTTCCAGAACCCCGCGCTCGCCCATGACCTATCGATCGTCGTGGTTGACGCGCATCGCGGCTTCGGCAACGGGCGCGTCCTTCCGGCCGGGCCCTTGCGGGAACCGGTGGCGCGCGGTCTGGCAAGGGCCGATCTGGTGCTGTCCATCGGCCCCGGGGCGGCACAGGCGCGATTTGCGGAGAATGAGGGCCGCGACCTTCCCGTGCCGATGTTGCGCGGCCGACTGGTGCCATTGCCCACGGGACTGCCTTTCGACGGCCTCCCGGTTCTCGCCTTCGCGGGGATCGGACACCCGGAGAAATTCTTCGTCACGCTGCGCGAGATGGGGGCGGACATGAAGGCGGCGCACGCCCTGTCCGATCATCAGCCCCTGTCGGATACGCTCATGGCGCGCATCTTCCGCGAGGCCTCGACGATCGGGGCGCAGGTGGTGACGACCGAAAAGGACGCCGTCCGCCTGTCGCCGGAGTTCCGGCCGCGCGTCCTGACCGTGCCCGTCCGGCTCGAGATCGAGGATTGGGCGCCGCTGGACAGTCTCCTTGATCGCCTTTTGTAGGGCGGGACTTGTCCCGCCGTGACGCGGAGGCGGGACTAGTCCGCCCTACGCGGTCGACCAGCCGGTCAGGTCGTCGTCTTCGCCCAGTTTCGGGGCAGGAATGTGCGGCGCCACCTCCGCCTCCGAAAACCGGAAGGGTGGGCGCACGCCCGGAACGCCATCGGCCTCGCGCCGCATCCCGCGCGCGATGACCTGCGGATCGGCGAAAACCTCGGCCAGATCGTTGATCGGCCCGGCCGGCACGCCATGCGCCTCGCAGGCGGCCAGAAGCTCCGCCTTGCTGCGCGTGAGCGTGGCCTCGGTCAGGCGCCGGGTCATGTCCTCACGGTTGGCGATTCGGTCGGCATTGGTCAGGAATTCCGGCGCGTTGGCCATCTCCTCGAGACCCAGCAGCCCGCAGAGCCGCCGATACTGCGCGTCGTTTCCGGTGGCGATGATGATCCAGCCATCGGCGCAGTCGAAGACCTGGTAGGGCGTGAGGTTCTGGTGCGCGTTGCCGATACGCTCGGGCGCCACACCGGTCGTCAGGTAGTTCATCGCCTGGTTCGCCATGAAGGCCGTGGCCACGTCCAGCAGTCCCATGTCGATATGCTGCCCGCGCCCGGTCCGGTCCCGCAGGTGAAGTGCTGCGAGGATCGCGTTCACGGAATAGAGCCCCGTCAGGATATCAGTGACGGCGACGCCCACCTTCTGTGGTTGCCCATCCGGGTCGCCGGTGACGGACATGATCCCGCTCATGCCCTGGATGATGTAGTCGTAGCCGGCGCGATGGGCGTAGGGTCCGTCCTGCCCGAAACCGGTGATCGAGCAGTAGACGAGGCCCGGATTGACGGCACTGAGACTGTCGTAGTCGAGCCCGTATTTCGCGAGGCCCCCGAGCTTGAAGTTCTCGATCAGGACATCGGCGTCCTTCGCCAGTTCCAGAACGCGGGCGCGGCCCGCCTCGGTCCGGAAATCGGCGATGACGGATTTCTTGCCGCGATTGCAGCTGTGGAAATAGGCGGCCGACCTGTCGCCCTCGCGCTCCACGAATGGCGGGCCCCAGCGGCGGGTGTCATCGCCTTCGGGGGCCTCGACCTTGATGACTTCGGCGCCCAGATCGGCAAGCGTCTGGCCAGCCCATGGGCCGGCCAGGATGCGCGCAAGTTCAAGAACGCGGATACCCGCGAGCGGTGTCGTCATTGCGCCTCGGCCAGCGCCTCGTCCAGAAGGGCCGAGAGATCGTCATAGCTCATGTTGCCATGCATCACGTCGTTGATGACAAGCGTCGGCGTGCCGCTGATCTCGTGAACCTCCATGTGCCCCTCGTAGGCGGCCAGCAGGGCCTCGGCCATCGGCTGGCTGGTCATGCAGGCGTCGAGTTCGTCATTGGTCAGGCCCGCGGTGCGCCCGATCCGGCGCAGGCTCTCGGCGATATCGGCCGGCGAGCCTTGCGTCCATTCCGGCTGCTGCGCGTAGATCAGGTCGACGATACCGAAGAACCGGTCCGGTCCGCCACAGCGCGCGACCATGCTGGCCCAGAGGCCGAAGCGGTCGAAATAGACCTCGCGATACACATAGCGGATGCGGCCCGGCTCCACGTAATCCGTCATCAGCTGCGGCACGAGATTGGCGTGCAGGTTGCGGCAATGCGGGCAGGTGAAGGAAGAATACTCGATCAGTTCGACCGGAGACTCCGGATCGCCGAGGACCATCTCCATGACCTCGTATCCGGTTTCGGCGCCCTCGGACGTCTGCGCGTTCGCCGCGCCGAACGGCAAGAGCGGGCCGGTCTCCGGCGCCGGGCGCAACAGGGCAGCCCCGCCCCATGCGGCCGCTCCGACGCCCGCCGCGCCAAGAAGAAGTGCTCTACGATTCATTGTCATTCTCCAGATCTTTTCCTGGTCATCTAGTCCCTGACGACCTTGCGCGCCAGTGCCTCCAGCGCGGCACGCAGGTCGTCGTTCTCGATGTTGCTCAACCCCTCGGTCACGCGCGACAGGCGTTCGGGGTCGGGTTCCGCCTCTTCTGCCTTGGGCGCGGGGCGGAAGGCAACCTGCCCCTCGGCGAACCCCGTCGGCGCGGTCTGCGTGACCTGGATGCGCGACACGGCGCGGTATCCGTAGCAGGCATTCACCCGGTCGACGATCTCGGTCCCGCGCATCTCCAGCACCGGCGCATGCGCGCCCGTCGTCAGCAGCACCAGCGTTCCGCCGAAGCCCCGGCCATAGGTGATCCTGATCGGAACGGCGATCGACGCGATCTCGGCGCCGACCACATCGCCCCAATGGCTCAGCAGCCGCGCCTCGGCGAAACCGCGTTTCTCGGCCGGGGCCTTCATCTGACCCTTGACCAGTGTCGAGGCGCGCTCGAAGCCGCGGCGTCGGCGCGCCTCGGGGGTCATGCTGTCCTGTCGCGACGCGGCCATGGCCTGTGATCTCCGGTTCGATCCGCGGGCCTTGCCTTTGCCCGCTTTCGTCGCACTCTATGCGGTCACGAAGTGTTAACCAATAACCCCCTGACCGAAGGCCGATAACGCTTGCGTGACGCCGAGATTAAAGCCGCCCTGATGGACTGGTACGACCACCACGCAAGGGACCTGCCCTGGCGCGTGGGGCCGCGGGGCATCGCCGACGGCGTGCGGCCCGACCCCTACGCCGTGTGGCTGTCGGAGGTGATGCTGCAACAGACGACCGTGGCCGCCGTGCGCGACTACTTCCACCGCTTCACGGCGCGCTGGCCCCGGGTGGGCGACCTGGCGGCGGCGGCGGATGCCGACGTGATGGCAGAATGGGCGGGCCTGGGATATTACGCGCGGGCGCGCAACCTGCTGAAATGCGCCCGTGTCGTGGCCTCCGATCTGGGCGGCCGTTTTCCCGATACCGAGGACGGCCTTCAGGCGCTTCCCGGGATCGGCCCCTACACCGCCGCCGCCATCGCCTCCATCGCCTTCGACCGGCCCGCCACCGTTCTCGACGGCAATATCGAGCGCGTGATGTCCCGCCTTTTCGCGGTGACCGAGCCGCTCCCCGCGTCCAAGCCGCGACTGAAGGCGCTTGCCGCGCGGCTGACCCCTGACAGGCGCCCCGGCTGCCATGCGCAGGCGCTGATGGACCTTGGCGCCACCGTCTGCACACCGAAATCGCCCGCCTGCGGGATCTGCCCGCTGATGCAAGGGTGCGCGGCGCGGCGCGCAGGGATCGCCGGAGACCTGCCCGCCAAGGCGCCGAAAAAGGCCAAGCCCGTGCGACAGGGCATCGCCTATCTGGTGCGGCGCAGCGACGGCGCGTTCCTGCTGGAGACGCGGCCGCCCTCGGGCCTCCTCGGCGGCATGCTGGGCTGGCCGGGAAGCGACTGGGTCGAGGCCGATCCGGCACCCGCGCCGCCCGTGCCCGCCGACTGGCACGATCCCGGCCTCGAGGTGCGGCACACGTTTACGCATTTTCACCTGCGTCTCACCCTGCGTCTGGCGATCGTCGATCCCGACGCCGCGCCCACGCGGGGGGACTTCATCGACAAGCACGCGTTCAGGCCCAACGCGCTGCCGACGGTCATGCGCAAGGCCCATGACCTCGCGCGCGACCAATGGGCCGAACTGCTGGTGCCGGAGTGACGCAACGGGACGCGCGCACCGATATTGACGCGCCAAGCGGCAGGATCGACCCTACGCTCGCCGCGCAACTGTCTCGCATTGGTCCCGCCCGCATGATCTCCGCCGCCGACCTCAGATCCCCGGCCCATGCCCTGCCCTTCTGGCTATCGCTGGCGATCGTGCCGCTGGTCTTCGTCGCGGCGGTGCTGGGCGGTTGGTGGTTCCTGCTGGTGCCGCTGGCGGCGTGGTGGCTGTTGGGCGCGCTGGATTTGGTGATCGGAAGCTATTCCGCGAATGCCGATCCGATGACGCCGGAGCGGGACCTGAGGCTCTACCGGCTGGTCACGATGCTCTGGGTCCCGGTCCAGATCGCCATGATCTTCGGCCTGATCTGGTTCGTGCAGAACGCCACGTTGCTCCAGACATGGGAGAAGGCGGGCCTGTTCTTCGCGGTCGGCGTCCTCAGCGGGACCGTGGGGATCACCTATGCCCATGAGCTGATGCATCAGCGAAACAGGCTTGAGCGGTGGCTGGCCGATATCCTGCTGGCCTCGGTGCTCTATTCGCATTTCAGGTCCGAGCATCTGCTGGTGCATCACCGCCATGTGGGCACGCCCGCCGACGCGGTGACGGCCCGCTACAACGAGGGATTTCACCGTTTCTTCCCGCGTGTCCTGCGCCAGAGCGCCATCTCGGCCGTCAGGGCGGAGGCGCGGATGCTGGCGCGCAAGTCCCGCCCGTGGTGGGACGCCGGCAACCCGTTCTGGCGCTATGCCGCGTTGCAGGGCATGTGCCTGGGCGCCGCGTTCCTTCTGGGCGGATGGGGTGGCGTGGGTCTGTTCGTGCTGCAGGCCGTCGTCGCGATCTGGCAGCTGGAGCTGATCAACTACGTCGAACATTACGGGCTGACCCGCAAACATCTGGGCGACGGGACATACGAACGGGCGCAGCCGCACCATTCGTGGAACACCTCGCACAGGATGTCGAACTGGCTCCTGATCAACCTGCAGCGCCATTCGGACCACCACGTTAAGCCGGACCGGCGCTATCCGCTTCTGCAGACCTATGCCGAGGATGTCGCCCCCGGCCTGCCCCATGGCTATCCGCTGATGTCCATCGCCGCGATGATCCCGCCGCTGTGGAAGCGGATCATGAACCCGCGCGTGAAACGCTGGCGCGCGGCGCACTATCCTGAAATCACGGATTGGCACCCCTACAACAAGGCGCTGAACCCCTTGCCAAGGCCGTAGGGCGGGACTTGTCCCGCCGCCCCCGCCCTAGCGCTGCAACGCCGGCGTCTGATGGATATGGCTTCCATCCTCGGCCGCATGCACGAGGAAATGCGCCACGTCCGCGCGGGAAATCACGCCCTGCCGCCAGCTCTCGGGCGTGACCAGCACCTGGTATTTCCCCGTCATCGCATTGTTGGTCAGGATACCGGGCCGCGCGATGGTCCAGTCGAGGCCGGAGCCGCGGATCAGATCCTCCTGCAATGCCTTGTCGGCATAGGCACGCCCGAGGAACAGCTTGAAGGTCAGCTTTTCGGGCGTCGACAGCTTGGCATAGCTGTCGCCCGTCCCGAAGCCCGTCACCGCCAGAAGCCGTTTGACCCCGGCGGCCTGCATCTCGGGGATCAGCGCCTGCGCGGTCGAGGAGAACAGCGTCGTGGGCCTGAGCACCCGCAGATCGCGCGGCACGCCGAGCGTCAGGATCACCGCATCCGCGCCCGGCACCACGCGGGCCAGCAGCTGCGGGTCGGTCGCATCGCCCGCGATCTTCTGCAGCGCGTCGCTGTCGATCTCGATCTTGTCGGCGCTGCGCGCCACCGCGCGCACCTCGTGGCCCCGCTCCAGCGCGTAGTCGACAACCTTGCGCCCGATCCCCCGGCTTGCTCCGATCACGGTGAGTTTCATGTGCTGACCTCCGGTCTTTCGGAAGGACCTAGCCTTTGCCGTGGTGTCGTCTATCCCTCCGCCGGCGGAAGATGCCCCGTCTTGACGTACAGAAGGCAGCCCTGGTCGGAAGTCGCGTCATGGGCGAACCCGTCGGGGTTCCTGATCCACGTGCCTGCCGGATATTGCCCATGCTCGTCTGCGAAAGCGCCCTCCAGCACGAAGACCTCCTGCCCGCCGGGATGCGCATGCGCCGGGATTACGGTGCCCGGCGCCCAGCGCTGCAAGGTCACCTCTTCGGACGGGACGGAATGGAGCGGCAGCACCTCGACGCCCTCGCGAGCGCCGGGCGCGAAGCCAGCCGTCCGCGTGTCCACCACCTTCTGCTCTGTGTCGCCTTCCGCGAACTGGTGCAGCTTCACGAGGATCGTCGCGCCCTCGGGGCCGATATGCGGGCGGTGCGCCGTGCCGATCGGATTGCGGACATAGGTGCCTGCGGGATAGTTGCCCGCTTCGTCCGAAAACACGCCCTCCAGCACGAGGTATTCCTCGCCGCCGCCATGGGTATGCGCGTCGAAGGCGCTGTTGGGCGCGAAGCGCACGAGGCTCGTGGCGCGCGCCACCTCATCGCCGATGCGGTCGAGCATCATACGCTCGACCCCGGAAGCGGGCGACGCGACCCAGTCGCGATCCTCGGGGCGGATCACGACGCGGCGCGAGAAATCGGCGTTCAGTCGGATGCGCTGTCCTTTCCTGCGGGGTTGCCTCGGGTCCCCCGAAAACCACGCTTGCAGACGGATCGCAAGCAGAGGACGCAGACGAAAGCTCAGCCCATCTCGGCGCGGATCTGCTGGCGCAGCACGTCGATCGGCACCGTCTTGCCGTCGCGGCGGAAGTGCCAGTAGGTCCAGCCGTTGCAGGACGGCGCACCCTCCAGCTCGGCGCCGACCTTGTGGATCGAACCCTTCACCTGGTCGGCGATCAGTGTGCCGTCGGCGCGGACCTTGGCCATCTGGCCGCGCGAATTCACCAGCATCTCGCCGGGCCGCAGCATGCCGCGTTCGACCAGCTGCCCGAACGGCACGCGCGGCTCGGCGCGTTTCGACCGGCTCACCTCCAGCGCGGAACGGTCATAGGGCCGCACGCGGGACAGACGCTCCTCGGCGATCTCGCGATAGGCGGCCTCCCGTTCGATGCCGATGAAATCGCGGCCGAGCATGCGCGCCACGGCGCCGGTCGTGCCGGTCCCGAAGAACGGATCGAGCACCACGTCGCCCGGTTCGGTCGCGGCGACCAGCACGCGGTGGAGAAGCGCCTCGGGCTTCTGCGTGGGATGCGCCTTGCCGCCCTTGGCGTCCTTGAGCCGCTCGGACCCGTTGCAGATCGGCAGGACCCAGTCCGACCGCATCTGGATGCCTTCGTTCAGCGCCTTCAGCGCCTCGTAGTTGAAGGTGTATTTCGCGCCTTCCGATTTCGACGCCCAGATCATCGTCTCATGCGCATTGGTCAGCCGCTTGCCGCGGAAATTCGGCATCGGGTTCGTCTTGCGCCAGACCACGTCGTTGAGGATCCAGTAGCCTTGGTTCTGCAACTCGGCGCCAACGCGGAAAATGTTGTGATAGCTGCCGATCACCCAGATCGCGCCGTCGGGCTTCAGCAGGCGCCGCGCGGCCGCCAGCCAGTCCTTCGTGAACTTGTCATAGACAGCGAAACTGTCGAACTGGTCCCAGTGGTCGTCGACCGCGTCCACCTCGGTGTTGTTGGGGCGATGCAGCGCGCCCTTCAACTGTAGGTTATAGGGCGGATCGGCGAAGATCAGGTCGATGGAGGCCTCTGGCAGGCCGTTCATCACCTCGATGCAATCGCCGTCCAGAATCGCGTTCAACGGCAGCCGCGCTGCCGGTTTGGTCTTGGTTTGGGTCATCACTGCCTCTGATGATGCGCCTCTTTGGGCGCGATTTGTTATCCACAGAATCGCAGAGACCCGAATCGCGGTCAATTTCTTTTTGATAATCAGTGTGTTGCAGGGATCACTTCCACAACATCTGGTAGACTGGCGCGAAGGATCGCCTATGGTGCGGCGTCACCCCCAGATGTTGCAGAGCGTCGCGATGGGCCTGCGTGGGGTAGCCTGCATTGGTAGCCCAGCCATACCCAGGATGCGCGGCGTCAAGCTCCACCATGACCCGATCCCGCGCGACCTTGGCGACGATGGAGGCGGCTGCGATCGACACGCAAAGCGCGTCGCCCTTCACCAGCGGCGAGGCCGCGCAGGGCAGGTCCGGGGGGCAGGCGTTGCCGTCCACCAGCACATGATCGGGCGCCGAGGGCAGGGCCTCGACCGCGCGGCGCATGGCGAGGAAGGCCGCGTTGCGGATGTTGAGCGCGTCGATCTCGGCGACGCTCGCCCAGCCCAACCCGATCTCGGCGATCTCCACCAGTTCCGCCAGAAGCGCCTCGCGCCGTCGGGCGCCCAGCACCTTCGAATCGTTCAGGCCGGGGGGGATGCGGTCGGGATGCAGGATCACCGCGGCGGCGGTGACGGGACCGGCCAGAGGCCCGCGTCCGACCTCGTCCACGCCGGCGACGATGCGTGCGCCCGCCGTCATCAGGTCGGTCTCGAAACGGTAATCCGGCGCGGGGTTCGGCTGGGTCGGCATGGGCACTTCATTCCACGCGAGACGCGGTTAGACAAGAAAAGGGCGGCGGTCTTGGCAACCACCGCCCTCCCGGTCCATGGGGGTCTTGCTTGGTTGTGCGCCCCCTCAGGGCCGGAAGCCCGCCTCGCGGACCCAGCCGTTCTGCGCAAGGCAACGGCCGCCGTAGATCATCCGGGGACCGCGCTGGGTTTCGACGCGACGCAGGCAGTTCTGCGGAAGCAGGGCGGGACGCGCGGCATTGTTCTGCATGCAGCGCCGGACATACCCGCGGTAGTACCCGTTCTGGTCCCGCCCCTCGATGAAGCAGCGCGCCGGCGCCACCAGCTGTTGCGGACGTTGCGGAACATGTGCCTGCGGCGGGCGATGCCCGTAGTTGCGGGTCACGGTGGTGTTGCGGTTGTTGTTGTTCTGGATCGCCTGCCCGATGGCATAAAGCGCGATCAGGCCGCCGATGATCGCGATAGCCTCGTCATTGTTGGCGCGGGCCGGGGTGGCCGAAGCGCCGACAGCACCGATGGCGAGGCTCAGCGCCAGTCCGGCGGCGGTCAGGGTGCGCGTGATGCGTGTCATGGGTCGTCTCCTGCTGTCGTGTTACATGGGACCGGGCGAGTGTGGAAAGGCGCGCTGCCCGGAAGATGCATCCACCATTCCGCCACCCCCGAAAGCCAAGCAATAACGGCCCGCCGTTATCGGATAACGGATCTGCCGAGGGGCGCTGTCATTGCCTGTCGGAGGCATCCGGCGCGAGTGTCGCCGCAGCCCCGTGGACGTCTGTGGACGGGGGTCCCGGCATGGAGTACGAGACGAGGTCATGAAGACACCTATCCGACATATCGTGCTTGGCGCGGTTCTGGCCGTGGTCGCCGGTCCGGCCGCAGCGGCCTGCTATGCCGATTACCGCGCGCAAAAGGACAACCCCTTCGGCCTGCATTACGGCGTGATCGAATTGCCTGACAGCGCCTGTTCGGTCTCGGCGGCCGAGCCGGTCATAGCCGGGCGCATCGCGGCGGATGGCTGGCAGCTCTTGCAGGTGATTTCCGTCTTCGACGAGAGCGGTCTGGACGCCAGGAGGTCCGATGCCGGAGCCTACTTCCTCCGTTTCTGAGACCCGGCTCGCATCCGCGCGGGTCATCCAGATCGGCCTTGCCGCCATCGTCGCGATCCTCGTGGTCTCGGCGATCCTTCTGTTCGTGAACCTGCCGGATGCCGACGCTTTCAACGCCGCGATCACCGAGATCTTCGTGGACGCCGACGTTCGCGATCCCGACGCGACCCAGATGCTCGAGATCATGGCCGAAACCGGCACGACCTTTTCCGGCGTGCTGGGCAGCTACCGCGCTGTCATGTTCGTCCTGATCGTCTTTGCCGCCGCGCTGCTGATCGCGTGCCTCGTGTTTCTCGCCACCATCGTCACGCTGAACCGCCGCATCGGCGAGATCGAGCGGCGGGGCATCCAGGTAAGCTCGCTGATCCTCAGCCGGGAGGAACGCGTGGTTCTCATCAACAACCTCGAATTCAAGCTGACCGAGGCGGCGATGGAAACGCTCTCGGTGCTGGTCGAGGCGCGGCTCGACGACGAGATCCTGAGCGGCGCGCAGATCGAGGCGATGGTGTCGGGCAAGCCCGAGACCGATGCCGACGAGGCCGCCGGCGCCACACGGATCAAGCGGCTCAGGGACACGCTGGGCAACCAGCTGGTCAGCGAGCTTCTGGTCAAGAACATCGCGCGGCGCGGCTATGTCCTGTCGATCGACAAGGACGTGATCCGGATGCTTTAGGCCAGCGCCGCCATCACGCCGCGCAGTTCCGCCAGCCCGCGCAGCCGCCCGATCAGGGGATAGCCCGGCTGGCCCTGTCGGCTCAGGTCATCCAGCAGGTCATGCCCATGATCCGGCCGCATCGGGATCTCCGCGTCCGCACGGCCCGTGTCCCGGCGGCGCGCCTCCTCGGCCAGAAGCGCCCGGATCGTAGCCACCATGTCGGTATCCCCGCCCAGATGCGCGCTTTCCTCGAAGCCGACGCGGTCCCCATGCGCCTCGGCATCCCGTGTCGTGTTGCGCAGATGCACGAAATGGATGCGGTCGCCCAGCGCCTCGACAAAAGCCACCGGGTCGAAATCGGCGCGCACGCCCAGCGATCCGGTGCAGAGCGTCGCGCCACAGGCATGGCTCGGCACGGCATCCAGAACGGTCCGGTAATCGGCAAGCGTGGACATCACCCGGGGCAGGCCCAACAGCGGAAAGGGCGGGTCGTCCGGGTGACAGCACAGGCGCAGGCCAAGCTCTTCCGCGACGGGCACGACCTCCCGCAGGAAGGCGATGAGGTTTCCGCGAAGATCCTCCGGGCCCATTCCGTTGTAATCGGCAAGGCAGGCGCGCACATCGTCCAGCGTCCAGCTTTCCGTGGACCCCGGCAGACCGGCGGTGATCTTGGCGGCCAGCGCCTCGGACGTGGCCGTGTCGAGCGCGGCGGCGCGGTCTCCTGCCATTTCACGCAGCGCGGGCGGATAATCCGCCTCGGCCCCTTCGCGCAGCAGCAGGTGCAGATCGAAGGCGGCGAAGTCGACAAGGTCGAAGCGCATCGCCGTGCCACCGCCATCGACCGGATGCCTCAGGTCCGTGCGCGTCCAGTCGAGCACCGGCATGAAGTTGTAGCAGATCACGCGCGGGCCACCCGCCCCGGCCACCGCGCGCAGGCTTGCGATCCAGGCGTCCACATGCGCCCGCCATGGCCCCGTGCGGGTCTTGATCGCTTCGGAGACCGGGATACTTTCGATGACATCCCATGTCAGGCCGGCGGCCTCGATCTCGGCCTTGCGGGCGGCCACCTCATCGGTGCGCCACGCCATGCCGGAGGGCACATGGTGCAGCGCGCTGACGATGCCCGCGGCCCCGGTCTGCCGCACCTCGGCCAGGGTGATCGGATCGGGCGGCCCGAACCAGCGCCAGGTCTCCCTCATGTCACCCCCTCCGGCACCCAGCCCAGCCACATCGGGTGATCCGGCGGCAAGGGCAGTGTCACCGCCTGTCCCGACCGCGCGGCGGCATATATGGCGGTGACAAGTTCGATGGACGTTTGCCCATCCGCGAAAAGAACCGCGTTCGAACCCTCCCCCTCCAGATGATCGGCGATCGCGGCCAGGTATCCCGCGAAGCCCGTGGGCGCGGCGACATGGGCCGCCACGATCCCGTCGATGCGGTCCTGCATCGCGACGTCGCGCGCCTCGAACCGCCATGGGCCGCGCGCGGGCGCGTAGGGCTCCGTCCCGCTGGTGGCGGTCAGATCGCGAAACACCAGACGCAGCCGGGTTTCGTCCCGCGCGGCGCCCAGGGTCACCGAGGATGTCGCCAGCGCGCCGTTCCGGAACTCCATGGCGATGGCGGCGCAATCGTCGGTCTCGATCGGGTTCACGCGGGTCGCGAGATGCGCCTGCACCTTCGCGATGGGTCCGAAATAGCGGCACAGGAGATCATGCGCGTGGATGGCATGCCCAAGGATCGCGCCACCGGCCTCGCCCGCCCATGTGCCGCGCCACGGCACGGCGTAGTAATCGGCGGTGCGGTTCCAATGGGTCTCGAGGCTGGCCATCACCGGCGGACCGCAAAGACCGGAGCGCACCATGTCGTCCAGCGCGGCGAGGGCGGGGCCATAGCGATACTGGAACACCGGAAACAGGCGTCGGCCCGACCGGGTAACGGCATCCCCGATTGCTGCGGCTTCGCCAAGGCTGCGCGCCAGAGGCTTTTCGCAGATCACGTGCTTGCCCGCGTCCAGGGCGGCGATCGCGACCTCGGCATGGAGATGCGGGGGAAGGCACACATCCACGAGGTCGATGTCATCGTTCATGAGAACTTCGGCCATGTCGGACAGGATGTGAACGGTGTCGTCCTTGCCGACGACCGCACTGGCGCGATCCGTGTCGAGATCGCAGAACGCCGCCACCTGAAAGCGGTCGGGCAGCGCGCGGTATCCGGCAAGATGCTCCGCCCCTATCCCGGCGCCGAGGATGGCGACGCGTATCATGGGGCGCCCTCCGCCATGGCCTGCGCCTGCAAGGCCAGCTCCATGACCTTGAAACAATGTGCCTGGGTCATGGCGGTTTCCGTCCGGTCCTGCACATCCGCGATGATCCGAGAGAAATATGGCAGACGGGCGTCGCGCGCGTCGATGACTTCGCACCGGTCGCCATTGACGAGGATCAGCGTATCCGGGCCCGGCCGCCCGGCCACGTCGACGTATTTGCGCAGCTCGATATACCCCTCGGTCCCGAGGATCGTCAGCCTCCCGTCGCCCCAGTTGGGCAGCGCGTCCGGCGTGAACCAGTCGACGCGGATATAGCCGCGCCCCTGGTCGGACCGCAGGGCGATCTCGCCGAAGTCCTGCAGCCCAGGATCGCCAGGATGGGCGTAGTTCTCGACCGCCGCATGTGTGATCTCGGCATCCTGCGAGCCGGTGAAATGCAGGAACTGGTCGATCTGGTGGCTGGCGATGTCGGTGAGAATACCACCATAGGCTGCGCGGTCGAAAAACCAGTCCGGACGGGTCGCGCGGTTCAGGCGGTGCGGCCCAAGACCCACCGTCTGCACCACACGCCCGATGGCGCCGTCCCGCACGAGGTCCTCGGCCATGGTGACGCAGGGCACCTCGAAGCGTTCGGAAAAGTCGATGGACCAGATGCGCCCGGTCTCCGCCTGAACGGCGCGGATGCGCGCGAGGTCCTCGGGCGTGGTGCAGCCGGGCTTGTCGACCATCACGTCCTTTCCCGCGCGCATCGCTTCGATGGCAAGGTCCGCACGGTCCCTCGGAATGGCGGCGACGACGACAAGCGCGACATCCGGCCGGTCGAGAAGCGCGCGGCGGTCCGCGACCTTCGGCAGGTCGGGAAAGCGTTTCACGAAACCGGGCTCGGTTTCGGGCGTGCCATCCGTCCACCAGCCGACGCAGTCCGCACCCGCGCCAATCAGATGCTCCGTCATGCCATAGGCGTGCCGATGGTCGATGCCGATGACGGCGAATTTCAGGCTCATGTCACATCCATGTTATTATACAAGTACTGTCGTCCGGTCTGCGCCGACACGGTGATCGCATGGATCAGCTCATGCGCCGCAAGCGCGTCGCGCCCCGTGATGGACGGAGGTCGGCCCGCCATCACCGCCACCGCGAAATCCTCCAGCACCGAGGCGTGCCAGTCATGGGTGAAGGCCATCGGATCGGCGCCGCCCCCGGTCGTGGCCGTCGCGCCATGGGTCTCGGTCCGGCCATCCCGCCAGTCGACGCGCAGCACACCCTCCGCAAGGCGCAGGCTGGCCTTCTCGAAATGCAGCGTGATTCTTTCCGCCGCGCCGGGGAAACTGGCGGTTGTGGCGGTCAGCCACCCCAACGCGCCGCTTTCGAAACGCAGCCCCGCGACGGCCATGTCCTCGGCCTCCATCCGGTGCAGCGGGGTGGTTCCGGTCATGGCGGTCACGGCGCTGACCGGGCCGGTCAGGCTCAGCGCTAGATCGATGGTATGGATCGCCTGCGAGATCAGGACGCCGCCACCGTCCCGCGCGTAGGTACCGCGCCCAGGCTCGTCGTAATAAGCCTGCTCCCGCCACCATGGCACCGCGATCTCGGCCAGGCCGAGCGCGCCCAGCGCATCCCCGGCAACGATGTCCCTCGCGGCAACGGACGCCTCCCGCATCCGGTGCTGGAACACGACGCCAAGCGGCACCTGCGCTTCATCGCAGGTCGTGACGACCTCGCGCGCCTCCTCCAGCGTCCGGCCCACGGGCTTTTCCAGAAGAATGGCCTTCCCCGCCCGCGCCAGAGGTTCGATCACGGCGCGGCGCGCGTCGGGCGGTGTCAGGACCAGCGCGATATCGACCCGGGCGTCCCCGCCAATCTCCGCCAGGTCCTGCGACACGCCAACCTCATGGCCGAGAGCCTTCTCCGCTTCATTGGCAAAACTGCGCGCGCGCTCGGGGTTCCGCGACTGTACCGAGATCAGGCGCAGCGGAACCCGCGCATCCCGGATCGCAAGCAGGTGCGTGCGCGCCACCATGCCCGTGCCGATCATCGCGACGCCCAGTGGTCCGGCGTCTTGTGCCATCGGTCATTTCTCCCTCTCGCGGGCGTCATTGAGCTGCCCGCGAATTGTCGCCTCGTCCCTTGTCCGGTATAGCGGAGCAAACAGAGCAGAAAGGCAAGACCGTGCAGATGTCATCGACGCCCGTGTCGCTTCCCGAAGTGCCTTTTCCCGCGCTGGTCGAGGATCAGCCGACGGCGCAGCAGATCCACGCGGCGATGAAATCCGCCATTCTGTCGTTGGCCTTGCCGCCCGGCACACGGCTTTCCGAGGCCGAGACCGGCGCCCGCTTCGGGGCCAGCCGCACGCCCGTGCGCGAGGCGATGACATGGCTGCGCGACGAGGGGCTGATCGTGACACTTGCCTCGCGGGGCAATTTCGTCACGGCGCTGTCCGAAGAGTGTATCCGCAGCGCGCATTTCATCCGCGAGGCGCTCGAAGTCGCCGCCGTCAACCGGATCTGCGAACTTGGTCTGTCGCCCGAGCATGACGCACGGCTCAGCGTGGCGATCACGGCGCAGCGCAACGCGATTTCCTTCAACGACGCCGCTGCCTTCCATGTCGCCGACGATGCGTTTCACGCAGCCCTTGCCGGGGCGACGGGCCTGCCGCGCGTCCGCACGCTGGTGGTGCGGGAAAAGACGGCGCTCGACCGGCTCAGGGCGTTGCGCATGAACGACATGGATCACCTGCGCGATCTGGAGGATGAGCACAAACGCATCCTCAACGTGTTGCGCAAGGGACGCGCGGACCGCGCAGAGCGCGTCATGCAGCGGCACCTGTCCCGCGTGATCGGCGCGATGGAAAAGCTCAAGGCGTCCCACGACGCGTATTTCGAATGATCGCGCCCTGCCTTCCGACGCTGTCAGGCATTGCGGCTGACCTTCATGCCGCGATCGAGGGGCTGCCCATCGTCTCGCCCCATGGCCATTGCGACCCGGAATGGTGGGCCAGCGATGCGGCCTTTCCCGACCCCGCGGCCTTGCTGGTAACGCCGGATCACTACCTGCTGCGGATGCTCTATTCGCAAGGCGTGCCGATGGAGGCGCTCGGCGTCGGCCAATCCGCCGGGGATCGTGACAGCCACGCGATCTTTCGTATCTTCGCGCAGCACTGGGACGCGTTTCTCGGCACGCCCACGCGGATGTGGATGGAGCACACGCTTTACGGTGTAATCGGCGTCGATACGGAACTCGGGCCCGACACCGCAGATCTTGTACATGATCAAGTTTCCGAGTGGCTTTCCGAACCGGCACACCGGCCGCGCGCCCTGTTCGACCGCTTCCGCATCGAAACACTCGCCACGACCGATGCCGCGCTGTCCGACCTTGCCCAGCATGACCGGATCGCGGCCTCGGGCTGGCCCGGGCGGGTCATTCCGACCTTCCGGCCCGACGACCTGATAAACCCGGCCCGTCCCGGACAGGCCGGCGCGATGCAGGCGCTGGCCGGGATGACCGATACCGATGTCACGACGTTCGGCGGCTTCCTCGACGCCATCCGCACCCGCCGCGCGGCGTTTCGCGATCGAGGCGCGACGGCCACCGATCACGACGTTCCGCTCCTGTTGACCGCATGGCTTTCCCGTGCCGAGATCGAGGGACTGCACGCCAAGGCCCTGACTGGCGGCCTGACCAAGGACGAGGCGGCGCGATACCACGGCCACATGCTGACCGAGATGGCGCAGATGTCCGCCGAGGACGGGATGGTCATGCAGATCCACGCCGGATCGACCCGGTCCACCAATCGCGCGCTGGCCGACCGCTTCGGTCCCGACATGGGCGCCGACATTCCGCGCGCGATGAACTGGGTCGACGGGCTGGACGCGCTGCTCAACCGCGTGGGCAACGACCCGCGCTTCCGCCTCATCGTCTTCACGCTGGATGAGGCCGCCTACGCACGGGAACTCGCGCCGATGGCCGGCCACTGGCCCGCGCTGCGTCTCGGCCCGCCCTGGTGGTTTCACGACAGTCTGAACGGCATCCGCCGCTATTTCGACGCGGTGGTCGAGACGGCGGGCTACCGCAACCTTGCGGGCTTCAACGACGACACCCGCGCCTTCCTGTCGATCCCGGCGCGCCACGACCTCTGGCGGCGCGGCGTCGCACTGCACCTTTCCGACCAGGTCGCGCGCGGCGTCCTGCGCCGGGCCGAGGCCGAAGGGCTGGCCCTCGCGCTGGCCGTCGATCTCGCGCGCGACGCCTATCGCCTGAACGGGGGCTGACCGTGTCGCGGATCGTTCACCTTGGGCTGGGCAACTTCCACCGCGCGCATCAGGCGTGGTACACTCATGCCGCCAATATCGGTGCCGCGCAGAAATGGCGGATCACAGGCGTCGCGATGCGCAACCCGGCTCTGCGCGACGCGATGGAGCCCGAGGGTTGGGCCTATGACCTTGGCATCATGTCGCCGGAGGGTCTGTGGGTTGAGCGCATCGCGGTCCATGACCGGGTGCTCGTCGCCGCCGAGACCCCCGGTCTCGTGGTCGATGCGATCGCCGATCCGGACGCCGCTGCCGTCACGCTGACGGTCACGGAAAAGGGCTACAGCCTGACAGCGGACGGGGCGCTCGATACGGACGATCCGGGCATCGCGTCGGACCTCCGGACGGGCACGGCCCGCTCCGTCATCGGTCTGTTGGCGCAGGGCCTGACCCGGCGGGCCGAACGCGGTGGCGGTGCGATCACGGTTCTGTCCTGCGACAACCTCGGCGGCAATGGCCGCCTCTTGCACCGCGCCGTGACGGAATTCCTCGCGGCCTCGGGCCAGTCCGTCGATGCGCTGAACGATGTCCGGTTCCCCGATACGATGGTGGATCGCATCACACCCGCCACCACACCCGCGATCGAGGCACGGATGAAGGCCGCCGCCGGCCGCCCCGTGGTGGCCCCGGTGATGACCGAGGATTTCACCGAATGGGTCATCGAGGACACCGGCGGCGCCCTGCCGGACTGGGCACGCGCCGGCGCCGTCTTCGTCCCGGATGTCAGCCCCTATGAGCGCCGCAAACTCCTGCTGCTGAACGGGGCCCACAGCGCGCTTGCCTATGGCGGTCTGTTGCGGGGCCATGACTTCGTGCATCAGGCGGTGGCGGATGCCGGGCTCATGGGCCATATCCGCGCCCTCTGGGCGGAGGCCGCGCCGCTCCTGCCGGAGTTCGGGCAAAACGAGCTCGAGACCTATACCGATGCTCTAACGTCGCGTTTCTCGGTTTCCGCGCTGGAGCACCGGCTGTCCCAGATCGCCATGGACGGCAGCGCAAAACTGCCGCAGCGCATCCTGCCGATCCTGCGCCACCACCGGTTTCGGGCCCGCGCCGCATCCCGCGTTCTGGGCGACTGGTGGCGGGTCCTGACGCTCCGCCATGGACGGGGCGAGCCGCTGGACGATCCAATGGCGCAGGCCCTGCAGGACGCGATCGGCTCCGCCGGGCCGGAGGCCGAGCGGTTCCTGCGAGCGATTCGTCTTCTCGGCGTCGCGGCTGGTGATCTGCCCGACGGTTTCGCGGCGGCCTGCCTGTCGCCAGGACCGGAATATTAATCGTCGCATTGCAATCGCGAAAAAACCCGACAAGAACACTCTGGATGGCATCTGACCCACAGGACAATCCCGCTTCCGGAGCGCGCCGGCGATGGCCGGGCCTGCTGCCGGTGCTGGCGTGGTCGGCGGCGGCGATCTGCCTGTTGCCGATGTTCGCCGTGGCCTTCGCCGCGCTGACCGGCGGCTGGGACGTGACGGGCCGCCTCGCCGAAACCGTGCTGCCGCGCTACGCCGCAACGACGGCCATCCTCGTGGTGGTCGTGGGAATCGGCACGGCAATCATCGGGACGTCGACAGCATGGCTGGTGACGGCCACGCGGTTTCCCGGCCATCGCATCCTCGAGGTGGCGCTGGCCCTGCCGCTGGCATTTCCGGCCTATGTTCTGGCCTATGCCTACACCGATTTCCTCGATCATCCCGGCATCGTGCAATCCACGCTGCGCGACCTGACGGGCTGGGGCCCGCGCGATTACTGGTTCCCCGAGATCCGGTCGGTCGGCGGCGCGGCGGCCATGCTGACCTTCGTGCTTTACCCTTACGTCTACCTGCTGGCGCGGGCGGCGTTCCTGCGGCAGTCGGCGACGGCCTATATCGCGGCGCGCACGCTTGGGCAGGGCCCTTGGGGCGCGTTCTTCAAGGTCTCTGTCCCGGTTGCGCGGCCGGCCATCGCGGGCGGCGTGCTGCTGGCGCTGATGGAGACGCTCGCCGATTACGGCACGGTCGCCTATTTCGGCGTGCAGACCTTCGCGACCGGCATCTATGTCAGCTGGTTCGGCCTGTTCGACCGGCCCGCGGCGGCGCAACTGGCGCTTTGCCTGCTGGTCGTGGCGCTGATCCTCGCGACGCTGGAACGGCGGCAGCGCCGGTTTCAGCGTCACCATGACGCCGGCCGCCGGTTCGAGCGGATGGAGCCGGTGCAGCTGCGCGGAAGGGCCGCGTTCGGGGCGATCGCGGCCTGCACCTTGCCGGTGATCTTCGGGTTTCTCCTGCCGGGCGCGGTGCTGCTGCACCTCGCGTCGGGGGCGGAGCAAATCCTGTTCACTCCGCGTTACCTCGGGTTCCTGCAGCATTCGCTGACGCTGTCGGGCATCGCCGCGCTGCTGACCGTGGGCGCGGCCATCGCGCTGGGCTTCAACGTGCGCCTCAGGCCCTCGCGCGGGGCACAGACGGCGATGCGGATCGCGGGCATCGGCTATGCCGTGCCGGGCGGTGTCATCGCAGTCGGCATCCTGTTTCCCTTCGCTGCCTTCGACAACGCGCTCGACGCGGTCATGGAGGCGAATTTCGGCATCGACACCGGGCTGCTGATCACCGGGTCCATCTGGCTGATGATCGCGGCCTACATGGTGCGGTTCATGGCCGTGGCGCTGAACACCTACGAGGCGGGGCTGGCCACGGTGAACACCAATATCGACGCGGTGGCGCGGACGCTGGGCCACGGGCCGGTCCCGATGCTGCGCCGCGTGCACGTGCCGATCCTGCGCCCCTCGATCCTGACGGCCCTGCTGATCGTTTTCGTGGACGTGATGAAGGAACTGCCCGCCACGCTGATCCTCAGGCCGTTCAACTACGACACGCTGGCGGTGCAGGCGCACAGGCTCGCCTCGGACGAACGGCTGGCCGAGGCCGCGGTGCCGAGCCTGGTGATCGTGGCGGTCGGGCTTCTGCCCGTCGCCCTGCTCTGCTGGAGCCTCGGGCGCGAGGGACGGCCGACGCGCGAGGCCGTGATCGCGACCGAGGCGCAGGCGAGCGGGCCAAGGTAAACGAAAACGGGCGCCCCGAGAGGCGCCCGCTTGGATCGGTCAGACCGGAATGGGCCTTATTCCCATCCGGCGTTGTTCAGCACATCGACCGCCGCACCGACATTGTCGGCGATCTCGGACAGGTCGATCGTGTCGGGACGGAAGATGCCGAGTTCCGCGACCGAAGGCGCAAGGCCCACGCCGGGGACCGCCGGATATTCGTCATTGCCGGCAGAGAAGTAATCCTGCGCCTGGTCGGAGGCGAGATATTCGAGGAAGGCGATCGCGTTCTCGCGGTTCGGCGCGTTGGCCGCGACACCGCCGCCCGAGATGTTCATGTGCGCGCCGATGTCGTTCTGGTTGGGAAAGACCCAGCCAATATTCGCCAGATCCTCTTCCGACATCTGGTCATCACCCTTACGCAGCGCGCGGGCGAAGTAGTAGGTGTTGGACATAGCGATGTCGCACTCGCCCGACGCGATGCCGCGCAGCTGGTCGGTATCGCCGCCCTGCGGATCGCGGGCGAAGTTCTCGACCACGCCGTTGGCCCATTCCTGAACGGCCTCTTCGCCCAGATGCGCGATCAGCGCGGCGGTGATGTTCTGGGTGTAGACGTTGGTGGCCGAGCGGATGCAGACGAGCCCCTCGTATTCGTCGTTCGCGAGGTCCTGATAGGTCTGCGGCGGGTTTTCGACGTCGGTCTTGTCGTAGAACAGGATCCGCGCACGCTGCGAGAAAGCGAACCAGCGGTTCTCGTCGTCCTGCAGGTAGGCGGGGATGCGGCGTTCCAGTACGTCGCTTTCAATCGGCTGCAGAAGGCCCAGTTCGGCGGCGCGGGCAAGGCGCACCGTGTCGACGGTCAGGAACACATCGGCGGGGCTGTTGGCGCCTTCGGCGTCCATCCGCGCGATCAGCTCGTCGGCATTGCCTTCGATCCGGTTGACCGTGATGCCTGTGGCCTCGGTGAAGTCGGAATAGAGACGCTCGTCGGTGTCGTAGTGGCGCGAGGAATAGAGGTTGAGCTCCTGCGCCTGGGCCGCTGTCAGCGTGGACGCGGCAATGGCAGTGCCCAGAAGGGCGGCGAGGGTGCGGGTCATGATGTGGGTCTCCCTTGTTGTCCCGAACGAATACCTGACTGAAACACTCAGCTGGGTTGTCGCCGTTGAAACGGGAATCCGGCGCGCTGTCAACATTCCCGACCAAAAGAATCGGAGACTGCGCCCGCTTGCCGCTGGCGGCGCGCCGGTGCAGGGTCCGCCGGATACTTCGGGGGGAGGCCCATGCGCGCCGGGATCGCGTTCCTGATCGCAGCCTACACGCTCAGCCAGTTCTACCGCGCGTTCCTCGCCGTGCTCGCCCCGGCGCTGGAGGCAGACCTCGGCGCGACGACCGAGGACCTCGCACGCGCCTCGGGGCTCTGGTTCGCGGCGTTTGCGCTGATGCAGCTGCCGGTGGGCTGGGCGCTGGACACGCTGGGGCCCCGGCGTACGGCCTCGGTCCTGTTTCTTGGCGGTGGCGCGGGGGGTGCAGCGCTTTTCGCCTCGGCGCAAGGGCCTGGCGCCATCACCGTCGCGATGATCCTGATCGGGATCGGCTGTGCACCGGTTCTGATGTCCACCTATTTCATCTTCGCCCGCACAATGCCCGCCGCGATCTTCGGCACGCTCGCGGGCCTCACGGTCGGGGTCTCGTCGCTTGGCAATATCCTGTCGGCCGCGCCCATGGCATGGGCCGTGGAGACCTTCGGCTGGCGCGAGACGGTGGCGGGCTTCGCCGTGTTCACCGCGCTTGTCGGCCTTGGCGTCGCGGCCCTTGTCCGCGACCCGCCCAAGCCGCAGGGGGAGCCGCGCGGATCGCTGATCGACCTGCTGAAGATGCCCGCGCTCTGGCCGATCCTGATCGCGATGTTCGTGTGCTACGCGCCGGCGGCGGGCGTTCGGGGCCTCTGGATCAGCCCCTACGTGGCCGAGGTCCATGGCGCGGCGCTGGCGCAAATCGGGACCGCGACGCTGGTCATGGGGCTGGCGATGGTGGCAGGAAATTTCGTCTACGGGCCGATCGACCGCTGGGTGGGATCGCGCAAGGGTCCGATCATGGTGGGCAACCTCACCGTCGCGGTCCTGCTCATGTCGCTGTGGCTGGTCCCGCCATCGGGCTTTGCGGGCGTGCTGGTGATCTTCGCGCTGATCGGCCTGTTCGGCGCGTCCTACCCGATCGTCATCTCCCATGGCCGCAGCTTCCTGCCGCCGCACCTGACCGGGCGGGGCGTCACGCTTCTGAACCTCTTCGGCATGGGGGGCGCGGGCGCGATGCAATTCGCCTCCGGCCCCATCTATGCCGGCCTCGCGCGGGGCAGCAGCCCGGCCGAGGCCTTCGGCCCGCTCTTCGCTCTATTTGCGCTGGTGATCCTCATCGGCATGGCGGTCTACGCCTTCGCCCGGGACCGCGTGGACTGATCGACCGAAGGCCCCTTTTTGCCACATCACGGAGCGGCGCGACGCAAGCGCCCCTTCCCACCGCCGCGCCCCTCCTGTAAGCGCCGCCCATCCTGACATGTAAGGAAAAGGATCATGGGATATCGCGTCGTCGTCGCAGGCGCCACGGGCAACGTGGGCCGCGAAATGCTGAACATCCTCGCCGAGCGGGAGTTTCCCGTGGACGAGATCGCCGCGCTTGCCTCGCGCAAGTCGCTCGGCACCGCCTGCTCGTTCGGCGACAAGACGGTGATGACGAAGGACCTCGACACGTTCGACTTCACCGGCTGGGATATCGCGCTGTTCGCCATCGGCTCGGAGGCCACGGCGAAATACGCGCCCAGGGCCGCCAAGGCAGGCTGCGTCGTGATCGACAATTCCTCGCTCTACCGCTACGACCCCGACGTTCCGCTGGTGGTGCCGGAGGTCAACGCCGAGGCCGTCGAGGGCTACGCGAAAAAGAACATCATCGCGAACCCCAACTGCTCCACCGCGCAGATGGTCGTGGCGCTCAAGCCGCTCCATGACCGGGCAAAGATCAAACGCGTGGTCGTGTCGACCTACCAATCGGTTTCCGGCGCCGGAAAGGACGGCATGGATGAGTTGTGGGACCAGACCAAGGGCATGTATGTCCCCGGACAGGAACGCGAACCTGCGAAATTCACCAAGCAGATCGCCTTCAACGTGATTCCCCATATCGACAAGTTCATGGACGACGGGTCGACCAAGGAAGAATGGAAGATGGTCGCCGAGACCAAGAAGATCATGGACACCAGGATCAGGGTCACCGCGACCTGCGTCCGCGTGCCGGTCTTCGTCGGCCATTCCGAGGCGATCAACATCGAGTTCGAGGAATTCCTCGACGAGGACGAGGCCCGCGAGATCCTGCGCGTGGCGCCCGGCATCCTCGTCGTCGACAAGCGCGAGGATGGCGGCTACGTCACGCCGGTCGAATGCGTCGGCGATTATGCCACCTTCGTCAGCCGCATCCGGCAGGATTCGACGATCGAGAACGGTCTGAACCTCTGGTGCGTTTCGGACAACCTCCGCAAGGGCGCGGCCCTGAACGCGGTCCAGATCGCCGAAACCCTCGGCAACCGGGTGCTGAAAAAGGGCTGATGCCGGTCGGTTATTGAATAGCCGCCGACAACGGGCGACCCTTTCCACCGGATCGACATGGAAGGGGTCCCCGATGCGTTTTCTCGCAACCACCGCGCTTGTCCTCGGCCTGCCCGGTACGGCAGTCGCCGACGAGGTCCTGCTGCGCGCCGATATCGCCGAGGCGCTGGTCTTCGCCCGGGGTGCGGAGGTCACGCGGCGCGTCGCCGTGGACCTGCCCGAGGGCACCCACAGCATAGTCATCCCGATGCGGGACCTGGGCGATCCATCGCTGATCGACGTGACCGGCCCGGACGGCCTGAGCCTCGGTGCGCCGGTCCCGCTGGACCGTATCGCCATTACCGAGGGCAGCCTCGACAGCGCAACGGAGGCCGAGGCACGCGCCGAGGTCGACGCGGCCGAGGACGCGGTGCAGGTCGCACGCGACGCATTGGCCCGTCGCGATGCCGAGATCGGCGGTCTCGAGACGCAACGCGCCTACCTTACCGCGATCTCCAGGGGTGGCCCTGATGGCGCAGCGATGCCACCGGACCCCGCCGCCCTGTCGGAGATCCTCGCGACCCTCGGCCGCGAGACGGCCCGCATTGGAACCGAGCTTCAGGCCGCGCGGGAGGCCCGCCGCACCGACGAGGAGGTCCTCGAGGACCGGCTGGACGACCTGCAGGCGGCGGAGATCGCGCTTGACGCACTCGAACCCTTCGGCACCGAAGTACCCGGCATCCGCATCGACGTGCAGGCCGACGCGACGGTCAGCGGCGTGGTGGAAATCACCTACCTCACCCAGGATGCGGAATGGTGGCCGAGCTACGCGCTCCGCCTCGACACGGAGGCCGAGACGCTCGACATCGAACGGTCGATCACGCTCAACCGCTATGGGCCGGCGGTCTGGCGCAATGTGGCCTTGCGGTTCTCGACGGCCATTCCCAACCGTAGTCGCGTGCCCGCAGGCATCTGGCCGGACCCCGTGCGGATTGCCCCGCCCATGCCGGAGCCATCCGTACGCGGCGGACTCGCCTCCACCGAAATGGCACCCGCCATGGAACCGGCCGTCATCGTGGAGGATGCCGCGCGCATGACGGTCAGCGGGCTATCCGTCGTCTACGACTACACCGCGCCGGTCACGATCGGCGCATCGGGTCAGGTGACCCTGCCCTTCGACGATCTCGGCCTCGGCGTCGATCTGGAAAACCGCGCCATCCCGCGCCGGGACGCCACCGCGTTCCTGATCGCGATGGGGCGTAACACGACCGGCGAGACGATCCTTCCCGGGGATGCGCGGTTCTTCCGTGACGGCGACCTGATCGGCGAGGATGCGCTGCCCCTCATCCCGCCGGGCGCCGAGGTGGAGATGGGTTTCGGCCCGCTCGATCATCTGCGCCTCGAATGGGTGGACCTGTCGCTTGACGCGGGCGACCGCGGGATCTTCATCTCGGAGAACGAACAGAGGCGCCGGATCGCGTTCTCGGTCGAGAACACCTCCGACGCGGCGGAGACCGTCCGGCTTCTTTACGCCATCCCCTTCGCCGAGCAGGAGGATATCGACGTCGACGTGAGTTTCTCCCGCGCGCCGGACGAGACCGGCGTCGATGACCTGCGCGGCGTCGCGGCATGGGCGCTCGATCTGTCGCCAGGCGAAACCACGCGGATCGAGATGGAGGTCGGTCTCGCCTGGCCCGAGGATATGGTCCTCGACTGGCGTCCCTGACCCGTCAGCCTTCGACAGCGGCGCGCGCGGGCCTGCCGGGCCGCTGCGCTCAGGTCTTCACGAAATGGCGTACCGTGCCGTCGAATGTCTCGAGGTCCATGTCCGCGATATCCGTCCATAGCCCGTGCAGCGTCAGCCGTCCTGCATCCACCGCCTCTGCCACGAAGGGATAGCCCAACAGGTTCTCGAGGCTCAGCTGAACGCCCTCCTTCTCCAGCGCGGTCTGCCGGTCTTCGAGGCTTTGCACATCGGTCACGCGCCGGTAGGCGGGTCTGAGCACATCGAGCCAGCGCCCAACGAGGCTGCCCGGCGCGTCGAGGGCGGGTGCCTCGCCCCGACACATGTCGATGCAGCCGCGCACGCCGCCGCATTGGGAATGGCCCATGACGAGGATATGCTCGACCTTCAGGAAGGTGACCGCGAATTCCAGCGCAGCCCCCGTGCCGTGGTGCTTTCCGTCCGGCGTGTAGGGCGGCACGAGATTGGCGATGTTGCGGTGAACGAACAGCTCGCCTGTCCGCTGCCCGAAGACGGAGTTGACCGCGACGCGGCTGTCGCAGCAGGCGACCACCATGGCCCTGGGATGCTGCCCCTCGATGGCGAGCTTGCGGAACCAGTCGCTGTGTTCGGGAAAACTCGACTGTTTCCAATGGTCGTAGCGGACCCGAAGATATTCGGGCAGGGATTTTACGCGGTGCATTGCCGTCTCCTCGCAGTGTCCGGTTGATACCGCGCATTGCCTCTAAATTGGACAAGCTTTTCGCCGCGCCCTCAACCGTTTGTTCAGCAGCCTCGCCCACGGTCTGCACACTGCGGTGGGGGCCGTAGTTGGAGTGCGAGATGAGTGGAAATCGGGGTTACGGCCGGGACCCGGTGCGTGTGTGTGTGCGTCGCGGTCGGAACGGGGAGGACAGGGGCAAGCCCCGTGTTCTGAACATCAGGGATCGGCGGGGCTCCGTCATTTCGCTTTGTCCGGAGGAACCTGCGCGCTTCAATCCTGACATGCTCGAGGCGCTATGCCGGCGAATCGGTGAAACGCGCGCGGAGGCCGAGGTCGCTCGCGCGCTCGAGCGGATTTCGACCACATTGGCGGCGCTGGACACGCTCGCCACGGATGCCGATGCCGCGCTGCTGGGTGCGGCAATGCGCTCGCTGATCCGGGACGCCGACATGATCGGCATGGTCACACTGGCGCGCGTGTCGCGCAGCGTGTTGTCCTGTCTGGAGTCCGGCGACAGGTTGGCCTACTCCGCGACGCTTGCGCGGCTGGAGCGGGTCGGGAGGCGCTCGATTCACGCGGTCTGGGAGCTTGAGGACCTCTCGGGCTGATCCGGGCTTGCGGCGGCGCGGCGGACCGCTAGGCTGGCGTGAAAACCGACCCGAGGCCCGACATGCCGCTTTCCTTCGCCGCCGAGGCAGACTCCGCCATTCCGATCCGCCTTGTCGACAAGGCCGGGGCAAAGGACATGCTCGCCACGCTGCCCGAGCCCGCTTCTGGCTGGGCGGAGCATCACGGGTTTGCCGGCGCCCTCGGCCAGACCTGCGCCATACCGGGCGCGTCGGGGCAGCCCGAGATCGTGCTGCTGGGCACTGGCGACGCGGCGGAGCGCGAACGCACCCGCTTCGCCATCGGTGCCGCGATCGCGAAACTGCCCGAGGCGGTCTATGCCATCGAGGCATGGCCGGACGGTCCAGCCGCCAGCGAGATCGCGCTGGGCTACCTGTTTTCGCGCTACCGGTTCTCGCGCTATCGGAGCCAGTCCGCACCCAAGGCGCGGCTGGTCGCGCCCGCGCATATCGATGCCGCCCGGCTTGAACGCATCGCGACCGCGGAGGCGCTGACCCGCGACCTTATCAACACGCCCGCAGAGGACATGGGCCCGCGCGACCTGGAACACGCGGCCCATGATCTGGCCGAACTGCACGGCGCCCACGTCATCGGCACCCATGGCGAAAGCCTTCTGGACGCCAATCTGCCACTTATCCACACGGTCGGCCGCGCCAGCGACGAGGCCCCGCGCCTGATCGACATGAGCTGGGGCGACAGCGGCCCGCGCCTGACCCTCGTGGGCAAGGGGGTCTGCTTCGACACGGGCGGGCTGAACCTCAAGCCCGGCGCGTCCATGGGGCTGATGAAAAAGGACATGGGCGGCGCGGCGAACGTGCTGGGCCTTGCGCACATGATCATGGCCGAGGGCCTGCCCCTGCGGTTGCGCGTGCTGATCCCGGCAGTAGAGAACGCCGTGGCGGGCAACGCGTTCCGGCCCGGCGACATTCTGACCGCGCGGGATGGACAGACGATCGAGATCAACAACACCGATGCGGAGGGCCGCCTCGTGCTGGCAGATGCGCTGGCGCTCGCCTCGGAGGAAGAGCCCGACCTGCTGGTGTCCATGGCGACGCTGACCGGCGCGGCGCGCGTGGCGGTGGGCGCCGATATCGCGCCCTTCTACACCGATGACGAGGCGCTGGCGGCCGCGCTGGCCGAGGCGGCGCGCGAGGTCGCCGATCCTGTCTGGCGCCTGCCGTTCCACGCGCCCTACGAAAAGCTGATCGAGCCCGGCATCGCCGATCTCGACAACGCGCCCAAGGGCGGGTTCGCAGGCTCGATCACAGCCGCGCTGTTCCTGCGCCGCTTTACCGCCCCGTCGCGCGCCTATGCGCATTTCGACATCTACGCCTGGTCCGCCAGCGATGCACCCGGACGCGCCAAGGGCGGGCTGGGCCAAGGCGCGCGCGCGCTATTCGAAACCCTTCCGAAGGTCCTGAGCCTATGACACGCGACCCGCGCATGACCCCGTCGAACGGCCGCTACGCCCATGTGTCCCTGCAGGGCGAGGTGGAGGCGGAGAACTTCGTCGAGGGCACATGGATGACGGTGCAGCAGCCCATCGCCAATCTCTCGCGTGAGCCCGGCGGACCGCGCGAGAGCCAGCTTCTGTTCGGCGAACGGTTCCTCGTGCTGGAGGCTGCCGACGGCCATGCCTTCGGTCAGGTTGAACGTGACGGCTATGTCGGCTGGGTCGGGTCGGCGGCCCTGACGCAGGCCCCGGAGGCGACGCATTGGGTCATCTCGCCGGCCACGCATCTCTACCCCCGCCCAGAGGTAAAGGCGCAGGCCGAGGTGGCACTGTTCTTTGGGTCGGCGGTGAACGTGACGGCGGAACGGCAGGGGTTTCACCGTATCCAGACGGGCCATTTCGTACCGCGTCAGCACCTGATGCCCATCGCGGCCCGCTTCGACGACCCGGTTGGCGTGGCCGACCTGTTCCTCGGGACGCCTTACCTTTGGGGCGGAAGCAGCCGCTGGGGTCTCGACTGTTCCGGCCTCGTGCAACTGGCGCTTGCGGCCTGCGGCACGGACTGCCCGCGTGACAGCGACCAGCAGGCCGAGGCCTTGGGCGAGGATATCGACGCGCATGAGCCGCTCAAACGCGGCGACCTCGTGTTCTGGAGGGGCCATTGCGGCCTGATGGCGGATGCAAAGATGCTGCTGCACGCCAACGCGCACCACATGTCCGTCGCCTACGAGCCGCTGAAGGACGCCGCGGCGCGCATCGAAACCGCCGGCGAAGGCGCGGTGACGCGGCGAAAGCGGCTGCCGGCTGGTTAACCGATCGCGCGGATCAGCTTGCGTTCGAGCACCCGCAGCACGGCTTTCAGGTCATGGCCGCGCTTGAGAATACGCCCGTCCATACCGATCACGGAATATTGCCCCTGTGCCTGCCGCAGCTTGGGCCGCTTCTCGATCCGGTAGAGCGGATGCTCCGCCGTCCTGCGGAACACGGCGAAAATGGCGACGTCGGAAAGATGGGAGATCCCGTAATCCCGCCATTCCCCGGCGGCGACCATGCGCCCGTAAAGCCCGAGGATCAGCCCCAGCTCCTTCCGGTCGAAGGCGACGGTCTCAGACTGACGGTAGGGCGTGGTCTGGATGTTCATAGGATGATGGTGGGCGCGTCGGGGCCGGAAATCAAGGTGTCCGGCCCGTCCGGTCGAATTTCGCGGTCAGGCCCGCACAAGTTCCTCATACGACGTCGCCACGTCCCGGGTCATCGCGCCGACCTCGAAATTGTAGTCGCCGATCTGGCCGACGGGCGTGACCTCCGCCGCCGTGCCGGTCAGCCAGCACTGTTCGAAGCTCTCCAGTTCGCCGGGCAGGATGGTTCGCTGATGCACCTTCACCTGCCGCTGCTCGAGCATGCCGATCACCGTCTGCCGCGTGATGCCGTTCAGGAAGACATCCGCCGTGGGCGTATGCACCTCGCCGTCCTTGACGAAGAAGATGTTGGCACCCGTCGCCTCGGCCACGTAGCCGCGATAATCCATGAACAGCGCGTCGGAGCAGCCCTTCGCCTCGGCGGCATGCTTGGACATGGTGCAGATCATGTAGAGACCGGCAGCCTTGGCGTGGACGGGGATCGTCTCGGGGCTCGGGCGCTTCCACTTCGAGATGTCGAGCTTGGCGCCCTTCATCTTCGCGTCGCCGTAATAGCTGCCCCATTCCCACGCCGCGACGGCAAGCCTTACGGGGTTCTTGGCGGAACTGACGCCCATGTCCTCACCCGAGCCGCGCCACGCGACGGCACGGACATAGGCATCCGTCAGACCGTTGGCCTTCATCACCTCGTATTTCGCGACCTCGATCTCATCGACGGTCCAGGGAATATCGACGTCCAGCATCCGGCCCGAGGCCAGCAGGCGCTCGGAATGCCGGCGGCTTTCGAAGATCTTTCCGTTATACGCGCGCTCCCCCTCGAAAACGGAGGATGCGTAGTGCATCGCATGGGTCAGGATGTGCACATTGGCCTGGCGCCAGTCCACCAGCTTGCCATCCATCCAGATCCAGCCGTCGCGGTCGTCATAGGCTCCTGCCATGATCCCTTCCTTTGCAATGTCACCCGGTTTTCCGGTCGCTTTTTTCGATTGTTGCGCAAAATATTGCCGGAGCGGACAGAATATTTCGCCAAACCGGTCCGGAGCTAACAATTGATTCTTGGAAAGTCAACAAGGCTGACATAAACTGTGACCGACATGCCGGGCAGCCGGCACGGGAAGGGACAGGGTCAATGGCCGAACGCGCGCCCCAGACATCGATGGGAAGAAGCGAGAGCCTTCTTTTCCTGACGGACGAGCAGCTGCGCCGCGGCATCGAGGCGATGTTTTTCGCCTATCGTGGCTTCACCGCCGATCCGGACAAGATCCTTCACGAATACGGCTATGGCCGCGCCCATCATCGCGCGATCCATTTCATAAACCGCGCACCGGGCACGACGGTGAACAACCTTTTGTCGATCCTGGGCGTGACCAAGCAGTCGCTGAACCGCGTGCTCAGGGCGCTGGTCGAGGACGGTCTCGTCGAAAGCCGGGTGGGCACGCGCGACAAGCGTGAGAGGCACCTCCACCTCACCGAAGCGGGCGCCGATCTGGAACGCCAGCTTTCCGAGGCTCAGCGCAACCGGATGCGCGCGGCGTTCCGTAACGCGGGTCCCGAGGCCGTGGCGGGCTTTCGTGCCGTACTGGAGGAGATGATGGACGCGGACATGCGACGCCATTACCTTGATGGTGGGGACGGCGCGCCATGACGGATATCGGTGCTCATCTGCTGATCGTCGACGACGATGAGCGCATCCGCGGGCTGCTGCAGAAATTTCTCGTGCGAAATGGCTTCATGACCACGGCCGCGCGGGATGCGGCCCATGCCCGCCGCCTTCTGGCCGGTCTCGATTTCGACCTGATCGTGCTGGATGTGATGATGCCGGGCGAGGATGGTCTGACCCTCACGCGGGATCTGCGTCAGACGCTCACCACGCCGATCCTGCTCCTTACCGCGAAGGGCGAGGCCGACGACCGGATCACCGGGTTCGAAGCCGGGGCGGACGATTACCTCACCAAACCCTTCGAGCCCAAGGAACTGCTGCTGCGCGTCAACGCGATCCTGCGCCGGATGCCCAAGCAGCCGGAGGAGACACAGGTGGTGCAGATCCTGCATCTGGGTCCGATCCGCTACGACATGGAACGCGGCGAGCTCTGGCATGGGCAGGGCATCGTGCGCCTGACCGCGACCGAGGCGTCTCTGATGCGGATCTTCTCTGGCCAGCCGAACCAGCCTTTCACGCGCGGCGAACTTGTGGGCCTGCTCAACCGCGACAAGGGGGCCGCCAGCGACCACGTGCAGGAACGCGCGGTGGACGTACAGATCACGCGGCTGCGCAAGAAGATCGAAGTGAACCCGAAACAGCCCCGCTACCTTCAGACGGTGCGCGGCGCGGGTTACATGCTGGCGCCAGACTGAACGGAGCGTCCCATGACGACACTGCTGATCGAAAACCCGGCAGGCATGGATCACCTGATGCCGCCGGGTCACCCGGAACAGGTGGCGCGGCTCGAGGCCGTGCGCACCGCGCTCGCCGCGCCGCCCTTCGCCGCGCTTGTCCGGCAGGAGGCACCACTGGCGGATGACACGGACCTGCTGCTGGCGCATCCGCAGGCCCATGTCGACCGGATCAGGGCCGCGATGCCGGAGGCGGGGCTGGTCGCGCTCGACCCCGACACCCATGCAAGCCCCGGATCGTGGGCGGCCGCGCTGAAGGGTGTCGGCGGCATGATCGCGGGCATCGACGCCGTGCTCGACGGTCGCGCAACCAACGCCTTCGTGGCCACGCGCCCGCCCGGGCACCATGCCGAACAGACGCGGGCCATGGGTTTCTGCTTTTTCGGCACCATCGCCATCGGCGCGCGTCATGCTCTGGAACGGCGCGGCCTGTCGCGGGTAGCGGTAGTCGATTTCGACGTCCACCACGGCAACGGCACGCAGGATATCCTCTGGGACGAACCGCGCGCGTTCTTCGTCTCAAGTCACCAGATGCCGCTGTTTCCCGGCACCGGCGCGGCCTCGGAACGGGGCGGGTCGAACAACATCCTGAACATTCCCCTGCCTCCGGGATCGGACGGGGCGCATATGCGGTCGCTCTACGAGACGCGCGTCTTTCCCGCGCTGCGCGCCTTCGCGCCCGAATTGATCCTTGTCTCCGCCGGCTTCGACGCGCACCGCTTCGACCCTCTCGCGAACCTGGGCTGGGACGAGAGCGACTTCGCATGGCTCACGCGCGAGATCTGCAACCTCGCCGATGAGCTGTGCGACGGGCGCGTGGTCTCGACACTCGAAGGCGGCTATGATCTTCCTGCGCTCGCCGCGTCGGTCGCGGCGCATGTGACGGAATTGATGGAGAGGCGCGGATGAGCGACGAGAAACCAGTCGAAGAGATGAGCTTCGAAGAGGCCATTCGCGAATTCGAATCCGTGGTCGCGGCGCTTGACCGGGGTGACGTGCCGCTGGAAGATTCCATCAAGCTCTACAAGCGCGGCGCCGCGCTGCGCGCCCATTGCGAGGCCCGCCTGAAAGAGGCCGAGGAGCAGGTCGAACAGATCACGCTCGACGCCAATGGCAACGCCACCGGCACGAAGCCCGCAGAAGGGCTCTGACCCATGTTCCAGAACGCGCTGGGGCAAGCGCAAGACGCGATCGCGTCCTTCCTGACGCAGGAGCTTGCGCGGTACGGCGAGAACCGCGTGGCCGAGGGCATGCGCTACGCGACCGAGGGCGGCAAGCGCCTGCGCGGCTTTCTTGTACTGGAAACGGCCGGCATGTTCGACGTGCCGCAGGAACAGGCGCTCCATGCGGCGGCGGCCGTGGAATGCGTTCATGCCTACAGCCTCGTCCATGACGATCTGCCCTGCATGGACAACGACGACCTCAGGCGCGGGCGCCCCACGGTGCATCGTAAATGGGACGAGGCGACCGCCGTTCTGGTGGGTGACGCGCTCCAGACCTTCGCCTTCGAGCTTCTGACCGACCCGGCGGCGGGGGATGCCGAGCAGCGGATCGCGCTGGTGTCCGGCCTCGCGCGGGCCAGCGGGGCCGAGGGCATGGTTCTGGGACAGGCACAGGACATCGCGGCGGAAACCGCCGGGCGGCAACTGGGCCTCGACGAAATAACGGATCTTCAGCGCAACAAGACCGGCCGGCTGATCGAATGGCCGGCGGAGGCCGGCGCCATCCTCGGCCGCGCCGATCCCGGGCCGCTCGGGACCTATGCCCGCGCCGTCGGGTTGGCCTTCCAGATCGCCGACGACATTCTCGACGTGACGGGCGACAGCGAGAAGGCGGGCAAGGCTCTGCGCAAGGATGCCGAGGCCGGCAAGGCGACCTTCGTCTCGCTTCTGGGCCTCGACGGCGCGCGCGACCGCGAGAAGGCGCTGGTCGAGGAGGCCTGCGAAGCGATCGCACCATACGGCGACAGGTCGCAGACCTTGCAGGCGTTGGCCCGCTACATTATCGCCCGCGAGATGTGAAACCGGGGGCCGGACGGCCCGGGAGCCCAGCGATGAGCCAGAGACCCGTGACCCCAATTCTGGACCGTGTGACATCACCGGCCGACCTCAAGCGGTTATCCGACGCGGATCTCGAGCGGCTCGCGGGGGAACTGCGGGCCGAGACGATCTGGTCCGTCAGCCAGACGGGCGGGCATTTCGGCGCGGGCCTCGGCGTGGTGGAGATGACCGTCGCCATCCATGCTGTGTTCGACACGCCGCGCGACAAGCTGATCTGGGACGTTTCCCACCAGTCCTATCCGCACAAGATCCTGACGGGCCGTCGTGACCGGATGCTGACGATCCGGCAGAAGGACGGCCTGTCCGGCTTCACCAAGCGCAGCGAGTCGCCCTACGACCCGTTCGGCGCTGCGCATGCTTCTACAAGTATTTCCGCCGCGCTCGGCTTTGCGCTGGCGCGCGAGCTGGGCGGCGACTGCCCCACCGGCCATGGCGACGCCATCGCGGTGATCGGCGACGGCGCGCTGTCGGGCGGCATGGCCTATGAGGCGATGAACAACGCGGGCCATCTGGGCACGCGGCTGATCGTGATCCTCAACGACAACGAGATGTCCATCGCCCCTCCGACGGGTGCGATGTCCTCCTACCTCTCGCGGCTTTACGCGGGCGCACCGTTTCAGGAGTTGAAGGCGGCGGCGAAGGGCGCCGTGTCGCTCCTGCCCGAGCCCTTCCAGGAAGGCGCGCGGCGGGCCAAGGAACTGCTCAAGGCGGCCACCGTCGGCGGCACGCTCTTCGAGGAACTGGGGTTCAGCTATATCGGCCCCATCGACGGACATGACATGGAGCAGCTTCTTGCCGTCCTGCGCACGGTCAAGGCGCGCGCCGACGGCCCGATCCTGATCCACGCGATCACGAAAAAGGGCAAGGGCTACGCCGAACACCGCCCCGACCGCGGCCATGCCACGGCGAAATTCGACGTGGCGACGGGCGAGCAGAAGAAAGCGCCTTCGAACGCGCCCTCCTACACCAAGGTCTTTGCCCGCAGCCTGATCCGCGAGGCGGAGGAAGATCCGAAAATCGTCGCCGTTACCGCTGCTATGCCCGACGGCACCGGCCTCGACCTTTTCGGCGAACGGTTCCCCACGCGCACCTTCGACGTGGGCATCGCCGAACAGCACGCGGTCACGATGTGCGCGGGCATGGCGGCGGGCGGGTTGAAGCCCTTCGCCGCGATCTATTCCACCTTCCTGCAGCGCGGTTACGACCAGGTCGTGCACGACGTCGCGATCCAGCGCCTGCCGGTCCGCTTCGCCATCGACCGGGCCGGGCTTGTGGGCGCCGATGGCGCGACCCATGCCGGCAGCTACGACATCGCGTACCTGTCGAACCTCCCCGGCTTCGTGGTGATGGCCGCCGCCGACGAGGCGGAGCTCGTGCACATGATCCGCACCGCGCTCGAGATCGAGGACCGGCCCAGTGCCTTCCGCTATCCGCGTGGCGAGGGTGTCGGCGTCGAGATGCCGGAACGCGGCACGGCGCTGGAAATCGGCCGGGGCCGCATGATCACCGAGGGCAACCGCGTCGCGATCCTGAACTTCGGCGCCCGCCTGAAGGAGGTGAAGGAGGCCGCCGAGACGCTCGCGCAGCGCGGCCTGAGCCCCACCATCGCCGACGCCCGCTTCGCCAAGCCGCTCGACGAGGAGATGATCCTCGGGCTCGCCCGCCATCACGAAGCGCTGATCACCATCGAGGAAGGCGCGGTGGGCGGCTTCGGCTCTCACGTGGCGCAGCTTCTGGCGGAACGGGGCGTGTTCGACACGGGGCTCAAGTATCGCTCCATGGTCCTGCCCGATGTGTTCATCGATCAGGCCAACCCCGAGGACATGTACACGGTGGCGCGGATGAATGCCGAGGACATCGTGCAGAAGGTTCTGACGACGCTGGGCGTGGCAACGCTGGAGAAGCGGGCCTAGGCCGGGAACCGCGCCCTCGTCCGGTTCGCGAAGGCCACGAGGCTCAGCATCACGGGCACCTCCACCAGAACGCCCACGACCGTGACCAGCGCCGCGCCGGAATCGAGCCCGAAGAGCCCGATCGCCACGGCCACCGCCAGTTCGAAGAAATTCGACGTGCCGATCAGGGCGCAGGGGGCGGCGACGCGATGGGGCACGCGCCAGAGCCACGCCCAGGCATAGGCCAGCGCGAAGATCCCGTAGGACTGGATCAGGATCGGCGTGGCCAGCAGCACGATCAGGAAGGGCTGGGCAAGGATGACCGAACCCTGGAACCCGAACAGAAGCACCACCGTGGCCAGAAGGCCGAAGACCGAGGCGGGCTTGATCCACGCGGTGAAGCCGTCGACCGCCGCCTGCCCGCCCCGCGCCATCAGGGCCGCCCGCGTCGCCAGCCCCGCCACCAGCGGGATCACCACGTAAAGCGCCACTGACAAAAGCAGCGTCTCCCACGGCACGGCGATGTCCGTGACCCCCAGCAGGAACGCCACGATCGGCGCGAAGGCGAAGACCATGATGACATCGTTCAGAGACACCTGAACCAGCGTGTAGTTTGGGTCGCCCTTCGTCAGTTGCGACCAGACGAAGACCATCGCCGTGCACGGCGCCGCGCCCAACAGGATCAGGCCGGCGATGTACTGGCTGGCATCGGCCGGGTCGATCAGGTCGGCAAAGACGTATTCGAAGAACAGGACGCCGAGGGCGGCCATGGTGAAGGGCTTGATCAGCCAGTTGACCACCACAGTGATCATCAGGCCCTTCGGCTTGCGGCCGATGCCGCCGAGGCTGGCGAGGTCCACGCCGATCATCATCGGGTAGACCATCGCCCAGATCAGGACCGCCACGATCAGGTTGACCGAGGCGTATTCCACCGACGCGAGCGTTGCGAAAAGGCCCGGAAAGACCTGTCCCAGCGCAAGGCCCACAAGGATCGCTGCCAGCACCCAGAGGGACAGGAAACGCTCGAATCCACCCATGTCGCGATCCCGCTCCGGCTGTCTCGGTCAGGCGCGCTTAAAGCATCGCCGCCGCCAGCCCGAAAGCCCCTTTCGGGACGGGACCCGCTACTTCTCCAGCCGTTCCTCGATCTTGCGCAGACGCTCCAGCACCTCGTCGCGATAGGCGTCCGTCGCCGCGTTGCTTTCCTCCGCATGGGCGTCCTGCATGGAGTTCACCACGAGGCCCACGATCAGGTTCACCACCGCGAAGGTCGTGACCATGATGAAGGGCACGAAGAAGGCCCATGCGTAGGGATAGACCTCGAGCACGGGCCGCACGATGCCCATGGACCAGGATTCCAGCGTCATGATCTGGAACAGCGTATAAAGCGAATCGCCCAGCGTGCCGAACCAGTCGGGGAAGCTGTCGGAGAAGAGCTTCGTCGCCATGACCGCGCCGATGTAGAAGATGATCGACATCAGCAGGAACACCGACCCCATCCCCGGCAGTGCGGTCATCAGACCCTCCACCACGCGGCGCAGCGACGGGACCACCGACAGGATGCGCAGCACC
>Ga0102928_1000069_pt1 | contig 52460 bp, 53 predicted proteins | sample SalPonR1_B_D1_MG_FD_78504 | JGI IMG/M metagenome (GOLD analysis project Ga0102928, IMG submission 78504) | Salt pond soil microbial communities from South San Francisco under conditions of wetland restoration - Salt Pond MetaG R1_B_D1_MG | ecosystem: Environmental > Aquatic > Marine > Intertidal...
ATCCGCGTTCAGGAGCGTGGCGTAATGCACGTTGATCGACCCGGGGATATGCCCGGACCGCAGGCCGGCGCGCGCTTCGGGCTCCTCCCCCCTGAAACGCGAAGGGCTGCGGGCGTCGATGATCTGCCAATCGCCCAGCTTGGAGGCGGAGGCCACCTGCGTGACGTCCTTGACCAGATGCGCCTGCCGCTGCGCCGTCATGTGCCTGTCGCGGAGCATCGGGGGAAGGTCCTCGACCACGCGCCCCTCGGCCTGCCACTTGGGAAAACCGCCGTCCAGAACCGCCACGTCGGTCTTGCCCATCAGGCGGAAGTTCCACCAAACCCGCGCGGCGGAAAAGATGCCGACGCCGTCATAGACCACCACCTGATGCCCGTCGCCCACGCCCATGGCGCGCATGCGGCTCATGAATTTCTCCACAGCGGCCGCCATATGGGGCAGCGTGCTGCGCGCATCCGCGATCTCGTCGATGTCGAAGAACCGGGCACCGGGGATATGGGCGGCCTCGTATTCGGCCCGCGCGTCCCGGCCCATGTCGGGCAGATAATAGGAGGCGTCGAGGATGCGCAGGTCCGGGTCGTTCAGATGCGCAGCAAGCCAATCGGTCGAAACCAGTGTGCGCGGATCGTCTCCGACGATCGGCCCCGAATTCGAGTTGGCCATGACGTGGTCTCCCGGCTGGCGACTGACGGGGCTTAGCCCTAAGGCCGCGCCGTGCCGCGTGCAAGTCCCAGCGTCGCAACGGGGCCAGAGGAGACGCTAGCCGTTCTGCTTCAGCAGCCGTTGCTTTTGCCGGTTCCAGTCGCGCTTGGCCGAGGTTTCACGCTTGTCGGTGGCCTTCTTGCCCTTCGCGATGCCGATCTTCAGCTTCGCTATGCCCTTGTGGTTGAAGTACAGCACCAGCGGGACCAGTGTCATGCCCTGCCGCTGGGTCGCGTTCCATAGGCGCGAGAGCTCCTTCTTCGACGCCAGCAGCTTGCGGCGACGCTTCTCCTCATGGGGGAAGGTCTTGGCCTGCACGTAGGGTGCAACGTAGCTGTTCACCAGCCACAGCTCGCCCTCGTCGATGGTGGCGTAGCTTTCGGCGATATTGGCCTGCCCCTCGCGCAGGGATTTCACCTCGGAGCCCAGCAGCATGATGCCGACCTCGAGATCATCCTCGATCGCATAGTCGAAGCGTGCGCGCCGGTTCTCGGCGATCACCTTGTAGTTCGGATTGTCCGGTGCCTTGGCCATGGGGGCGGGATATAGGGCCTCAGGTCTCCGGACGCCAGCCGGGCGGCACATCGACGGTGGAAATCCACGGCTTGATGTCGAGAACGGGCGTCCCGTCGAAGGCATCCGTCGCGTCGATGCCGATGATCCCGGCCTGCGCGTCGAGCGAGGTGATAACGACGGTACCCAGCGCGATCGGGTTCGGCCGGACGGGAGAGCGCAGGGCGAAGACACCGCGCGGCCCGTCGGTATGACGCGGCGACTGGACGATCAGGTCGCGCTGGCCCCGATCCACCCAGTAGAGCACCTGAATCGCCTGACCGACATCCAGGCCCGCAAGACCAGGCGCGAAACCGGGCAGCAGTTCGATCCGCGCGGCCTCGCCGGTTTCCCGCGCGGCACGCAGGTTCTTGGGCGCCGTCCCCCTGCCCCATGGCGATCGGATATGGCCGATGAAACAGAGCGTTCCGTCCCCGCGCGCGGCGGGATCGAAGTCGAGGGCGACTTCGCCCTCGCGCGGACCGTCCTCAGCTGATGAGCCCGGCATGACGCATCGCGGCCTGTATCTTCTGCTTGGTGGTGTCCTCGAGCCCGGTCAGCGGCAGGCGCACCTCGTCCGAGGCGTGGCCCAGCACCGACAGCCCGTATTTCGCGCCCGCAACACCCGGCTCGGCAAAGATCGCCTCATGAAGCGGCATCAGCCGGTCCTGGTAGTCGAGCGCCTTGGCGTAATCGCCGGCAAGCGTCGCCTCCTGCATCTCGGCGCAGAGGCGCGGCGCGACATTGGCGGTGACCGAGATGCAGCCCCCCCCGCCCTGCGCGTTGAAACCGACGGCGGTGGCGTCCTCGCCCGAAAGCTGGACGAAATCCTTGCCGCAGGTGATCCGCTGCTTCGGCACGCGACTGAGGTCGCCGGTGGCATCCTTGACGCCGATAATGTTGGGCAGCTTCGCAAGCTCTCCCATCGTGGCGGGCAGCATGTCGATCACCGAGCGGGGCGGAATGTTGTAGATGATGATCGGGATACCGATTTCGTTGAGCGCGCTGAAATGGGCGATCAGCCCCTTCTGCGTCGGCTTGTTGTAATAAGGCGTGACCACCAGCGCGGCATCTGCGCCCACGGTTTTTGCGTGTTCGACGAAACGCACCGCCTCGACCGTGTTGTTGGACCCTGCACCCGCGATCACCGGCACCCGGCCCGCGGCGGTGGCGACGACAGCCTCGATGACCTTTTCATGCTCGTCATGGGTGAGCGTCGGACTTTCGCCGGTGGTCCCCACCGGCACCAGCCCGTGCGAGCCCTCGGCGATCTGCCATTCCACCAGCGATTTCAGAGCGTCGAAATCCACGGCCCCTTGCGCGAAGGGCGTGACGAGCGCGGGCATCGATCCTTTGAACATCGCTGTCTGGTCTTTCATGGCTTGGCGAAAACTGGCGCGGACCCTACTCCCCGTCAGCGGAATTGCCAAGTTCGTGAGTTGCGATGTCGCGGGCGCGCTATATCCTGTGCATTCACAGCCTGAACCGGAGGATCCGGATGCGCCGTCCGTTGCTTGCGATTTGCGTTCTTCTGCTGCCTGTTCTGCAGTCCTTGCCCGCGCGCGCCGAGGCCGATGCGCTCAGCCTCGCGCTTGCCGCGCTGAGCGCGGGGGATGAAGCACTCGCCGCCGAGGCTGTCGCGGAACTGGACGATCCGGTGGCCCGCGACATCGTCGAATGGACCCGGCTCAGGCGCGGCGGGGCCCCGTTCGACGAATATGTCGATTTCCTGAACCGCAATCCGGACTGGCCGGGCCTGCCCTACATGCGCGCGCAGGGCGAGCCCTCTCTGCCGCGCGGCGGCGACCCGGAACGCGTGATCGCCTATTTCGGGGCACAGTCGCCCCGGACGGGTCCCGGCGCGCTGGCGCTGGCCAACGCGCATATGGCGCGCGGCGATGCCGAGGCCGCGCGCGCCGTCGTCATCGAGGCATGGACAGGGCTGACCATGTCCGGGGATGCGGCCGCCGCGCTACGGTCCGGCTACCAATCGCTTCTGAACGAAAACGATCTGCATATCCGGCGCCTCGATCACCTTCTCTGGGAGGGCGCGGAGGATCGCGCGCGCGCCATGTTCCCGCTGGTCCCCGAGATCCATCACCCGCTTGCCGAGGCGCGCCTTGGCCTGCGCGCCCGCGTGCCCGGGGTGGACGGGCTGGTCGATGCGGTGCCAAGCGCGCTGAGCAACGATCCGGGCCTGGCCTTCGAACGCTTCATCTGGCGCATCCGGTCGGGCTTCTGGGAAAGCGCAGGGGAGCTTCTGGCCGAGCGCTCGACCTCCGCCGAGGCGCTTGGCCGTCCCGTGGCTTGGGCCGACCGGCGCGCCGACCTTGCTCGCGACGTGATGCGCGAGGGGGAGTTCGAGACCTGCTACGACTACGCCTCGCGGCATTTCCTCGACCGGGACGACGACGCCGTCGCTTTCGCGGAGCTTGAATGGCTTTCGGGTTATTGCGCGTTCCGCCTCGCCCGGCCCGAGACCGCGCTTGGCCATTTCGAAGCCTTCCGCGACACGGTCCTGAGTCCGATCTCGGTGGGCCGGGCCGGCTACTGGCTGGGCCGCGCCCACGAGGCACTCGGCAATGCCGACGCCGCTGCCGAGGCCTACGCACTGGGCGCGCGGAACCAGTCCAGCTTCTACGGCCAGCTCTCCGCGGAACGCGGCGGCATCGCACCAGACCCGGCCTTTCTCGGCGATGAGGCGTTCGGCGACTGGCGGCAAGCCTCCTTCACCACGTCGACCGTATTCCATGCGGCGCTTCTTCTATACGAAGCGGGAGAGCGCGATCTGGCCGAGCGGTTCCTCACCCATCTTACCGAAGGGCTGTCGCGCACCGATGCCGGACGGCTCGGCGATTTCGCGCTTGAACTGGGCGATCCGCATATCGCGCTCGGCATCGCCAAGCGCGCCGCGCAGAACGGTCACGAGATCATGCGCGCCTATTATCCCGTCACCGATCTGGCGGAGGGGAACTGGCCCGTCGATGCGGCGCTGGCGCTGTCGATCGCGCGCCGCGAATCCGAGTTCGACCCGAACGTCATCAGCCACGCGGGCGCCATGGGGCTGATGCAGGTCATGCCCGGCACCGGGCGTGACACCGCCGCCGCGCTCGGCATCGACTACGATCTCGACCGCGTGCTGGCCGACCCGGATTACAATGCGCTTCTGGCCACCAGCTACATCGCCGGCCTGAACGAACGCTTCGACGGTAACGTGGTGCTCGTCTCCGCCGGCTACAACGCGGGCCCGCGCCGCGCATCGGAGTGGATCGACCGCTTCGGCGACCCGCGACAGGAAGATGCCGAGGGTATCATCCACTGGATCGAGGCGATCCCCTTCACCGAGACACGTAATTACATCATGCGCGTGACAGAAAGCCTTGCCATCTACGAGGCGCAACTGTCAGGCGAATTGCCGGAAATCGGCCTGTCGGACCGTCTCCTGCGCTAGGCCTGAACCTGCCGCGCCCGCCACAGCGTGAAAAGGCCAGCCGCCACCACCAATGCTGCGCCGATGGCGACGTTCGTCTCCAGCGTCTCGCCAAATACGACCATGCCCAGCCCTGTTGCGAAGACGAGCTGGAAATAGGCGAAGGGCTGCACCTGGCTCGCCTCCGCGACCGAGTAGGTCTTGATCAGGAGCCAGTGGCCAGACGCCCCGGTAACGCAAAGCAGCGCCATCCACGCCCAGTCGTACGGCGTCATCGGTTCCCAGAACCAGACGCCGATGACGGTCATCACGACCGCGCCCACGGTGCCCGTCCAGAAAAAGCTTGTCTCCGTCGTGTCCCGCCGCGACGCGTAGCGGGTCAGCAACCCGTAGAGCGCGAACATGAAGGCCGAAGTCAGCGCCACCAGCGCCGCGGGTTCGAACACGCGAAAGCCCGGCTGCAGGATGATCAGGACCCCCACGAAACCCACACCGATCGCCACCCAGCGGCGCCAACCGACGCGCTCGCCCAGAACAGGCCCGGACAGGGCCGCAATGAGCAGCGGGTAGACGGCGAACACCGCGTGGCTTTCGACGAGGCCAAGCAGCGTGAAGGCCAGCACCATGACGCAGATTTCCAGCGCCAGCAGCGCGCCGCGCCCCGCCTGCAGCCATGGCTGATCCGTGCGCGCCGCCCGCGCGAGGCCGCCCTTCGCCCGCGCCGCCACGGCCATGACGAAGGCGGCGAAGAACCAGTAGCGGATCATCACCACCATCAGGACATTGTATTCCGACGCAAGGTAGCGGCTGATCCCGTCCTGCATCGCGAAGACGAAGGTCGTCGAGATCATCAGGATGATGCCAAGCCGCGCGTTGTTCCCGCTCATCTCAGGCGGCCCGCGGTCATGTGGCGCTTGCGACCGAAACCGGGGCGCCGTTCCACCGCGAAGCCCGCGGCATCGAGCGCGCGGCGCACGGCACCGGCGGCTGAATAGGTGGCGCAGGTGCCCCCGAGGGCGGTGTGATCGGCAACGGCATGGAGCAGCGCCTCCTCCCAAAGCTCCGGGTTGCGCGCGGGCGCGAACCCGTCGAGGAACCACGCATCAGCGCGCCCATCCCAGGCCGGCACCGTCTGCCGCGCGTCCCCCACCACAACACTTAGCGTAATGCCTACGTCATTCACGCAAGCCCTGCCAGCCAGCGCCGCCTCGATCATCGGCGCGATCGGAGCGGCCTCTGGGAATTGGTCCAGCGCTTGCCGCAGATCTTCCACCGCCATGGGAAACGCCTCGAAGCTCGTGAAATGCAACCGCCCCCTCACACCCGCCTGCCGCCATGCCAGCGCCGTCGCGGCGAAATTCAGCCCCGTGCCGAAACCCAGCTCGGCCACGTGGAACCCGTCGCGGAAGCGCCCGGGCAGATCGTTGCCGCCAAGGAACACGTGCCGCGCCTCGGCCAGCCCATCCTGAAGCGAATAGAACGGGTCGTCGAACCGGTTTGAGACGGGCACGCCGTCGCGCCAGTGCAGGTCATGTGGCTGGTCAATCACCATGGGCCGGTCTAGGTCGGGTCCATCGAAACAGGTCGCGCGACCCTCATCCAAGCGCGCGGGAGTTGCAATGCAGATCGTCGTCCACGGCGCGGGGATATTCGGCCTGTCCATCGCATGGGCCTGCACGCGGCGCGGCGCGCGAGTCAGGGTCGTGGACCCCCACGGCCCCGGCGCGGGCGCCTCGGGCGGTGTCGTGGGCGCGCTGGCACCCCATGTGCCGGAAGCATGGAACACGAAAAAGGCGCAGCAGTTCGAAAGCCTCGAAAGGGCGGAGGCGTTCTGGGCGGAGGTCGCGGAGGCGTCCGGGCGCGACCCGGGCTATGCCCGCTCGGGCCGCGTGCAGCCTTTGGCCGATGCGGAGGCCGTGGACCGTGCGCAGACCCGCGCGGCCTCGGCGGCGGACCTCTGGCAAGGTCGCTATCGCTGGAACGTCCTCGACGCCTCCGACTTCGGCGATCTGGTCCACAGCCCGACTGGCCGTGTCGTCTTTGACACGCTCACCGCAAGGCTTCACCCCAGGCGCGCACTGACGGCCTTGGTCGCGGCGCTGAAACGCCGGGGCGCCGTAATCGGCACGGAACCGGCCAAGGGCGACGCCGTCATCCACGCCACCGGCGTCGCGGGGCTGCTGGAGCTGAACGGGATCGCCGGCGAGAAGGTGATCGGCGCCGGCGTAAAGGGTCAGGCCGCCGTTCTGGCCTGCGATCTGCGCGGGGGGCCGCAGGTGTATGCCGACGGGTTGCACATCGTGCCCCATGCCGACGGGACGGTGGCCGTGGGCTCGACCTCGGAACTGAGCTGGGACCACCCGGCGACCACCGACGTGCAGCTCGACGATGTGATCGAACGGGCGCGGGCGGCATGCCCTGCACTGCGCAACGCGCACGTGATGGAACGCTGGTCCGGCATCCGGCCACGCGCGCGCTCCCGTGCCCCGATGCTGGGCCCCCATCCGCTGCGGCCGGGCGAGTTCATCGCCAATGGCGGCTTCAAGATCGGCTTCGGCATGGCGCCCCTCGTGGCCGATCTCATGGCCGGCCTGGTGATCGGCCGGACCGACCGCATCCCGCCCGAGTTCCGCCCCGAGGCCAGCCTGCGCTAGAGCCCCGCCTCCTTGCGCAACTCCGCCATCTGCTCCTCGAGGGCAGCGAGGTTGATCGCGTTGGTAAGCCGCCCGTCTGCGTCGAACTGTCCCGAGCACTGGCCAACCAGCACCTCGGGGCCCGACAGGACGCGCGGCCGGAACGGCACGAGGCAGAGCCGCAGGGAATACTGCGTTCGCTCCCCGCCCGCGCGACCGCCCGTGGCCGACATGATCGCGACGGGTTTGCCGCGCCACGGACCGCCTTTTGTCCTGCTGACCCAGTCGAGCGCGTTCTTCAGAACGCCGGACAGCCCCTTGTTGTATTCCGGTCCCGCGATGATGATCGCGTCCGCACGGGCTATGGCGTCGGCCAGTTCCTGAACCTCGGGCGGGATGCCTTGTTCCGTTTCCAGATCGCCGTCGTAAAGCGGCAGGCGCAGGTTCGCGTCCACAAATTCCGCCGGATCGAACAGGCGGTTCGCCTCCAGCATCAGCTTGCGATTGAACGACCCCGCCCTCAACGAACCGCAGATTCCCAGTAGTCTACCGCTGGACATGTCCCGTGCCTCCGATCAAAACCATTCCCGCGGACGTAAAGCGGGAGGCGGGCGTGACCACAAGACATGGCGGAAGAATCCTGGCGGACCGGCTGGCGCTGCACGGGGTGGACCGGGTGTTCTCGGTGCCGGGCGAAAGCTTTCTCGCCGCGCTGGACGGTCTTCACGACCACGACATCCAGAACGTTGTCTGCCGGCAGGAGGGCGGCGCCGCGATGATGGCGGAGGCGGACGCGAAGTTCACCGGGCGCCCCGGGGTCCTCTTCGTCACGCGCGGGCCCGGCGCCACCAACGCCAGCTCCGGCCTGCACGTCGCGATGCATGACGCCACGCCCATGGTCGTCTTCGTGGGGCAGGTTCCGCTCGCGCATCGCGACCGGGCCGTGTTCCAGGAGGTGAATTACCGCGCGCTCTTCGGGCCGCTCGTCAAATGGGTGGCCGAGGTCGAGCGGACCGACCGGCTGGCCGAATATGTCGACCGTGCCTTTCGACTTGCGACAAGCGGGCGGCCGGGGCCTGTCGTGCTCGCCCTGCCCGAGGACGTCCTGTCGGCCGAGGCGGCCATGCCCGGCGACACGATCGCGGCAGCGCCACGAAGCGGGGTCGACGGAAGCGCCATCGCCGAGGCCATCGACATCCTGACGGCGGCGGAACAGCCGATGATCCTGCTCGGCGGCTCCGTCTGGGGGGCGGAGGACGGCGCGCGGGCGGGCGAGCTTGCGCAACGGCTTGGCGCGCCGTTGGCCGTCACCTTCCGGCGGCAGGATTTCGTCGACAACGACCATCCGAACTACGCGGGCGATCTGGGCGTGGGCATGAACCCCGCGCTTGGCCGGCGTCTGTCGCAGGCGGACGCGATCCTGCTTCTGGGGGCGGAGCTGAGCGACATCACCACGCAGGAATTCACGCTCATCGACGCGCAGGACCCGCCTGAGATCGTACAGGTCTCGACCGACCCCGACACGAGTTCCCGTGTCTATCCGGCGAAGGTCGCGATCACCGCGCGTCCTGCCGACGTGCTGGGCGATCTGCTGACCCACCTTCCTTACGTGCCAGGCCACGATCGCGGGGCGGCGGCGGCCCGCGCGGAATACGAGGCGTGGCAGGAGCCGCAGGAAACCCCAGGCGCGGTCAAGCTGGAGGAGGTGATCCTCTGGCTGCGCGACCACGCGGGCCCCGAGACGATCCTGACCAACGGCGCGGGCAACTACGCCGCGTTCCTGCATCGCTACTACCGCTGGCGGCAGCGCGGCACGCAGCTTGCGCCGACCTCGGGCTCGATGGGCTACGGCCTGCCCGCTGCCGTCGCCGCGAAGCTGCGGCACCCCGAGCGCACGGTGGTCTGCCTCGCAGGCGACGGCTGCCTTCAGATGACCATCCAGGAGCTGTCGACCGCGCGCCAGCATGGCGCCGACATCATCGTGGTGATCGCCAATAACGGCCGTTACGGCACGATCCGCATGCATCAGGAAAAGCACTATCCGGGGCGCGTATCGGGGACCGAACTGTTCAACCCCGACTACGTGCAACTGGCCCGTGCCTATGGCGGCACCGGGCACAGGGTCACGGAAACGGAAGCGTTCGGAGCGGCCTTCGAGGTTGCGCGGCAAGGCGGCCTGCACCTGATCGAACTGGTGCTCGATCCGAAGATGCTCTCCACGACCAAGAGCCTCTGAGCCTCCTTGGCAAGGCCCGGCGCCGTGGTGTAAGGCAGCGCCCATGACCGGCGTTTTCGACATCGGGGATATCACGCGCCTGCCATGGCGCTTCCATGGCCGTCTGTGCGCCGTGCCGCCGCTTGGCTGACATGGCACCCGACCCTTCCCCGACATCGACCGCAGCGAAAGAGACATCCATGACCGGCAAGACGCTCTACGACAAGCTTTGGGACGCCCATCTCGTGCATGAGGCCGAGGACGGCACCAGCCTGCTTTATATCGACCGCCATCTCGTCCACGAGGTCACCAGCCCGCAGGCCTTCGAAGGTCTGCGCATGACCGGCCGCACCGTGCGCGCGCCCGACAAGACCATCGCCGTGCCCGACCACAACGTCCCCACGACGCTGGGCCGCGAGAACCCCGAGAACATGACCGAGGACAGCCGTATCCAGGTCGCCGCGCTGGATACGAACGCGCGGGACTTCGGCATCCATTACTACCCTGTCAGCGACGTGCGGCAGGGGATCGTGCATATCGTCGGCCCCGAACAGGGCTGGACCCTGCCGGGCATGACCGTGGTCTGCGGCGACAGCCATACCGCCACCCACGGTGCCTTCGGCGCACTGGCGCACGGGATCGGCACCTCCGAGGTGGAGCATGTGCTGGCCACCCAGACGCTGATCCAGAAGAAGTCCAAGAACATGAAGGTGGAGATCACGGGGCAACTCGCGCCCGGTGTCACGGCCAAGGACATCACGCTCAGCGTCATCGGCAAGACCGGGACGGCGGGCGGCACCGGTTATGTCATCGAGTATTGCGGCGAGGCGATCCGCGCGCTCTCGATGGAAGGCCGCATGACCGTCTGCAACATGGCGATCGAGGGCGGCGCGCGCGCAGGCCTGATCGCGCCGGACGAGACGACCTTCGACTACGTCAAAGGCCGTCCCCACGCCCCCAAGGGTGCCCAGTGGGAGGCCGCGCTTGCGTGGTGGAAGACGCTGAAATCCGACGACGACGCCCATTGGGACAAGGTCGTGACCATCCGTGGCGAGGATATCGCGCCGGTCGTGACATGGGGCACCTCGCCCGAGGACGTGCTGCCGATCACCGGCACCGTTCCCGCGCCCGAGGATTTCCAAGGCGGCAAGGTCTCGGCCGCGAAACGCTCGCTCGACTACATGGGTCTGACCCCGGGAACCCCGCTTTCCGAGATCGAGATCGACACGGTCTTCATCGGCTCCTGCACCAACGGACGGATCGAGGATCTGCGCGCCGCGGCCGAGATCCTGAAGGGCAAGAAGGTCAAGGAGGGTCTGCGCGCGATGATCGTTCCCGGCTCCGGCCTCGTGCGGGCGCAGGCCGAGGAAGAAGGCCTCGCCGATATCTTCAAGGAAGCCGGTTTCGAATGGCGGCTTGCGGGATGTTCCATGTGCCTTGCCATGAACCCCGACCAGTTGTCCCCGGAGGAGCGTTGCGCGGCCACCTCCAACCGCAACTTCGAGGGCCGTCAGGGCCGCGGCGGGCGCACCCACCTGATGAGCCCCGCTATGGCGGCGGCAGCGGCGGTCACCGGCCGCCTGACCGATGTGCGCGACCTCATGTGACGCGATGCGTGGCCGAGCCCCTCAGGACTCGGCCACGATCCGCCGCGTGACCGGCACCATCGCCGCGCTCAGGGCGACGCACCACACCGCCATGAAGACCCCCTGCTGCGGAAAGGGCACGCCCCAATCGATCGCGAGCCCCGTGATGCCGGGTCCGATCGCCGTCGAGACCACCATCAGCGCCGTGGCCATCGCCCGGACGGAGCCGAGGTGGTTCGTCCCATAGACCGCAGGCATCAGCGTGCCCCACGTCGTGCCCGCCATGCCTTGCGTAACGCCGGTTATGCCAAGCGCCGCGATCCAGCCGAGAGGTGTGTCCGCCGGGCCGATCAGCCAGATGCCCAGCGCCATGGGCACCACCATGATCGGCAGCATCCGCGCGGGTCCGAAACGGTCGCAGGCCCAACCGGTAGCGAAGGCCGTGGTCACGGTCGCCGCAGCATAGGCCGCGTAGCCCGGCGCCATGGCCGCGAGGCTCCAGCCCTTCACCTCGGACACGTGAACCTGGTGAAAGAAGATCACCGTACCGATGAAACCCGGCGTCAGCAGGAGCGGCACCAGCGCCCAGAACAGCCAGTGGCGCAGCACCTCGGACCGCTGCCAGTGCCGCCCGCCGAGGCCGGGCGCGCCGGCTGCCTCTGCACTGCCCTGCGGCGCGCGGTCCTGCGCCAGAAGCCGGACAAGCAGCGGCAGGACGACCAGCAGGATCACAGCCGCCACCACGCCCCATGAAGCCCGCCAGCCGATCGCGGCCAGCATGAGGACGGCGGGCAGCGGCAACAGAACCTCGCCCAGCGGGTAGCCGAGGTTGGTCAGCGCCATGGCCCGTCCGCGCGTGGCCACGAACCAGCGCGCCATGGCCGTCATCTTGATATGGCTGAACATCCCCTGCCCGCAGAAGCGCAGCAGGAAGACCGCGATACCCAGCGTCCAGATCGACTGTCCCAGCGCCATCAGGGTCGCCGCCCCGGCGAAGGCCGCCGCGATCATCGGGGCGAGCCGCGAGAGGCGCACCGTGTCGGCCCATGACCCGCGCCCCAGGAGCAATGCGGCGGAACCGAGCGTCGCGACCGTGTAGATCAGGCCCCAGTCCCCGTCCGTGAGGCCGTATTCGGCCCGGATCTCGCCTGCAAAGAGCGAGATGAACCAGGTCTGGCCAAAGGAGGAGCCGAAGGCGAGCAGCAGGCCCGTGGCGAGCCAGCGCCGGTTTTCGGCCAGGAAGCGGAGCATGGGACAGCCGTCAGAGAAGGGTGCGTTCCACCAGCCAATATGCCCCCACGGCGGCGATGACCAGAGAGGCCGGGATCGCGACCGCCTTCCGGTACCAGCTGCGATGGATGAACCAGCCCACCAGCGCAAAGGCCATGCCGATCACGGCAAGCTGGCCGATCTCGACCCCGATGTTGAAGCCGATGAGGGCGGCGGCGAAGCGCTCCGCCGCGATCCCGTAATCGCCCAGCACCGAGGCGAATCCCAGCCCGTGCAACAGCCCGAAGGCGAAGACGAGCGCGGTGCGGCCCCGGACATTCCGGCGCCCGACGGTGTTCTCGATCCCGACATAGACGATGGTGGCGGCGATCAACGGCTCCACGATACTGGCCGGGACGGACACGACCCCCGTGGCCGCCAGCGCCAGGGTCACGGTATGCGCGACGGTGAAGGCCGTCACCTGCCACAGGAGCGGGCCAAGTCTGGTGGCGAAAAAGAACAGCCCCAGCACGAACAGGATATGATCGAGGCCGAGCGGCACGATATGCTCGAAGCCCGCCCCGATGTAGCGCAGGAACACCGCACCCGTGCCTTCGGTCAGGACCTCGGCCCGCGGCAGTGGCGGGGTCAGCTCGCCACCTGCCAGAAATCCTTCGTAGGCGTCCTCCCCGCCACCGATCTGGCGCGGAATGAAGGTGCCCCATCCCGGCGCCACGCCGATCTCGACCCCGGCCTCCCCCGGTGGCAGGGACGCAGAAACGGTCAGGATCGAATCCCGCGGCAGGTCGAGGTCGCCCGCGGCGGGGATCTGCAGGTCGGTGATCTCGGGCGTCACGCGCTCGCCCTCGACGACAATCAGAAGCCCCCGCGAAATCCTCGGCCATGCGTCGCGAAACGCTGTTTCCAGCGCCTCGGGACCCAGCGCACGCAACCTGTCGTAGATCGCGGCCTCGGGTGCGTTGTCGGTATCGTCCACCGCCGAAAGGTCGATCCCGGCGATCAGCGGCTCGAGCGCGATGCGCAGCGACAGGGTCACCGCGTCCTGCCCGACCTCCACATCCGCGATGGTGGGGCGGATCTCGTGCGCCGATACCGGTCCTGCCGCAAGCGCCATTGCCATTGACATCAGGACGTATCGGCAACAGGACAGGGCTCGGAAGATAAGGGACACGTCATCATGCTCCGTCTGGCGCTGGCCGCATTACTCGCCCTCTTCGCCGGGGCCGACAAGGGCGGCGCGCATGAATTCTGGATTTCGCCCGAGGCCTACCGCGCAACCGCAGGGGATGGCGTGCTCGCCAATCTGCGCGTGGGCGAGGAATTTCGCGGCGCCGCCCAGAGCTACCTGCCGCGCAACTTCGCCCGCTTCGAGGTGATCACGCCGGAAGGTGCGATCCCCGTCGAGGGCCGGATCGGCGACATCCCGGCACTCAATGCCGAGGAGCTGCCCGAAGGTCTCGCCATCATCGTGCACGAGACCACGACACAGGAACTGACCTGGGACGAGTGGGATCGCTTCACCGCCTTTGCCGAACACAAGGGGCTGGGCGACGTGGCCGCCATGCACGACGAGCGCGGTCTCGACCGGATCGACGTGCGCGAGGATTACATCCGCTACGCCAAGTCGCTCGTCGCCATCGGTCATGGACGCGGGGAGGACACCGTCGTCGGCCTGCGCACGGAACTGGTCGCGCTCGCGAACCCCTATACCGACGACCTTGCCGGGGCGCTGCCGGTGCAGCTCTGGCTCGACGGAGAGCCGCGCCGCATGGCGCAGGTGGAGGTCTTCGCCCGCGCTATCAACGAAGACGGCAGCCGCGGCGAGGCCGAACTCACGATCTACGAGACCGACGGCAACGGCATCGTCGTGGTTTCGGTCAGTCGCGGCATGGAGTACCTGATCAACGCCGTGACGCTGGAGCCGGTGGAGGAGGCCGAAGGCCCCGACCCGGCCGAATGGCGCACGCTCTGGGCCAGCCTGACCTTCGAGGTGCCGCGCCCCGAAACCACCCCCTGACCGGCTTGCCCAACGGACGCAGGCGGGGTATCGCAACACCGGTCTGACAGGAGAGCCGCCATGGACAAGTTCACCAAGCTGACCGGCGTCGCCGCGCCGCTTCCCCAGATCAATGTCGATACCGACATGATCATCCCCAAGCAGTTCCTGAAAACGATCAAGCGCTCGGGCCTCGGCAAGAACCTGTTCGACGAGATGCGCTTTGACGACGACGGCAACGAGATCCCCGGTTTCGTGCTGAACCAGCCCGCCTACCGCGAGGCGCAGATCCTCGTGGCCGGCGAGAATTTCGGCTGCGGATCGTCGCGCGAACATGCGCCCTGGGCGCTCTTGGATTTCGGCATCCGCTGCGTGGTCGCGCCGTCCTTTGCCGACATCTTCTTCAACAACTGCTTCAAGAACGGCATCCTGCCGATCGTCCTGCCGCAGGAAGACGTGGACAAGCTGATGGACGACGCCAGCCGCGGCGCCAATGCCGTGATCACGGTCGATCTGGAAAGCCAGACGATCACCGGCCCCGACGGCGGATCGATCACGTTCGATGTCGACCCCTTCCGCAAGCACTGCCTGCTCAACGGTCTCGACGATATCGGCCTGACGCTGGAAAAGGCCGCCGCGATCGACAGCTTCGAGACCGAGGCCACGCAGGCCCGCCCCTGGGTCTAACCCACTGCCCCTGTTGGGGAACCTCACTGATGCAAATGCGGCACAGTCCGGCGGCCAATCTCGACCGCTGTCGATAAGTGTGTGCCGGCGCCTGTTGCGCGCCCCGGCGAACTTGGGCAGATTTGTGGCAAAAATCGGGCGGTTTGTGTCGCAATCCAGAAGCATTAACGCAATTTTGGACCGAGTGGGACACGCACCGGACTGATTCAATAACTACGAAGTTGGATCAACCGACTTCGAGATTGAGGTAGAGTTTGTGCTGACCCAGCTCGTAGGTGCAGTGGCCCGAGCGCTGATCGCCATCGTGGTGATCGCGACTCCGTCGCTTTTGATCCCCGGCACAACGCCGGAGGGCAGTCAGGTCGTGACGCTCGTCGCGCTGGCGCTGGGCGTGTTCGTGGGCATGGAATATGCCGCGACCTACCCGGGACTGATCGAGTTTCGCGATGCGCCGCCCTTCAACCGCGTGCGCATCCTGACGCTTTTCGTGACCCTTTTCCTTCTGAGCCTCGTGATCAGCGCCACACCGGGCGAAGGGTCGAGCCTCGCGCTCATCGTGAATGCCTTCGGGCTTCTCGTCGCAACGGCGCTGGATTTCCCGTTCAGCCCGGTGCAGATGATCGGCTCCCACCTGCCGCCGGGGCTGGAGCCGTTCCAGATCAGTCAGATCAAGGGCATGACCGGGATCGCGACACTGGTGATGCTGTTCTCGATCTTCTGTTTCGCGTTGCTGATCCGGCTGAACCAGTGGCCCAATCGCGGCAGTTCCTTCAACGTCTGGATCAATCTGCCGACCTTCGACCCCACGACGGGCGGCGATGTCGTCAAACGGTTGCGCCGCGACAGCCTCGTTAACGTGATCTTAGGGGTTTTCGCCCCATTCGTGCTGCCGGTGGTGGCGGTGGTCGCGGCCAACCATATCGAGATCGACGTTTTGTCCTCCCCGCATGCGTTGGTCTGGGGGATCACGCTGTGGATGTTCATTCCGCTCAGCATGTTGATGCGCGGACTGGCGATGTCGCGGGTCGCGGACATGATCGGCCAACGCCGCGCCCGGCTGACCGCATCGGTCGGCTCCGACGGTCCGTCCTCGGCGGCCTTGTCGCGCTAGCCTCCGCACTGGTCGCGATACCTGATCCGGCGGGCGCCGAGGCGCTCCGCATCGCAGTGTTCCATACCGGCCTGTCGCGCGCCGGGCCCGGCCTGCTGTTGCGCGACATCGTAGCGGGCGACGACACTCAGGTTCTTGCGACGCTCGATATCATCGCCGCGTCGGATGCCGATATCCTCCTGCTCCTCGACATGGATCACGACGCCGGGCGCGCCGCGCTGATGGCGCTGGGCGCGGCATTGCGCGACAGGGGTGCGGACTACCCCCACCTTTTCGCCGCCGCACCCAACAGCGGGCGTCCGACCGGCATCGATCTCGACGGCGACGGGCGCACATGGCGGGCGCGGGACGCACATGGCTACGGGCTTTTCACGGGTGACGGAGGCATGGCGCTCCTGTCGCGGTTTCCAATTGGCGGGGTGCGGGATTTCACCGCCCTGCCTTGGGTGGGCCTGCCGGGGAATGCCGCCCAAGGCGTGACGCCGGCTTCCGCGCTTCCGACCCTTCGCCTGCACTCCGTCGGGGCCTGGGACGTGGAAATTCTGACGCCAGCGGGCACGCTCAACCTTCTGACCAGCCATGCCTCGGCGCCGGTGTTCGACGGACCGGAGGACCGAAACGGCCTGCGCAATGCCGACGAGCTTCTGTTCTGGGCGCAATATCTCGACGGATGGGCCCCGGAGGCCCCTGTTTTTTCCGCCGAGCGCTTCGTGGTGATGGGGACCTTCAACGTCGACCCCGAGCGCGGCGAGGGACGGCGCGAGGGGCTGCAGGCGCTCCGCACGCATCTGCGCCTCGTCGATCCCGTGCCGCGACGGCCCGGCGGAGAGGCCGAGACCGCGGACTGGCCCGCGGACGGACCGGGCCGGCTTCGCGTGGACTACATCCTGCCGGCGCGATCGCTGGACGTCACGGGGTCGGGTGTGCTCTGGCCAGAGGGCGGCGATCTGCTCGGCATCACGCCCGACATCGCCGCAGCCGCCTCCGACCACAGGCTCGTCTGGATCGATCTCGACCTCTAGCCCACAAGGTCCGCCAGGGCGGCGCGCATGGCGTCGGTCGGGGATGTCCGCGGACGGTCGGGCAACAGCCTGTCGAGCGCGGTGCCGTCGAGCCGGTGCGGCCGCTCCCAGAGATAGCGCATTTCCAGCAGGTGCTTCGCCTCGGCCCAGAAGGGCCGCGCCAGCTGCACCGGCGACCACGACATCCTGCGGAGTGTCAGGCTTCGACCCAGCGCAGCTTCACAGGCGGCCGCCAGTTCCTCTCCGGTCAGCGCGTAGCCGGGAAAGGTCAACTCCGTGAAGTCCGGCAGCTGGTCGAGGCGCTCCGCGAGGCCCGCGAAGGCCGAAGCGAGATCGGGCAGATAGGCCCAGCCATGAACGCGATCCACCGGCCCCGGATAGCTCAGCCTCCCCCTCCTGACCTTCGCCGCGATGATCCGGTCGAACCAGTTTCCGCTCGCCCCGGTGTCGAGGAAATCGCCGGCACGCAGGACGACCGTCCTCACGCCGGCATCGCGATAGGCGGCCTCCATCTCCACACGAATGCGCCCGAGCGGATGGGTGGCCGCGTGCGGTGTCTCGGGCGTGAGTGCCTCGGGCATGTCCCGGCCGAAGACATAGACATTGCCGGGGATCATGACCGCCGCACCGCTACGCCGCGCCGCATCGATCACCTGCGCCGTCAGGCCGGGAACGGTCTTCGCCCACTGCGAATAGGGCGGGTTCCAGCCATTGAAGATCAGCTCGGCGTCCTGAGCCGCCTCGGCGAGCGGCACGCCGCCGCGCCGGTAGGGTGTGACGGCCCAGCCACGGGCGGACAGAGCGGCGGCGGCATGGCGGCCGGTGCGGCCGGTCGCACCGAGGATGAGGGCTTTGCGGGACATGACGGACCTCCGGGACCAATGAACGCGGTTGTGATAAGCCCCGAATAAACCATTCACATATGCATCTCTATTGACCCAAATCGAAACATAGATATTCATTTTTGAATGGCAATCTCCCATGCTTCCTTCGATTGGGCCCTGCTGCCCGGCGTGCTCGCCGTCGTTGATCACGGGTCTCTCTCGGCGGCCGCGCGGCGGATCGGGCTGAGCCAGCCAACGCTCGGCCGCCAGATCCGCGCGGCGGAAGAGTCGTTGGGCGGCCCCCTGTTCGACCGCCACGCCCGCGGCCTCAGCCCGACGGAGCTACTGCTCGGGTTTCTGCCGCATCTGCGGGCCATGCGGGACGCCGCCGAGGCGCTCGCCCTTCAGGCGGAAGGGCAGGCGAATGCCGCGACCGGCACGGTCCGGCTCACCGCCTCGCACATCGTGTCGTGCCATCTCCTGCCCCCGATCCTCGCGCGGTTCCGCCGCACGCATCCCGGCCTGCAGGTCGAACTCGCGCCCAGCGACACCACCCAGAACCTCCTGTTCCACGAAGCCGACATCGCGCTGCGGATGTACCGCCCTACCCAGCTGGACATGGTGACACGCCACCTCGGCGACCTGCCGATCGGCCTTTACGCGACCGCGGACTATCTCGCGCTACGGGGCCGGCCGAACGGCATCGACGATCTCCTCGGCCACGATCTGATCGGATACGACCGCAGCGAACTCCTCATCGAGGGATTCCGCGCGGTGGGTCTGCCCATGACGCGGGACAGCTTCGCCATCCGCTGCGACGACCAGGTGACCTACTGGCGTCTCGTTCTCGCCGGCGCGGGCATCGGCGCGGGACAGCGCGCCGTGGCGAAGCAGTCCCCCGATCTGATCGAGCTCTTCCCCGACGCCAATCTTCCGCGCCTTCCGGTGTGGATCACCGCGCACGAACGCCTCCGCCACACGCCCAAGGTCGACACGCTCTGGCGCGCGCTCTGCACCGGGCTCGCGCCGCTCCTTACTTGACCCTCCCCCGGGCTGCGATTACGCGATGCGCCAACCACCAACGCAATCCGAGGGACCGCGACCATGACCGACCGTTCACTGCTTATCCTGCCCGGTGACGGGATCGGCCCCGAGGTCATGGCCGAGGTGCGCAAGATCATCGATTGGTTCGGCACGAGAGGATTCGCCTTCGACGTCAGCGAGGACCTCGTGGGCGGGTCCGCCTACGACGCCCATGGAACACCCCTGACCGACGCGACGATGGCAAAGGCGCAGGAGGTCGATGCCGTCCTTCTTGGCGCCGTGGGCGGGCCGAAATACGACGTGCTGGATTTCAGCGTGAAGCCCGAGCGCGGCCTTCTGCGCCTGCGCAAGGAAATGGACCTCTACGCCAACCTCCGCCCCGCCCAATGCTTCGACGCGCTCGCCGATTTCTCTTCGCTGAAGAAGGATATCGTCGCGGGCCTTGATATCATGATCATCCGCGAGCTGACCTCCGGCGTCTATTTCGGCGAGCCGCGCGGTATCCATACCGAGGGCAATGAACGCGTCGGCGTCAACACCCAGCGCTACACCGAAAGCGAGATCGCCCGCGTGGCGCGGTCGGCCTTCGAACTGGCGCGCAAGCGTGACAACAAGGTCTGCTCGATGGAGAAGGCCAACGTGATGGAGTCGGGTGTCCTGTGGCGCGACGTGGTGCAGGAGATCCACGACGCCGAGTATCCGGACGTGGAGCTCAGCCACATGTACGCCGACGCGGGCGCCATGCAGCTGACCCGCTGGCCCAAGCAGTTCGACGTGATCGTCACCGACAACCTCTTTGGCGACCTGCTGTCCGACCTTGCCGCGATGCTGACAGGATCGCTCGGGATGTTGCCCTCGGCCTCGCTGGGCGCGCCGATGGAGAACGGTCGGCCCAAGGCGCTCTATGAGCCCGTCCACGGCTCCGCCCCGGACATCGCCGGGCAGGGCAAGGCGAACCCCATCGCCTGCATCCTCAGCTTCGCCATGGCGCTGCGCTATTCCTTCGATCTCGGGGATGAGGCCGACCGGGTCGAGGCGGCCGTCGAGGCGGTGCTGGCCGACGGACTGCGCACCGCGGACCTGCTGGGCGAAGAAGGGGTGACGCCGGTCTCCACCGCCGAGATGGGCGACGCGATCGTGGCCAAGCTGGCGGAAGGCTGAGCGGGCGTGTAGGCGCGGGCCACACCACCACGGTGCTGGGCGATGAAGATATGCACATGTGCATCGTGCGACTGGGATCCGCGCAGAAATCGTAGCCGCGATATGTGCAGCGCGGCAGTGCCACGCTAAGGTCGGGCTCGGAAACAGACCCCGACCGACCGGACCAGACCCGTGAACCCGAGTTACAAAGGCGTCCTGCTGGCCCTTACGGCCTTTGGCATCTTCGCCTCGCATGACGCGATCATCAAGTATCTGGGCGGTAGCTATTCGCCGTTCCAGATCGTGTTCTTCAGCGTGCTCTTCGGGTTTCCGGTGGTCACATTCCTGCTGATGCGCGACACTGCGCCGGGCCATCTGCGCCCCGTGCATCCCCTTTGGACCACGCTGCGCACGGTCGCAGCGGTCATCTCGGCCAGTGCCGCGTTCTACGCCTTCACTTCGCTGCCGCTGGCGCAGGTCTACGCCATCCTTTTCGCCGCGCCACTCCTGATCACGGTACTGGCCATCCCGCTTCTCGGCGAACGGGTGGGCATCCGGCGCGGGCTTGCCGTCCTTGTGGGGCTCGGCGGCGTGATCGTCGTGCTGCAACCGGCGACCACCACGCTGACGCTGGGCCATGCCACGGCCCTGATCGCGGCTGTCACCGGGGCCTTCGCGTCGGTCATCGTGCGAAAGATCGGTCGGGATGAGCGGCCGGTCGTCCTGATCCTCTACCCGCTGATGGCCAATTTCGTGCTGATGGGCGCGGCGATGCCCTTCGTCTATGAACCGATGTCCGGTCAGGACCTCGCGCTTCTGGCCGTGATCGCGGTGCTCGCCATCGTCGCCACCAATTTCCTGATCTTCGCCTACCGCGCCGCGCCCGCCGCCACGGTCGCGCCCATGCAATATTCGCAAATCATCTGGGCCTCGGCCTACGGCGCGCTGTTCTTCGGCGAAACGCTGGAGGCGGCGACGCTTGTGGGAACGGCGGTCATCGTGGCCTCGGGCCTCTACATCGTCTTCCGCGAGGAACGGGGCGGGCGCTCAACCACCACGCCGGTTCTGCGGACGCGGTCGCGGATGGGCGTGCCCTCGGCCCCGCGCGTGGCGCCGTTCCTGTCCAGCGCCCTGCGCGGCACGCGGCGACGCGCGGCGCCCGGCGGCCACGCGCAGCAGGACGGCGATTGACACCCTTGCATTGACCCCGCGTCGGCGCTATCCCGCGCCGCACGGTCGGAGTGTAGCTCAGCCTGGTAGAGCACTGTCTTCGGGAGGCAGGGGTCGGAGGTTCGAATCCTCTCACTCCGACCAATGAAATCAAGAGTTAACCGGGCGCGGTGCCCGGTGCCTTCTACCGGTTGCACCGAAATCTGCAATGAAATCGGCCGCGATCAAGGGGAAACCTCGAGTCGCGTTCCGAGTGGATCTCGGCGACCGCTCTGAGGCCGGGGATTTCTCGACGTCACCCATAGGTTGCCGCCTGCCAGAAGGCCATCAGGCCGACCACAACATGTGGTGTCAGATTTTTTTCGGCGCAGGTGAGCAGCGCGCGATCCCTCCGGCGTTTTCGATCCGGATCGTGAGGTCCGGATGCTGCGCCTCGCGGCAAGTCTGCGTTAGGCTCGCAGCTGACATCGGCCCGCAGTGTCAAGGCACTATAAGGCTCGAGAGATGTCCGCGGACTTCGTCCCGTCAGCCGTACCTCAAGTCACCGCTTTTTGCCTTCCTCGCCTTTGAGCACCCCCGACCGAAAGCCGGTGAACGCGCGGCACCCCTGACCGTAAAACCGAAATATCTCACGGAAGGTCGTCAGGCCTCGGTCGAAGCTCTTGATCGAGTCCGCGGGTCCTGTTCATGGACGAGCCCTTCGCCGCGCTCGACCAGATCCTTCGGCGGCAGATGAACCTCGAGCTTCAGCGCGTCTGGACCGAAAGCGGCGCCACCGCAATTCTGGTGACCCACGGGATCGACGAGGCCGCGTTCCTCGCGGACCGCGTCGTCGTCATGCATGCGGGGTCCGGGCGGATCGTCGAAATTGTCGAGATCCCCTTCGAACGGCCGCGCCAGCCCCGGCTTTTTTCCGATCCCGCATTTCACGGGACCTGCGACCGCATCGCCGGAGTGCTGCATGGCGGGTGAGGTGCGGCTGCCCCGCAGCGGTCTGCGAAACGCCGCGATCCTGCTGGCCCTGTGGGAGATCGTCGGCCGCCTCGACCTGGTCGCAGGCGGGGCACTGCCGGGGATCACGGAGACGCGTTGCGTCTGGTGCTCTTCCGCGGTGCGCTGCCGTCGATCATGGCGGGCCTGCGCGTGGCTGCCCCCAACGCCGTTCCCGGCGCGATCCTCGCGGAATTCGGCGGCGGCGGACGCTGGGGCCTCGGCGCTTACCTGCTTGGCTCGCTCGGCCGGGGTGAACCCGATCGGCTATGGCGGATCGGGCTGGTCGCGACGCTGATCGCGGGGCTGAGCTACGGGTTTTTCGCGCTCTTGTCCCGGCGCATGGTCGGGGCCACGCGCCTGACCGTGCCGCGCGCATTGCTGGGTGTCATGATCGCGGAGTGGCTGGCGACCGGGAAAGGCCTTGGCAACCTGCTGAACCAATCGCGTGGATATCTCGACCACGGCATGATCTGGACGGTTGCGGCGGTCTCGGTTCTGCTGTCCGTTCCGGTCTACCAGTTCGTCGTCATCGTCGAGCGACGCGTCCTGAAACGGATGGGAATGGCCACCGCGAAATAGAAGGAGCGCACCCGGCTCCGGCCCGCGAAGGCAGACGAAAGCGATTGACGCGCATGGCGCGCAACTTCACCCTGCGCGGGTTCTGCATGATGGCCAGCGGGGACGGCATGAAAAGCTCCTTTCGGCAGGTGGAGATCCTCGACATCGCCCGGCGCGAGGGCAAGGTCGAGGTGGAGGACCTCGCCCGGCGGTTCGGCGTCACGGTGCAGACCATCCGCCGGGACCTGACCGAGCTGGATAGCGCGGGGCGTCTCGACCGGGTCCATGGCGGCGCGATCGTCGCCTCGGGCACCTCGAACCTCGCCTACGATGACCGCCGCCGCCACCTTGTCGAGGAGAAGGCGGCGATCGCGCGGATCTGCGCCTCGAAGATTCCCGATGACTGTTCGGTGTTTCTCAACATCGGCACCAGCACCGAGGCCGTGGCGGCCGAGTTGCGTCACCACAGGAACCTGCTGGTGATCACCAACAACATGAACATCGCCAACACGCTCGCCAGCAATTCCGAATGTGAGGTCGTCGTCACCGGCGGCACCGTGCGGCGTGGCGATGGCGGCCTGATCGGGACGATGACCGTGAAGGCGATCCGAAGCTTCAAGTTCGACTACGCCGTCATCGGCTGTTCCGCGCTGGATGCGGACGGCGACGTGCTGGACTATGACATCCAGGAGGTGGGTGTCAGCCAGGCCATCATCGCGCAGGCACGTGCGCCGCTTCTGGTGGCCGATCACTCGAAGCTGCACCGCTCCGCGCCCGCGCGCATCTGCTCGCTGGCGGATGTGGAGGCGGTGTTCTCGGATCGCCCCCTGCCCGAAACGCTCCAGTCCGCCTGCGCGTCGTGGGGCACCGCCGTTTTCGTGGCCGAGGACGCCTGACGCGTTTCGGCGCGCGGACGCGATTGGGCCATGACGGGAGGCGGAGGGGGGCGTCTTTCTCTTGCGGTTCTTCTGCGGCCGAATTGTTGTCTACAACCCGGACCGGCACGAGATCGGCCATAGCCGTCTCGACCTCGTCGGTCCTTTTCTCGATAACCTCCGACGGGGCCGGCAGTGCGGCGGCCCAGACCGAAATAGCGCAGGAAACCGGCAGGCTGCCGCTCGAAGAGGTGGCTTGACCCGCTTCCTCCCGTCGGGGCGTTCTTGCTTGTTGACCGTGCCCGCCTCCCGGATGGATTCCGTGTCCTGGGTAGGCTGGTGCGGGCGCTTTCTCAGTGTTTTCGCGTTTTTTTGCGGCACGCGTCAGCTTGCGTATGCAAACGTCCCGCCGGTTTGTCACATCAGAAGCACGAGCGGCCCTGGCCTTGATCCAGGTGGCGGGATCGTCCGCGCCGGCCTGCAGCTACGGGTTCGAGGAATGGACGAACCCGTCGGGCCCGATGCCCGTGCCACCAATCAGCGGGTCGTGGTGCCCCACCGTAGCGTCTTGCCCTGCCAAGCGCACTGGCGTCGCGACATCAGAATTCTCTCCAGGCGACTTTCGCCTCCGGTTCGCCGTGCTTTTGATCGAAGAACCCGTCGATCTCCACGACCTTGGGCTCGATCTTCATGCCTGGCACTGCATTCGAGCCCGGCGCATCGCCCGTCCTGAGGCCCGCCAGCAGTGACTTGAGCGCATTCGCGTGATCGCTGAGCTTTCGCATCTGTTCATTCGTCTGTTCCACCATCGTGGCATTCTGCTGGGTGATGCCGTCCAGTGTCGCCACGCTCGTGTTGACCTCGCCCAGACCGTGGGATTGCTCGTCGCTGGCCGTCGAAACCTCGGCGGACAGGCTCGCGACCTGTTCGAAGCTGCCGCCGAGCTCTTCCAGCGAGGCGCGGGCCGCCTCGACCAGCTTGACGCCATCCACGACCTGCCGACTGCTTTCGGCGATCAGGTCCTTGATCTCCTTGGCGGCTTCCGAGGAGTTCGCGGCGAGGGTCCGGACCTCACCCGCAACCACCGCGAAGCCGCGACCGGCCTCCCCCGCGCGCGCGGCTTCGACGCCGGCATTGAGCGCAAGAAGGTTGGTCTGGAACGCGATATCGTCAATCAGGCCGGTGATGCGGGAGATCTGTTCGGACGACTTTCGAATGCCCTCCATCGCGGCAGCTGTCTGCCCGACGATATCGGCACTTCGCGCCATCTCGCTGCGGGCCGATTGCGCGACCTCGTTCGATCTCTGGGTGGCCAGCGCGGATTGCTTGATGCTCGCCGTGATCTCTTCCATGGCAGCCGCTGTTTCCTCCAGCGACGCCGCCTGGCTGTTTGTCCGCTGCGACAGGTCGTCAGCGGAGCCGTTCACGCGATCGACGCTTTCCAGCATCCGGTTCATGGACTGCGTGACCTGTGTCACGATCGAACCGAGGTTTCCCGCGGCTGCGTTCATCTTCCTTCGCTGGGCATCGTAGGCCGCCGGATAATCGCTTTCCTCGGGGGACGGGACGCGCAGGGAAAGATCGCCCTCCGCCAGGGCGTCGATCGCCGTGTTAAGGTATTTCAGCGCGAGTTCCTGTTCTTCCCCCCAGACGGCGAAGGTCACCGCCGTGACCTGTTCGATGTCGAAGGCGAAAGCCCGGCTGACAACCTCGACCAGTTTCGACGTGCCACCGGCGCGGCGGAACATGCCGCCATGCGAGGCATCGACGAGCATTCCAAGCAGCTTGCCCGACGATAGGGTGTAGGCCGACATGTATACATCGAGCGGCAAGTTGATGCGCGCGTGGGTTCGCCCGATGCGATCCACCGACGCCGCATAACCCGCCCCGAAGTCGCCGGACAGCAGGCGGGTCCAATGCTTCTTCTGGGCGTTGCGGGCGAAATCCACCCTGCCGTCATCCGTGAAGAAGACCTTCGCCACTGGGTCCGTGAGGGCGCGCGCGTAGAAGTCCTGCAAGATCTGATCGAGCCTGGGGATCAGAATCTCGCCCGCCCGCGCGAGCAACGCGGCCTGCTCCCCCCCGAGATCGAATTGATCGATTTTCCGCGCCAGGTGATCCATTGCGCCTCGCCTCTGTCACATCCGGTGCGCACCGTGGGTCAGAAACACGAGGAAATGGTTAAGCCACGACAGCCGGAACTTACAATTGCGGGCTTTTCCGGACGCCGATCCGCGTGGGCGCGGCGGCTTTCCCCAACCGCCATCCTCAGCACAAGCTTCGGTGTAGCCGGCGCGCATCGCCGGTTCGACGCCGACGTTGGACCGCTGGGCGCATCATTGGTTTGAACGATCCGGGATAATGACTTCCATGTCATGCCGATGAAGCTAACACTGGCGGCGGCGGCATGTGGTTGGCGGTTGCCGGTCCCGAACCGACACCATGCCGTCATTGCCGTGTCGGCGCAGAAAGGAGCGACACTTGCCCCGGATCCCCACTCTGGAGATCGACACGGCCACCCGCGATGTGCGGGTAGACGGCGCGCCTGTATCGTTCGGGGCGCGTGCCTTCGACGTGCTGGTCCATCTGCAGACCCATGCCGACCGGGTCGTCAGCAAGCAGGAGCTTCTCGAAACCGTCTGGGGCGGGCTGGCGGTGGAAGAGGGCAACCTCACCGTGCAGATCAGCACCCTGCGCAAGATCCTCGGACCGCGCGCGATCGCGACCGTTCCGGGGGTGGGCTACAAGCTTGCGACCGGAACGCCGGCGTCGCGGGCGACGAAAGGCCCCGAGCTTCCCGACATCCCGTCTGTTGCGGTTCTGCCCTTCGCCAACCTGACGGGGCGGCCGGACCAGGACTACCTGATCGACGGCATCGTCGCGGACCTGGCCAGCGCGCTGAACCGGGTCTCGGGCATCTTCGTGGTCTCCACCACCTCGAGCTTCGCCTACAAGGGTCGCGTGGTCTCTCTGGCGGATGTCGGCGCGAGCCTCGGTGTCCGCTACATCCTCGAAGGGTCGATCCAGCAGGCCGGCGAAACGCTCCGCATCACGGTGCAACTGTCGGAGGCCGAGAGCAGTCGCACCATCTGGTCGGATCGTTTCACCGGGACGACGGCGGACATCTTCGACCTGCAGGACATCATCTCGGAGAAGACCGTCGCGGCGATCGAGCCGAGCCTTCTGTTCGAGGAAAGCCGCCGCGCCCGCGCCAAGCCGACGGAGAGCCTTCAGGCCTACGACCTGACCCTTCAGGCCGCGCCGCTGGTGCTCCGGGTCTCCAGCCTCGCGGATTTCCGGCAGGCCGTCGAGATTCTCGACCGGGCGCTTGCGCTCGATCCCGACTACGCGCTCGCCAAGGCGCTCAAGGTGCGCGCGCATGTCATGGCGGCGGGCAGCCGGGCGATCAGCCACGCGGAGGGGGCAGCGGCGATCCCGCTTGCCCGTGAGCTTCTGGATGCGCATCAGGGCGACCCGCTGGTTCTCGCCTATGCCGGACACATCATGGCGTATCTCGGCGGTGAACTCGCGATGGGCATCCAGACGCTGGAGACGGCGAAGTCGCTCAATCCGAACTCGGTGCTGGTGCGCGTGTCCTCGGGCTGGATCAACGCCTATGCCGGCCGGTACGCCGAAGGTATCGCCGATTTCGAGCATGCTTACCGGATCAATCCCCTCCACCCGAACCTCGGTCATTGCCGCAGCGGACATGGCCTGTGCCTGTTCGGTCTGAAGGATTACGAGGGCGCCGTGTCGCTTCTCGAGAAGGCGCTGGCTGACGACCCCGGTTTCGGCACGACGGAACAGTGCCTTGGCGCAGCCTATGAACTTGCCGGCCGCCCGATCGAGGCGCAGCGCGTCATCGCCCGCTACGTGAATACCTATCCCAGCAATACGATCGCCTATTACCTGCGCACGACACCGTTCCGGGACGAGGATTTCCGCATGCGCATGGCCGCCGGGTTGCGCACGGCGGGCGTCCCCGAAGGCTGACAGGTGACGCGCACGCCCTTCACCCTGCGCCACGACACGCGCGATATGCTGATCGACGGCGCGCCCGTCACGCTCGGCGCGCGGGCATTCGACGTGCTGGCGCACCTTCATACAAACTGCGACCGCGTGGTGTCCAAGGCCGAGCTTCTGGAAACCGTCTGGGGCGGCCTGGCCGTGGAAGAGGGCAACCTGACCGTGCAGATCAGCGCGCTGCGCAAGGTGTTGGGGGCCAAAGCCATCGCAACGGTGCCGGGGGTGGGATACAAGCTTGCGACCGGGAGGGAGCCGGCGCGGGCGCAGGCCGGGCCCGAGCTTCCCGACATCCCGTCGCTTGCCGTTCTGCCCTTCGCCAACCTCACCGGCGACGCCGCGCAGGGCTACCTCGTGGATGGCATCGGCACCGAGTTGATCGCAGCGCTCACAAAAATCCCCGGTCTGTTCGTGATCGCGGCGACGTCCAGCTTCGCTTACCGGGGCCGCGCGGTGCAACTGCCCGATGTGGGCCGCGAACTGGGCGTGCGTTACGTGCTGGAAGGCTCCGTCCAGCAGGCCGGAACGATGCTCCGGATCACGGTGCAACTGGTCGAGGCCGGAACCGGACGATCGATCTGGTCGGAGCGCGTCGGCGGCGGGCTAGACGACATCTTCGACCTTCAGGACCGCCTGACCGAAAGCGTTGCCGCCGCCATCGAGCCGACCCTGCGCGCCGCCGAGGCGATGCGGTCCCGCGAGAAGCCGAAGAAGGACCTGCGGGCCTATGACCTGTGCCTGCAGGTGGAGCCCATGATGCGTTTCACCGCCAAGCCCGAGGAATTCTCCCGCGCCTTCGCACTTCTGGACGAGGCCGTGGCGCTCGATCCCGGCTATGCCTATGCCCGCGCGCTGCGCTGCTGGGCCTATACGATCGCGGCGGGCGGGCGGTTCATCGCCGTGCAGGATGCCCGGCACATCGTGCCGGATGCCTATGCCCTGATGGACAGCGGAACCGGCGATGCCATCACGCTGACCTATGCCGGGCATACCGCGGCCTATCTCGACAAGGGTGCCGAGGTGGGTCTCGTGGCGCTTCGCAAGGCCAAGTCGCTCAATCCCAATTCCGTGGCCGTCCTTTGTTCATCGGGCTGGCTGCACGCCTATGTCGGGCAATTCGAGACCGCGCTTCAGGACATCAACCGGGCTCTGCGCCTCAACCCGCTGGACCCCAACCATGGTTTCGTCCGCAGCGCGCTTGGCCCGATCCTGACCGGCCTCGGGCGGGTGGACGAGGCGATCACCGTGCTGGAGCAATCCTATCACGAGGCGCCCACCTATGGCTCCACGGTGTTTCAGCTCATGCTCTCCTATTGGCGTGTCGGCCGGATGGAAGATGGCAGGCGAATGGGGCGGGAGTTCATGCGGATCAATCCCGAGATGACCCTGCGCTACACGCTGGAGACGACGCCGTTCAAACACGAGCCGCATCTGCAGCTTATCCGCGAGGCTTTGCCCGCCTGCGGCATTCCCGAGGGCTGAGACGTGCAGGACGTGCAAATCCTCCCCGACGCGCGCGAGGTGCGCATCGACGGCGCGCCCGTCATGCTTGGCGCGCGGGCATTCGACGTGCTGGCGCACCTTGATGCGCACCGCGACCGCGTGGTGTCGAAGGCGGAGCTTCTGGAAACCGTCTGGGGCGGCCTGGCCGTGGAGGAAGGCAACCTTACCGTGCAGATCAGCGCGCTGCGCAAGGTTCTCGGGGCCAAGGCCATCGCGACGGTGCCGGGGGTGGGCTACAAGCTGGCCCTCGGCACCGCCCCCGCGTCCACCACGGGCCCCGCCCTGCCGGACAAGCCCTCCTTGGTCGTGCTGCCCTTCGCGAACCTCTCCGGCACGGCCGAAAACGCGTATCTCGTCGATGGCCTCGTCACCGACATCATCGCAAGCCTGTCACGCCTCTCGGCGCTGTTCGTGGTCGCCGCCTCGACGAGTTTCCGCTTCAAGGGGCAGCCCGTGGACGTGGCCGATCTCGGGCGGCAACTGGGCGTGCGCTATGCCGTCGAAGGCTCCGTGCAGCAGGCGGGCGAGACGTTGCGCGTGACCGTGCAGCTGGTCGAGGCGGAGACCGGGCGCACCATCTGGTCGGAGCGTTTCACCGGCGGAGCGGGCGACGTGTTCGAGTTGCAGGACGAGATCGCCGCCCGCGTCGCCGGCGCGGTGGAACCCAAGCTGATGTTCGCCGAGGCGGGGCTGGCGCAGGGCAAGCCGACCGAGGACCTCGGCGCCTATGATCTCGTGCTGCGGGCCCTGCCCCATATCTACCGCGTCCAGACGCTGGAGGATTTCCGCAAGGGCATAGCGTTTCTGGATCAGGCCATCGCGCGCGATCCGGGATACAAGATGGCCAAGGCGTGGAAGGTGCGCGCCTACCTGATCGCGCGCGGCGCGCGGATGATCTCGTGGGAAGAGAACCTGGAGGTCGCTCCGCTGGCGCAGGCGCTTCTGGCCGAGGCGGGCGACGATCCCCTGGTGCTGGTCTTCTCGGGGCAGTTCCACGCCTTTTCCGGCTGGGGTCAACAGGAAGGGGCCGAGGCCGTGCGCCGCGCGCAGCGGCTGTGCCCCAATTCGGCGCTGGTGAACCTCTCGGCCGGCTGGCCGCTCAGCTATATCGGCGCCTATGACGAGGCGATCCGATCCTTCGATGCGGGCGTCCGGCTCGACCCTCTGGGCGACATGGCCATCTATTGCCGGATGGGGGCCGGGTTTTGCCACGTCTTGGCAGGGCGGGTCGAGACCGGCGTGGATATCATGGAGCAGGTGGTCGCCGAGCTTCCGTCCTATGGCACCGGCGTGCTGTTCCTGCTTTTCGCCTATTGGGCGGCGGGTCGGACCGACGACGCGCGCCGCATGGCCGGCGAAGTGCGCCGTATCGTTCCGGATGTGACGCTTGGTGCTGCGCTCGAAAGCACGCCCTATCGTCGTCCGGAACAGCGGCAACTGATGACCGACGCCTTCCGCGGCGTGGGCTTGCCCGACTAGCGCAGCAGGTTGTCGACCGAGCGGCGTGCCGCCTCGCGGCGCGCGGCCTTCGCCAGTTCCTTCTGCCCATCCGGCGCAGTGCGGGTGAAGAGCGCGGGCAGCATGTCGATCATGCGCCAGACCTGGGTCTCGGCGGCTTGGCGCGCCTTCATCATCTGGCGGCCGCGGGCGTTGAGGTCGGTGTTGGTGTTGAGGGTGGTCATGGGCTTGGCTCCGGGGTTGGGTGTCGTGTCAACGATCCCAACCTGCCAGAGCCCCGGTTAAGCGTCCTGAAGCCGGCCCTAAATCATCCTTAAACGTTCCTAAGCGGTCCGAACCGTGCAAGGCTTGCAGGAGTATCGGCGGCAGAAAGGGACCACGACATGATCCACTCGGGCTCTTGCGCCTGCGGCGCCGACACCGTGGAGGCCACAGGCGATCCCGCCGTCGTTTCCATGTGCCATTGCCTGCAATGCCAGAAACGCACCGGCAGCACCTACAGCGTTCACGCCTATTTCCGCGCCCGGCCGTGGTGATCCGGGGCGAAACGCGCGCGCACCGGCGCACCGGCGACACGGGCTGCGACATCACGTTCCACTTCTGCCCGGACTGTGCCTCGACCCTGCACTGGGACGTGGAGCCGATGCCGGACATGGTCGGCATCCCCGTTGGCGTCTTCGCCGACCCGGCCTTTCCACCGCCCACCACCTCGATCTTCGTGCCGCAGAAACATCCCTGGGTCGTCGTCCCGGACGGGGTTCCGCAAAACGACGGCCACGGCGCGGCATTTCTGGACTCCGCGCGGGCGGCGCTGGCCAGACGGGAAGGGGACAGGGCGTAAGGCTCGAGGGCGTTGGCACCTGACTACGGCCGGGGTGGGATCGGTCTTCAGTCCGTGACGACCTGATGCACACAGCGGGGACGCACGCCCGCAAAATGCTGGTGCCGCAGGCGAGTGGTTGAAAATTTCACGTCCCCACCGATGCTTGCCGGCGACAGGCCGGCCGCACCCTAGAGATCGCGGGCCGCGTCCCTGGCGATGCGGGGCAATTCACTGCGATGGAAGCCGAAGTCCGAAAGCTCCCGCTCGCTCATGGCCTGCAGTTCCGCGAGAGTTCTGCTGTAGACAGTCCTGTAGCGAGCGCGCTCTTGGAGTGCTTCAGCGATCCTGTGGAAGAGCACGCGGGCGCCAAGTCGGTGCAAGCGCGCGGTGCCGAGAGTGACGTTTGCCATCCTTGTTGCTCCTGACGATTGAAAGTTGCACGCTGCATATGCGCCTTCGCCGCGACTGCACAACGTTCCCGGCGGCAATGCCGCAATGCAGCAGATGCAACGCAGATCTTAACGCGGTTTTTCATGGTTCGGCCGTCTGCGCCCGAAATCCGCCGCACCGGATCGCTGTCTCTCGAGGGTGCGGCGTACCGACGACAAGCACGGGCCATGCCGCGTTTCAGGTACATGCGATGCGTGTGGAAATTCGCCGCCGTCCATGCCTCGCTTCGCATTGACCTGACGCGACCACGCCCCCCTTAACCTCGATCAGGCCGGCGCGCGGCCGATGGGTGTATCTTCGTAAGGTATGATCGGGTGGAACGGTCCCATAGCCGCCCGGCAACATGGTCGCCACGCGGGGCAGACGACGTGTTGGCGATCCCGGAACCGGAGTTCTGACCCCGGCTCAACCTGTCAGAGAGGCATCATCATGAATATCACGCTCCTGCGATCGACCACGGCCATCGTGTTGACGGCCGCATTGCTGCAACCGGCCCCGCTTCGGGCACAGGCCGACGCGGCCACCGACACTGTCGAGAATGACGCGACAACCGAAGCCGGGTCGCCGGCAGCAGACACCACGGATCTCACCTCCGAGGAAATCTGCGCCGAAGCGGGGATAACCGACCCGGCGGCCTGTACCGAATACATCCGGGACCGCGAGACGGCGGCAGCCGCGGAAGACTCCGTCGATGTGGAGGCCGAAGCAGAGCTCGAAGCCGAGGCGGAAGCGGCGGCGGAAGCGGACTCTACAACCGAGGCGGCACCGGAAGCTGAGACCGCCGCGGAGATGGAGGCGGCACCGGAAACCGAAGCCGAAGCGGAAGCGGTAGACACTACAATGGAAGCGGAGGCGGAGGAGGCAGCAACGGCGGAATCGGCTACGGCGGCCGAAGCGCTTACGGAGCCAGAAACCGTAGAGGCGGCAGAGCCCCAAGCGGAAACGGAGTCAGCGGCGGAAATCGAAGCGGCAGCGGAAGCCGAAGCGGCGGACGCGGGGGCGGAGGCAGTAGCGGACGCGGAGGCGGAGGCGGAGGCGGAGGCGGAGCTTGCGGGGGATGACGTCACGCGCCAGGACTGCCTTGCCGAAGTCGTCGATGAGGATGGTGAAAGCATTTGCGTGGACACGCTGAGTGCCGACACCGTCGCAGCCCTGGCGACCGACGACGCTCTGGACATCGCGGCCGAGGCCGAGGTGACGCTGGAGACGATCACCGAAGACGCCGTGCGCGACAGTACCGAGTCCTTCGGGGACTGGCGCGGCGCACCAGATACGGAAAATACCGCCGCCCCCCAGGCTGATCGCGGCCCGAGCGACCTCGAGCGCGCCGGACTTTTCGCGCTGGGCGCCGTGGTGGTGGGCGCGATCCTGGCCAACGGTCAGCGGGTCGAAGCGAATACCGGCGACCGGATTATCGTGATGGACCGCGACGGTACTTATGGCGTGCTGCGCGATGATAACGCGATCCTGCGCCAACCTGGGTCCGAGCTGCGCACCGAACGCTTTGCGGACGGATCGACACGCTCTGTCGTGACATATGACGACGGCACAAGTGTCGTCACCATTCGCGATTCCGGTGGGCGTGCGCTGCGCCGGCTGCGTATCGATCCCGACGGGCAGGAGTATCTGCTCTTCGACGACACCCGCGTTTTCGCGCCGGTGATGCCGGAAGACCTGCCCCGGCCTGTCGCGGAAGGGTATGACGACCGCATCGTCACCGACACCGAAGCCCTGCGGCGTGCCCTGGTTTCGAGCGACAGCATCGTTCTCGGGCGGAGCTTCAGCCTGCGCCAGGTGCGCAACATACCGCAGGTGCGGGCGCTTGCCCCGGAGATCACCCTCAGCGGCATCACCTTCGAGACCAATTCGGCCGCCATCGAGCCGTCGCAGATCGAAGCCTTGCGCGACATGGGAGCGTTGATGAACGCGCTGATCGTCAACGATCCGACCGAGATGTTCCTGATCGAGGGCTACACCGACGCGGTCGGGGCGGCGGGTTACAACCTCCTGCTGTCGGACCGCCGGGCGGAATCAGTGGCGCTCGCCTTCACCGGGTATTTCGACGTTCCGCCCGGGAACATGGTGGTCCAGGGCTATGGCGAAAGCGACCTGAGGATCGCGACGCAAGAACCCGAACGCGCGAACCGCCGGGTCGCGGTGCGGCGGATCACACCGCTTCTACGGGCTGACTGAGCGCCCGGGACGCGTCCCCCGGAATCGTGCCCGACCTGACCGGTGGACCTGATCCATGTTAAGGCATCGCCGTTCCGGACACGCATGATGCAAGTCACAGGCGGCGCTTTCGCGCCACCTCGCAGTATGACGGAGTACGCATGAACCGGATCATCTATATCGTCGGACTGGTGGTGATCGTCCTCGTGATCCTCGGGTTCTTCGGCTTGCGTTGATCGCGCGCCGCCCCGCTCGAAGACCCCGCCGGAACCAGGCTGCACCATACCCACGCTCCGTCGTGCCAAAGGCATGTGAGCCCCGGCACGCTCCGGCGCATCTCAGCAAACAAAGGAGTTCCCCATGAATGCCGCGACGACCAAGGACCGTAACGATTCCGCCTCCGACGACGACCTGACCCGCCAGGTCGAGGCGCTCAGGGCGGACGTGGCAAAACTGGTGTCGACCCTGTCCGACGACCTGTCGGAGGGCGTGGACAAGGCCGGTCGCCGGATTGGCCGGACCGGCCGGGAAGCGCGCGACACTGCCACGAACGCCGTGCACGACCATCCCCTGACCGCCGTCGGCATCGCCCTGGGCGTGGGGCTCCTCCTGGGCATGATCTCCCGGAAGGGCTGAGCGCGCATGGGCCTGCCTCTGTTGGACCCGCTGCGCGATGCCGCGCGGACCGCCGTCGAGGATGTCGGCGATCGGGCGATGGCCACGCTTGTCACGGCGGCGCTCGCCGTCGTTTCGGCGGCGCTGTTCTTGGCGGCGATCCTCGTGGCGCTGTCGCGTGTGATCGGTTTTCCATTGGCGGCCACCCTCCTCGGCGCCGTGTTCGCCGCGCTGGCGCTGGCCGTCTACCTGGCGGGCCAAGCCCGGTCGCGGCGCCGTGCGGAACGAATGGAGCGCGCGACCGAGCGCGTCACGTCGGACATCGCGCTGGCTAAAACGCTGGTCCGCTCGGCCGGGCCGATCCTGCCGGTCGCCGCATTCCTCGGGGCCTTCTTTCTGGCACGACGAAGGCGCTGAGAGGACTCATCACCGGAAACTGGAGTGGGGTCGGTCAGGCTGCCGGGTCGCGTCCGCCCATGCTCAAACGTTGCCTTCATGCATGTTCGAAAAAAAAGCGCACCATTTCGGCCGATGCGTCCGGTCCTTCGGTGTCGGCATAGCTGCCCCCGGCATCGCCGCCCGACCAGGCGTGGCCCGCGCCCTGGATCCTCCAGACCTCCACCGGATGACCGCCAGCGTTGAGCGCCCTCAGCACGTCGTACCGGCGGCCTCCGGCCTCTCCCGTCAGGGGCACGGTACTTGCGAGCGGCCCGGCGAGGCGGCCGGCATTCACCGGCGCGACCGTGCTGTCCGCAGACCCGTGGAAGATGATCACGGGCGCATTCAGGGGTTGGGCGTCGGGCACCGGATCGCCCCGCATCGCGCCGAAGGCCGAGATCACGTCGCTGGCCGATCCGGGCGCGAGGCCTGAATGGACGCCTGCCGCCGCGACGATTTCTGGGTGGGTCTGAGCGAGGATCGCAGCCATCGCGCCGCCCGCCGACAGGCCGGCCGCGAAGACGCGGCCGCGCGGCACGCCGTGGTCGGCCGCCACCGTGGCGGCAAGATCCGCGAGAAGCGCGGCCTCGCCACCCGAGCGCGTTCGGTCTTCGGGACGGAACCAGTTCCAGCAGCGCGTGGCATTGTGGGTCGGCGCCTGCTCGGGATAGGCGACGACCAGGCCGTGACGCTCCGCATGGTCGTTCATGCGCGTGCCGGTCGCGAAGTCCTCGGGCGTCTGGGTGCACCCGTGCAGCATGAGGATCACGCCGCGGACCGGCGCATCAAGGTCGGAGGGACGAAAGAGGTGGTAGTCCCGCGCGCCATGCGGTCCGGCATGGTGCCTGCGCTCGAACACGGCGCCATCCGGCGCAGACGGCGCACGGGCCTTCCGTTCGGTGCCTGCGTCGAGCCCCGCGGGTGACGTCTCGGGCGCGGGCGCATCCTGCGCCTGTCTGCCACCGGTTCCCGACAGCGCGGCCTGAATGGTGCGCGTCGCTTCCAGGGGCCTGCCCGCGCGCGCCTGTTCCAGCGATCGGCGCATCGCCGTGGCGAAATCGTCATCCATCTGTCTGCCTTTCGGTGCCGGCCAAAGCCGTTACGTGATGCGGTGCGCCAGCGCGGCGCGGGACACCTCGCGCAGGCCGAGGTCGAGCGTGTGGCGCTCGATCAGACGTCCGACCTCGGCCGCATGGGCGCCAAGCCGCGCCCGGATCGCAGCGCGGATGAAATCGGTCCGCCTGTTGTAGAACCCTTCCTCCACCATCAGGTCGATGCGGCCGAGAGCGACATATCCGAGGTTGATCGTGACTTTCCCGGTTTCCGTTGGCTTGATCTGGCGCGGCAAGACTAATCTCCATCCACTTGCATGGTAAGCATGGAAATCGATCGCCGTGCGAAAGGTCGGTAGCCGGTGGTCCGACCGGCAGTTGCCAAAAGAGGCCCCTGATCGCCCGCGCCATCGTTACCGAGCCGCGCAGGGGACGAAGCGCCGCCTCGGGAAGATGGCTACAGGCTCGCAATCGCGCCGGGTCGTGCAGAGCCGCACAAGGACCGTGGCGTTCAGGCTGGTGCGGAGGGTGGCAGACGCGTAGCTGATGTCGATGCTCCACCATGCCAGCGACAGAAGGACCGTGAGGGGCCTCTTGGGCAATGGGTCAGCGCGACGGTTTTCAGTGTGGCGCGAAAACGGCGACGCAGCCCGGCGCACCAAGGGTAAACCTGCCCGCGAACGGTTTGGGCGGGCGTCCCGGACCCGCGTCAGGACAATACCGGCCTCAGGATCTCCGCCTTCGCCGGCTTTCTTGATGCCACCGATCTTGGTTCGGAGACCGCGCGGTCGAGCCTTGCGACGCGCAGACGGCCTGTCTTCGCCTCTCGTGTCGCGGCCTCGGCGTCGATGACGCGTTCAAACGCGGCATGGGTGCCCGCCCTGACGTCCCAGGCAGCCGGGCGGGACTGCTCGTGTTTCGATGGCATTGGGCGTCTCTTCGATCGTTTCAGCGTCGGGGTGGTCGGTGTGTTGCGCAATTCAGGCTTGACCCGGCGTGGCGGGGCCGGGCGGTCGTCGTGTCTTGTGCAAGTCGCCCTCGGACCGCTTCCGGTTTGCAAGCCCCAAGCGTTTCCGCTTACCCACACCGAGCGGTCCAGCCAGAGCGTGGCGACAGATCGCCTCGAGCGTCACGGGATCTTCCACCGATGTGGCGTCTCCCGTCTCCAGCGAGGCGAGCGCGGCCAGCTTGCGGCGCCCGAGTTTCGCGCGGCTGGTGATCGTCGCGGGCACACAGCCGCACACGAACGCAGCCTCCCGGACCGTGAACCCCTCGGCCTCGAGCAGGATCAACGCTTCGCGCTGCTCGTCAGCAAGAGCGTTGAACGCCTGCCCGAAACGGGTATCCGCCAGAACGCCATCTGGGTCGGATCGCAGCTTGAGGCGATCGACGAAGGCGCGGGAATCGTCACTGGGACCGCGTTCGCGCGAGGCTCGGTCCGCGTAGTAGGCGTTCCGGACCATGCGGAACAGCCATGCGCGCATGGTCGACCGGCGGTCGAACGCGGACATATTCGCCCATGCGGCGACAACGGTGCGCGTCACGAGGTCATCGGCAATCGAACGCTTGCGGGCAAGAATGAGGGCGAAGGCACGCATCGCGGCCAAGTGATGTTCGATCTCGTCTCGCCGATCGGCATCCGGTTTCGCAATCGCGGACGGCGCGGCATCGAGGTTGCCGCCTCGGGCGGATTCGGCGGGGTGGGAAGGCATCGTGACTCGGCGATACATGGCTTCTCCTTTGGTTCATTCTGGCAGCGAAGACGCAACCATGCGCCCGGAAGACGACGTGACGTGTCCGGCAGCGCGCCCGACGCGCTGCCTGTACGGCGGTGATGTCGTCAACATGCTGGCCGGGGATTCGATTCGCGCTGATCCAGGTTAGCCGGGCGGATATTTCTCGATGTTCGGAGCCTCGGCGGAGCAGCGGACCGTCCCGATCGCGGCAGGAGGTCTCGAACCCCACCAGAACCTTCAGCTTGTCGAAGTGGTCGGCGACGGAGACGGAGACCGAGACGATGCTGGGTCAAAGCACGCCAAACGTCAGATTTGCGGCGATGACGAGAAACCCGAACCTGAAGTCCCGCGGCGAGTCTCCCGACTTCGCTCGGTAGTGGCGGCGGGGATCGGGCGTCCCATCGGCGGTTGCCGTTGAACACCTGCAATGGGGGGCTCACTGCAACACCATCCAGCGGCGGAAAGGATAGGCGAGCCTCACGCCTAACCAACCAACATGGTTGACGAGTTTCTTGCGACACGGGAACGCCGGGCTTTCTGTCCAGGCAGACAGTCAGCCTCACGACGTTCCACACAGCTTTTCACGCACCTTGCGCGTGCAGCCGTTTCTTCAACGAAAGCAGGAAGGCTGGTGACCCCGGCAGGACTCGAACCTGCAACCTATCCCTTAGGAGGGGATTGCTCTATCCAGTTGAGCCACGGGGCCACGCCTGTCGTTCTGGTCCATTTGGCACGGTGACGCAACACCGGCCAAGCTCCGGCTTGCGGCCACGCGGCGGCGCGGCGTATCAAGTCTGCAACGCCTGATGTTCCGGAACCCCAGATTTGCGCGGACGCAATCCCTTCGACGGCAAGCCCCAGATGACGCTTCGCGACGTGGCCGAAGCGGCGGGCGTGTCGGAAATGACCGTGAGCCGCGTCCTGCGACAGCGCGGCGATGTGTCGGAAAAGACCCGCGACCGCGTGTTCGCCGCGGCGCGCAGCCTCGGCTACGTCCCAAACAAGATCGCGGGTGCGCTGGCCTCGAACCGGGTGAACCTCGTGGGCGTGGTGATCCCGTCGCTGTCGAACATGGTGTTCCCGGACGTGCTGCACGGCATCGGCGCGGTTCTCGACGACACGCCCCTGCAGCCGGTCGTGGGCACCTCGAAATACGACGCTGCGCACGAAGAACACGTGATCTACGAGATGCTGTCCTGGCGGCCCTCCGGCCTGATCGTGGCGGGGCTGGAGCATACCGACGCCGCGCGCGCCATGATGGCCAATGCCGGCATCCCGGTGGTCGAGGTCATGGATGTGGACGGGGACCCCGTCGCAGCCGCCGTGGGCATCAGCCATGTGTCCGCCGGTCGCGACATGGCGCGCGAGATCGTGAAACGCGGCTACCGCAAGATCGCCTACCTCGGTTCCTCCTCGAACTCCGATCACCGGGCGCAGAAGCGTCTCAGGGGGTTCCGCGAGGGGCTGGCCGAGGCGGGTCTGACGGCAGTGGACGAATGTTTCTACGACGGTGTCTCGGGCTTCGGCACCGGGCGGGCGATGACCGAACAGGTCCTGACCCGGCATCCGGAGGTCGATTTCCTTTACTACAACACCGATATCAACGCCGCCGGCGGGCTGCTCTATTGTCTCGAGAAGGGCATGGATATTCCCGGCCGGATCGGTCTGGCGGGGTTCAACTCCTTCGAGGTGCTCGACGGCCTTCCGCTGCGCATCGCCACCATGGACAGCCGCCGTTTCGAGGTCGGCCGCCGCGCCGCCGAGCTTGTCGCCGCCAATGAACTGACCGAGGAAGTGGTGAAACTCGACCCGCGTTTCTTGTCCGGCGACACGGTGCGGGACGCCTGAAGACCATAGTGGAGGGACCTCCCCGCCACCGCTTCACGTAGCGATGACGGTCAGCACTCCGGCAGGTTCACCGCCAGCCCGCCAAGGCTGGTTTCCTTGTATTTCGTACTCATGTCGAGCCCGGTCTGGCGCATCGCTTCGATGCAGTTGTCGAGCGGCATGAAATGCGTGCCGTCCCCCCTCAGCGACAGCGACGCCGCCGAGACCGCCTTGATCGCACCCAGCCCGTTGCGTTCGATGCAGGGCACCTGCACCAGCCCCCCCGCCGGGTCGCAGGTCATGCCGAGGTGATGCTCCAGCGCGATCTCGGCGGCGTTCTCGATCTGCGCGTTGGTCCCGCCCAGCGCGGCGCAGAGCCCCGCGGCGGCCATGGCGGAGGCCGAGCCGACTTCGCCCTGGCACCCGACCTCGGCGCCCGAGATCGACGCATTGTGCTTGATCAGCCCGCCGATGGCCGAGGCCGTCATCAGGAAGATGCGCCGCCCCTCCTCCGTCGCGCCGATGCAGTGGTCGCGGTAATACCGCAGGACCGCAGGCACCACGCCCGCGGCGCCATTGGTGGGCGAGGTCACGACGCGGCCGCCCGCGGCGTTCTCCTCGTTCACCGCCATGGCGTAGACGGAGAGCCAGTCGTTGACGGTATGCGGCTGCGCGAGGTTCGATCCACGCTCGGCGATCAGCTGTTCGTGGATCGCCTTGGCGCGCCGTTTGACCCGCAGGCCGCCGGGCAGTTCGCCCTCCATGCGCAGCCCGCGCTCGATGCAGTCGTCCATCGCCTGCCAGACGGCGTCGAGGCGGTGGCGCACCTCCGAAGGCGACGCACCCGCCGTCTCGTTGCCCCATTTCATCTCGGCGATGGTCTTTCCCGTGGCGCGGCCCATCTCCAGCATCTCGGCTGCCGAGCCGAAGGGATGCGGATAGCCGGCCGCGGCCTTTTCGTCGTGGAACGCCTCGGCCCCGCCATGGGCTTCGCGCGCGAGTTCCCTTGCAGTCATCACGAAACCGCCGCCGACGGAGTAATACGTCTCCTCCATGTAGAGGTTCCCGGCGGTATCGTAGGCGCGCAGGATCATTCCGTTGGCATGCCCCGGCAGCGGCGGGCCGTAGTCGAACACTAGGTCGGTCTCCGGCACGAAGCGCAGCGGCGGCAGACCCGGAGGCGTAACCATCCCGGTCTCGCGCACTTCGGCCTCAAGCACCTCCGCCCGGTCGGGGTCGAGCGTTGCGGGCTCGAACCCGGACAGGCCGAGGATCACGGCGCGGTCGGTGCCATGTCCCTTGCCGGTGAAGGCGAGCGATCCATGCAGCGAACAGGCCAGCGCGGCAAGCGCGCCCGCGCCGGGCTCCTTCTCGCGGCCCGAACGCAGGTCGTCGAGAAACCGCGCGGCCGCCGTCATCGGCCCCATCGTGTGGGACGAGGACGGGCCAACGCCGATCTTGAAGATGTCGAAAACGCTCAGGAACATGTCGTGCTGAATAGCGGATCGCGCGCGGGAGACTCACACGGATTGCGACAGGCCCGGCGTGGATCGCGACACCAAGGTACGCGTGATTTCGACCAGACTTGCGCTCGTGATGTTGCGCCCGTTTCTCTGATCGCCCGATGGAGCGCATCGGTCTTTACGGAAAACGCAGCCCGGAATCTTATGATGCCATTCATATTTTCTGGCAGCAGTTATATCTTTTTTATAATGCCGATATCCAAATAGGGTTTATTATTTCAAAAGTCACTTATAAAGTTTCGTTAGAGCATGTCAAATTCGATGGCATTTTATTTACTATTATGGGCTTCCTGCTTCTCGACACAAAACCCAAGTACATTCCATGAGAATAATGGCAGATTGCTCGGCGCAAAATCCACTCAATCGCATGCCAATGCAGCATGGGACGCAATACCCGATTGGTGCGTGGGCTGTGGATTCGGAAATATCTCTGAAATCAAAAAGAGCGGGCCATTGGCCCGCTCTATGCTTGATGCTTGATCCGGTTGGATCAGAACGACATGTTCAGACCGAGCGACCAGGTGCTCGTGTTGTTCGAAGGTCCGTCCGGATTGCTGTAGCCGTAGCCCAGGTGAGCCGAGAGGCCGCCGCCGAAGTCGTAGGCAGCCGACAGACCGTAACCGGAAGCGTCATCCTCGGTCGCTGCGGCGTCCCAGTTGTAGTGTCCGTAGTTGGCATGCAGCGTGATGGCATCGAACGAATAGCTGACACCAAGGCCCGTGTGGACACCGTCTTCGAGCGCCTCAGTACCGGTGCCGTTGATGATCGAGTAGTTGACTGCGCCGGAGAAGCCAGAGTCGAGGGCGACGTTGAGCGACAGGCCGGTGATGGTGCCGCCCTGATTGTCAGCGGCGACCGGATCGCCATCGTTCACGAACTGGTAACCGATGCCGACACCGAAGGTGCCACCAGCGAACGCGCCGGAGTACTTACCACCGATGCCCCAGATCGGGTCGCCGGTCAGGCCATCGTTTGCCAGATTGTCGTTGTTTTGGTCGTCATCTGCTTCGACCGAGACTGCGAAGGCGAAATCGCCGAAGCTGTAGTCGTAACGCACGATCTGGCCGTCGTATACGCCGTCAAGGCCGCCGTTGCCGTTGAAGCCGGCATGGACGGTGTGATCGTCGTTGATCGACGCCGCGCCGTTGAAGTTGACTTCCTGCAGGGCCCAGTCGAACGCACCGTCGGTGTCGCCCATCGTCAGCGTGCCGAAATCGCCCGAAACGAAGATCGCAACGCCGCCGTCATTGGTGTCGACAGCAACTGGCGTCTCATCGAGGTCGATCGCGGCGCCGAAGGTCAGGCCGTTGTCAGACGTGCCCGACATCGTGAAGGTGATGTCGATGTCCTGAACGAACTGGGTGGTGTTTTCGTTGGCATCCGCGCCAGTGAAGCCGGAGCCGCCCTGGATACCCATTTGTGCCGAACCGCTGAGCGCGATGTCGGCCGATGCTACGCCAGCAGTTGCCACAAGGGCAGTCGTAGCGAAGATACTGCAATTGTCTTTTTGGCCGTTGAACGGCATCCACTAAATGGAACGAAGACTTCCAAAGATACATGTATTCAACTACAGAAGATAACATTATATCCAAATAATGCCGGAAACGATTGGTCCGCATATCCTTCGATTCGGATCGATTCACCGCTGAGCATTCCATCAGAGGAGGCTGATCCATTTTCCCGCTCGACTCGGACGAAATGCAGGATCCGAACCCGCCTGAACACCCCGGAATCCTGTCACAGCTTTTGGCAGGTTCTCCAGCGGCATCAGACCAAGGAACACCAATGGAGGACGACATGGCTTTAGCCGATGGCAATGCGGAAAGCGATCTGGCGCTCAACTCGGTCGAGCGCGGATTCTCGTTCTGTGAGCCGGCCGAGACGCTCAACGCGTTCTTCGACGACCACTATTATCCGCACTGTTCGGCGACGACGCGCGGCCACAGGCACACGCTTCTGACCTATGACAAGCACCTGCGCGACACGCTTGGGCTGATGCGGTGGGAGGATATGACGCCGCTGGCGCTAAACGCGTGGCTGCGCCGGCAGGTGGCGCAGAAGCTCAAGAGCACGACGATCAACAAGCACATCTTTCTGGTGAACCGTCTTTTGCGCACCGTGCGCGACTGGGGTGCCCTGCCCGAGGGCGTGCGCCCGCCGCCGATGATGCGCAAACTGCCTACCGGGGATTATCGCCAGAGGTTCCTGTCGCAAGACGAGATCGGGCGCCTGCTCGCCGCGTGCGACCGCATCGACCATCCTTACCTGTCGCTCTTCATCCGCTTCCTTCTGCTGACCGGGGCGCGCAAGGGCGAGGCGCGGACGTCGAAATGGCGCGACATGGAGTTCGCAACGGGGCTCTGGCGCGTTCCGATGACGAAGAACGGCCGCTCGCGTCGGGTCATGCTGAGCGAGGCGGCGATCGATGTCCTGCGCCGAACCGAAACCCGGGCACGCGACCTGGCGCAGCCGACCGGCCCGGACGACTATATCTTCCAGAACCCGCGCACCGGCACCTGCTACAACAGCTTCCACATCGCCTACTTCAAGGCCCGCGACGCGGCGGGTCTCGCGGATGTCCGAATACACGACCTGCGGCACACCTATGCGAGCCTGCTGATCAACAACGGCGTCAGCCTTTACGAAGTGCAGGAGTTGCTCGGCCACTCGTCGTCCGCGATGACACAGCGCTATGCCCACCTGCAACCGAACCAGCTTCGCAGCAGGACGGAAATCGTCAGCCGGCTGGTGGGCGATGGCTTGTTGTCGTGAAGCGGAGAGGTGGTGAGCCCGGAAGGATTCGAACCTTCGACCAATTGATTAAAAGTCAACTGCTCTACCACTGAGCTACGGGCCCGCTCAGGCGGGCTACCTACGCAGGCCGGAAAGATGCGTCAAGGGGAAACCGGGCGCACTTTGCAGGCGCGGGCGGCCCGTGTATACGCCCGCCCATGTCGGACGTCGCACGCCATTCCGGCCTGCCCTTCACGAAGATGCATGGGCTGGGCAACGATTTCGTCGTGATCGACGCGCGCGTCACCGCGTGCGCGGTGACGCCGGCGATTGCGCGCGCGGTGGCGGATCGTCATCGGGGCGTGGGCTTCGACCAGCTTGCCGTGATCGAACCGGATCCCGAGGCCGATCTGCGCCTGACCTTCTACAACGCCGACGGGTCGCTCTCGGCGGCCTGCGGCAACGCCACGCGCTGCATCGCACGCCGCGAGATGGAGGTGCGGGGGTGCACCGAACTGACGCTGCGGACGGATCGCGGCATGCTGCAGGCGCGCGACGCGGGCGGCGGCCTGACCTCGGTCAACATGGGTCATCCGCTGACCGACTGGGCCGACATCCCGCTGGCCGAGGCCGCCGACACGCTGCACCTGCCCATCGCGGGCGATCCGGTCGCGACCTCCATGGGCAACCCGCATTGCACTTTCTTCGTCGCGGATGCAGATGCCGTTGACCTCGAGACCCGCGGCGCGGAGATGGAGATGCATCCCCTTTTCCCCGAACGCACCAACGTGCAGTTCGTGAGCGTGATCGCCCCCGACCACCTGCGCATGCGCGTCTGGGAACGGGGCACCGGCGTGACGCTGGCCTCGGGCTCGTCCTCCTGCGCCGTGGCCGTGGCCGCCGCGCGGCGTGGGCTGACCGGGCGCGCCGTGCGTCTGACGCTGGACGGCGGCGAGATCTCGGTGGACTGGCGGGAGACCGGGGTCTGGATGACAGGGCCCACGGCGCATGTCTTTTCCGGCGTGCTGACCGCCGAGTTCCTTGGGGGCCTCTAGATGGACCGCCGCGCGCCCGTGTTCCACACTCTCGGCTGCCGCCTGAACGCCTACGAGACCGAGGCGATGCGGGAGCTTTCCGCCGCCGCCGGCATCGAGGACGCCGTCGTCATCAACACCTGCGCCGTGACGGCCGAGGCCGTGCGCAAGGCCCGGCAGGAGATCCGCAAACTCCGCCGCGCTAACCCGAACGCGAGGCTCATCGTAACCGGCTGCGCCGCGCAGACCGAGCCCGAGACCTTCCGCGACATGGGCGAGGTCGACCTGGTGATCGGCAACACCGAAAAGATGCAGCCCGGGACATGGACAGCGATCGCCGCCGACTTCATCGGCGAGACCGAGAAGGTACAGGTCGACGACATCATGTCCGTCACCGAGACCGCCGGCCACCTGATCGACGGGTTCGGCAGCCGCGCGCGCGCCTATGTTCAGGTGCAGAACGGCTGCGACCACCGCTGCACCTTCTGCATCATTCCCTTTGGCCGGGGAAACTCCCGCTCCGTTCCGGCGGGTGTCGTGGTGGATCAGATCAGGCGGCTGGTGGATCGCGGCTATAACGAGGTGGTGCTGACGGGCGTGGACCTGACCAGTTGGGGCGGCGACCTGCCGGGCACACCGCGTCTGGGCGATCTGGTGATGCGCATCCTTCGGCTGGTGCCGGACCTGCCGCGCCTCCGGATCAGTTCGATCGACTCGATCGAGGCCGACGAGAACCTGATGCTGGCCATCGCCACAGAACCCCGCCTGATGCCCCATCTGCACCTGTCGCTTCAGCATGGCCATGACCTGATCCTGAAGCGGATGAAGCGGCGGCACCTGCGCGACGACGCCATCGCCTTCTGCGAGGAGGCGCGGCGGCTCAGGCCCGACATGACCTTCGGCGCCGACATCATCGCGGGTTTCCCGACGGAGACGGAGGACCACTTCGCCGCCTCGCTGAATCTTGTCGATGCCTGCGACCTGACGTGGCTGCACGTCTTCCCCTATTCACCCCGCCCGGGCACGCCGGCCGCGAAGATGCCGCCGGTCGATGGTGCCGCGATCAAGAACCGCGCGAAGCGCCTGCGCGCTGCGGGTCAACAGGCCGTCGAGCGGCATCTATCGGCGCAAGTCGGGCGCAGCCATCGCGTTATGATGGAAAACCCGCACATGGGGCGCACCGCGCAATTCGCCGAGGTGATCTTCGACAGCGATCAGCCCGAGGGCCGGATCGTCGAGGCGGTGGTCACCGGGCAGCGGGACGGACAGCTTCTGGCACGGCCGGCCTGAGCCGCACCAGCGCGCCTATCCCCGTTTTCTGACCGAAGCGCTTTGTTGAAGGACGACCCATGCACCCCAACCCGGCCTTTCGCGGCGAGCCGACCCGGGCCAACCTCGCCTTCGCCCGCGAGCGCGGCTTCGGCACGCTCTGCCTGAACGGGCCGGAGGGGCCGATGATCGCCCATGTGCCTTTCGTCCTGAACGCGGAGGGGACCGAAGCGGAAATGCATCTTGTCCGGTCCAACCCCATCGTCCGCGCGGTGAAAGACGCCACACCGGCCGTGATCGCCATCATTGGCCCGGACGGCTATGTCTCGCCCGACTGGTACGGGACGCCCGACCAGGTGCCGACGTGGAACTACGTCGCCGTGCATCTCCGCGGAGCGCTGTCACCCGCCGCACCGGACGGGTTGCGCGCGCATCTCGACAGGGTCTCTACCGAGTTCGAGGCACGTCTGCCCAAGACGCCATGGACCACCGACAAGATGACACCCGAGGTGATGGACCGGATGATGCGGCAGATCCTGCCGTTCCGCTTTGCCGTCACCGGTGTTCAGGGCACGTGGAAACTCAACCAGAACAAGACCGAAGCGGCGCGGATGGGCGCGGCGACGGCCATCGCCTCCTCTGGCATAGGCCAGGAGCTGACCGACCTGGCCGACCTGATGCGCAATGGCGGACCGCGCGCGGAAATGGACAAGCGCTGAGCGCTTGCTTACATCTCTCACAACGCGCAACCGGACAGGACACCCGACATGGCCCTCCCTCTCGCCCCAATCGCCGGCCTCGCCCTTCGCTATGCCGCCGTCGCAGGCACGGCCTACCTCGTGACCCGGCGGCTGGAACGCGGACGCCTGTCGCAGCCGGTCGAGGACGAGATGGACGACACACCCGAAGGCATGACGGCACGGCGCGAGAAGGGGCAGATGAACGCAACCGCGCGCCTGCGTCGGGTGGTGCGGTTCGGCCATTTCGGCCCGGGTGTGTCGGTCGATGCGACGATCCTCGGCCGTCTGAAGATGGAACGCGTCTGATGCTGCAGCTTCTGGGATCCGGTGCGTCACCCTTCGTGCGAAAGACCCGCGTTCTGCTGGCCGAGGCCGGTCTGGACGATGTCACCTATGTGGAGGTCGCCGCCTCCCCCATGGGCGGCGAGGACCGGGTCAATTCCGCCAATCCGCTCGGCAAGATCCCGTCGCTGGTGCGCAACGACGGGCCGACGATCTACGACAGCAACGTCATCTGCCGCTTTCTCGACCACCATGCAGGCGGCCATTTCTACCCCGAGGCGCGGCTCTGGGAGGTCCTGACGCTGGAGGCCACGGCCGACGGCATCATGGAGGCCGCGCTCAGCATCGTCTATGAAAAGCGCTTCCGCCCGCCCGAGCTGTGGTGGCCCGAGTGGCACGAGGCGCAATGGACCAAGGTCGCACGCGCGCTGGATGCCATCGAGCGCAGCTGGCTGAGCCATCTGGAGGGTCCCATTCACATGGGTCAGATCGCGGTGGCCTGCGCGCTGGGGTATCTCGACCTGCGGTTTCCGGATCGCGACTGGCGCGCAGGGCGTCCGGGGCTCGCGGCATGGCAGGCAGGTTTCGCCGCTCGCCCGTCGATGACAGCGACGGCGCCGCCCGCGTCATGAGGATACGGATCGCGGGGGACGATGCTTCCCGGCAGGCCGCCTTCGATATCCGCAGGCGGGTCTTCATCGAGGAACAGGACATCCCGGAGGCCGAGGAATGGGACGACGCGGATGCGACGTGCACCCATTTTCTTGCCACGGATGGCGACCGGCCCGCAGGAACAGCCCGCCTGATTGCCGCGGACCGCATCGCCAAGATCGGCCGCGTCGCGGTGCTGCCGGAGTTTCGCGGCACCGGTTTGGGTCGTGGGCTGATGCTCCATATCCTCGATCATGCCCGCACGCGGGGCTTCACCGCCTCGGTCATCGAGGCGCAGGTCTACGCGATCCCCTTTTACGCCCGGCTGGGCTATGTCGCGGAGGGACCGGAATACGACGATGGCTCCGGGATCATGCATCGCGTGATGCGACTAGCGCTGCATGGCGTGCCGGCGGACGAGAACCAGGATCGGCGCACCCGGGGTTCTCCGGGCAGTCTGCAAGCGTAGCTTGCGCCCCACCCGACCGGTTCACGTCACGGTCGACCACACGACCGGAAAAACCCGGAAAACCGCTGCTCCTGCGACATTTCGGCTCTGCTGCGCGCGTTTGTCCAGTAGACGCCTATCTTCACCGGTCATAGACACCGCTGCAGCCGGGTTGCGAGCTTTTTCGCGCAACCGTTGTTCTGTTGTCCGGTCCGGCCGCGCCCGGACCCAGCTAAGGGGGACGCGAAACCGTGTCACACGCAGAAGACCCATCGGGCAGCCGCCGCGATTTTCTGTATTACGCAACCGCCGGTACCGGGGTTGTCGTCACAGGCGCGGCGGTCTGGCCCCTCGTCAACCAGATGAACCCCTCCGCCGACGTGCAGGCCGCAAGCCAGATGCGCGTCGACGTGTCGGGCGTCGAGGTCGGCACGCAGCTGACCGTCCTGTTCCTCGGCAAGCCGGTCTTCATCCGGCATCGCTCGGAAGAGGAAATCGCGGAGGCCCGCACCGTCGACCTGTCGGACCTGCCGGACCGCATCGCGCGCAATCCTAACATCGAGGGCACGGCGGATGCCAGCGACGAGAACCGCTCCTTGGCCGATTTTGCGGGCGAGAACACCGGCGAATGGCTGGTCCAGATCGGCGTCTGCACGCATCTTGGCTGTGTTCCGATCGGTGACGGAGCGGGCGACTTCAACGGCTGGTTCTGCCCGTGCCACGGCTCGCATTACGACAACGCCGGCCGCATCCGCCGCGGCCCGGCCCCCGAGAATCTCCACATTCCAGTTGCGGAATTCGTGGACGAAACCACGATCCTGCTCGGCTAAAGGAAGGAAACGCGCATGTCCGGTATTCCTCACGACCATTACGAGCCGAAGTCAGCCTGGGAAAAGGGTCTGGCCAAACGGCTGCCGATCGTCGGTCTGCTCTATGACACGATCATGATCCCGACGCCCAAGAACCTCAACTGGATGTGGATCTGGGGCATCGTACTGACCTTCACGCTGGTTCTTCAGATCGTCACCGGCATCATCCTGGTGATGCACTACACCGCGCATGTCGACATGGCCTTCGCCTCGGTCGAGCACATCATGCGCAACGTGAACGGGGGTTGGGCGATCCGCTATGTCCACCAGAACGGCGCATCGCTGTTCTTCGTGGCGGTCTACCTGCACATCTTCCGCGGTCTCTATTACGGGTCTTACAAGGCCCCGCGCGAGATCACGTGGATCATCGGCATGCTCATCTACGTGCTGATGATGGGCACGGCGTTCATGGGCTACGTTCTTCCCTGGGGTCAGATGTCCTTCTGGGGCGCGACGGTGATCACCGGCCTGTTCGGCGCCATCCCCTTCGTGGGCGACGCGATCCAGACCTGGCTTCTGGGCGGACCGGCGGTGGACAATGCCACGCTGAACCGTTTCCTCAGCCTGCATTACCTGCTGCCTTTCGTCATCCTGGGCATGGTGATCCTGCATATCTGGGCCTTCCACACCACGGGCAACAACAACCCGACCGGTGTCGAGGTTCGCCGCAGCTCCAAGAAGGAGGCCGAGGCCGACACCCTGCCCTTCTGGCCCTATTTCGTGATCAAGGACCTCTTCGCGCTTGCCGTGATCCTGGCGGTCTTCTTCGCGATCGTGGGCTTCATGCCGAACTACCTCGGCCACCCCGACAACTACATCGAGGCCAATCCGCTGGTGACGCCGGCCCACATCGTGCCCGAATGGTACTTCCTGCCGTTCTACGCGATCCTGCGCGCCTTCGACGGGGATGTCTGGGTCGTGATCCTCACCAGCTTCCTGACCGGCGGCATCGTCGACGCCAAGTTCTTCGGCGTGCTGGCAATGTTCGGGTCCATCGTGGTGATGGCCCTGGCGCCCTGGCTCGACACCTCGTCGGTCCGGTCCGGCCGTTACCGCCCGATGTTCAAGTGGTGGTTCTGGCTCTTCATCGTGAACTTCTTCGTCCTGATGTGGGCGGGCGCGATGCCGGCGGAAGGCATCTATCCCTACATCGCCCTGATCGGCTCGGCCTACTGGTTCGCCTACTTCCTGATCATCCTGCCGCTGCTTGGCGTGATCGAGAAGCCGCTGCCGCAGCCGGCCACGATCGAGGAAGACTTCAAGGAACACTACGGCAAGTCCGACAGCGGCGAGGGCGGCGCGACCGCACCCACCGCATCGCCGGCCGAGTGAGGAAAAGGACGACATGAGCATGTTCAGAAAACTTGCCATCAGCGCAGCCACCGCAGCCGCGGTCGCCCTCCCCTCGGGGGCGGCGCTCGCCGCGGGCGGCGCCGGCTACGTCGAGGATTACAGCTTCTCGTTCGAGGGTCCGTTCGGCCGGTTCGACCAGAACCAGCTGCAGCGCGGCCTGCAGGTCTACACCGAGGTCTGCATGTCCTGCCACGGCCTGCAATACGTGCCGCTCAGGACGCTCTCGGACGAGGGCGGCCCCGGCCTGACCGAGGAAGAGGTCCGCGCCTATATCGAGATGAACTTCATCGAGGTCTACGACCCCGAGATCGACGACTGGCGGTCGGCCACGCCGAACGACCACTTCCCCGGTTCCAGCCTCGAAAACGCACCGGACCTCAGCCTGATGACCAAGGCGCGTGCTGGCTTCTCCGGGCCCTACGGCCTGGGCCTCAACCCGCTGTTCCGGGGCATTGGCGGTCCGGAATACGTCGCCTCGCTCCTGACCCATTACACGGGCGAGGATATGGAGCAGTTCGGCACCATTTTCTACCAGAACGAGACCTTCTCGTCCGAGTGGATCGCCATGGCTCCTCCGCTCTGGGAGGACGGAGTGGTCTATAACGACGGCACGCCCGCCACGGTTGAGCAGCAGGCCCAGGACGTCGCGGCCTTCCTGACGTGGACCGCGGAGCCCAAGCTGATGGCGCGCAAGCAGATGGGTTTCACCGCCGTCATCATGCTCGGCATCCTTTCGGTGCTGCTCTACCTGACCAACAAGCGGATCTGGGCCCCGGTCAAGGCCCGCGTCAAGGGCGAGACGCCGGCGGAGTAAGCACCGCCGACAACCTGAACGATTTCGTGAAACGCGCCCTCTTTCGGGGCGCGTTTTTCGTTTCTCAGAGCCAGTCGCGAAGCGCGGCGGGCGGATCGTCCCGCAAGCCCTCGACGGGGCGGTCCAGCACGACGCGCCCCTCCTGCAGAAGCCAGATGCGGTCACAGGATCGTTCCGCATCTCGCAGGTCATGGGTGGCCATGACATAGGTGAGGGCACGCTCGTGCCAGAGCGCCGTCAGCAGCCGCACCATCTCGGTCCGCAAGCCGGGGTCGAGCGCGGCGAAAGGCTCGTCGAGCAGTACCACGGGCCGGTCCTGCAACAGAAGCCGCGCCAGCGCCGCGCGCCCCTGCTGTCCGCCCGACAGCTCCCCCGGCCTGCGCGCGCCCATCCCCGCCAGACCCACATCCGAAAGCGTCTCTTCGATCCGCGCGGCCTGATCATCCGTGAGGCGCAGATCGCTGCGCAGGGCGAGGCCGACATTCTGCGTCACGGTCAGATGCGGAAACAGGTTGCCGTCCTGAAACAGGATCGACATCGGGCGGTTGGCGGGCGGCAAACGGGTCAGGTCGCGCCCCTCCCACGTGATGCGGCCCGCCTCGGGCACCAGGAACCCGGCAAGAAGGGACAGAAGCGTGCTCTTTCCGCTGCCCGACGGGCCGAGGACGGCCACGCGCTGCCCGCGCGGCACCTGCGCATCGACGCGCAAGTGGAACACGCCCAGCTTAAGCTCGATCTCTTCAAGCCCGAGCATCCACGCGCCCCCCTCGGTCGAACATCCAGAACATCCCCAGCGCAAGCAGCATAAGCAGAACCGCCGCACCCTCGGCGTCATCCGTGCGGTAGGAGCCCATCAGCCGGTACATCTCCATCGGCAGG
>Ga0102928_1000075_pt1 | contig 49513 bp, 38 predicted proteins | sample SalPonR1_B_D1_MG_FD_78504 | JGI IMG/M metagenome (GOLD analysis project Ga0102928, IMG submission 78504) | Salt pond soil microbial communities from South San Francisco under conditions of wetland restoration - Salt Pond MetaG R1_B_D1_MG | ecosystem: Environmental > Aquatic > Marine > Intertidal...
CACAATTGGTTCTTCAAATACAGATAAATTTAACGAAGAGTCTATTGATATTGACTTATTGTTTGGAATCGATAATGATGATCCAATTGAACGCGGAGAAAACTTAATGAGTACTTGGGGTAAATTCGAACAGTTTTTTCAAAGAAAAGTTGATTTATTAACTAATACTTCTATCAAAAATCCCATTCTGAAAGAGAATATTGATTCAATAAAAATTTTAATCTATGACGGACTAAAGCAAGAAGTATCTCTCTGAAATTTTAATCGCTATCGATTTAATAGAAAAATTTACTGTTGATATTTCTGATTTTAATGTTTATCAAGAATATTTAAAACTCAAAGTGCTGTCAAAATACAGCTAACAATTATGGTGATGCTTTAAATCAACTCAGACAGAAAAACAAACCCCGATTTAGAAATCGAAAATGATAGACAAATAATTGGTTTTAGAAATAGATTAGTTCACGCTTATGAAAGCATAGACAACTCTATAGTTTGGGCTATAATTAATCGTCATTTGATTAAATTTAAAGAAGAAATCAAAATTCAGGTATAAATAAAAGTCTAAAGGTAACAGCGTATGACAACAATTGTTGCATCCTCTCCTGTGGACACAACCGCACAAGCATAAAAATTGGTAATTTTAGCTATCTTAGTTTCCAACCAATCCGCAACTGATAGTAGTAAAAAACTGTTGTGCATCATAAAAATTAAAAGTAAAACCAATTAATAAACTTGGATTCAAGTATCTAAAAAAATCATGAGTTAAAGTTAAAAACGGTAATACAACTGGGATTTTCAACCTTTTCATAAACATATAAACATCAATTGAAGAAGATCGAGGTTTTGATTTTATAATACATTACCCATAAATCTCCTCCAAAGCCTTTTCCACATGGGCATATTCAAATACAAAACCCTCTTGTTGAATCTTATCTGCACTCACCAGCTGACTGCCTAAAACAATTTGAGCCATTTCGCCAAGCATAAGTTTCAATACAAATTTGGGTACTGGCGGCAGTATAAGAGGTTTATCCAGAACTTTAGCAATAGCCTGAGTCAATTCTTTGTTATTTAGAGGATTTGGCGCAACGGCATTGTATACGCCGGTAAGTTCATTATCAATAGAAAAGCAAAACAATCTTGCCAAATCATCAAGATGTATCCAGGATTGCCACTGTTGACCACTTCCCAATGGTGCACCCACATATTTTTTTATAGGATCTGCCATCTTTTCTAACGCTCCACCTTCACCAGCAAGTACTACCCCTATTCTTAGTTTAGCTACATTTATATTGAGGTTTGAAAATCTATCCGCTGCTGTTTCCCACTTTTGAACAACATCTCCTAAAAAATCATCGCTCAGATAGGATTCATCTTCATCATATAATTTAGTCAATGAACTCGGGTAAACACCTATGGCACTGGCTGAAACCAAATGCTTGACCTCGTGTTCAATTTCAGATAAAGACTTGTGCAATAGATTGAGACTACTTATCCGGCTCTCAAGAATAGCTTTTTTATGCTGACTCGTCCAGCGTTTGGCAACGCTTGCGCCGGCGAGGTTGATAATACCCGAAACGCCCTCAAAGCAAGCTTTATCTATCTCCTGCGTTTTCGTATTCCATAAAAAACCCTTGCAATGCTCTTTTTGTTCAATTTTAGTGGATTTAGTCGTGAGGTAATTTACCGAATCCCCTCGATTCAAAAGCATTTCTGTGAGGGCCTGACCAACCAGACCTGTAGCACCGGTAATGAGTAGTTTCATTTTTTTGTTTAAAGGTAAACGATAACTTGCTAAACTTTGCTAATGAAAATTTAAAGTTTAAAATCAGTGTTGTAGCTAAATGCATTTAAAAATATATTGAATAAAGGTAATACTGACCTGTTTAGGGGGGTGCTATGACCTTTGAAGTATTTTTTACTTTTAACCAGACCTTAACAAGCTCAACACAAATATTTTATCAATTTGCATCGATATATAATTACTTAAAATTTTTTTGAATGGATGGTCAAAATACCAATATAGATATTGCTGAAATCAATGCAAAAATTGAAAAGGAAAGTGCTTTTGTCGACTTGCTTACCAATGAAATCAACAAGATTATCATCGGTCAGAAAGAAATGGTAGAACGTCTGCTTATAGGCTTAATTGGAAAAGGACATATTCTTCTTGAAGGTGTGCCGGGTTTGGCGAAAACACTGGCTATAAACACGCTTTCAAAAGCTGTACAAGGGTCTTTTAGCCGTATACAATTTACACCGGATTTGCTACCGGCAGATGTGGTTGGTACGATGATTTACAATATGAAAGTCAACGATTTTAGTATCAAAAAAGGACCGATCTTTGCCAATTTTGTCCTGGCAGATGAAATTAACCGGGCGCCGGCTAAAGTACAATCGGCATTGCTCGAGGCCATGCAGGAAAAACAGGTCACTATTGGCGATGAAACCTTTATGCTTGATAAACCTTTTTTGGTCATGGCGACCCAAAACCCGGTTGAACAAGAAGGAACTTACCCGCTACCCGAAGCACAGGTAGACCGATTTATGCTGAAAACCGTCATTGATTACCCTAAAATTGAAGAAGAACAAGAGGTAGTAAGGGCCAATCTAAGCGGCAGTTTTACTGACGTAAAGCCTGTTGTTAGTGTAGAACAAATCCTAAAAGCTCAAGAAGCTGTAAAGGATGTCTATATGGATGAGAAAATTGAAAAATATATTTTGGACCTCATTTTTGCCACTCGATATCCTGAAAAATACAGATTAAGCGAAATCAAACCTCTGATCAGTTTTGGAGCCTCCCCGCGTGGAAGTATTAATCTTGCAACCTGTGCCAAGTGTTACGCTTTCATAAGACGACGTGGGTATGTAATCCCTGAGGATGTAAGAGCTGTGGTGATGGACGTGCTGAGACACAGAATTGGCATCACCTATGAAGCCGAAGCAGAAAACGTGACCTCAGAAGACCTCATCGCTAAAATCGTCAACGAAGTCGAAGTGCCATAGATACTATTCTAAAGTATTAATAAATTACAATGTTCGTTAATCTAATAATTAAAAATAATTAGTGCTCACTTGTAAGCCCTTCCCATAAAGAAGGGTTTGGGATGGGCTTCACTTCATGGAAACCAAAGACCTCATAAAAAAAGTCAGAAAAATCGAAATCAAAACACGTCGCCTGAGCGATCACGTGTTTGGTGGCGAATATCATTCAGCCTTTAAAGGTCGTGGTATGACCTTTAATGAAGTTCGCGGCTACCAGTTTGGAGATGACGTGCGATCTATTGACTGGAATGTTACCGCTCGTTACAACGAACCTTTTGTAAAAGTGTTTGAAGAAGAACGGGAGTTGACGATGATGCTAATGGTAGATGTCTCAGGCTCTGAATATTTTGGCACGCAAAGCACCTACAAAAAAAATATACTGATAGAAATTGCGGCAACATTGGCATTTTCTGCTACACAAAACAACGATAAAGTGGGTTTGATGCTCTTTACCGATCAAATTGAACTCTACATTCCACCACAAAAAGGCAGAATGCACGTCTTGAGGATTATTCGGGAATTGATTGAGTTTAAACCTCAAAACCATAATACTGATATTTCTTTTGCGCTTAAATCTGTAAGCAATATGATTAAAAAGCGGGCAATTGTATTTGTCATGTCAGATTTTATGGACAACAATTATGAAAGGAGTTTAAAAATCGTATCTCGACGACATGATGTGACCGGCATAAGAATTTACGACAAAAGAGAAGAAGAGCTGCCCAATGTTGGCTTAATACAAGCAAAAGATGCAGAAAGCGGTAATTTAGTTTGGATAAATACAACCTTAAAAAGCACCAGAAAACGCTACCGCAAGCAGTATTTAGAATGTGTAGAATATTTTGACAAAAGCTTTAAGTTAAGTGGTGCAGGACGTATTTCAACTCAAGTTGAAGATAGCTATGTAAAAAAATTACTCAGTTATTTTAAAGCCAGATAAATTTCAATGCAAATAAAATTATTGACATATTATTTTTCGTTAATGCTGATAATGCTGTTGAGCAGTATTCAGACAAAAGCTCAAGAGGTAACTGCTAAAATTGACAGGGACACCATTAAAATTGGAGAGCAAATAAAATATACCATTACAGCAAAGGTTAAACCCGAGGATGTTATAACTTTTCCTGAAGGTCAAACCTTTACGCCTTTAGAAATGGTAGAAGCCTTTAAAATTGATACCACCCAACTCGAACCTAAAAAAATCCTTTCAAAAACCTATGCTTTAACTCAGTTTGACTCGGGCAGTTATGTGATAAGTCAGCAAACGCTTAAGCTGAATGACGACTTTTTACAAACCGATACCATTAGAGTGAAAGTCAATGACGTTGCTGTCGATACAACCAAACAGAAATTATTTCCTATCAAAACCTACATCGATATTGAAAAACCTTTTGAAATTAGTTCATGGCTTTGGTGGGTTATATTTGGAGTACTCATCATTGTAGCTTTGGCGTACGTTATATTGAAATTTAAAAACAAAAAAGACAAAAAGAAACGCCGGATACCACCTTACCAAAAAGCGCTTCAGTCCCTTCAGGAACTTGACAATTCCAAACTTATTGAAGACAGAAATTTAAAGGAATATTATTCTAAGCTCACAGAAATTAGCCGAAGATATCTGGAAGAAAAAGTGGAAATTCGAGCGCTTGAATATACCAGTAACGAATTGGTCGCCGAGTTAGAAAACAGACGAAGAAGTCAAAATTTAGAAGTAAGCCATGAACTCGTAGAAGACTTCAAAAAGGTATTACAGCGCGCCGATTTAGCCAAATTTGCTAAATCTGCTCCAGATGTAATCACGGCAAAATCCGATCGGAAAAATATTGAGACTTTTACCAATTCTATGCAAACGGCCATCCCGGAGCCTACTGAAGAAGAAAAGAAAAGGGATGAAGCTTATCAAGCCATTCTTAAAAAACGACGGCAGAGGAGAAATATCGCATTCATTATATTAGGGGTGTTAGCTATTCTTAGCCTAACAACGGTTACATTAGTTGCTACCAAAGGCTACGATTATGTCAAAGATGCTTACTTTGGTAACGCTTCCAAAGACTTATTAGAAGGAGATTGGATTACCAGCACTTATGGCTATCCGCCGTTACAAATATCAACCCCGGAAGTTTTGATAAGAAAACCCCTGGATAGTCTCAATCAGAATCCAAAACAGCAAAAATTAATTGTAGATTCTGAAACTTTTGTATATGGCAGTTTGTTCTCAAACCTTTATATTGTTTTAGGTTCTGTAGAATTAAAGCAAGAAGCAGAATTTGACTTAACCAAAGCTATTGATGGAATTTATGCCAATTTAGAAGAAAAGGGCGCTATCAATATTTTAAGTAAAGACGAAGAGTTTGAATCCTTAGACGGCACTAAAGGTGTAAAAGTGTCTGGCAGTTTTAAAATTAAAAACCCGATTACAGGAAATGATATCAAGAAAAGCTATCAAATTTTGAATTTTGGTCTTGGTGGAAATTATCAGCAGATTACCATTGTTCATAATGAAAATGACCGGTTTGCAGATGAAATCACCAATCGAATCATCAATACGGTAGAATTTAAATTAGAAAATAATTAACATGTTCAGTAACCTCACTTTTGAAAATCCGGCTTGGTTTTGGCTTTTACTGGCCTTACCCCTTTTCCTAGCCTGGTACATGATCAAAAGAAAAGAAAGTCAGGTACCTGTAAAGTTTTCTAACACGGCTGCATTTTCAAAATCTTCGGTATGGGGAAACCTCAAACATATCATGTTCGGCGCAAAACTTTTAGCTTGGATATTCCTTACCATCGCCATGGCCAGACCCCGAACAGTAGATGTGACCACAGACATTAAAAAAACCCGTGGTATTGATATTGTGATGTCTATAGATATATCGGCTAGTATGCTGGCCAAGGACTTCAGACCAAACCGGATGGAAGTGGTTAAAAATGTGGCTTCAGAATTTGTAGAAAATCGACCAAACGATCGAATTGGACTGGTCGTGTTTTCTGGAGAAAGTTACACCAAAACCCCGGTGACATCAGATAAAACTATTATTCAAAACACTTTAGAAGACATTTCATATTCAAGCCAAATTGAAGGTGGTACTGCCATAGGCATGGGTCTGGCTACTGCGGTAAACCGGTTAAAAGACAGCGAAGCCAAAGGAAAAGTAATCATACTGTTGACAGACGGTGTAAACAATAGCGGATTTATTGAGCCCAAAACAGCAGCTGATCTGGCTCTGGAATACGACATCAAAGTGTATTCCATTGGCGTAGGTAGTATGGGCATGGCTTTATCGCCTGTGGCTATAGACAGAAGAGGAGAATTTCAGTATCGAAATACAAAGGTAGAAATTGACGAAGATTTGCTTCAGGATATATCAACACTAACCGGAGGACAATATTTTAGAGCCAATAATGAGGATAAACTCAAATCCATCTACGAGGAAATTAATAAGCTGGAGAAAACTGAAATTAAAGAAACCAAATACTACAATTACGACGAGAAATACCCCATTTTTGTCCTGGTAGCTGGTATTATTCTGGCCGTTATAGCCCTATTGAAATACACCATAATGAGAAGCATCGTATAAATGATAAGATTTGAAAACACATATTATTTCTGGTACTTTGGCCTGGTAGCCTTTATAATCCTGTTGTTTTTATTCTATATCCTATGGCAAAAGCGTACACAGGGTAAATTTGCTACACCAAGATTATTTAAAGCTCTAGCACCACAACGCTCTGCTTTTAAACAATGGCTCAAGTTTATATTATTAGTTTTAAGTATATCTTGCTTTATCATTGCGTTGGCCAATCCCAAAATGGGTACAAAAATAGAGACGGTAAAACGTCAGGGGGTAGACATTGTTTTTGCCCTTGACGTTTCAAAAAGTATGTTGGCGGAAGATATTGCCCCAAACCGACTAGAAAAAAGTAAGCAAATTATCTCTCAGATTTTAAATGAATTAGTTTCAGACAGGGTTGGAGTTATTGGTTATGCCGGGAGTGCGTTTCCACAATTGCCCATCACTACTGATTACGGCGCCGCAAAAACATTTCTACAAGCCATGAATACCGATATGGTTTCTAGCCAGGGCACTGCAGTGGCCGATGCCATTGATCTCGCAGCAACTTATTATGATAGAGATGAAACTACAAACAGAATCCTCATTATAGTAGGAGACGGCGAAGACCACGGAGACAAAGCAGATGAAGCAATTGAAAGAGCTAAAGAAAATAACATTAAAATATTTACCATAAGTGTAGGTACAATAAAGGGAGGACCAATACCAATTCGCTCAAATCAAGGTGTTAGCTATAAAAAAGATAATTCTGGTCAAACGGTAATCACCAGAGCTGACAAAATGACTCTCAAAAATATTGCAAAAAAAGGCGGTGGCGTGTTTATAGATGAACCCAGAACTGATGAAAATGTTAAAATTCTATTAGAAAATTTACAAAAAATTGAAAAATCAGAATTTGAATCCAAACAATTTTCAGACTTTATAACTCAATACCAGTGGTTTGTTGCTTTTGGCATGCTTTTTATACTTTTAGATATTATAATTTTAGAACGAAAGACCAAATGGATAAGACAATTAAATTTGTTTAATGAAAAAAATAATGAAGATGATGTATAGAATTTTATTTTCAATTGTATTAATGTTTGCTTATGGTCTATGTTTAGCTCAGAAAGCAAAGCCGGAAAAAACAGAAAAGCTTTACAAAAAGTTTTCGGCCCAAGCGGCAGAAGAAATAAAGAAAGGTGAATTTGCGGAGGCTGAAGCTCTGTACAGAAAAGCATTAGACAAAAAGCCGGATGGTGATAAAGCCGCTTTTAACTTTGGTAATTTATATTTTGAAAACCAAAAAACAAAACAATCTGCTATTCGTTATGTAGAATCGGCGAAAGCTTCTAAAGACAAATTAGTTAAGCATAAAAATTTCCACAACTTAGGCAATTTAATGATGGAGGAGAAAAAATATGGAAAGGCGGTAGAAGCTTATAAAAATGCGTTGCGAAACAATCCTAATGATGAAGAGACCCGATATAATCTTGCTGTTGCTAAAAAGAAAAAGGAAAAACAGGATAATGAAGGCGGCGGTCAGGATAAAAAGAAAGACCAGAATAAAAAGGATAAGGATAAAAAAGACGATAAAGATAAAGGCGGAGAAGGCAAGGAAGACAAAAAAGAGCAAGATAAGCAGGATAGTAAAGACGGAAAAGACGACAAAGAAAGCAACAAAAAAAATGAAGATGCCAAAAAAGACCCTAAAGACGGTGATCAGGAAAAACAAAAAAAACCATCCAAACCTAAGCCTCAAAAAGGGAAAATGAGTGAACAGCAAATCAAAAATTTGCTTCAGGCTATTCAAAACAAAGAAAAAGACACACAGGAAAAGATGAACGCCAAGAAGGTTAAAGGGGCTAAAGTAAAAACCGAGAAAGACTGGTAAATGAAAAACTTAATAATCATAGTATATTTAAGTTTTTGTGCGTTAGCTCAGGCTCAGGTAAAATTTGATGCTGAGGTTAGCAGGGAGAAACTTGGTATGAATGAGCGATTACGCGTTGAATTTAAGATGAACAAAAATGGAGATAATTTTATTCCACCAAGTTTTGAAGGCTTTAAAAGAATAGCCGGACCAAACCAATCGGTAAGTCAGAGCTGGGTAAATGGAAAAAGTTCATTCAATAAATCTTACACCTATTTCCTTCAACCTTTAAAACGCGGTAAACTTACAATTGGTCAGGCTGAAATTACAATAGACGGTCAGGTTTATAAAACATCGCCTATCACGGTAGAAGTTACAGCAGCAGTTGATAATCCAAGCGCAACTGCAGAAGCTACACCAGAACGTAAAGCTTTAGATGGCATTCATTTGGTTGCTGAAGTATCAGACAGTAGTCCGTTTTTGAATGAGGGCATCTATGTTGTTTATAAGTTATATGTAAGTCCCTCCACAGACATTAGGAACTGGAGGCCTTTAGACAATCCAAAATATGAAAACTTCTGGAGTCAAAATATAGACATCAAACAACTCGAGGTTAAAAACGGGGAGTTTGCAGGTAAACCTTATCGTTATGTCGAGTTGAGAAAAACCATTTTGTACCCTCAAAAAACAGGTAAACTTACTATTGAACCATTAACACTTTCAATTGCCGTAGAAGTCCCTACCAACCGAAGAGATATTTTCGGAAGAAGGCTATATGAAACTGTAGACAAAACCTATTCGGCAAAGACAAAAACTATTGATGTCAAACCATTACCTGAAGAAGGCAAACCCTCAAGCTTTACAGGTGCCGTTGGAAAATATGAATTTAGTGTAAATGTAAATAAAAACACACTGCCCGCTATGGAATCTTTGCAGGCTGAAATAAAATTAAGCGGACAAGGCAATATGAGCCTCTTTGAATTACCATCATTAAAAGCTCCAAAAAATATTGAAATATTTGAGCCTGAGGAAAAAAACAATATCAGAACAATTAGTAAAGGAATGATTGGCACCAAAAAAGATATTTACACATTGGTTCCTCAGCAAGCGGGAAAACAAATTATACCTGCTATTGAATTTTCTTTCTTCAACCCCGCCACCGAAGAATACTTGACTTTACGTTCACAAAATATTTCAATTGATGTTCAACCTAATGCAAGTGTAGCTAATGTTAGCCCTGGGAATTCAGAAAATAAAGCGGTAAATTCAAATTACATCAATTCACCAAATACGCAATTTAATTTTATAAAGTTAGATACAACACTCAGACCCAAAGACCAGTCGCTATTCTTCAAAAGCACCAAATTTTGGGTAATTTCGTTTTCAGCGGCAGCATTATTTCCGCTTTTCTTCATTCTAGCCAGACTTAGATCAAGAGAAGGCTTATCAGCAGAAGAAGCTAGTCGCAGAAAAGCCAATAAACTGGCTAAGAAATATTTATCTGAAGCCAAATCTCATTTGAACGATTCCAAAGGATTTTATCTGGCTTTAGAAAAAGCCTTGCATAATTATCTAAAAGCAAAACTGAGAATTACAACTAGTGAATTAAGCAAGGAAAAAATTAAAGACTTACTCCATAAAAAAGGAGCAAAAGAAACAGAAATTACAAATTTTCTATTGCTTTTAAAAAATTGTGAGATGGCGAGGTACTCCCCTATTTCTGAGTCTGAAATCAACGAAGATTACAATCTAGCCAAAAACACTATAGCTCAACTCGATAAGAACTTATGATGCCACTTAGATTTTACATACAGGTTATAAGCATAGCTCTAAGTATTTCAGCATTTGGTCAGAACGATTCTATTTTTAGCAGAGCAAATGACGCCTATGCTGATGCTAATTATAAAGAAGCAAAACGACTCTACTTGAGTATAGCCAAAGACGGACAGGAGTCCGGTGAATTGTACTACAACCTTGGCAATACCTTCTATAAACTTGGGAACATCCCTCAAAGTATTTATTACTATGAAAAGGCGCTAAAACTTAATCCGGAAGACAAGAGCATTCAAAATAATTTGAGATTTGCAGAAAGGATGAGACTTGATCAATTTCAATCGGCACCAGAATCTGAAGTAGAAAAAGGTATTGAAAATTTTGTGAAAATATTTTCTATTGATACCTGGTCTTACCTGGGAATTGGGTTCTTAAGTCTTGCAGGTGTCATGTTTGCCTTTTTTTTATTTTATAGAAAGCCATTTTTGAAGCGTCTCGCTTTTGGGTTATGCCTCCTGCTTATCCTATGCGCTGCAGGATCGTTTGCTTTAGCTCAAACTCAATTAAATAACAACAAAGAATCTGTTTTTGCCATAATATTTGCTAAAGAAAAAGCCCTTCTTGAAGAACCTAATCCGAAGAGTAATGTCTTTTTTGAATTGCATGAAGGCACCAAAATTAGAATTCTGGATAAATTTAGAACTTATTACAAAGTTGAACTCCCGGACGGCACAAAAGGATGGATGGAAACCACAAATTTAAAGAAGATTTAGGTTTGAAATGGGTATTGACTAATATACATTATATACTGAAGTTTCTGAGTGTTCCGTTTATAAAACTGCATATCCTTAAATTCTGAAATACATTTTATATTATTGACTTAGGCACTTGCTTACTATTAGTATTAATTCATTTGCTCTGCGAACTTGGCGTCTTTGCGGTAATTTATCCCATCGCAGAGACGTAGTGATCGCAAAGATATATGGTTTTAATGCAAATAAACACATAAAGCATTGTAAGTCAATATATTAAAAGTATTAGCTAAACAACTAAGTCGATTATATTATTATAAATCTAGACCTTAATTTGACTTCGAGTTCCAGAAAATTTAGAAATTATATTTAACACAAAGTGACGTTTTTAAATAAAACAACGAGCTTCTTCCCTAGATCATTGAACGTATTCGAAATGAGAAGGAACCTGCCAGTCCGGTCAGGCTGGGACGGGAGAAGGGTGTTTTTTCATAGTAAAGGAAATATACTACTAAAAACTGATTCGTGACAATACGTTCAGCTACTTACAAAATTAAAATTGTTTGTGTACGTATGTAGGCATGTTGGAAGAAAAAACTATCAACTTAACAAAAACTCTCTTTGCAAAATATCCTTAAGTGTGCAGGATTTCAAATATTTAACTGTGATATGTTTAAGCTCCATAAACGCGTGACGAATGCCGCATTGTTCCTCGAATTTACATTCTTCGCAGGGTTCATAATAGTCGTGAGTCACGCAGGGTAGAAATGCAATAGCCCCATCAAATAAACGCATTACATTAGCAAGATTGATATCTTCTGCAGATTGATTCAGAAAGTATCCGCCGTGTCGGCCTCGTTTGCTGCCAAGTATATCGGCGCTTTTTAAATCTAATAAAATCCGTTCTAAAAACTTCTTAGGAATATGCTGTTTCTCTGAAATTTCACTAGACATGACAGGGGAAGACTTTTCGTGTTTTGCAATGTAAATTAGTGCATTTATGGCATATTTTGTTTTCTTAGACAGCATTTGCCAAAAATACTAAAGAAGAGGCTATAATCAAAGTTTAGTTTTTCTTCTTTTCCGGAATAATAAAGTTGATGGGGAGTCCATACAAAACACCAACCGTTTTCCCATCTTGAATTCCGGGAGTCATTTTTGGAAGTTTTTTGACCACTCTTATAGCTTCATTTTCAATTTCAGTAGCTGTTCCCCGGGCCTTGACGTCTGCTACATTACCCCCTTTGTCTATTTTAAACTGAACCGCTATTCTATACTTACCCGGATCGAAATTCTTAAACTTTTTGAGTTTAAAATGTTTACTCACATGTTGACTTATAAAATCTGTCAAGCAATTTTTCATTTGTACAGGATTGTCTAAATATACCCCACAGTCTTTGGGATAAGGTACTTGCTCTAATTTGGCAATTGGTACAGCGTTTTCTGTGGGATTGGAGGACATTTCATCTTTTTCCTGACCAAAAGCAAAACTTACTGACATAAAAAACATAAAATGGATTAAAAAAAAGGAAATGGGTTTAGATTTCATGAATAAAATTATTTGAGATTATTGTGCAATACTAGTGTTTATGGGTAAAACCTGCAAGTCTTAAGAATTTTACTTCTGCTTCATCGGTCATAAATCTTAGGGTTTTCCCCGTTTTGAAAACTTTGGTGTTTTGATTATCTAAACATTATAATTTTATTTTTAACTTGAGCTTATTGAATTATAAAATTTATTGGTAAGCCATATAACACACTAACATTTTCATTGTCGACTTGACCAGGAATCATTTGAGGTAAACTTTGGATTACTCTTTTGGCTTCTTCTTCAAGTTTTGGATGAGGCCCTCTTGCTCTTACACTTACTACCTGACCATTGTTATCAATTTTAAACTGCACACTAACACGGTTTCTACCAGATAAACCAAGTTCTTTACCTAAACCTGTATCAAAATTTTTGTTGACGTGCTTTGAAATAAATGCAGATGTACATTTTTTTAATGCTTCACCACTCAAGTCATTGCAAGTATCAGGATGTGGAGGATTGTCAATTAGAGCATAAGGCACACTTGCATCCTCACCGCCTAATTTTTCAATCTGAAACTCTTTTTTAGACAGCTTTATACTATCCATTCTTCTTTGGAAAGAATCATGAGCATTTTTTATAGCCTTTTGTTCGTTTATATCTTTTAAAATAGAGTTGTAATAATTGTTATCTTTTTTTGTTTCATCAGAAATGCTTAGCATGTTTAACAATAGTCCTATCTTTGCTATCTCTATTTTCGAGTAATTTTTTTTAATATCTAAATCGTAATTTTTTAAATATTCTTTCAGATTAGGCTTATCATCGAGTACATCAAATACATTTGGGTCTTCATTAATTAGCCTATTCATAAAACTCATCATCTGATCATTAAATTCCTCCTCAGTTAATTGAGGCTCTACAATTTCATCCTGAGAACAAGACACCAATACCGCCAAAACCATCACAGGTAAAATTAAAAGATACTTTAGTTTATTGAGGTTTGAAGAATGGGTGTGCTGTAACATCGTGAGGCGTTTTTTGAGATTAGACTTATGAAAAAAAGTGTTGATAAAAGACACGTTTTGGCTGCCAAAACTTTGATTGAGCAAAGTATTGATATAAGTTGTTTTAGGGTGCAAAGTTGTTACATGTTGGTCGGCTTCAAATTCGTGAATTTGGCGTAATTGAATTTTGTAGAGGTAAATCATAGGATTAAACCAAAGCAAGCATTGTAAAAGTTCAACACCCATAACGTCCCAGGAATGCTTTTGTTTGAGGTGTTGATATTCATGTTCTAAAATCACCTGACGTTGAGTTTCCGGGATATCTGCGCCCAAATAAATCCTGTCCCAAAATGAAAAGGCCAAATGAGATTTTGGAATAATCACAAGGGGTTTGGATTTGTAATCTTCAAAACTATTGAGATTTAGGTAATGAAACACTTTTCTATTTCTTATGATAAACCATAATACATATAAAAACAAACCAATAACGTAGATGACTTGAGCTGTATTCCATTGAAAGCTGGAAGAACGCTCTAAATTTTCAATGGCAATAGCAGACGATTTTTCGACAGCTTCACCTCCAATTTGAAGAGGTTGTAACCAATGAACATAAGTTTGAGAGAAGGTGTAGGGTAAAGCCTGGGTGAAATTGATGAGTGGTAAAACCAACGAAATGATCAAACTCAATAATAAATAAAATCGATTCACCCTAAAGTAGGGCTCTGATTTAAAAATCTGATATAAGCCTAAAAACAAGACTTGACAAACCAACATTTCAAGGATGTAATTAAGCATTGGTATTAGATTTTAAGTCATTAAGGATAGATTCTAATTCCTGCGTACTCAAATCTTGTTTTTGAACAAAAAATGAGACCATATTTTTAAAAGACCCTCCAAAATAAGTCTTGGCCATCAACTTGGCAGTAGATTTTTTGTAATCTTCTTCGCTGACTATTGGGTGGTAAATATGAGACCTCCCCTCCTTCTGGTAACCAACAAATCCCTTTTGCTCCAGAATCCTAACAATAGTAGATACTGTGTTATAGGCTGGCTTGGGCGTTGGCATTTGTTCAATAATGGTGTTGACATTGGCCTCGCCCAAACGCCATAAAATCAACATAATTTCACTTTCTGCTTTGGTTAATGATTTCATCATTATAGAGTTTAGATTGACAAATATAACTAATTTTTTAGTTTAAACTAATATTTTAGTTATTTAATTTTAGGGAATTGGATTTTTTTATAGAAATAAAGAAATATGCTTATTAATTGGATACTAATGCGAAAATGTGAATTTCGCACAGCTCAAATATTAAGCAAGTGCCTAAGTCAACAATTTTTTAGAGTGTGACTGGAAAACATCCTTTGAATTTACAAGTGTATATGTTGAACTAAAAAAATGGAAACAGTTTAGACCCAAAAGATTATAAAAACCTTTCGGGTCTGAACGTTTGTCAATAATAATAAGCCCTTTAGAATTTGATATCTCCAAGGTTTTAATTTTAAATTATTAGAAATATCTATTCATCTAATAATAAATTCAAAGTAACGTCTACATTATCTCGTGTCGCTCTGGAAAATGGACAAATTTCGTGTGCTTTATTAACGAGTTTCTCTCCTGTTGATTTATCTTGCACATTTGGAAGGTAGGTGTCTAGAATAACCGCTAACTGTAAATCGCCCTCATCGGTTTTACCTATACTGATATGGGCATCTACAAAAAAGTCTTCCCCAATATCCACATTTTCTTGACTAGCTACAAGCTCTACAGCACCACCAAAACAAGCCGAATAGGCTGCACCGAAAAATTGCTCCGGGTTGGCACCATCACCACCGTCTCCGCCCATAACTTTTGGGACACTAAGATTCATATCTATCGGGCCGTCATCTATAGATTGGGTGTGCCCTTTTCTTCCGCCTTTAGTTTTCGTTTTTGCAGTGTAAATCGTTTCCATAATTATAGTTTTTAATTTCCTAAATATAATGGTATTGCTTAGGCCTTACAAAAACATCGTATTAAAGTTGATATAAAATTGATCTTTAACAACAGCTTTCCAGCTTTCTTACCAAAACCCACAACTCATCTCCTTAAAATTACAATTCGGTATAAAAGAGTTTCAAACACCCGGTTATCCCTCTACATTTGAATTGAATTTAAAAACCATATATCATGAAAACACTAACGCTTTTATTCATTAACATTTTATTTACGAGCATTTTAACGGCTCAGGACAAAGGAAATCTTACAGTAACTTTTAATGAAGATGCTGTTTCTAAAGGAGATATTTACATTGGCGTTTACCAAAAAGACAATTTTATGGCTAAACCTACTGTTGGCGACGTTTTAAAAGCCGATGCCGGAACTAACCAAATCACGTTTAAAGGTTTAGCTCACGGTGAATATGCCGTCTCTGTTTATCAGGATGTCAATGGAAACCAACAATTCGACATGGATGAATACGGCAGACCTGCTGAACCTTGGGTAATGTCAGGAAATGTGAACCCAAATCAAGTGCCTGTCTTTGAAGATGCGAAGATTGAATTTTCATCTACAGATCAAACGGTTTCCCTTAAGTTGTAAAATTCATCTACTCATTTAAACATAATTTCAACCCTGTAAGCGTTCCAAACTCTTGCAGGGTTAGTCTTATACCTATGCCTCAATAAGATGATGCCAAAGTCATCATAAATAGTCCAATCAACACTTCACCTTTACCTTTTGATTTTACAAACAGCTCTTTTTATTTTACCATGCATAAATATTCAGATTTTAAGAATCTTTTGAAGAAAAAAATTATTAGCAATTCTAAGCTTAGATTTGTATTTTTAGACAATAAAATATTTTTATGAAAAAAAAGAGCCTGATTTTTTTTGTCCTATTCTTCATAGTTGTAGCTGTTGGAGTTTTTTGGGTCAAAACTGTAAACAATTTTAAAAGAGATGGGGCATTTGAAATTTCTTTTAACGACAAACCCATCGAAATCATAAGAGATAATAATGGTATAGCCTACGTATTTGCAGAAAATAAAGCTGATGTTTTAAGAGGACAAGGTTTTGTGAATGCGCAGGACAGGTTGTTTCAAATTGAATTTTACCGAGCATTAATACGCGGTGAAGCTGCCAGTTTGGTTGGTAATTCTATGCTGGCGTCAGATGTGCAAATGCGGGTGCTGGATATTTTTGGAAATGCAGAACACAACTATAAATATTTTGATGAGAAATCTAAACAAGCCCTAAATTGGTATTGCCAAGGCTACAACGAATATTTAAAAGTTGGTAAAGACGAGTTTCCTTTAGAATTAAAACTATTAGGCATCCAACCCACAGAATTAAAACCGGTTGATATCGTTTCAATCACCCATTTTATTGGGTTTTTTCACAGCCAAAATATGGAAGATGAAGTCTTAAGTCTCAATCTATCTGCTCATACTGCAATGGCAGATAAATTATTACCACTTTCTATTAATTTAGATAGAACAAAACCTCTGAGATTCAAAACTGATTCTATAACAAAAAAGTACGATACACTCAATAGAAGTTTTGCAAGCAACAGCAACAGTCATATGGTATCCTATCCGGACTTTGGGTCTAATAATTGGGCTATTAATGCCGAAAAATCTTCCACCGGCAAGCCCATTTTATGCAACGATCCTCATGTAGATGCCAGAATCTTACCCGGTACGTTTTATCCGGTTGGTTTATTTTGCCCTGAATTTAAAGCCGTTGGCATTGCAACCCCTGGTGTACCCGGTATTTTATCCGGAAGAAATGAATTTGTAGCCTTTGGTGTTACTAATGCTTACGGCGATAGTCAAGACCTGTTTATAGAAGACATACAAGGTGATTATTATATGAATGACAGTCTCAAATTACCTTTAGATATAAGAAACGAAACCATAAAAGTAAAAGACAGCGCCGCGGTACAATTGAGAATTCGAGTAACAGAAAGAGGGCCTGTAATTTCAGATTTTGAAGCTTTTAATATTAAAACCAAAGCGGATGTCAGTTTACGATGGTCGCTTGCAGAAAGCCAAAGCAAATCTGTAGTTTTTGATAAATTACTTGATACTAAAAACGTGTTTGAGTTTAGAGAAGCGCTTTTTGGTATGGACAATAACTTCTTTAATTATGCCATAGCAGATATACACGGCAATATTGCTCACCAATCAACAGGGCTTGTTCCAATAAGGCCATCAAAAAATGGCGATTTTCCTCAGAACATATCCAATACTGAAGCGTGGAATGGATTTATCCCAAAAGATGAAATGCCCAACATGATTAATCCTGAAAGAGGCTGGATAGGTACTGCTAATCATGACACTAGACCGGATGATTATCCCTATTTCTATTCTAACCATTTCTCTCCCTTTTACAGGTATAAGCGTATAAAAGAAGTCTTGTCTCAAAATAAAAAATTCACACCGGACGACTTATGGCGTTTAATATTGGATGTAGAAAACACACAAGCTAAAATCTTAACGCCACTATTTGTCAAATCATTAGAAAAAAACGAAGCTACTAAGGACATAGCTACCGTGTTAGAGCGCTGGAACTATAAAGACGATATAGATGAAGTTGGCGCGACACTCTATAATATGATTTATAATGAATTGTTATATCTACTATTAAACGATGAGCTCCCCGATGAATTAGAAAATCAATATTGGGAGAATGTGTACTACTGGAATCAAAGATTAGACAAAATGATTCTTGAAAACGATAATATTATAGATGACAAAAATACAACTGAGAAAGAAACGCTTGATAATTTGATTATTGAGGCCTGTATAAATGCAGAGGCTATTTTGACCGATAAACTGGGAAGTAATATGGAAAAATGGACTTGGGGCGAGGTACATACTATAGATTTTGTTAGCCCTTTAAAGCAAGAAGGTTTTGGAAGTGGGCTTCTTGGTGCTGAATCATTTCCGAAGAAAGGTTCCAATCAAACCTTAAATCGCGGTGCTTTCATTAAAAATAAAAACAGAGATTTTGAAACAAGCTGGTTCAGCTCTTTTAGAATGCTCGCCGACTTAAGTGATAATGAAAAGATGAGAGGTGTAGTCTCCGGTGGAAGTGCAGCCAGAGTGTTTCATCCCTATTACAAGTCTCAATTAGAGACCTGGAAAGCGGAGAAGTGGCTACCCTACTGGTTGTCCAGAAAAAAAATAATTGAAAATGCAGCACACGCTCTAATTTTAGAATAATTCTAAATAGCAATAATGTATTGATCCAGAACACAACTACTAAATAATCAGAAAGTTATAATATTGATGTTTTATCTTAGGTTTTTTTTTGGATAATATAATTATTTTCGCTAAATATTGATTAAATGTAAATTTAATGTAAATTGCATTTTGTATATAAAATTTTAAATATGAAAAATATGAAAAAATTACTTGGGTTTTTTGTCTTTCTTTTTTGTTATAGTGTTCATGCTCAAACTACGGTGACAGGAAAAGTAATGGACAAAAATGGATATCCATTACCATCTGCTAATATTTTAATAGTAGGAACCAATACAGGTACAGCTACAAATTTTGAAGGAGAATTCACACTTGTTTCAGAAATGGAACCCCCATTTACTATTAATGTGAGTTATACGGGTTTTATAGAACAAAATATTAAAATTGATTCCTCTACGAAAACGATTGAGGTAACTTTAGAGGAAGGCAACGAGCTAGATGAAGTTGTCATATCAGCTTCGCGAACACCGGAAAGAATTTTTGAATCTCCGGTAACCATTGAGCGATTTGGGGCAAAACAAATTAAAAACACACCATCAGCAGATTTTTATAGTGGCTTAGAAAATCTTAAAGGTGTAGATATAAACGTAAATAGTTTAACTTTTAAATCGGTAAACACAAGAGGTTTTGCAGATTTTGGAAATACGCGCTTTATGCAGTTGGTAGATGGCATGGATAATTCTACGCCAGCATTAAACTTCCCTATCGGAAACCTTGTAGGTTTAACAGAGACTGATGTCCAAAGTGTGGAGTTATTGCCCGGGGCTTCATCTGCACTCTATGGGGCCAATGCTTTTAATGGGATTTTGATCATGAGAAGCAAAAATCCGTTTGATTATGAAGGTATTAGTGCGAGTGTAAAACAGGGCTTTACGTCTCAGGAAGCGGCTGGAGTAGAACATTATCAAGATATTAGTCTTAGGGTAGCTAAAAAATTTAGCGACAAGTTTGCTGCAAAATTGAATATAGGATACCTCAAAGGAACAGATTGGTTTGCAACAAATCAATCCGATAGGTTAAATAGAGGATTTACCAGAGAAAACTTGGATTACGACGGGGTAAATGTATACGGTGATGAGGTGAGTACCAATATAAATGATGTTGCTCAATCTTTAGAAAGCCTTGGACTGGCGCCCAGCGGCTCCTCTGCTCTTGTGCCTAATGTAAACGTCAGTAGAACGGGATACCAGGAACGTGAACTTACTAATTATAATGCAGAAAGCTTTAAGGCAGACTGGGGCTTGTATTACAGACCATTCGGTGATGATTTTGAGATACAATATGTAGGAAAAGCAGGTACCGGAAATACTATATATCAAGGTGCTAACAGGTACAACATTAAAAACTTCTTTCAACAGCAACACAAACTTGAAGTCAAGAACGACAATTTCTTTGTAAGAGGTTATGTTGTGGCAGATAATGCAGGAGATTCTTACGACATGGTTTTTACGGGCATAAATGTCAATAGAACCTGGAAAGATGATGAAACTTGGTTTGGTGAATATGTTGGCGAATATATTGGCGCTACGCTTGCTGGCGCTAATGATGAGCAGGCACACACAGCAGCTAGAGAGGCAGCAGATACCGGAAGACTAATACCCGGAACGCCTGAATTTCAGCAAGCTTTTGATGCTGTGACTTCCAACCCTAATTTAGATCAGGGCGGTTCCCAGTTTAAAGATGAGTCGAGGTATTATCACGCAGATGCCAACTATAATTTTGGAGATAAGATCGAATTTGCAGAAATTCAAGTTGGTGGATCATTCAGAAATTATAGATTAAATTCTTCCGGTACCATATACACTGATCAAGATGGTATAATTTCATATTCAGAATTTGGAGTGTACACACAACTACAAAGAAATTTAGAATTGTCAGAAAATTTAGATTTAAAACTTACCGGTTCCTTAAGGTATGACAAATCTGAACTTTTTGATGGGTTTTTCTCTCCAAGATTATCGGCAGGCATAACTATAAACAAAAATCATAATATAAGAGCTTCTTTTCAAACAGGATTTAGAAACCCTACAACACAAAACCTCTTCATAGGTTTAGACCTCGGAAGAGCAATTTTAGTTGGTAGTGCTGAAGAAAATTTAGATCGCTTTTCCGGCACATATCAGGTAAGTCAGGCCGGTCAGGATTTAGGCCAACCGGAAACCATTACGCAAACAGGTGCAGCACCATACACCAATTCATTTACGCAGGATTTAGAAGTAGCCAACCCAGATTTGGCAAAACCGGAACAGGTACAGTCTTTTGAAGTAGGCTACCGAGGAAAGGTTAATAAAATAACCATAGACGCCTCAACCTATTATAACACGTATACAGACTTTTTGGCTCAGGAAATAGTTCTTGCCCCTCTGTACGGTACTGTGGGCGATAATTCACTATCCTTGTTGGCGATGCAGAATGGAGACTTTCAGGCTTACCAAGCTTACACCAATTCTGATGTAGACATCAATTCTTATGGCGCCGCTATACAAGTATCCACAAAAGTGTTTAACGGCTTTGACCTTTCTGCCAGCTACACTTGGAGCAGACTTGATTACGATTTTGAAGCTAATCCTGATGTGAGAACAAATTTTAACACCCCTGAACACCAATTTAAGACCTCATTTGGCAAGGATGATGTATTTGAAAACTTTGGGTTTAATGTCGCTTGGAGATGGAGTGATAATTACTTTTGGGAATCTAATTTTGGTGATGGAGAAATTCCATCGTTTAATGTTTTAGATGCCCAAGTAAGTTACACCCTTCCAAAATATAAAACCGATATAAAGTTAGGTGCGGCAAATCTACTTGCTAAAGAATACTTCACAGCAATTGGAACCCCACTGATTGGTTCTCAATATTACATATCATTTACAATTAATAACCTATAAATAAACACTATGAAATTTATAAAGTATATTCTCTTAATTTTTCTTGTAACTATATTCTTTTCTTGTGAAAATGATGTCGTAGATGAATTACGAGATAATGTTTCTCAGCAAGAACCGGAATTTCCCGAATTAATCGAAGGTGAAGCAGATTTTTCAAATTATGTTGCTGTTGGCGCTTCGTTTACAGCTGGTTTTACAGATAATGGATTGTTCATTGCTGCACAAGAAAATTCTTTTCCTAATATTATAGCCGGTAAATTTGCGCTGGCCGGCGGTGGTGAATTCAGACAGCCTTTGATGAGCGATAATTTTGGCGGCTTACTGGCAGGTGGCAACAGAATAGCAGAGCCTAGATTGGTTTTTGGAGGTGCAGGTCCTGTGCCTTTAGAGTCTGTTATCGGGCCTGTAAATGTAACCACAGATATTTTAGCTAATAACCCAACAGGGCCCTTTAATAATTTAGGCGTTCCCGGTGCAAAAAGTTTTCACTTAGTAGCCAATGGATACGGTAATATTGCAAATTTTCCAGCAGCTGCAAACCCATACGCCATTAGAATAACCGGAGAAACACCAAATGCATCAATTTTGGAAATAGCTGCTTCTCAGAGTCCGTCTTTCTTTACAATTTCAGAAGTTGGCGGCAATGATGTCCTTGGTTATGCAACTTCCGGTGGAACAGGAGAATATCAACTAGGCAATCTAGACCCCACAACTTATGGACCAAATGACATCACCGATCCAAACGTTTTTACAGCAAGTTTGAATGCTATGGTTGATGCCTTAACGGCCAATGGGGCTAAAGGCGTCATTGGTAATTTACCTGATATCACCAGTCTTTCTTATTTCACAACAGTTCCTCATGATCCCTTAAATCCCGCAGACCCAGAATTTGCACCTTTAATACCTACGCTAAATACACTGTATGGAGCCTTAAATAATGTTTATCAATTTTTGGGTGCTACGGGGAGAAACATTGTTTTTAGTGAAGAAAATCCAAATCCTGTAGTTATTGTGGATGAAAACCTAGAAGATTTATCAACTCAAATTGCTAGTGTTCTTGCAAACGATCCAAATTTTCCGGCATTTTTAGCGCAGTTTGGTTTACCGCCTCAGGCTGCACCCCAAGTCGCTGGTCTATTCGGTCAATTTTATGGACAATCAAGGCAAGCCACAGCAGAGGATTTATTGGTTCTGCCAAGTTCGTCTGTTATAGGACAAACTGATGCTGACACCCAGGCTTTCCTTCAGTCACAAGGCTTACCGGAGGCTTTGGCAGCACAGTTTTCTGCTCAAGGTGTTACGCTACCCTTAGACGACAGATGGGTGCTACTTCCCGAAGAGCAGCAGGATGTTGCCAATGCTACTGCATTGTACAATCAGTCAATAGAAGAAATAGCCAATGCCAATGGTTTAGGTCTGGTTGATCTTAATGCTATATTAACTGAAGCCTCAACCACAGGCATTCAGTTTGATGAATATCTGATGAATACAGATTTGGTATTTGGCGGCTTAGTCAGCCTTGATGGGGTTCACCTTACAGCTAGAGGTTACGCCTTAATGGCCAATGCCTTTTTAGACGCTATAGATTCTACTTACGGCTCTAATTTTAGGGCCTCAGGAAACCTTGCTAAAGCGGGGGATTTTCCTACAAATTATTCACCTTCATTAGGTCAGTAATTGTTTAATAATTATTTGATTAAACCGATGCCTCAGCATTAGGCATCGGTTTTTTATTGTTATAGTAATTAAGCTTATCTGATAATATATCTTGTGTTTTGAATAGCTCAGTTCTAAAATCCGGCGCTTTTGTACCTTGACCAAATAAAACTTCACTCTTGAACACCCGAGCTTCATCCCAAACATTAGCGTCTAAAAACCCCTGTAAAGTCTGTCTGCCACCTTCGATTATCAGAGATTGTATTTGGCGTTGGTGTAAAACCTTTAAGATTTGAGGGATGGTGTTTTTATTGAATTCAATTTCACAAAATTCAACATGACTTAAACTATTCTTTGAAGGGCTTTTTTCGGTGAATATTAGTGTTTTAGCATCTGTTGAAAACAGGTTTGCGGTTTGTGCAACTTTCAATTCTCTATCAATAATAACTCGAAGAGGGTTATTACCCTTCCAGAGCCGGGTTGTTAAGTTAGGATTATCCATCAAGGCTGTATGTGTACCGACCATTATCGCCTGTTCCTCTGCACGCCATTGATGCACCAATTGTTTGGAATAGGCATTAGTAAGCCACACCGGATCGTTTTGAGTAGATTTTCCATACGCATACGGACTCAAAAATCCATCCTGAGATGTTGCCCATTTTAAAATGATGTAGGGTCTCTGTTTTTCGTGGAAAGTGATGAAGCGTTTATTAAGCTCAAAGCAGGCGTCTTCACATACACCAACTGTGACCTTACAGCCATGATCAAACAGTTTTTTAATGCCCCTCCCCTTCACTTTGGCAAATGGATCGATCATACCGATAACGATATTTTTAAACCCCTTTTCTACAATCAAATCAGCACAAGGCGGTGTTTTGCCATAGTGGCTGCAGGGTTCTAGGCTCACGTAGATGGTTGATTTTTTAATCAGGCGTTCATCTTGAATTTTTTGAATGGCGTTAACTTCTGCATGCGGTCCACCTGCTTTTTGGTGCCAGCCTTCTGCAATAATCTTCCGATCGTGAACAATCACACAACCCACCATCGGATTGGGATATGTATGGCCAAAGCCATTTTTGGCTAATTCTATACAGCGCTTCATGTATTTTTCGTGTATATTCACGTCGCAAAAATAGGAATTTTCATATGAGCAATTCTATTGAAATCAGACCAATCCAAAAAAAAGACAATCACGCTACGGCAGAAATGATTCGCTTTGTACTGGTAGAACAAAATGCGCCAAAAACAGGCACAGCCTACGAAGATAAAGCCTTGGATGATCTCTATGAAGCCTACAACATTCCTGGAGCAGCGTATTTTGTACTTTTAGAGAATGATGGTATAATTGGCAGTGCCGGCATTCAGGCTTTGGATGGTAATGAGAATGTCTGTGAACTTCAAAAAATGTATTTTCACCTTAACGCCAGAGGACGAGGTCTCGGACAACAGATGATGACCACATGCCTGGAATTTGCTAAACAACATGGGTACAAGGCTTGCTATATTGAAACCCTACCTAGTATGATGGCTGCTCAAAGCCTTTACTTAAAAACAGGGTTTGAATACATCGACCACAGAATGGGCAAAACGGGACATTTTTCTTGTACGGTTTGGATGTTGAAAAAATTGTAGGTTAAATTTTGCTTTAAGGGTTTGCAAGTGACTTAGAATAAATACTATCATTGCTAAATGACCATCAAAAATCTAAAAAACGAATTTCATCGCCGGCTATCAGACCTCTACCCTCAATCGGAAATCGATACCTTTTTCTATTGGATAGTTGAAGATGTACTCCAACTTCAGCGGATTCAAGTCAGCCTTAATCCGGAAAAAACCATCGCCGAATTTTATTTAAAAATCATCACATCTTATCTGAATCGGCTTAAAAAAGAAGAACCCATTCAACACATTTTGGGCTACACCGAGTTTTATGGCTTAAAATTTAATGTGAATCCCTCAGTGTTAATTCCTCGTCCTGAAACCGAAGAGCTGGTGAATTGGGTGATAAAGGATTTCAAAAATGAAAAATCCAGACACATTCTGGATATTGGTACCGGCAGTGGGTGTATTCCTATAAGTTTAAAGAAAAACCTTATTCAGCACCAGGTTTCCGGGTTGGACGTCTCTAAAGAAGCACTTCAACTGGCTGAACAAAATGCCAAAGAAAACAAAGTTGAAGTTAGTTTTATTGAAGAAAATATTTTAACATCAACCGCCTTAGCTTCAGATGTAAAGGTTATCGTATCAAACCCGCCTTACGTCAGGGCTCTGGAAAAAAATAAGATCAGCAGTAATGTATTAGACTATGAGCCGCATTTGGCCTTATTTGTAGAGGATGATAACCCGCTTTTATTTTATGAAAAGATTGTTGAATTGGGTAAAACACAACCTCATCCAGTAGTCATTTATTTTGAAATCAGCCAATACCTTCGAAAAGATTTCGAGAGGCTCATGCAATATTTGAAGGTCAATTCTGTTGAATTTAGAAAGGATTTTAAAGGAAATGACAGGATGGCCAAGCTTTTGATAAATTCAGAGGAGTAAATCGTCAAAACTTTTTAAATTTAGTCTTTCAATGAGAAATTTATCCATGAAAATATATCTGCTTTTATTTTTACTCTTGTTTCAATTTTCGAAAGCACAGTATAATCTGCCTAAAGATTATTTTCAATCTCCACTGGACGTTCCTTTAGTTATTTCAGGGACTTTTGGGGAGTTAAGGTCAAATCATTTTCATGCCGGACTAGATATCAAAACTCGAGGAGTTGAAGGCCTTAAAGTTTTTGCCAGTGCAAAAGGCTACGTGAGCAGAATAAAAATACAGCACTATGGTTATGGCAAAGCCTTGTACATTACACATCCCAACGGGTATCAAACGGTATATGCCCACCTCAAAAAATTCTCGCCGGAAATTGAAGCTTATGTAAAAGCCTATCAATACGACAAAGAAAGTTATGAAATTCAGTTATTTCCACCGGCAGACAAACTCCCTGTAAAAGCCGGTGAAGTTGTGGCGTACAGCGGTAATACCGGCTCCAGCGGTGGCGCGCACCTGCATTTTGAAATAAGAGACGCTCAGGCAAGACCAATGAATCCTTTTCTATTTGGTTTTGATGACGTTAAAGATACCCGACCTCCACGAATTAAAAATATATACGCATTTACAGCCTCTGAAGGTGCTCATGTCAATCATAAAAGTGGACGTGTAAAATTAAAACCTATAAAAACTAAAAATGGAAATTTAAAAGTGCCTGAAATTGAAGCCTCAGGAGATATTTATTTTGGAATCGAGGCTTACGATCAATTAGATTTAGCATTCAATAAGAACGGGTATTATGATATACAGGCAAAACTCAATGGTCTTCCCTTTTTTGAAACAACTTTCAATAGATTTGCGTTTAATGAAACCAGGTTCCTGAATAGGTTAATAGATTATGGCTACTATTTGGAATACAAAAAGAGGATACATAAGTTGAGGAGTCACGACTACCGAAGACTGGAAATCAACCATTCTCAAATTAATAACGGTATATTAAACATTAACGATACCTTAAATTACAAATACGATTTAAAAGTAAGTGATTTTAAAGGCAATTCAACTGAAGTCACTATTCCTATAAAATATGTGCCTGGCATTAACGTAGAAAGAGATACCATCAATAAAACATTATATTATGTTAGCCATGATAATGCTTTTGCTCTTGATAAAGGCCTAGTTGATATTTATATTCCTAAACATGCGCTATATGAAGACACTTATTTAGATATTGAAGTTGAAGGAGAAAGCGTCAAACTTCACGATTATAGAACGCCTATTCATAAGGGTATTACCATAGGATTTGATGTGTCCCATTACAATGAAGAAGACAAAAAACAATTATTTATTGGCAGAAAAATGCCGTGGGGAGATATTTATTATAATAATACGACCAAAAAAAGAAACCGCTTTACTACCGGAGTAAAGGTATTTGGCGAGTATATTTTAGCAAAAGATGAAGAGTCTCCAACAATAACTCCGCTAAACTTTCGCAATAAACAATGGTTGTCTAACTTTAGATACCTAAAAGTAAAAATTGAAGATGATCTTACCGGTGTAGGAAGTTATAGGGCAACAGTAAACGGGAAATTTATTTTGATGGAATACGATTATAAAACAAATACGCTTGTGCATGATTTTAATGACGGTGTAGTGACAGAAACTGAAAATAATTTTAAACTCGTTGTGACTGACCAAGTCGGAAATACTTCTATCTTTGAAACCACATTTTTTAGGAAAAATTAAAGCATAGTTTTTGAATAAATATTTTACTCTTTTAATTGTTGGTTTTATAGTAAGCTTTGCTTGTGCACAAACAGCTACTTTAAACGGCATCATTTTCGATGAAGACCAAAACCCACTGGCTTTTGCCAACATTACTACTGAAAGTTCAGGAACAACTTCTAACGAAAACGGATTTTACGAGTTAAAAATACCTGCGAACAAGAAAGTAAAAATTATCATCAATTATGTTGGTCTAAAACCCGTGACTGCTACAGTTGAGTTAAGTGTTAATCAGACCAGAGAATTAAATTTCGTCCTGAAAAAAAATGTTGAACAAATTGGTGAAGTGACCATAACCAACGACAAGCGGACTAGAGTTGAAGGTATTGTCACTCTGGAACCCGCAACCGTAAGACGAATTCCTGGCGCTAATCCCGGTGTGGAAAATTTGTTGACCTCTTTACCCGGTGTAAGCTCCAACAATGAACTCAGTACACAATATAACGTTCGTGGTGGTAATTTTGATGAAAATCTAGTTTACGTCAACGATATTCAAGTTTACAGACCATTTTTAATTAGAAGTGGACAACAAGAGGGCTTGAGTTTTGTAAATGCTGACATGGTGAGGAATATCGAGTTTTCGGCAGGCGGTTTTAAAGCTCAATATGGCGACAGGCTATCATCCGTATTAGATATTACTTATGAAAGGCCAGTAGATTTTATGGCGAGTTTTGAAGGGAGTTTTCTAGGCGGTTCTGCTATGGTTGGTGGTATTACCAAAAATAAAAAGCTATCAGCAATGACAGGCATTAGGTACAGAGATAATTCCCTGTTTGTAAATGCCGGAGATACCGAAGCTAACTTTAGACCTCGTTTTTTTGATGTTCAAAGTTATATCACCTATAAATTCAATGATAAATTTGAATTAGGTTTTTTAGGCAATATCTCTATCAATGACTACGAGTATAAGCCCTTTACCCGCCAAACCAATTTCGGAACTCTTCAAGACCCCAAAGCCTTAAGGGTAGTTTATGATGGGGAAGAAGATGACGAATACAGAACGGCTTTTGGAGCCCTTAAAGCGACTTACGATTTCAGTGAAAACTATACGGCAAAATTTATAGCCTCTGTTTACCACACACAGGAACAGGAACACTTCGACATTCTGGCACAATATAGTCTGGGAACTGTGAATTCGAGTTTTGGAGATGAAAATTTTGGCGAAGTAGAGTTTGCTCAGGGCGCTGGCGGTCAGTTTAAACATGCCAGAAACGATTTGGATGCTTTAATATTCAATTTTGATCACCAGGGTGACCTTAAATTTGATAAACACCTCATCAAATACGGTGCGAAATACACCCACGAAGACATCAGAGACCGCTTACAGGAATACGAAATTGTAGACTCTGCCGGGTTCAGTATTCGTCCTCCTCTCCCTGACTTTGCCAATGATCAGCCTTACAACCCCAACGAAAGTCCAATAGAGCCGTTTATTCGAATTCGGGCTTTTAACGATATGCAGATTGATCGGTTTACCAATTTTTTACAGTGGAGTTATCAAAATAAGATTGGTAAAGCCAAAGCTTGGTACAATATTGGTATACGCTCACATACATGGCGGGTAAGTGGTCAAGATGTTGAAACCAATACACAAATAGTCGTCAGTCCACGAGCACAATTCGCCATCAAACCGGACTGGGAAAAAGACATGCTGTTTAGAGTATCTGGCGGGCTTTACTATCAACCGCCATTTTACAGAGAGCTTCGCCGACCGAATGGCGGTATCAACGAAAATGTGAAAGCCCAACAGTCTTTTCATATTGTCGCCGGGCATGACTATAGCTTCAAGATGTGGGACAGGCCTTTTAAGCTTGTATCAGAAGTGTATTATAAAGGTTTAAATGACGTGAACCGGTTTACAGTAGAAAATGTTAGAATCCGTTATCAGGCCAATAATATTGCCGAAGCTTATGCTTACGGGTTAGATATGCGATTGAATGGCGAATTTGTGCCCGGTACCGAAAGCTGGTTTAGTTTTGGGTATTTACAGACGGAAGAAAAATTTGATGAACGTGGGTATATTTCCAGACCAACAGATCAACGCTTGAAGTTTGCTGCGCTATTTCAGGATTATATTCCTAAAATCCCAAAAGCCAAACTTTATATGAACATGGTTTACAACACCGGACTCCCCGGAGGTCAACCACAATTTGCAGACCCCTTTGATTTTCAAAACCGTTTGCCCGATTACTTTCGTGCCGATGTAGGGTTTTTCTATACATTGAAAGAAGAAGGAGATGTCTTAAGAAAAGGCCATTGGTTAAGTCCTTTTAAAGATTTGGAAATTGGTTTCGAAATTTTTAATATTTTCGATCGCTTAAATTCCATCACCAACACGTTTGTAAGGGATGCTCAAAGCAAGCAACAATTTGCCATCCCCGATTTTTTGAGTCCGCGAGTTTTCAATTTGAGAATTCGGGGGAGATTTTAGATTTTAAAAACTAACTAAAATATTTATAAACCGGAATTACCTCAATTCTTTTTCCATTTGATGTTATGCTGTCTTTTTGATTCATCCTCAATATCAAACCTTTATTGAGATTAAAAAATTTCATAGCTTCAAGTAACCTATTGATTTCTCGTTTTTGGTTTTCAGTATTCAAGTGATAACAGACTTGTAATAAATAACATACTTTACTACCATCGCTGATTACAAAATCACATTCCTTGGCATTTTCATTAAAATAATGTAGCGTTTTTTTCTGTCCTCTAAATTCCCAAAAAACAATATTTTCAAGTATTCGACACAAATCTTGACTATAACTTGCTGAAATTGAATGATGTAATACACTGTCTATAAAGTAAACTTTTTTTTGGATTCACCAACTGTACTTTATGTGAATAGGAAAATTTAGAAACAAGCTGAATGAAGTAAGATTCTTGAAAATAATTAAAATATTCAGTAATTGTAGTCGTACTTTTCGCCCCTATCACTTGCTTTAATTTATTGGCAGAAATACATTTTCCGGCATTTGTTGCAAAAAAAATCAAGAGATGCTTGAGGGATCTTACATAGCGAATATTATACCTCACTGCTATACCTCTGTAAACAATATCATCTAAAAAAGCGGTATGAATATCTTGATTTTTTGCTTTCAGGTATCTAGGAAAACCATCGTGTTTCACTTAATCTTCTAAGGCTCATTTTGAATTTCTTAAGTTATTGAAAACACAAAATTCAGAAAGTAAAAACGGGAACAGTTCCTTTGCGATATGCCTACCCGTAAGTTTTGTACCTAACTCTATGCTTAAAAATGAAGCATTAGAACCTGTGATGATAACTTGAAAGCCTTCATTAAATTTTTGTCTAACATAAACTTCCCAAGCTTGGATGATTTGTATCTCATCAAAAATGAGCTATTTAAAATCGTTTTTCTCTATGATTTCGTCAAGCAACTGAAAATCATCAACTTCAAAAGTGTATAACTTTGCCGAATCAATGTTTAGATATAAAAATGAGCCTTCAATATACTTTGAAATATATTGGTTGAGCAACGTACTTTTTCCAGAGCGCCTTACATCAGAAACAATCATAGCAAACTGCTCTGGAATATTTACCAATTCTTTTAAAATAGGACGTAATAAGCCCAAATCTGCATCTTCAATCTTTTTTTTTGGATACAATAACCTCTTCTAAAGTGGACTTCTTTAACATTAAAAATAAATTTTATAATACAATGATTCGCATTCATTCATAATAGACAATAGCTTTCATTACAAATGAATACTATTACATAACAACAATCAATAATAATGCTTCTTATGTCGTGCATTATACAAGTAAATTAAAATGCTTTTTAAATGAGTTACACACAAATTGGTTCAAGTCCCAACAATCTTTTCAACCACTTAAATATCAATAGCAATATGGTTGAAAGAAATGCTGAAAGACAAAATCAATTTGCCATACCTGAATTTATGAGTCCGCGGGTTTTTAATTTGAGTGTAAGAGGTCGTTTTAATCAATTATTAACTTCTATATGGTATTAATTAGAGGTTATCTTCTCATATAAAACATCAATATCAAGCATTTTCCATTGAGCATCATTGAAGTCATAATATTCTTTTCTAAGCTTCAATTCGAGGTGATTTGAATCCTTAACTGTCAAATCACTTTCTAAATAAACAGTTCTATTGTCTTCAACATTATCAATATATGCATATTCGATGTATTGTCTTTCCTCCAAAATAAATGTATTCGAATCAAACTCATAATAGCTTAAATTGCCAAAACCTATAAAACTTACATCTCCTTCTGGATGTAATAAGGACTCAAAAGTAATTTTTGTTTTTGGGAAAGTAAAACTTATAAGTTGAACATCATCAAAACCATTATTGTCTGGTCTAATATATAAGTCACCCGAAAAATAATCATTAAAAGAATCTATTTCATTCATGAGTTCTTCAGATGAAATGCCATCGTTGTTTAAATCGACACTTTCGTTTGCTTTAAAAGAAACGATGTTATAATTACCAGTATATGCTCTAAATTCTTCTGTTGTTATAGTTTCATCGCTTGAACACGATACAACACTTAATATTACAAAAAAAGCTTTTACGAATTTCATAATAAGTTTAAAATTTTAATTTATACAAATGCTTCTATAAACAATCCAACCTAACCCATAAGTTTTTAGATTTTTAATAATATCCAAAATTTTTTATTTTTGAATGTTTTATATAGTTTTCAGACATTAAAAGTGATGCTTCTCGCCTTAGAACTTAAACCTTCTATATGGTTAATGCAAATTTTCTGCAAAAACCAGTTCGAGGCATTTTGATTTACATCGGGACAAGCAATAATTTTAAAATCATTTTTGAGACCATGCAGTTTTGATAGCAATGTCATTTTGCCACAACAACTCATACTGAGGATAATAAAAAAATCTTACATTGTAAAAAAGCATCAATCAACGCCTTTCATATTCAACCCTGCCCGATAAAAAGACGTTTGTGCAGTAATATAGAGTTGATTACGGTTTTTACCTCCAAAGCAAACATTAGTTGGAGACTCAGGAATTACAATAGTTTTGAGTAATTCTCCTGCATTTGAAAAAATATCTACTTGAGATTTTTCTTTGGTAGTGATGTAAATATTACCATTTTGGTCTATCGTCATACCATCGCTTCCTTTATCTATAAACAGGGTTTTGTTATCTAAAATTCCATCGTCTTTAATATCGTATTGGTATGTTTTTCCTGCGCCACGATCAGACACATAAAGCGTCTTACCATTTGGTGTTCCGATGATGCCGTTGGGTCGAGTCAAGTCTTCACAAACTTTTATGATTTCTCCATTGGGTTGAATATAAAATACATGCATACCGCCTTGATTCAAATTATCCATATCGCCACCATATTGCGGATCGGTGAAATATACGCCGCCTTTGTCATCCGACCAGAGGTCGTTAGTAGAATTGAATGGTTTACCATCAAATTCTGAAGCTATGACTTTGTAGTCACCAATTGAAGTGGTTAAACTAATTTGCGAAGCTCCACCTTCACAAGCCAAAAGGTTTTGGTTTTTATCAAAATATAGCCCATTGGAACCATTGCTGTTTTCTCTAAACAACTTTAAACTATCAGCAAGCGTCCATATCCAAATTTTAGAATTAGGAATATCAGAGAAGTATACGTTACCATCTTTATCGACAGCAGGACCTTCGGTAAATTCAAAATCGGTGTCGAGTTGTTCTAGTGGAGAAGTTATTTTTATGACAGTTGAAGCTGTAGTTTCAGACTGATCTTGCTTATCTTTTTTTGAGTTTCCGCAGGATAAAAGCACTAACGTAAAAATGAGAATCAAGTGTTTCATAACTAGTATTTTTTTTTAAATGTAAATTAAAACTGTCATTTTACAAAATTTTAAAACAAACCCATGTCATTCAACAAAAATTTCCCAAAACAAACATCCTACTGTCATTCCGCAAAAAATCCCAAAACAAACACCCTACTGTCATTCCGCAAAAATTTCCAGAGAAATTTTATGCGGAATCTTCCCCTTATGAAAACATGGCGGGTAGTGTATTGTAATACGGTTAAAGGTACCATCATAAGATTCCGCATCGCGCTTTCGCTTGTGCGGAATGACATGCAATGAACTTAACCCCTCAATTCAACTATGTTTTAAATCTGCCCCAACAGCTCCTCAACCGCACGTTTTAACTGTGGATCTATGCTTTTAGCCTTATAGGCCGGTGGATTATCTATAACGATATCAGGAACAGCAGGGCCGTTTTCCATGTTTTCTTCGGTGGCTTTCACGTACCAAGCTCTAAACGGCAAACGAATTAATGAGCCGTCTTGCAATCTCGCCCCGCCAGTTGAAATGACTGCACCAAATGTTGGCGTGCCCACAAGAGTTCCTAAATCTAGGGTTTTATAGGCATGTGAAAAGATTTCAGCATTGGAATATGAATTCTGATTACATAACGCAATAGATGGCTTGGTCCAGGAAGCTAGTGGCAGTCGCTCACCAAAAGGATAATTTTCTTTAAAGTTTTTGTGGTTCTCTAAACTTTTAGCAGCACCACGTGGAATGGTATAAGCATGCTGATCTACATTTAAAACCGCCATAAGATAGTCTGTAGTCCAGCCACCACCATTATACCGCACATCAATCACAATACCTTCTTTGCCATAACCTGCGGCCATAAGCTCACGTTCAAAGCGTTCAAAAGAGCTCCAGTTCATCCCTTGTATGTGCAAATAGCCTAGACGACCCTTGGAATATTCATCGACCAGTTTTCGGCGATCTTCGACCCATTCATTGTATAATACGGTGCGCAGAGAATTAGTTGGCCAAATGATTATTTCCAAATCATCACCATTTCGTATTACACTAAGTAAAGTCCGTTCATTGGCTGAACCTTCGAGATGACTATAAAAATTGTCTGAAGATTTGACTGCATTTTGGTTAACTGCAGTAATGACATCACCAACTTGCAATTGACTATCTGTTTTGCCGGCCGGGCTATCATGAACCACTCGGGTAATTTTAAAACCACTTTTTAAAGATTCACCTTCAATACCTAGTAGCCCGGTACGTTCACTTTGGGTGTCTTTTTGGCTTTCTCTGCTGTATAGTCCCATATGAGAAGCATTCAACTGGCCCAACATCAGATTGAAAATCATTTCAAAATCCTGCTTTGTTGATGCCTTTAAGGCTAAAGGTTTATAAGTTTTTTTCAGCTTATCCCAATCCTGTCCGTGAAATTCCGGGTCATAGAAACCAGCATCCAGCACACGCCAGCCTTCTTCAAAAATTTGCGTTAACTCTTCTTTATAACGAATTTTCATTTCAGAATTAACGGGTAATTTTTCTATTTTATCAGACTTGGTATTCAACACCGTAATTTGACCTCGACGTGACATTAAATAAATTTTGTTTTTCAACGGATATTTTTGAAGACCGTAAGTATTTGATCCGCCTTTAATTTCTTTTTTGTCACTGCCATCCCATTTGATTTTAAACAGTCTTCGGTCTATATCATAATTTTTACGACTAACGCCGCCATTAGTGAAATATATGTATTCACCTTTAGCATCAAAAGTAAAATCAGATTCACCACCGGTGTAGCGAGTTACCTGCTCCAAACGCTGATATATCTTATCGAAATCAATCACGATATCTGAAGATTTTTCTTCACTTTCGTCGTCATCTTCTTCGCCTTTCTTTTTGGGTTTTGATTTGTTTTTGTCGTCTTTTTCCTTTTCTCGACGAGTCCATTCTGCTTTTGATTTTTCCCAGTCTTCTTTTTTGAGCCAAGCAAACCAGATGTCGTTATCGCCGTTGTTTCGTTCAGACACAAAACCTAATTTGCTGCCATCTTTACTCCATACAGGGTTGTAATCGCCCTTAGGATGCATACTTACATTCACAGGATCTTGAGAATTATCAGCAGCATGAATAAACACGTCTTCGTTAAAATTTAAATCAGATTTGCTGTAGGCCAACCATTGGCTATCCGGCGACCAGGTTACCCCACTTGGTGAATCCCAACCCTCTAGAAGAGTTTTGGCTTTGCTTAATTTTCCTTTTTCATCTATATTAAAAACTTTTAAACCACCTCTGCCTATTTCTATAGCAATTTTCTTACCATCGGGACTCACGACTGGATTAGATTCTTCGTCCTTAGTTTTGGTTAATCGTTTAGTTGCTCTTTTAAATGAATAAAATAGATCGGACTCATCGTCATCTGTTGAGTGCATGGCATATAAGTCTTTCTGCCCTTCACGGTCTGAAATAAACAGCAATACCGAATCATTAAGCCAAACAGGATTGGACTCTCTTGCAGGACCGTCAGTTAAACGGACAGATTTGCTATCTTCCTTATCATTTCGGCTAACAAATAATTCACCACGATTAATGTAAGCTATAAATTTTGCATTTGGCGATACTGAAAACTCATCTACACTGTTGCGCATCCTTTTTTTGACTACAGGATCGAAGCGATAATCACTGCTGATGTTCATATTAATGGGTTGCGCTTTTTTAGAATTGATGTCAAACGTATAAGATTGTTCTGCAGTTTGAAAGGCAATAGTTTCAGATTGTGGACTTACAGAAAAATTGATAATTCCAAATTCATCACGATTGGTTAACTGAGATGTGTTGCCATCTAAATTGGTTTGATGAATATTATAACGTCCACTTCTACCAGAAATAAAAATAAGTTCGTCATTATTTAACCAATGTGGATTGAAATCGTTTGTGCTGTGTTTGGTGATTTGTGTGTAGTCGCCTGTCGTTTTATCAAACACCCAAACATCACGATTAGCGGGGCCGTTGTAAGCTTCTCTAGCTGTTCGGCAAGTGCCACGGACAAAGGCAATCTTGTTCCCATCCGGAGAACTCACCGGGTCAAAACCCAAGGCATCGAGAAAACGTTTTTCTGTAGAGGCCGATTGCTTTAAAACATATATTTCGGCTTCACGCTCAACCTGTCTGTAGTTTCTGGACGTGGTGAATAAAATATCACCAGATGGTGTTATACTGTAGGGGGAATCACTGGCGGAATGATAGGTTAAGCGTTCGGGCATGCCTCCATCTACGGGGAGTTTAAACAAGTCGTTATTACCAAATCTGTCGCCACAAAACACGATATGTTGCCCATTTTTAGACCAAACGGGATTGGTTTCGTAGGCCTCATGAATGGTTAGCCGTTTTGGCGTATTCCCTGAAATATCACTAACCCAAATATCGCCTTGAAAGCTAAAAGCCAAATGTTCCCCATCAGGTGAAATGGAGGGCTGCATGATTGGCGATTGGGCCTGGAGTTGAACTGTAAAAAAGGTTAAACATAAAAGAGTAAAATATCGCATGGTTAATAGTTTTAAGAATAAATCTACTGTATTTTAGAGTGTTTTTTTAGGAATAAGTTTAAAATGTAATGAAATTTTAAGAATCTAAGTTTGATTATAAAAGCTGATTGTTTACGTAAGTCATTGTAATTATTCATTTAAAATCTCTGCTGCCTGCTCCACAGCACCGCGAAAGTCATGGCCATTCTCGGGTGTTTCTACAATTTGCCAGTTAAATACCTCATTAGAATTTTCAGCCATAGTTTTTGACATATTAAACATGTGGTAGGCCCTATCATATCGATTTGTCCCCTGAACATCTACAGTAGAATTTCGTCGTAAAGCTGTTGCGTTGGGATCATTGTCTAGGGTTCCAATCTGGATAGTCATATTTTTAGAAAAATAATTTGAAGCAGGTATATCTTCAATAGGGCAATTATCTATTCCATAAGGAAATTCAATAGTTGAATCCGGCACCGTGTACCAACCTGCAGCAGAGACTACAATTTTATTGACTCTTACGTTGGGTTTAAACATCATAAAACGGTGCGCAAATTGACCTCCGGCTGAAAATCCAAAGATATTATAGGTTTGGGCAACATTAGCAAGTTGAGATTTTATGTCATCAAAAAGAGGTTCAATAATAGAAAATGCCCAATCTTGTTCGTCATTTAAAGTAGAAGCCGAAGGATTATCGCCATCTATAAATACATTACCAAGGTTATAAGCATCACCACCGGGAAAATCTGATGATGAAAATTTTGGTGTTATAACTATGAATTCACGATCATTAGCCGCTTCAATCCAGGCGTTTCTATACTCAACCGCATTTCGACTTGCGCCATGGAACACAAAGAGAATAGGCATCGAACTGAGGTTTGCTTCGGGGACGTGGTAATAAATATCCATTGGAATTGTTTTACTATTGCTTTGGTAATTAAATCTGTAAAATCCGGTACCTGTTGTAATCTCATCTGATGGTCCCATAGGCTCAACTTCATCATTATTATCACAACTGCTCAGCATCAAAAAAATTATTGAAATATAAAATAGGTGTTTCATGGTTACAAATACGTTTTTACCAGGTTTTGCATTGTTTTCAATTTCTTTATCATAACGGGCTCTTTTACCGCTGAATAGCCAAATATTAGCCCATTTTGAGGCTTATCTAAAAAACAATGGCTAAAATTATGGACATTAATATGATTTTTGTATAGATTTTGCTTGAACTTTTTATCATTTATTTGCTCAGGAACCTTGACCAATACATGTAAGCTTCTCGCCTTAGATTCTAAAATTTTAAAAGATTCAGGCATGAGTTCTCTGAATTTTATTTCAAATGTGTTTCTTCGTTTTTCAGCTGTTTTAACCACATTTTTAATATGATTGTAAATATAATTTTTTTCGATGAACTGACTCATGACAATCTGATTGGATGGTGATACAAATCGATGTGAATGCATCTGCAGGGCTTTAATCACATCCAATAAATAATAAGGTACTACCATGTATCCCAAACGAATAGATTGATGTAGCAAACGATTGAAAGTGCCTAGAAATACGGTCCTTTGATTATTGTCTAGACTGAATATGCTATCATTGTTTTCTTGCTTCCAGTTACTTATTTCGTGATCGTAGTCGTTTTCAATCAATATAGATTGATGATGTTGTGCCCAGTCTATCAATTCTTTTTTACGACAACCTTGCATAGGCGTTCCGGTAGGATAATGACTTGACGGTGTCACATGAATTAATTTAGGTGATTTGCCCTGATAAGCATTAATATTTATCCCTTTTTCATCTAAAGACAAGGCTGAAATATCTGCCCCCAAACTTTTAAATATAGAATGAACATTAGGAAAAGTCGGCGACTCCATCACTACTTTATCCTTAGGGTTTAAAACCGCATTAGCAATCAGATAAAGCGATTGAAGCGAACCGGATACAATTATAACCTGCTCATGGTCGCAACGAATACCTCGAACCAAATTGAGGTACAAAGCCACATTCTTTTTTAAATATTCTAATCCTGAAGAGTCTGAAAAAGACAAATTTGAATATTTAACCTGTTTCCAATAACTGTTAAATAATCGCTTCCATTGGTTAACAGGAAAAACATCCAGTGGAGGTAGACCTGGCCTGAAGGCCAAATCTTTTTGAGCAGTAGAATGCATCAAATTAACATTTTTAATAAACATCTGCCCACGGTCTGATATCTCCGGATATTCAGAATGCAAATTGATATTATCTGGATTAAAAGGTGATAAATCTATAGATTTTACCAGATAACCTGACCCTTGAATCGATTTTACATAACCTTCTACGGCAAGCAAATTATAAACCCTTACAATTGTACTTCTAGATACGTTTAAGGCCTTTGATAATTGACGCGTTGAAGGCAAATATATGCCCTTTGGAATCTGCCTATCCTCTATTTTCTGCTTAATTAAATTCAATATCCTAAGATAGGCAACTGATTGTTGGCTCTTATTAAGTTCATAATAGGAGGTGGTTAACAATTTTAAAACTAATTCTTTACTGGTATGCATTTTTTAAACGAATTGGTATGGTAAAATTAAGAATTTAAACTTTAATATTGCATTAGAAACGAAAACGTTTGAAATTTAAAATTAATTTTATGAAAAGAATTTACTTATTTTTATTAGGCTTGTTAAGCCTGAATGCATTTTCTCAAAATGTGACGATTACTAAGATTATTGAAACCGGGTGTTCGAGTCCCTTTGTAAAAACTGTTGAACTATATGTAGATGGCACGGTAGATTTTGGGTCTGAAGTGACCTTAAATTATATGCAAAATGGAGATCCTTGGGCAGACAATCAAATTGATATTTCTGCATTGGGTGTTCAAACAGATACGTTTGTATATATCGTTAGAGATATTGCACTCATGCAAGCTGAGTTTCCTTCTACGACTTTTGATGCATCAAATACGGTTGTTGTTGGAACTTCAACCAATGGAGATGACGGCTATCAAGTTGTATTAAACGGTACAGTAGTTAGCCAATTTGGTAAAACTGAAACCGATGCTGATAACGATACGGATTCTATTTGGCAACACAGTGATGCCGTGGCAACGCGACTAGATGGAATTCCAGATCTTGGAACTTGGGATCCAACCCATTGGGATATTACACCAGAACAGGACTTAGATGACCACACGGCTTGCGAAGGTGGTGTTGTTAGCCCTAATTTAGAAACCTATTTTGCAAGTCTCGGAGGAACATTTCCTTTAGGCACAGGTTCAGGATGGACCCCAACAGGTAATGTTTGTACAACAATTTTTGGAAACACAACTTCTGTAAATTGTATGTCTGAAGCTGTTGGTGCTACTGATGATACTTATACTGCTAGTATTGATTTTTCTAATGCCAATGATGGAAATACGTTTACAGTATCGACAACTGCTGGCACTGTTGGTGGTGATGACCCAAACATGATGGATTCAGGAATAATTCAAATCATGAATATTCCAGAAGGCACTGATGTTACCGTAACATTAAGTGATCTTGGCGATGGTGGAGTTTGTGATTTGTCAGTTGATGTAGAAAGTCCAGCTTGTGTACCATTAGTACTTAATGAAGCGCTTTTTGACCCACCAAGTGATGATAGTGCAACGCCAGAAGTTGAAGGCGACGCCAATAATGATGGAACGAGAGACGCTTTGGACGATGAATTTTTAGAATTTTTCAATAATTCAAATTCTAGTTTGGACATCAGTGGTTATAAAATTTATGACTCAAATGCTCTTGGCTCAGGAACGCCAAGACACACCGTACCTGCAAATACAGTCTTGTCTCCAAACAGCGCATATGTTGTGTTTGGTGGTGGAACGCCAACAGGCAGTTTTGGAACAGCTATAGTCCAGACGGCTTCTGATGGGCAGTTAAACTTGTCAAATAGTGGTGACGTTGTAACTGTTACAACTGCTAATGACGATTTTGTTTTAGAGCTAAATAGCCCGCAACTTGAATCTGATTTGGGTATTGATTTTGGCTCTAACGAATCTATCACTAGAAATCCAGATATTACCGGAGGTTACGATTTTCATACCAATGCTAATCCAGCACTAGTTTATTCTCCTGGATTGCAAGTTGATGGATCTACACTTTCTGTTGAAGATGTAAACTTCAATAACAAATTCAAAATATACCCCAATCCTGTAAGAGATGGATTTGTGAATATAGAATCTAATATTGAAGGAATTAAAAACCTTGAAATTTTTGACCTCATGGGTAGAAATATCCTAAGCACAACTTTAGAAAGTGACAAGTTAGACATATCGCGCTTAGAGAGTGGTGTTTATTTTATAAGAGTCTCTGTTTCTAAAAGCAGTTATACTCAAAAATTAATTATAAATTAAAATCAATATATGGCCGTTTTTAATTAAACGGCCTTTTTGATATTCCAGATGTAATTGGTATGAATTTTTACATAAACTGGTATGATTATTTACAACTTTAAAAGTTGAAACCAAATAATTTTTTGACTTATGAACAAAAGTAGAAACATAACCCGGATAATAGGTATCATATTGTTATGCCTCTTTCAGTTTGCATGTACTACAGATGATATTTTACCGGTTGTAGCACTTTCATCGAGCAGTGAAAGTCTTTCTGAGGCCGATGGCAATGTAACAATTACTGCAACGCTTAATGGCACGTTTTCTGAAGACTTAAATTTTAATCTTAATTTTTCTGGATCAGCCAACCTGTCTGAAGATTACAGCACAAGCAGCAATAGCATTACAATCCCTAAGGGTGAATTATCCGGTGATATTACCTTAAACAGTATTCAGGATACCATGCTTGAAGAGCCTGAAAGCATTGTTGTAAGTCTTGATGCCTCTGAAGTACTGACTGAATTCTCAACCACAGAAATTCAAATCATCCTTCAGGACGATGATGTCGATACCGATGGAGATGGGGTATTTGACAACGAAGATGAGTGCCCAAATACTCCCGGTGACCCATTAAACAATGGTTGCCCGTTCTTGGGCTTTTTGATTAATGAAGTTTTATATGACCCACCATCTGGAAGTGCTGGTGATGCCAATAATGATGGCACCCGAGACCCTAATGAGGATGAGTTTATTGAATTCTTCAATTCAGGTCCTGAACTAGATATGTCTGGTTGGACCGTATCTGATGCTTCTGAAGTCAGACATATCTTTCCACAGGGAACTATTGTACCTGTAAACGGTGTGCTTGTCCTATTTGGAGGAGGTTCACCAACAGGAGATTTTGGAGGAGCTATTGTTCAAACAGGTTCAGAAAGTGTCATAAACATGAACAATTCTGGTGACTTTGTAACGGTAGCCGATGCTAATGGTAATGTTGTCCTCACCTTTGATGTTGAGCCTTTATCCAACAATCCGAATGAATCCTACACGCGATTCCCGGACCTCACCGGTGATTTTGTACAACACGATCAGGACATCGAGGAAGCGAACGGCGCTTTGTACTCACCGGGAACAAAAGTTGATGGCAGCTCATTCTAAGTTAATCTAACATGGATTATACAGGTCTCATCATATCGCTGATTTTTATAGTAGTGGTCGCCAGATTACTGCTTAAAAAACACAACCCGCATGCCATATTACTGGTATCCGGACTCTTGATGTTGCTCGTGTCTTTTCTGCTGAATTATGGCTTGCCAGAACTAAAAGATGAAACTGGGTTTATCGGTTTTGATTTTTTTAGATACATTAAAGAATCCTTTAGCAAAACCAACGCCGGTGTTGGCCTCATGATTATGGCTATTGGTGGTTTTGTCGCGTATATCGATAAGATAGGAGCGTCCAAAGCCCTCGTGCATGTGGCCATGAAACCACTTCAGCTATTTAAGAAAAAACCCTACATCGCGGCCTCAATGGTGATTCCGATTGGTCAGGTGCTGTTTGTATCTATCCCTTCGGCTGCTGGCCTGGGATTATTGCTTATGGCGTCATTGTTTCCTATATTAGTCAATCTTGGGGTAAGCAGATTATCAGCAGTTTCTGTGATTACTGCAGCAACGGCTTTTGGCATGGGACCTGCTTCTGCCATGAGTGTTAGTGCGGCTTCAATCGCTAAATTACCTGCCATAGCGTATTTGGTAGATTTTCAAATTCCACTGGTCTGGCCCTTGAGCATTTCCATGATGATCACCTATTATTTTGTCAATAAATACTTTGACAAAAAAAGAATCGAAGACCCTGAAGCCTCTAAAAATGCTGAAAAACTTAAAAAAGACAAACAAAACTCAGAAAAACTGGGAGTACCCTTAATCTATGCGGTTATACCTGTTTTACCAATTGTGTTGCTGATTGTGTTTTCAAAATTATTCAGTTTGTTTCCAAGCCCGATTACTTTAGATACAACCACAGCGATGTTTATCAGCTTGTTTATTGCACTGATATTTGAAGGCATCAGAAAACGAAACCTAAAAGAGCTTTTTGATTCGCTGAAAATCTTTTGGAATGGGATGGGCAATATTTTTAAAACAGTGGTGACGCTCATCATCACTGCAGACATATTTGCAAAAGGCTTGATCAGTCTTGGGTTTATAGAAGGTTTATTAGCAATTGCTGAAAATGCAGGCTTTGGTCTGATTGGTATTGGTATTGTCATGACAGTAATGATCTTTTTAGCCTCTATGCTCATGGGTAGCGGGAATGCTTCATTTTTTGCCTTTGGGCCACTGATTCCCAAAATTTCAAAAGGTCTTGGTGCTGAGACTACTTCAATACTTTTACCTATGCAGTTTTCTGCTTCAATGGGTAGAACCGTTTCTCCGGTAGCCGGTGTTATTATTGCCACTGCCGAAATCGCTAAAGTCTCAACCATAGACATCGTTAAACGAAATCTTATACCTCTTGGAGTGGCTTTAATCATCATGTTAACCTATCACTTTATTTAAATTATGCTTACATTACTAAAACATACAAAACTCTACAGCCCTGAAAAAATGGGGATGAAAGACATTTTAATAGCCAATAATAAAATCATAGCTATTGAGGATGACCTTTCAGAGTTTGACAATAAGCATACTAAGGTTATTGATCTGGATGGAAAAATCGTAACTCCCGGTCTAATTGACCAGCATATACATGTGATTGGCGCTGGTGGCAAAGAGGGATTTGCTTCGATGACACCCGAAGTAAAACTAAGCGAACTCATCGCTTGCGGCTCTACAACAGTCAATAGTCTTTTGGGTACAGATGGGACTGCACGTAACATCAGAACACTTTACGCTAAAGTCAAAGGATTGAACCAAGAAGGCCTTTCAGCCTACATGTTTAGTGGATATTATGGTATGGACACGGTAACCATCACCGATAGTATTCAGGGTGATATGCTGTTTATCGATAAAGTCCTTGGGGTAAAAATTGCCATCAGTGACATTCGTTCTTCATATCCGTCTGCAGATGATTTGGTCAGGAAACTCAGAGACATCATGGTTGGCGGAATGATTGGCGGTAAAAAAGGCATCCTGCATTTGCACCTGGGAAATTTATCCAGCAAAATGGATGTGTTGTTTGAGCTTGTCAATGATTACCATTTTCCCATCAAACACATTTCGCCAACACACGTGGGAAGAACAAAACCACTTTTTGACCAGGCGATCGAATTTGCCAAACTGGGCGGTATGATAGACATCACTACCGGCGCTTCAAAATATACAGCGCCTTATAAGTCGGTGCTTTATGCCTTAGATGAAGGGGTTTCTATCGATAAAATGACTTTTAGTACAGACGGTCATGCCGGGTTAACTAAGTTTGATGATAATGGCAATGCCATCGGCGTAAGATGTGCCCCTATTGATGCCAATTTGGAACAAATTCAGGCCTTAATCAAACAAGGTGGGCTGCCAATAGAACAAGCCATTAAGCTCAACACTACCAATCCCGCAGAAAATTTAGGTATAAGGCATAAGGGAAGAATAGCAGTAGGCTGTGATGCTGATTTTTGTTGTTTTGATGAAGACTTAAATCTCCTAGACGTTTTTGCCAAAGGACAACACATGATGAAAGATAAAAACATTATAGTGAAAGGAAATTTTGAACTATAGTATTAAACAACTAACTATGAACGGTTTTAAAATTATTGTTTGTGTAATAACCTTGCTGAGTTTTTCGCAACAGTTTGCACAAAACACAAAACTGAGTTCCTACACCTTTGGTGAAGGCTATAACTTTACAAACGCCAATGGCAGTACAGTAAAGTTGCAAGGTTATATGCAGCCCTGGATGGATGTAGAAACTTACCAAAACTCAGATGAACCTAATTCAGTCCGTTACAGGATGAGACGTTTGCGTTTAAGACTTTCCGGACAGTCGGCAAACGAGCGTTTTAGTTATAGACTTCAGGTGGATTTGGCTGGACAGGATGAAGCGCAGATAGACGGCGACATCACAGATGCCAGAAATTACCTTTTGGATGCATATGTCGCTTACAAAGTTGCCAGAAGGGTAGAATTAATTTTTGGACAGCGGGCTACCTATACCGATAACCGCGAGTTGTTCATGAACTCCAATACACTTCAATTACCGGAACGTAGCCGTTTAACTTCTGCCTTTGCCAGTATTCGCGAATTTGGACTATTTGCCAAAGGAACGTTTAGAACCGGACGAGGAACCTATCTAAAACCCTATCTCACCATCACCAATGGCGATGGTGCAAATGTATTTGCCAATGACAGAGGTGGTTTAAAATATGGGACTCGGATAGATTTTTTACCATTTGGTTTATTTACCAATTATGGTCAATTTCGTCAAGCCGATGTCGTAAGAGAACTCACCCCTAAATTGGTAGTTGGAGCTACCTTTAACTACAATGACGGCATTACCAGTAGAAGGGGGCGAAACAGCGGTAGGATTGTGTACCTAAATGATGTTAACGGCAACGGCGCCCTGGATGACGGCGAAGAACGCCTGCCTGATTACGCTAAATTTGGTGTCGATTTCATGTTCAAATACAAAGGCTTTTCAGTCTTAGGAGAATATCATAAAAGTTTTGTGACAAATATTGCTGAAGATATTAATTTGAGAAGCGACATTTATGGCCCCGATGTTAGTGTACTCACCGACAGATTTAGAGGAAGAGTAAACCCGACATCCTCAGACTTTAGAGATTATACGCCTCAGGAATACGTCAGGCGGCAAATGATGCTTGGCGAAGCCTATAACATTCAGGCCGGTTATATTTTTAAAAACGGTTTTTCAGTTGATGCCCGTTATACCCATATCAATGCCGAAACCAACTCATTCTTGAATAACGCCACATTTTACAACCGACCGAATTTTTACACTTTTGGTATCAGCAAGTATCTGACGAGAGGCTATGGTGCAAAAATTCAGGCGTCTTATACTTATGTTGAAGCCGGTGAGTTTGGGGTTTTTAATAATAATTCTGAACCTATACCCGGAGATGAAAGCTTAATCAGAGTAATTTTAACCTTATCCTTTTAAGATGAAGAATATAGTTACCATATTGATGAGTATTTTATGCATAACAGCTTATGCACAATTTACACCTCAATCCAAAAAAATAACAGAAAAGTTTTTTCCGGATAGTGATGAGGTATTGAATACCACACCTGCACTACAAAAGAAAAGAGGATACACCAATTATGAAGAATTGTTAGGTTTTCTGAATAATTTAGTCGACAATCACCCTCATAAAATTAAGCTGAGTTTTATCGGGGAAAGCCAAAAAGGCAGGAATATCCCCATGGTAAAACTCACTAATCCCAATGAAAATGAGAAAATAAAAGTCTGGATGCAGGGTGGTCTGCACGGCAACGAACCTGCCAGTACAGAAAGTATGCTATACCTTTTAGACAGACTGCTCAATGACGACAATTATACAGCTATTCTTGATAATGTTGAACTTGCCGTCGTGCCTATGGCCAACATAGACGGTTATCTTAAAAACAACAGATACGCCGCCAATGGTCTTGACCTTAACCGAGACCAAACCAAACTGATGGCTCCTGAAACTGTGATCTTGAAAAAAGCTTATGTCAACTTTAGCCCTGAAGTGGCCGTAGATTTTCATGAATACAGAGCTTACCGACGTGATTATGCCAGAATGGGCGATTTTGGGGTAACCAACATGTACGATGCCATGTTTCTTTACAGCGGAAATCTAAATGTGCCTGAAAATCTCAGAAACTTAACTAACGATGTGTTTGTAGATAAGGCCAGAAAATCTTTAGATGAATTTAATTATACCCATCACCCCTACATTTCGACCCGAAAAATTAGTGGCGACATTCACATCAATCAGGGGTCTATCAGTGCGCGCTCCAGTGCCTCTAACAATGCCTTAACCAATACCATTTCATCCCTGATTGAAATTAGAGGTGTGGCCTTAGGCCGAACATCCTTTAAACGGAGAATCCATTCCAGCTTCTTAATAGCCGTTGCTTACCTTAGGGCGGCAGCAGAAAACATCGAACTCGTCAAAAGTGAAATTGAAAAAGCCATACAACAAAGCAACCCTGTGGTAGTTGAAAGTGAAAGAGCAGTTTATAAAGACAAGGTAAAATTTATAGATGTCAGCGCTGTTGAATACGTTGAGTTTGAAATGATGGTGCGCGATGCTTGGAAGGCAGAAGCTACACTTTCCAGAACAAGACCGACGGCCTATATCCTTGATGCAAATCAAACTTCTTTAGTAAAAAAAATAAGGACTTTAGGGATAGAAGTCGAAGAACTTGACCAAGAAAAGGTGCTTGAAGTAGAAAGTTATCACGTAGATACCTATTACAGAAAACCGATTCGCTATGAAAAAATGAAATTACAAACAGTTGAAACATCCTTAAAAAAAGAGGAAAAAACCTTTAAAGCCGGGACATTTATGGTCAAAATGAACCAGAGGCGTGCCAATCTGTTGCCTGAACTTTTAGAGCCTGAAGCGCCTAACAGTTTTGTGAGCTTTGGCCTAATAGAAACCGAAAAAGGAAATACATTACCCATATATAGATTACTTAACTAAGTGCATAAAACACAATCGATATGAAACGATTTATAGACATAACCAACATCCAATTTTTGATCATACTTTGTTTTTTAGGATCAATAACTTTAGGAAACGCTCAGGACGAATACCAAGAAGAAGATCCTGGAAGCGAAACAGAAACAGAAAGAAATAAAGCCTCTTATAGTTTGGGAAACGGCCTGAATTTTTCCTTTAATGAAGGAAACTACTATTTTGGACTAAATGGTTTCATTCAACCAGGTTATCTCAGAGAAACCATGGAGGGCATGGATGACGTAAACTCATTCAGGTCCAAAAGAACTTTTCTTCAGTTTGAAGGTAATGCTGTTGAAGAAAAAGTGTCGTTTTTTGTCCAGCTGGACTTTAGTAGATCTAATCCTTTGATGGATGTATATATGGCCTATCAACCTGTAGAACAAGTTAAAATAAGTTTCGGACAGAAACAGAATTTTGCCAATAACCGCGAAATGATCTATAGAGAAGACAGGCTCCAATTTGTCAACCGCAGTTTACTCAGCGAAAGTTTATCTCGAACCGGTCGTGAGTTTGGGGTGTTTGTAGAGTCAAAATTTGAAGTTGGTAATTTCGGTATCATGCCAATGGCAGCTTTAACATCCGGAGACGGTCGTAATTCGTTTGGTCAGGATTCCAGAGATTCTGATATTGGCGGCGTAAAAATTGGCGGACGTTTAGATTTGTATCCTTTAGGCTACTTCAAGCCGGGTAACGAGCTCACAAGTGTAGATTTAGCGCGAGAAGATGAACTTAAATTTGTAATTGGTGTCGCCGGAAGCCATAACAATGGTGCCAGTGGTGCTTCAGGTGAAAGCCACGGTGACTTCTTTCTGTTTGATCAAAATGGTGAAGATAGTTTACCGGACTACAGACAAGTCTACACCGATATTTTGATGAAATACAAAGGCTTTAGCTTATTAGCTGAATACGCTAACACCTCAGCCACGGGCATTGATTTGGCTTTCCTGGATGAGTCTGCCACTCAGATACTAGCCCCTCAGCAAATCAGTCAATTTTTAGCTCTGGGCGATAGTTATAATGTACAATTGGGCTATGTCACGAAGAGTGGATTTAGTTTTGATTTTAGATATGCCAACACCACACCTGAATTTGATAGTTTTGACGGTTCCGTGTTATCTGATATGAACCAAACCAGTTTTGGATTTTCCAAATACTTTTACGATAATGCTTTAAAACTCCAGGCCTCTTATTCAAGATTTGATCCTGCGGTGGGAGAAGCGTTAGACCAAATAGAATTGATTCTTCATATCTCCTTATAAGTTCGCTTTGTGTGCTCTGTGACTCTGTGGTTAAATAATAAAATTTCAAGTGTAGAAAAATTTTATGAATAAAAGTATATGTTTTCTGAAATCAGTAGTAGTTTTAGTTTTACTTCTATATTCCACATTTACAGAAGCACAAAATTTAACTTCAAATTCTACCGGCTCTTTTGTGTTTTCACCATCCGGTCCTTTAAGTAATCAACCGATTGAAGTGTTTTACCATATTCCTGATGGCGATATCTCTTCAATGCCAATAGTATTCTCCTTTCACG
>Ga0102928_1000078_pt1 | contig 49208 bp, 42 predicted proteins | sample SalPonR1_B_D1_MG_FD_78504 | JGI IMG/M metagenome (GOLD analysis project Ga0102928, IMG submission 78504) | Salt pond soil microbial communities from South San Francisco under conditions of wetland restoration - Salt Pond MetaG R1_B_D1_MG | ecosystem: Environmental > Aquatic > Marine > Intertidal...
TGGATATGGGGCAAACGGCGCGCGGGTGCAATGCGTCAGGGGGTCAAAGGGATCGGATTCCAGGGCAGGAGTCGATGACAGATCCCGGTTTTCCTGTGACGCTTTCGCCGAGGACCGGCCGAGACCGGGTCGGCATCGGCCCTGCGACAGCGGATGCCGCATGACCCCCGAGCGGGCACCCAGCACGGCGTCCGGCACGGGTGGGCGGAGCGATGAACCCGCACTACACCTGCTCGCGAATCTGATGCATAAGCACGCCAAGGACGATTCACGCCAAGGACAGACCCATGCATGACATCCGCGCGATCCGAGACACCCCCGCCGCTTTTGACGCGGCCCTGTCGCGTCGTGGGGTGGCACCGGTCTCCGAGCAGATCCTGGCCATCGACGAGTCCCGCCGCGCGAAAATTCAGGCCGCCGAGACCGCCCAGGCCGAGGCCAATGCGGCCGCCAAGGCGATCGGCGCGGCCAAGGCCAAGGGCGACGAGGCCGAGTTCGAACGCCTGCGCGCGGAAGTGTCTCAGAAAAAGGCCGATATCGCCCGCCTGCAGGAGGAGGCCAAGGCCGAGGACGCCCGGCTGCATGATGTCCTCATGGGCCTGCCCAACCTGCCCGCCGAAGACATTCCCGACGGCGCAGACGAGGCCGACAACGTCGAGATCAAGCGCTGGGGCAGCCCGCGCACCTTCGATTTCACCCCGCTGGAGCACTACGAGATCCCCGCCGCCAAACACGGCATGGATTTCGAGACGGCCGCCAAGCTCTCGGGCAGCCGCTTCGTGGTTCTGGCCGGCGCGACGGCCCGGCTGCACCGGGCACTGGCCCAGTTCATGCTTGATTTCCATGTTGAAAATCATGGCCTTGCCGAAACCATAACACCGGTTCTGGTACGCGACGAGATGATGTATGGCACCGGCCAACTGCCCAAGTTCGGCGAAGACAGCTACAAGACGACCGATGGCTGGTGGCTGATCCCCACTGCCGAGGTTACGCTCACCAATCTCGTCAACGGCGAGACGGTTCCGGCCGACAGTCTGCCCCGGCGCCACGTCGCCCATACCCAGTGCTTCCGGTCCGAGGCCGGATCGGCGGGCCGCGACACCAGTGGCATGCTGCGCCAGCACCAGTTCGAAAAGGTCGAGATGGTCTCGATCACCCATCCCGATGAAAGCGAGGAAGAGCATCGGCGCATGACCGCCTGCGCCGAGGCCATCCTGGAGGCACTGGCGCTGCCCTATCGGACGGTCGTCCTGTGCGCCGGGGACATGGGCGCGGGCGCGCGCCGGACCCATGACATCGAGGTCTGGCTGCCCGGCCAGGACACCTATCGCGAAATCAGCTCGATCTCGACCTGCGGCGCCTACCAGGCGCGGCGCATGAACGCCCGCTTCAAACCGGCGGATGGCAGCAAGCCGCAATTCGTGCATACCCTCAACGGGTCGGGCCTTGCCGTGGGCCGGACGCTGATCGCCGTGCTGGAGAACGGCCAGCAGGCCGATGGCTCGGTCACCCTGCCGGAGGCCCTGCATCCCTACCTGCGCGGCAGGACCGGCATCGCGGCGGACGGCACACTCGTCTAGGTGAGCCAGGTCTGATTTTTCCAACCGACCGGATTGCCCGCCCCCGCGATGGACCCCGGGCGGCGCGTCCAAGCCGCGGAATGCCAGCCCGGGTCGCGCCCAACGGATTTTGCCTCTCTACCACCCGGCGGGGTATCGCATCCCCCCGGCCTGGCGTATCCTGCACCGACCGATCACGAGGAAACCCGCGCATGAAACAGCCCCTCGCCCTCCTGACTGCCCTCTTCACCCTCGCCTTCGTGCTTTCGCCGCTGGTGACGGACCCCTTCTCGGGTTTCCGCGCGGACCAGTTGCCCGTCCCCCAGGTCGATCCGCCGGTGCAGCCCGCAGGCTATGCCTTCGCCATCTGGGGGCTGATCTACGGCTGGCTGGTGGTCTCGGCCGGCTTCGGCCTCTGGGCGCGGGCCAATGATCCGGCCTGGGACCGGATGCGCGCACCGCTGCTGCTCAGCCTCGCCGTCGGCACGCCCTGGCTCTGGATCGCGAACCAGAGCCCGGTCTGGGCCACGGTCACGATCTTCATCATGGCCGGCGCCGCCATATTGGCCGCGCTGCGCAGCCCCGGCCGCGACCGCTGGCTGGCTCATGCGCCTGTGACTGTCTATGCGGGCTGGCTGACGGCGGCCTCCTTCGTGTCGCTGGGCAGCACGGCCGCCGGACACGGTGTCCTGACAGGGGCTCTCGGCTGGGCCTGGCTGGGCCTGGCCGGGGCGACGCTGACCGGGCTGGCGGTGATCGTGGCCCTTCGCCGCCGGCTGGAATATGCCCTGACACTGGCCTGGGCCCTCATCGGCATCATCGTGGCCAACGGAGGCGACCCGCTCTCCGTCAGCCTCGGCGCGGCGCTCGCCATCGCGCTGGTCGCTGGGGTCGGCGCGCTGCTGCCGCGGGCTTCTTCTGGCTGAAAATATCCAGCGTCCGGCCGGTGCATCGCGCGCAGGGGCAGGGACAGGGCGTCACCGCGCCACCCGCCAGAGTGAAAGCGCGCGGAAGCGCCCCGCCTGGTCACGCTAGCCGTCGGCAGGGCCTTTCCCGAGGTGCTTGCGCAGGCGCGACGGCGTGGACTTCTTGCGGTTCTTGTAGGGATTCTTGTCACCCTGGCCGCGCATGCTCAGTCGGATCGGCGTGCCGGGCATGTCGAAATCCTCGCGCAGGCCATTCACCAGGTAGCGGGTGTAGCCCTCGGACAGTTTCTCGGGGTTGGAGCACATCACCACGAAGCCCGGCGGGCGCGTCTTGACCTGCGTCATGTAGCGCAGCTTGATCCGCCGCCCGCCCGGCGCGGGGGGTGGATGTGCCTCGACCATACCGCTCAGCCAGCGGTTTAGCTGCGCCGTTGTCACCCGCCGGTTCCAGATGTCGTGGGCGCGCAGCACCGCGTCATGCAGCCGGTCCAGCCCGCGACCGGTCCTGGCCGAAACCGTGACCAGAGGCGCCCCGCGCAATTGTGGCAGGAGCCGGTCGAAGGCCTCCTTCAGGCCCTTCAGCTTGGCCTGCTTGTCGTCCTCGATGTCCCACTTGTTGACCGCCACGACAACCGCACGGCCCTCGCGCTCGGCCAGGTCGGCAATGCGCAAATCCTGCTGCTCGAAGGGAATTGCCGCGTCCAGAAGCACGATCACCACCTCGGCGAACCTGACCGCGCGCAGCCCGTCCGACACCGAAAGCTTTTCGACCTTGTCCTGGACCCGGGCCTTCTTGCGCATCCCGGCGGTGTCGAAGAGCCGCACCGGCGTGCCGCCCCAGTCCATCCGCAGCGAGATGGCATCACGTGTGATCCCGGCCTCGGGTCCGGTCAGCAGGCGGTCCTCTCCCAGGATCTTGTTGATCAGCGTGGACTTGCCCGCGTTGGGGCGCCCCACCACCGCCACCTGCAACGGCCTGTCGGCGCTCGGCTGGTGCCGGGACAGGTCCGCCTCGGCATCGGGGTCCTCGATCGCGACATCCGTCTCGGGAGCGTCGCGCGCGGCGCGTTCGGCGTAACCGTCGGCCAGGGGCGTCAGCACCTCCAGCAGCTCGCTCAGCCCCTCGCCGTGTTCGGCCGACAGGCGCAGCGGCTCGTCCAGGCCCAGGGCATAGCCCTCCATCACGCCGGCATCCGCCGCGCGGCCCTCGCCCTTGTTGGCCGCCAGGATGACATGCGCGGACTTGCGGCGCAGGATATCGGCGAAGACCTCGTCGGTGGCGGTCACCCCTACCCGCGCATCATACATGAACAGGCAGATATCGGCCATTTCGACCGCGCGCTCGGTCAGCCGCCGCATCCGGCCCTGCAGGCTGTCGTCGGTGGCATCCTCCAGTCCCGCGGTGTCGATGACGGTGAAGCGCAGGTCGCCCAGGCGCGCCTCGCCCTCACGCAGGTCCCGGGTCACGCCGGGCTGGTCGTCGACCAGCGCCAGGCGCTTGCCCACAAGGCGGTTGAACAGGGTGGACTTGCCCACGTTGGGCCTGCCCACGATGGCGAGAGTGAAGCTCATGACGCATGTTCCATCGGATCAGACGCGCCCGATACACCGTTTGCGGCTCAACGGAAAGCCAGCAATTGTCCCCGCTTGGTCACCACGTAAAGCGTGCCACCCGCGACAACCGGGTTCGACGTGGCCCCGCCGCGCACCTCAAGCGTGCCGACCAGGTCGCCGCTGACGGGGTCGAACTGCCGGACCAGCCCGTCCGAGGAGGCCACGATCAGCCGCCCCCCGGCAAGCACCGGGCCATAGTGTTCATGCCGCGTGCTCTGGCGGCGTTCTCGGCTTTCCACGAAACCGGGCAGGTCCACCCGCCAGACCGGGCTGCCGTCGGCGGCATCCAACCGCAGCAGCTCGCCCAGGTCGTTGACCAGGAACACCGATCCGCCCGCGGGCCAGACCGGGCCGACCGCGCCTTCGGACACGCTCCAGATACGGTCGCCGTTGGCCAGTCGCAGCGCCGCCAGGCGGCCCGAGACATTTCCGACATAGACGCGGTCGCCGTCGATCACCGGGTCGCCGGCCAGGTCCGAAATGGTCGAGGCCGCCCGCCCCGGCCGCTGGCCGGTCACGATAGAAGCCCAGCGCCGCAGCCCGCCCCGGGGGAAGGCGGCCAGCACCTCGCCCGTGGGAAGGGGAAAGACGGCGATCTCGGAGGTGACGGCGGCGCCCGGCCCGCCGGCGAAATTCGCGGCTGACGGTGTGCCGGTCAACGTCCAGCGGACACGCCCCGTCTCCATGTCCACCGCCCAGGCGCGGCCATCGCGCGAGACGACATAGGCCAGCCCATTGCGAATCGTCGGCGCCGAGGTGCCTGGCGCGTCCAGGTCCTGGGTCCAGCGTTCCGCGCCCGTCGCGGTATCCAGCGCCACGAGTTCGCCGAACCCGGTGGTCACCAGAAGGGTCTCGCCATCGGTGGCCAGCCCGCCGCCCGAAGCGTCGCGCCGATTATCCGAGGCCACGGCGAGCGGGCGCGCCCAGAGCCTTTCTCCCGCCGTCGAGGTGGCCACAACCTGGGTGCGCGCGTCCAGCGTGAAGACGCGCCCGACGGCCACGACAGGATCGGCCGTTATGCGGTGACGACGGCCGTCGCCCTCGCCGATGTCGGCGGCAAAGACCGGGGTCAGCCCCCGGCCCAGCGCCGGATGGGTGATCTGGTGCTCGGGGCCCCCGTTGCGATGGCTCCAGGCGGTATTCTCGACCGGTCCGGCCAGGGAAATCGGACGCGCCTCGTTGGCAAAGGGCGCCTCGGCCTGCGTCGGGCCGTCGATGTCGGTGCGGATGTCCAGCCGCTCGCCCGGGAGGATTTCCTCTTGCCCGCCACAGGCGGCCAGGGTGCCAAGGGCGATCAGCCCTGCCAGAAATGGTTTCAAAGTCACGCTTTCCCCCTGTCCCGGCCCCGGTCCCGGTTGCACGGGCCGATCCGGCGCGCGCCGATTCCGCGGTAAGGTCCGGCCCGCATGGTCATTCTCCGCCGGGCAACGCCAGATCCTCGATCTCGCCACCCAAGGCCACAATCATCTGCAGCGCCCGTTCGCGCAAGCCCCGCGTTGCCTCGGCGTCCACGGCAATGGCGCGGAACTGCTCGACGGCGGCGTCGGTGTCGCCCTCGTCGACCGCGATCAGGGCCAGCTGTTCCTGGGCGATCACGCGAAACGGCGCGCCGGGCCGAGACAAGCCGGCGAGCGTGGCGCGGCGGGTTTCGACGTCGCGGACCCCGGCACCGATCATCGCACCCTTGAGGGCTGCCAGGTCGCGGTAGATCGCCGGCACCGCCTCGTCCGTCGCCACGGCATCGAGCGCGGCAACGGCGTCCTCGATCTCCCCGGCCTCTTGCAGTTCTGTCGCGGCAAGCATGTTGGACACAGCCACCGCGCCACCGTCGGGGTCAAGCCCGATCAGCGCATTGGCGCGGGTCGCGGGCTCGTCCTGCCGGATCGCCGCCAGCATGGCATCGCCGCGGGCCTGGGCCTCGGCGCGGGCCTCGGCCTTGCGCCACTCGTTGAAGGCCGTGCCCCCCACCAGCACCAGCACCACCGCAACGGCAATCCAGCCGTAGCGGCGCAGGTACTGGAAAAGCCGGTCGCGCCGGACCTCTTCGGTAACCTCGTCGATGAAACTGTCGTTCTGGCTCATGCTCGCCCCATATGCCGCGCGGCGTGGCCCGGACGTGCCGGATTGGCCTCTCATATCCCGAAGCCCGCCACAGAGACAAGGGCGCCCGCGCCGCGATCCGGGACCGGGGCATTTCGCAGGTGCAGAAGACGCCTTGCGGCAAGGAGGAAATTTTCCTAAACTAAACTGGTCGGTTCAGAAATTCGCCACGTAATACTATGGAAACGAGTACGCGGCCCTTGCTCCGGGGCCGAACGACGAGAGGAATGACCCGTTCATGCGCCTGATGCCGATCCTTACCGCAGCGCTGGTGTCCGTATCGCTTTATTTCCTGATCTTCGAACGCGAAACCGTTCTTGCCATCGCCCAGGTCGGTCCCTCGGAGGAGACCGCTGACGAGACCGGGGAGACCGGCCCTGCCCCGGTCAGCGTTGTGGTCGAGACCTCGCAAGCACAGGCGGTGGACAGCGCCGTGGTCCTGCGCGGCCGCACAGAGGCCGCCCGCCAGGTTACCGTCGCCGCCGAGACTTCCGGACAGGTCATCTCGGAGCCGATCCGCAAGGGTGCCTTCGTCGAGGCGGGCGCCCTGCTGTGCAAGCTCGACCCGGGCACTCGCCAGTCCACGCTGGAAGAGGCGCGCGGCCGGTTGCGCGAGGCGCGCGCCCGCTTGCCCGAGGCGCAGGCCCGCGTGCCCGAGGCCCGCGCCCGTCGCGCCGAAGCCGCCGCACGGCTGGCCGAGGCCGAGGCGCGCCGGACCGAGGCCGAGGCACGGCTCGACGAGGCGAGGATCAATGAAAACGCTGCGGCACGGCTGTCGGAAGGGGGCTTCGCCTCGGAAACGCGGCTGGCCAACGCCGAGGCCGCGCTGGCCTCGGCCCGCGCCGGCCTGACCTCGGCCGAGGCCGCCGTCGAGGGGGCGCAAGCGGGCATTTCAAGCGCCGAGGCCAGCATCGAGGGGGCCACCGCCGGAGTCGAGGCCGCCCGCGCCGGCATCCAGTCGGCCCAGGCCGCGGTGGCCGCCGCGGAGCGCGAACTGGACCGTCTGACCATAACGGCCCCCTTCGAGGGCCTGCTGGAGAGTGACACGACCGAACTGGGCACCCTGATGCAGCCGGGCAGCCCCTGTGCCACCGTCATTCAGCTGGACCCGATCAAACTGGTGGGCTTCGTCCCCGAGGCCGATGTTGCCAAGGTCGAGACCGGGGCCATGGCTGGCGCCGAACTCAGCAGCGGCGAGCGTGTCCAGGGGCCGGTCACCTTCCTGTCACGCTCGGCCGACCAGGCCACCCGCACATTCCGCGTGGAGATCGAGGTGCCCAACCCCGACCTGGCGATCCGCGATGGTCAGACCGCCGAGATCCTGATCGGGGCCGAGGGGCGTTCGGCACATCTGCTGGCTGCCTCTTCGCTGACGCTCAACGACGACGGTGACATCGGCGTGCGGGCGGTGGACGACGCCGATATCGCCCGGTTCCACCGGGTCAGCGTGCTGCGCGACACGGTGGAAGGCGTCTGGGTGACGGGCCTGCCCGACAGCCTGGACGTGATCGTCGTGGGCCAGGAATATGTCCGCGACGGCGTGCCCGTCGCGCCCACCTACAGGGAGGCGAACGGATGACGGGAATCGTCGACTGGGCGGCAAACCATGCCCGCATGATCATCGCCTTCATCGTGCTGTCCCTGGCGGCGGGGGCAGCCTCTTACGTGGGTCTGCCCAAGGAAGGCGAGCCGGACATCGAGATCCCGGCGCTTTTCGTCTCGGTTCCCTTCCCCGGCATCTCGGCCGAGGACGCCGAGACCCTGCTGGTCAAGCCGATGGAGGCAGAGCTTCAGGACATCGACGGGCTGGACACGATGTCCTCGACCGCCGCCGAGGGCTATGCCGGCGTGGCGCTTGAGTTCGAGTTCGGCTGGGACAAGTCGCGCACCATGGCCGATGTCCGCGATGCCATGAACAGCGCCGAGGGCCAGTTCCCCAATGGCGCCGACCAGTATTCCATCAACGAGATCAACTTCTCCGAATTCCCCATCATAATCGTCAACCTGACCGGCGAGGTGCCCGAGCGCACCCTGATCGACGTGGCTGAGCGCCTGCAGGACGAGGTCGAGGGCATCGACGCGGTGCTCGAAGCGCAGCTGACCGGCCAGCGCGAGGAGATGCTGGAAGTCGTGATCGACCCGCTCAAGCTGGAAAGCTACAACGTCACGGCGAATGACCTGATCAACACGGTGACCCAGAACAACCTTCTGGTCGCCGCGGGCGAGGTGAGCAGCGAACGGGGGGATTTCTCGGTCAAGGTGCCCTCGTCCTTCGACGAGGCGCGTGACGTCTATTCCCTGCCCGTGCGCACCAACGGCGACCGCGTGGTCACCCTCGGCGACCTGGCGGAAATCCGCCCCACCTTCGAAGACCGCGTCAGCACCGCGCGGTTCAACGGCACCACGACCGTGGCGCTCCAGGTGGTCAAGCGCAAGGGGTTCAACCTGATCGACACCGCCGCAGAGGTGCGCGACACCGTCAATGGCGCCGTCGCCGAATGGCCCGATGACCTGCGCCAGGCGGTGCAGGTCGGCTATTCCAACGACCAGAGTCGGGTCGTGGCCTCCATGGTCAGCCAGCTCGAAGGCTCGGTTCTGACGGCCATCGCGCTGGTTATGATCGTGGTGCTCGCCGCCCTGGGCATTCGCCCGGCACTGCTGGTCGGCTTTGCCATCCCGACCTCGTTCCTGCTGTGCTTCGCGCTTTTCGCGGTGCTGGACGTGACCATTTCCAACATCGTGATGTTCGGGCTGATCCTGGCCGTGGGCATCCTGGTCGACGGGGCCATCGTGGTGGTGGAATACGCCGACAAGCGCATCGCCGAGGGCACCGGACCCATGCATGCCTATGTCGAGGCCGCGCGCCGCATGTTCTGGCCCATCATCAGCTCCACCGCCACCACGCTCTGCGCCTTCCTGCCCATGCTCTTCTGGCCCGGCGTGGCGGGCGAGTTCATGGGGCTGCTGCCGGTCACGATCATCTTCGTGCTGACAGCCTCTCTGATCGTGGCGCTGATCTACCTGCCGGTCATGGGCGGCGTGACGGGCCGCATGAGCCGCGTCTTCGGGCGCTGGTCCGATGCCTTGCGCGCGCACCTGCCCTGGCTTGTCCGGGCCGCCCTGGTGGTCCCGGCGATCCTGATGACCTACGCGGGCGCCATGCTGACACTGAACCCGGGCTATTTCGGGGCCCGCGCGGTGCAAACCGACGGTCTGGTCGCCTCGCTGCCGGGCATCGCGCTGTTCGTGGTGTCCTGCATGGCCATGGCCGTGACCGTGAGCGCGGCCACGATCACCCGGACACCCCGGCGCATTCGGGCCGGGTATCGGCGCAGCGCCTTCGGCCAGGTGATCCATTTCATCTCGGGCAACCCGGTCATGCCGATCATCTCGATCGCCGCCATCGGCGCCTTCGTGGTCTGGACCTTCATGTACTTCGGGTCCAACAACAACGGCGTCGAGTTCTTCGCCGAGAGCGAGCCCGAGCAGGCCATCGTCTACGTCCAGGCCCGCGGCAACCTCTCGATCGAGGAAAAGGACGATCTGGTTTCCCAGGCCGAGCGGATCGTCCTGGACCAGCCCGGCATCGATACCGTCTTCGCCTTTGCCGGCGAGGGCGGGCTGAACCAGAACACCGGCGGCGGCGAAGGCCCGCGTGACACCATCGGCCAGCTCCAGGTCGAGATGATCCCCTGGGAAGACCGCCCGGCCTACGCCCGCGAGAACGGCATCCCGCTGGAGCGCCTCGATGGTGACGTGGTCATGGAGAACATCCAGGCCGCGCTCGACACCCTGCCCGGCGTCCGCTCGGAGATCCTAAACCTGTCGCGCGGCCCGGCCAGCCCCAAGCCGGTACATCTGCGCCTGACCGGTAACGACTGGGAAACGCTCAAGCAGGCCGCGGCGATCACGCGCGACCGCTTCGACCGGACCCTCGGCCTGAGCCAGGTCGAGGACAGCCGCCCCCTGCCCGGAATCGACTGGGAAATCGACGTGGACACGGAAAAGGCCGGGCGCTACGGCGCGGACGTTGCCACGGTGGGCGGCATGGTCCAACTGGTCACCCGCGGGTTGCTGCTTGACACCTACACCCCCAGGGGAAGCGACGAGGAGATCGAGATCCGCGTGCGTCTGCCGCGCGAGGACCGGGTCCTGTCCACCCTGGACAGCCTGCGCGTCCGTACCCCTGACGGGCTGATCCCGCTGTCCAACTTCATCACGCGCCAGCCGGTCGAGAAGCTCGGCCAGATCGACCGTGTCGACCAGGAACGCTACTTCGACGTCAAGGCCGGCGTGGCCGAGGGCATGGTGCAATTCATCACCGACGGGCCCGACGGCGAAACCGTTGCCCTGGGCACCTTCCGGGAATTGCCCGAAGGCGCGCAAGCCGAGGCGTCCCGCACGGTCGAGACCACCGATGGCACGGCCTATGAGCGCGTCGCGCTCAACACCGCCGAGAACCTTTCGGCGGTGCAGCAGGCCCTCGACGACGGCACCGCGCGCCCCGAGGTCATCAACGGCAACGAACGCATCGCCACCCTGACCGAGTGGCTGGAGACCGATAACCCCCTGCCCGAGGGTGTGAGCTGGAAATGGACCGGCGACCAGCAGGACCAGGCCGAAAGCCAGGAGTTCCTGCAAACCGCCTTTGCCGGGGCGCTGGGGCTGATGTTCATCATCCTGCTGGCGCAGTTCAACAGCTTCTACAACGCCACGCTCGTGCTGCTGGCGGTGATCCTGTCGACCACCGGCGTGCTGATCGGGATGCTGGTCATGGACCAACCCTTCTCGATCATCATGACAGGCACCGGGATCGTGGCCCTGGCCGGGATCGTGGTGAACAACAACATCGTGCTGATCGACACCTACCAGGACTACGAGAAATACATGCCGCGCTCCGAGGCGATCACCCGCACCGCCGAGGATCGTATCCGCCCCGTGCTGCTGACCACGACCACCACCATGGCCGGCCTCGCGCCGATGATGTTCGGGCTGTCGCTCGATTTCTTCGGCGGCGGCTATTCCATCGACAGCCCCACCGCGCTGTGGTGGAAGCAGCTGGCCACGGCTGTCGTCTTCGGGTTGGGCATCGCCACGGTCCTGACGCTGATCTTCACGCCCTCGATGCTGGCCCTTCGGGTCTGGGTGACGACCTATGCCCGTTGGGCAGCCCAGGGCCTTGCCAAGCTGGGCGCGGGGCGCGGCAGCCGCATGGCCCGCGACTGGGCCCTCGAACGCGAGGCCCGCCGGACCAAGGTGCCGGAAATCCAGTGGTCGGAATTCGACGGTTTCACGGCCCCCGAAGCCGACCCGGTGGTCGAAACCGCCCCCCCGCCGCTGCGCGCGGCGGAATAGCCCGGGCAGTCGAACGACAGGCAATCAGGCCCCCGTCAACACGTCGACCGCGGCGCATGCGGCGCGGAAAAGAAGACGGCCATGCGCCTCGTGGACGGACCCGCGGGCTTCGATACGCGCGGACCGGCCGACATTGCGGATCATTGAAACTCGGGAAGACGCGCTAACTCGCCTTCAAGGGAAAACTTGGAGGTTTCTATGATCCGCAGCATCACCAGCGCACTTGCCCTCGGCATCGCCGTCGCACAGCCCGCCGCCGCCGACCTGACAGGCCAGCCGTTCGACTACGAAGTCGACGGCACGGTCTTCGAAGGGTACGTCGCCCGCAACACCGACCTGCCCGAGACGGAAGGAACCGTCCTGATCGTGCACGATTGGGACGGGCTGACCGATTACGAGAAGCAACGCGCCGACATGCTGGCCGCAAAGGGCTACACGGCGGTCGCCATTGATGTCTACGGCAAGGACAACCGGCCGACCAACATGGAGGAAAACCAGGCCCGGTCGGGCGCGTTGTACGCCGATCGGGACCTCTTTCGCGCCAGGCTGTCCGGCTCCCTCGCCGCCGCAAGTGAACTTGATGGCGTGGGCGACGAGATCATCCTGATGGGCTACTGCTTCGGCGGAGCAGCGACGCTGGAAGCGGCGCGTTCCGGAATGGAGGTGGACGGGTTCGTCTCCTTCCACGGCGGGCTGGGAACGCCCGAAGGTCAGGACTATTCCATGACCACGGCCCCTGTCCTGCTCTTGCATGGCACGGCAGATCCGGTCTCGGGCCCTGCCGACCTGGCGCAGGTCGTCGGCGAGATGCTCGACGCCGGCGTCGAACACGATGCACGGCTTTTCGGCGGGGCGCGACATTCCTTCACCGTCTGGGGGTCCCGTGACTACGACCTGGCTGCCGACACGGGCAGCTGGGACGCATTCATGACATTCCTCGACGAACAGCTTTGACGATCGCTGGGGCGAGGGCCGGACCGGCCTCCCCTCTTTCGGGACCCTGCCCGGCATTTTAGGGCGCGGAAGCTGCTGCCCGCGGAACGGTGTCTTCGGGCGGGCGCGCGTCGTGGAAAGCCCGCGGAACCGGGCCCCGGGGCGGGGGGCGGGACGGCCTTGACGGGGCCCGGGCAAGCAGCGGCCAGGCCGCCCGTCCCGGTCAGGCGGCCTCGTCCTCGGCCTGTTGCCGCGCCCAGAGCTGGGCATAGCGCCCGGGCTGACTCAACAGCGCATCGTGCGTGCCGGTCTCCACCACCTCGCCCTTTTCCAGCACAACGATCCGGTCAGCGTCCGCGATGGTCGACAGCCGGTGCGCGATGGTCAGCACCGTGCGGCCCTGCGCCATGGCCCGCAGCTCGGACTGGATCTCACGCTCGGTGTCGGTGTCCAACGCGCTCGTGGCCTCGTCCAGCAGCAGAATCGGCGGGTTCTTCAGCAGAGTCCGGGCGATGCCCACGCGCTGTTTCTCGCCGCCCGACAGTTTCAGGCCGCGCTCGCCCACCTGGGTGTCGTAGCCTTCCGGCAGGCTCATGATGAAGTCGTGGATCTTGGCCGATTTTGCTGCAGCGACCACCTCGGCCTCGTCCGCGCCCTCGCGCCCATAGGCGATGTTGTAGCGGATCGTGTCGTTGAACAGCACCGTGTCCTGCGGCACCACGCCGATGGCGTCATGCAGGCTGTCCTGCGTGACCTCGCGGATGTCCTGCCCGTCGATGCGGATGGCCCCGCCCGAGACATCGTAGAACCGGAACAGCAGCCGCCCGATGGTGGACTTGCCCGACCCAGAAGATCCCACCAGCGCCACGGTCTGCCCCGCGCCCACCGACAGCGAAACGCCGCGCAGGATCGGGCGCTCGTGATCGTAGCCGAAGGTGACGGTGTCGAAGCTGACCTCGCCCTTGTCCACATCCAGACGGTGCGCACCGGGGCGGTCGGCCACGTCGGGCGGCTGTTCCAGCAGGTCGAACATCTCGGCCATGTCGACCATGGCCTGCCGGATCTCGCGGTAGACCGAGCCGAGGAAGTTCAGCGGCATGGTGATCTGGATCATGTAGGCGTTGACCATGACGAAATCGCCCGTGGTCAGCGTGCCGTTCTGCACCCCGAAGGCGGCCATGACCATGACCAGAACCAGCCCTGTCGTGATCACGAAGGCCTGGCCGAAGTTGAGCAGACCCAGCGTGTAGGCCGTCTTGAGCGCCGCCGTCTCGTAAAGCGCCATGGCCCCGTCATAGCGGCCCGCCTCGCGCTGTTCGGCACCGAAATACTTGACCGTCTCGAAGTTCAGCAGGCTGTCGATGGCCTTCTGGTTGGCATCGGTGTCCTGGGCGTTCATCTCCTTGCGGATGCGCACGCGCCATTCGGTCACCTTGAAGGTGAACCAGATGTAGATGGCGATGGTCACAGCCACCACGCCGAGGTAGCTGAAGCCGAAGTGCCACCACAGGATCACCGCGATCATCAACAGTTCGAGGATCAGCGGCCCGATACTGAACAACAGGAACCGCAGCAGGAAATCCACGCCCTTGACGCCGCGTTCGATGATGCGGCTCAGGCCCCCGGTCTTTCGGGTGATGTGATAGCGCATGGAAAGACGGTGGATATGGGTGAAGGTCTCCAGCGCCAGTTGGCGCAGGGCGCTCTGGCCCACCTTGGCGAAGATCACGTCGCGCAGTTGTTGAAAGCCGTTGGTCATCAGCCGCGCCATGCCGTAGGCCACCGTCAGGCCCACCGCGCCCAGCGCGAGCAGCTTGGCATCGCCCGCCTCGCCCGAGAGCGTATCGACCACCAATTTGTAGAGCATCGGCCCCACCACCGCGACCAGCTTGGACGCGACCAGCGCCACCAGCGCCAGCACCACGCGGCGTTTCACCCAAGGCTTGTCTTCGGGCCAGAGATAGGGCGCGACGCGCAACACCACGTTCCAGCCCTCGATGGGCTGGTCGTCGGGGATTGAATCGGGCTGGGCGGCGCGGCGCATCGGGTGGTCCTTGTCGTGAGGGGCCATAGGTAGGCCCCCCGGGCGGCAATGACCAGAGTGCGGCTCAGATCATCTGCATCAGGCGCCGTTTCTCTCCGGTCTCGAAGGGATCGGACAGGGCCTCCGCAAGCCCGTCGAGGGCCGCGATGTTGTGGCCCGGGCGGAAACTGTGGACATGCGGCAGTATCTCGCGGATGCCGCGCGCCCGGGGCGCGAACTCCGACCAGCGCAGCAGGGGGTTGAGCCAGATCAGCCGGCGGCACGACAGGCCCAGGCGCTCTGCCTCGCGGCCCAGCGCGCCGGTCTCGTCGCGGTCCAGCCCGTCGGTGATCAGAAGCACCACCGCCCCCTGTCCCAACACCCGGCGCGACCAGTCGCGGTTGAAATCGTGCAGGCAGGCGGCGATGCGGGTGCCGCCCTCCCAGTCTCGTGCCTCGGCCCCGGCATCGGCCAGGGCCTGGTCCACGTCCCGGGCGCGCATGTGCCGGGTTATGTTGGTCAGCCGGGTGCCGAAGGTGAAGGCATGGACCCTGGCCCAGCCCTGCCCGCGCGCGTTGCTGACGGCATGGACGAAATGCAGCACGGCGCGGGAATACTCCGACATGGACCCCGATATGTCGCAAAGCACAACCAGGTTCGGGTAGCGGATGCGCCGACGCCGGGTCTCGAAGGCGCGGATCTCGCCCCCCTGGCGCATCGACCGGCGCATGGTGCGGCGCCAGTCCGGCATCGGCCCGGCCATTGCCTCGGTCCGGAGGGATTTCACCGGGCGCACCGGCAGGGTCAGCCGCGCCAGCATCCGCCGGGCGCGGGCCATCTCGTCGGTGCTCATCTGCGCGAAATCGAGGGTCCGCAGGCGTTCCTCGGGCGACAGCGTGGCCGAGGCGTCGACCTCGAGCACGCTTTCCTCGCGGTCATCCTCGGGGGCGGGCCGATCCGGCTCGATCCCGTCGAGTAGCGCCTCGGCAGCGCGCTTCTCGGCCGGTCCGGCCCGTTCCTCCTGCTGCGCGCCGCGAATGGCCGGCAGCATCATGGACATCATGTGTTCCAGGAACCGTGGATCACGCCAGTAAAGGCGAAAGACCTGCCCGAAAACACGCAAATGTTCGGGGCGCGAACAGAAACAGGCCTGCAGCGTCCAGTAGAAATCCTGTTTCCCGGTGAACCCCGCCGCCTCGACCGCGCGGATCGCGTCTATCACCCGCCCCGGCCCCACCGGCAGGCCAGCCTTGCGCAGGGCGCGGGCGAAATGCGCGATGTTGCGCGCCAGCTTGCCGTCCTCGGGCAGGTCGTGTGTGGCGAAATCAGACACTTATCACACTGCAGACCGCATAAACTCCGACCGATACTGGGATTAACAGCCCCCAACCAACGACATAGAATATCACGTATCTACTATGCCACCACATTGAATCTCTGAGATTTTTTAAATCGACTTTAACTTTCTCAATGTCTGGGTTTTCATTGAACTTTCCATCTTCGAAAAATTGATCGGTAATCGACTTCAATCGACTGGGGGGATCGCTTAACTGATCCGAATAAAGATTTTCTTTCTTCGTCGAAAGTGAAAGTCCAAAGGTCCCCGCTGAAAAAAGGTCGGCAATCCAATTTATTATCAGAGAAACAACTAGCAGCCCTGTTATCCAGATTATTCCCGAATTGATTTGACCCTCTTTGAGCGCGACTCCGGTCACTGTCACAACTTCGTAATCTACGTCCAGCTTTCTGACTAGGATGATACCGAACGAGAGCATAAGGAGACTTCTGCCCGCAGCTACGGTGTTCCGACTAAGAAGGGGGCGGCCGTCGACATTCATACCGACGACAGCTCGGCGCGCGCCTCGTCGAGAATGCGCTTGGCCTCGGACCCTTCGATGCGCGCGATGTCGTCCTGGTATTTCAGGATCGCGCCCAGGGTGTCGGCAATGACCTGGGGCGACAGTTCGATCGCATCCAGCGCCAACAGGCACTTGGCCCAGTCGATGGTCTCGGCCACGCCGGGGCGCTTGAACAGGTCCTCGCGGCGCAGGTGCTGGACGAAGGCGACGATCTCGCGGCGCAGGCTTTCGCTCGCCTCGGGCGCTCGGGCGCGCAGGATGTCCATCTCGCGCTCGAACTCGGGATAGTCCACCCAGTGATAGAGACAGCGCCTTTTGAGCGCGTCGTGCACCTCTCGCGTGCGGTTCGAGGTCAGGATCACGATGGGCGGCTCAGGCGCCTTGATCGTGCCCAGTTCGGGGATCGTCACCTGGAAATCCGACAGGGCTTCCAGCAGGAAGGCCTCGAAGGGTTCGTCCGTGCGGTCGATCTCGTCGATCAGCAGAACCGGCGCGCCGTCTTCATGCGGGCGCATGGCTTGCAGCAGGGGCCTTTCGATCAGGAAATCCCCAGAAAACAGCGTGCGTTGCAGCACCTCCTTGTCCGCCGCGCCCTCGGCCTCGGCAGCGCGGATGGCGATCATCTGGGCCGGGAAGTTCCATTCATAGACGGCGCTGGCCGCATCCAGCCCCTCGTAGCATTGCAGGCGGATCAGGTCGCGGCCCAACGCGGCGGAAATCGCCCTTGCGATCTCGGTCTTGCCGGTGCCCGCCTCGCCCTCCAGGAACAGCGGACGGCCGAGTTTCAGCGACAGGAACACCACCGTCGCCAGTGCCCGCCCGCAGACATATCCCTGCGCGTCCAGGGCTGATTGAACCTCGTCTATGCTATTCATGGCGCCTCCCTGGGGATCATGCTGCATGGCACGGGGCCGGGGTCAAGCGACGCATTGCCCCGCCCGGCCCGACGCGCTAGGCCTTTCCCCGCACGAGCGGAGACCCAAATGAACGATCCCAAGACGCCGGGCTTCGGCCCCGACCTCGGCCCCTTCGACTGGACCGATCCCCTGCGGCTGGAACACCAGCTGACCGAAGACGAACGCATGCTTCGGGACGCGGCACAGGCCTTTGCCCGGGCAGACTTGGCGCCCCGGGTGCGCGATGCCTACGCGATGGAAGCCGCCGATCCGGGCATCTTTCGCGCCATGGGTGCGGCCGGGTTGCTGGGTGTCACCATCCCCGAGGAGTTCGGCGGGCTGGGCGCGGGCTATGTCACCTATGGCCTCGTTGCCCGGGAAATCGAGCGGGTCGATTCGGGCTATCGGTCGATGATGTCCGTCCAGTCCAGCCTGGTGATGTATCCGATCCATGCCTATGGCAGCGACGCGCAGAAGCGGAAATTCTTGCCCGGCTTGGCCAGCGGCGAGTTGATCGGCTGTTTCGGCCTGACCGAACCCGATGCGGGCAGCGACCCCGCCGGCATGAAGACCCGCGCCGAGAAGACCGCTTCGGGCTATCGACTGACCGGGGCCAAGACCTGGATTTCCAACAGCCCGCTGGCGGATGTCTTCATCGTCTGGGCCAAGTCCGACGCCCATGACGGCAAGATCCGCGGCTTCGTTCTGGAGGCGGGCACGCCCGGCCTGTCGGCGCCCAAGATCGAGGGCAAGCTGAGCCTGCGCGCCTCGGTCACCGGCGAGATCGTCATGGACGGGGTCGAGGTCGGCGAAGAGGCGCTGCTGCCCGGGGTCTCGGGGCTCAAGGGGCCGTTCGGCTGCCTCAACCGCGCGCGCTATGGCATCAGCTGGGGCGTCCTGGGCGCCGCCGAGGCCTGCTGGCACGCCGCGCGCCAGTACGGACTGGACCGCAAGCAGTTCGGGCGACCGCTGGCGAACACCCAGTTGTTCCAGAAAAAACTGGCCGACATGCAGACGGAGATCACCCTGGGCCTGCAGGGGGCGCTGCAACTGGGCCGGCTGATGGACGCGGGTCAGGCCGCGCCCGAGGGCATCAGCCTGATGAAGCGCAACAATTGCGGCAAGGCGCTGGATGTCGCCCGACAGGCCCGCGACATGCACGGCGGCAACGGCATCTCTGGCGAATACGACGTGATTCGCCACATGATCAACCTGGAGACGGTGAACACCTACGAGGGCACGCATGACGTGCACGCCCTGATCCTTGGGCGGGCGCAGACCGGACTGCAGGCGTTTTTCTAGGCGCAGCACGGCGCAATCGCCAAAATGGCTCAGGACTTGCAAATTCTGGCCGCATATACAGATCAGAAAGACAGGGTGCCGCGACATGGCGAAACCCGGGCGAGGACCGATGGCCGACCAACATGATCTGTTCGACCTGCAACTGGAGGGGCTGGACCCCGAGCCCTGGCGCGACCGCGTCGAAGAGCTGGGCAATGCCCTTGGCCAGTGCGCGCGGCTGGGCGGGCGCTACCTGGCGACGCGGATATACGCCGGGCCACGCCTGCTGGTCAGCTTCGAGAACGTGCCGGCGGCGCGCAAGTTTCACCCCGACGCCGCCCCGCGCGGCTGGCTGATGGCGCGGGACCGGGGCTGGTCGACGCTGACCCTGCTGGCCAGCGAGCCAGAGAACTGGTTCCGCGACGAAGCCGTCTATGCCTATTTCGACGAGCTGATCGACGAGGGATATTTCGACGACTTCGAGGAAGTGCTTTTCTACGGGGTCGGTGGCGCGGGCTATGCCGCCGCGGCCTATTCCGTCGCTGCCCCCGAGGCCCGGGTGCTGACCCTCCGCCCGCAGGCCACGCTGGACCCGGCCCGCGCCGCATGGGACCATCGATTCATGGGTCAGCGGGCCAAGGACTTCACCAGCCGTTTCGGCTATGCCCCGGACATGCTGGAAACCGCCAGCCGGGCCTGGGTCATCCACGATCCGTTGGTGGCCGAGGACGCAATGCACGCGACCCTTTTCGCCGCGCCCAACACCCTGCTTCTGCGCACCCCGCACCTGGGCCGCACGCCCGAGCGTGACCTGTCCGTCATGGGGGTGCTGGATGACCTGATCGACGAGGCGATGGAAGGCACGCTCGATCATGCCGCCTTTGCCGGCTACTGGCGCGCACGGCAGCAGCACCTGCCTTACCTGCGCACCCTTTTCATGCAGCTTGACGAGGACGGGCGCGAGGGATTGCTGGCCCGGCTCTGCCGCTTCGTGCTGCGCGACACCAACCGCCCGCTTTTCGCAAAGCGACTGGCGCGCATCGAGGCCCGCCAGGCCGAGCGGTCGGACCCGTCAGAGCAGGCCGCACCGGCGACGGCACAGGCCTGAGGCAAGGTGGCTTCCATGCCATGACTGAGCGATGGTGCGCCCAGACGCCCCGCTGATCGACATACCGGGCAGGACGCCCATGCGTCGCCGCGGGGCCGACCAACTGCACGACAGACAGCCATCGACCGCCCCGGTCATCGCCCCCCCGGGGCAGGTCTATCGGCCGCCCGGGTCCAGCGCCTTTTGCATCGCCGCGAGAAGGCGCAGACCGAAATACCCCAGCCCGGCACCGAACGCGACGCCAAGCGGCGACCCCGTGTCGAACAGCGCACAGAGCACCCCTGCCCCCACCAGTGCCACGAGAAAGGCCAGGAGGCGCGTCTCGCCCTCCTCGACCGGCATGTGTCGCGACAGCGCGCGGGCCAGGGGCCGCGCCACCGAGGGTTCGATATGCGGGGTCAGGACCCCCGCCAGCAGGGCGATGATGAAACCGAACATGCGATCCTCCGTTCTACCGCCCGGATGTGGGAAGGCCCGGGCGCCGATCAAGTCCCCGCGTTTCGCCCCGGCCCGATTACGAACAGGCTGGAAAGCGCGGGCCCGACGGTGTATGGCCTGCCCATGAGCAAATCCGACCCGACCCGGCTGACAATCCGCCGTCCCGACGACTGGCATCTGCATCTTCGCGATGGCGAGATGCTCAAGGGCGTGCTGCCCCACAGCGCCGCCCATTTCGCGCGGGCCATCATCATGCCCAACCTTGTGCCGCCGGTGGTCACCGGCGCACAGGCTGCCGCCTATCGCGACCGGATCCTGGCCGCCCTGCCGGAGGGCAGCAACTTCCAGCCCCTCATGACGCTGTACCTGACCGAGGACACGGACCCCGAGGACCTGGCCCGCGCCCATGCCGAGGGCCTGGTGACGGCGGCCAAGCTCTACCCCGCCGGGGCGACCACGAATTCCGCCGGTGGCGTTCGAGACTTCGACAAGATCCGCCCCGTGCTGGAAAAGATGGCCGAGATCGGCTGCCCCCTTTGCGTGCATGGCGAGGTCACACACCCCGAGGTGGACATCTTCGACCGCGAGGCCGTGTTCATCGACAAGGTGCTCAAGCCGATCCGCAAGAAGACCCCCGACCTGCGCGTCGTCATGGAACACGTCACCACCCAGGACGCGGTGGACTATGTCCGTGACACACCCCGGGGCCTGGCAGCCACGATCACCACGCACCACCTGATCATCAACCGCAACGACATCCTGGTCGGCGGGATCAAGCCGCATTATTACTGCCTGCCCGTGGCCAAGCGCGAAGCCCACCGCATCGCGCTGGTCCAGGCCGCCACCAGCGGCGACCGGCGCTTTTTCCTGGGCACCGACAGCGCCCCGCACAATGACGCCAACAAGCTGCAGCCCTGCGGTTGCGCGGGCTGTTTCACCGCGCCCAACACCCTTTCCTGCCTTGCCGAGGTCTTTGACGCGGCCGGCAAACTGGGCCAGCTGGAGGCCTTTACCTCGCGCAACGGGCCGCGTTTCTACAAGCTGCCCGTCAACGAGGAGACGATCACGCTGGTCAAGGGCGATCCCGTCGCCTACCCCGACCGGATCGAGACCGGCGACGGCCCGGTCACGGTCTTCGATCCCGGTTTCCCGCTGCACTGGCATGTCGCGGGATGACGCCGACGGCGCCCGCCGGACCGCGCCGATCCTGAGCGAGATCGAGACCCGTCACCCGGGGAACGGCGGCCCGCGCGCCGCCGCGGCAGGGTCCGCAGTGGCCTGCCGAACGTGGACAAGCCTGATTTCCTTGGGATAACCTGTGGAGCGATACCGGGCCATCCCGAGGACATTATGACCCACACTTGGCCAGTGTTGCGTATCTTGGACACCGGCCCCCCATATATGCTACAAGCCAGACATGGCGGGCGCGAATTTGCGCCTTGTCCACAGCCTGTCCCCAGCTTTTTGCAGATGGCCTGAGCCCCGCGCAACGGCTAGACCCCGGGGGCTGGAACAGAACAGCGGGAATCGGGGCGCGCAGGATGAACGAGATCACCACATTCAACGCCAGCGGCGACGGCGAGGGCGGCAACCTGCCCCATTCAATCGAAGCCGAACAGCAGCTGCTGGGGGCGATCCTGACAAACAACGATGTCTTCGACCGCATCGCCTCGATCGTTCGGCCCGATCATTTCTATGATCCGGTCCATGCCCGCATTTTCGAGACCGCCGCCGCGCGCATCCAGAAGAACGCCCTGGCCTCGCCCGTGACGCTCAAGGCCTTCCTGGAGGACGACGAGGGGCTCAAGGAACTGGGCGGACCGGCCTATCTCGCGCGGCTCGCCGGGGCGGCGATCTCGGCCTTTGCCGCGCGCGACTACGCACAGATGATCTATGACCTCGCCGTGCGGCGCGAGCTGATCCAGGTCGGCCAGGACATCTCGGCCAAGGCCGCGCGGGTGGACGTGGACAGCGAACCGCGCGAACAGATCGTCGAAGCCGAGCAGAAGCTCTACCAGCTTGCCGAACAGGGCCAGTCCGAAAGCGGATTCCAGAGCTTTCTCAAGGCCGTAACGGACGCGGTGAATGTGGCGAACGCGGCCTACCAGCGCGAGGGCGGCCTCGCCGGTGTTGCCACGGGACTGGCGGACATGGACACCAAGCTGGGTGGTCTGCACTCCTCGGACCTGCTGATCCTGGCCGGGCGGCCCTCGATGGGCAAGACCTCGCTGGCCACCAACATCGCGTTCAACGTCGCCAAGGCCTACAAGCGCGGCAAGCTGTCCGATGGCACCGAGGGCGCGGTGGACGGTGGCGTGGTGGGCTTTTTCAGCCTGGAAATGAGCGCCGAGCAACTGGCAGGACGGATTCTCGCCGAGGCCTCGGAAATCTCCAGCCACAAGATCCGCCAGGGGGACATGGACGAGACCGAGTTCCGCCGTTTCGTCGAGGCGGCCAAGGAACTGGAGGCCTGCCCGCTGTTCATCGACGACACCCCCGCCCTGCCAATCTCCCAGGTCGCGGCCCGGGCCCGGCGGCTCAAGCGCACCCACGGGCTGGACCTGCTGATCGTGGACTACCTGCAACTGCTGCGCGGCAACGCTGAAAACCGGGTGCAGGAAATCGCCGAGATATCCATGGGCCTCAAGGCCATCGCCAAGGAACTGGACATCCCCGTCATGGCCCTGTCGCAGCTGTCGCGCCAGGTCGAAAGCCGCGACGACAAGCGCCCGCAACTGTCGGACCTGCGCGAATCCGGCTCGATCGAGCAGGACGCCGACGTGGTGATGTTCGTCTTCCGCGAGGAATACTATGTCGAGCGCGAAAAGCCCTCCGAGGACAAGCTCGACGAGATGGCGGGCTGGCAGGAACGAATGGCGCGGCTGCACGGCAAGGCAGAGGTCATCATCGGCAAGCAGCGCCACGGCCCCATCGGCACGGTGGAACTGGCCTTCGAAAGCCAGTTCACCCGCTTCGGCAACCTGGTCAAGCCTTGGCAACAGGGCGCGGGCGACTTCGGCTGATGACGATCACCGGGGTCAATCACGTCACCCTGTCCTGCACCGACCTGGACCGCGCGGTGCGCTTTTACCGCGACCGGCTGGGCGGGGTCCTGCGGGCCCTGTGGGCCGATGGCGCCTATCTTGAGCTGGGAACGCTTTGGCTTTGCCTCGCCCGGGCCCGGTCAGCGGCCCCCGCGACAGATTACAGCCATCTCGCGCTTGATGTCGCCCCCGGCGGCCTTGCAGCCCTGCGTGAGCGGCTTGCCGATCTGCCGAGGTGGCAAGAGAACCGAAGCGAAGGCGAAAGCCTCTATGTCCTCGATCCGGACGGGCACAGGCTTGAACTGCACGAGGGCGACTTGGCCTCTCGCCTGGCCCATTGCCGCGCCCGCCCCGAAAAAGGCGTCGAGATCTTCGATCCGCCGGCGTGAAGGGCCGCAAAACCGCGCTTGCCCCCCTGCCTGCCACCTGTCAAAACCCCGGCCATGTCGACCGGATTCCTCAATATCGATCTGACCGCGCTGGCACGCAACTGGCAGGCGCTTGACGCCATGACCGGGGCCGAGACGGCCGCGGTGGTCAAGGCCGACGGCTACGGGCTGGGGGTGGAGAAGGTGGCGCGGGCGCTGGCGCGCGCGGGCGCGAAGACCTTTTTCGTGGCGGTCGCCGAAGAAGGGGTCAAGCTGCGCGAGGCGCTGGGGCCGAACCCGGCGATCTGCGTCTTCTCGGGCCACATGCGCGGCGATACCGACATGATCGGGGACATGGGCCTGACCCCCATGATCAACACCGTGGGCCAACTGACCCGCCACCTGGAAAGCCTGCCCGACCATCCCTTCGGCATCCAGCTCGACACCGGGATGAACCGGCTTGGGATGGAGATTGACGACTGGGCCAGCGTCGCCGAGATCGCCCTGGGCCAGAACTGCCAGCTGGTGATGAGCCACCTGGCCTGCCAGGACGACCCGGATCACCCCATGAACCGCCAGCAGCTGGATGAATTCCACCTGATGACCGACGGCATCAAAGTGCCACGGTCGCTGGCCGCGACGGGGGCCATCCAGATGGGCCCCGAGTATCACTTCGATCTGACCCGGCCCGGTGTCGGCCTTTACGGCGGTCTGCCCTTCGCCGATGCGCAACCGGTGGCACACCTGGACCTGCCCGTCATCCAGTTGCGCGACGTGGCGCAGGGCGAAACGGTGGGCTACGGGAACACGTGGACGGCGCGGCGGCCCACCAAGCTGGTGACGGTCAGCGCGGGCTATGCCGACGGTATCCACCGCGTGCTGTCCAACAAGACGCAGCTGTGGCACGGCAGCCAGCCGGTGCCGGTGGTGGGCCGTGTCTCTATGGACCTGATCACCGCCGATGTCACCGACCTCGACGAGGTGCCGGGCAGTCTCTCGCTGTTGTCGGCCAACCAGACCGTCGATCACATCGCCGAACAGTCCGGCACCATCGGCTACGAGGTGCTGACCGCGCTGGGTGGGCGCTACCAGCGCCGGTATTCGGGCGCATGACACGGGCATTGGCGGCCACGGGCGCCTCGGTCCTGGGGCTGCTGGCCGCGATCGGGCGGCTGGCGATCTTTGTCGGGCAGACGGTGTCGCACCTCGCGCGCCCACCGTTCTACTTTCGTGAATTCGGCCATGCGCTCGTGCAGATCGGCTATTTCTCGCTGCCCGTCGTGGGGCTGACGGCGCTGTTCACCGGCGGCGCGCTGGCGCTGCAAATCTACGCGGGCGGGTCGCGCTTCGACGCGCAGGCGGTGGTGCCGCAGATCGTGGCCATCGGCATGGTGCGCGAACTTGGCCCGGTCCTGGTGGGGCTGATGATCGCGGCGCGGGTGACGTCGAGCATCGCCGCCGAGATCGCCACCATGAAAGTGACCGAGCAGATCGACGCGCTGGTCACGCTTTCGACCCACCCGATGAAATACCTGACCCTGCCGCGCGTTCTGGCGGCCACGCTGGTCATGCCGATTCTGGTTGGGATCGGTGACATCATCGGCATCATGGGCGGCTTTCTGGTGGGCACGGAGCGGCTGGGCTTCAACGCCGCGGCCTATCTCAAGAACACCGCCGATTTCCTGACACGGCTCGACATCATCTCGTCGCTGGTCAAGGGCGCCGTCTTCGGTTTCATCGCCGCGCTGATGGGCTGCTATTACGGGATGCAGTCGGACAGGGGCGCCATGGGCGTGGGCCGGGCGACCAAGACATCCGTCGTGGCTGCCGCGGTGCTGATCCTGGCGGCGAACTTCCTTCTGACGGAGGCGTTCTTTTCCGCATGATCCGGCTGACCGACCTGCATAAATCCTTCGGCACCAAGGCGGTGCTGCGCGGCGCCGACCTGCACGTGCCCAAGGGCGAAAGCATGGTGGTCATCGGCGGCTCGGGCACGGGCAAGTCGGTGCTGATCAAGTGCATCCTCGGCCTCATCACCCCCGACAGCGGCAAAATCGAGGTTGACGGCCAGGACGTGACGAAGGCAGACCGCGACGCCTTCCTCGCCCGCTTCGGGATGCTGTTCCAGGGCGGCGCGCTCTTCGACAGCCTGCCGGTCTGGCAGAACGTGGCCTTTCGCCTGCTACGTGGCCATCTCAAGCGTCCCAAGGCGGAGGCGCGCGAGATCGCCATCGAGAAACTGCGCCGGGTGGGCCTTTCCCCGGACGTGGCCGACCGCCTGCCGGCCGAACTTTCGGGCGGGATGCAGAAACGCGTCGGGCTGGCCCGCGCTATCGCCGCCGAGCCCGAGATCATCTTCTTCGACGAGCCCACGACGGGGCTGGACCCGATCATGTCGGGCGTCATCAACGACCTGATCCGCGAGATCGTCACCGAGATGGGCGCGACGGCCATCACCATCACCCACGACATGACATCCGTGCGCGCCATCGCGGACGACGTGGCCATGCTGCACGCTGGCAAGGTGCGCTGGTCCGGGCCGGTGGCGCAGATGGACGACAGCGACGACCCCTACCTGCACCAGTTCATCACCGGCAGCGCCGAGGGGCCGATCGAGGCGGTGCGCTGATGGACGCCACCCTGCGCGCGAGCAACCTCGCCCTGCTGGTGCTGTTCCCGGTGGCCTGGTTCGCGCCCTTGCTGCGGGCGGGGTTTCTGCCGCTTTTCGGCATGAACGAAATATCCATCGTCTCGGGGCTGCAGAGCCTTTGGGGCAGCGACGTCTTCCTGGCGGTGATTGTCACCGCGCTGGCGCTTTTCGCCCCCTACCTCAAGTGCATCGGGCTGGCGCTGGTGCAGTTTCGCCTGCTGGACACCCGCGCCCTGCCCGCGCTGGCCTGGCTGGGCAAGCTGGCGATGGCGGATGTTTTCCTGATCGCGCTCTATGTCGTGATGGTCAAGGGCGTCAGCCGCGCTTCGGTCGAGGGGGCCTGGGGGCTTTACCTCTTCACAGGCTGCGTTCTGGCCGCGATCCTGATCTCGGGTCTGACAGAACGGCAGATGCGCGCCTGAGGGCAGGCCCCATGGACAGGACCCGCGAATTGGGCCAAAAGGTGAACATGGCCAAGGACCTCTCCTTTATCTGTACCGCTTGCAACGCCGCCCATTCCAAGTGGTCGGGCCGGTGTGACGCCTGCGGAGCCTGGAACTCGATTGAAGAGGCCAAGCCCCTTTCCACGGGCCCCAAGGCGAAGGGGCTGGGCGTCAAGCGCGGCCGCGCGCTGGAGTTGACCGATCTCGCCACTGAACAACCCGAACCGCCGCGCACCCATTCCGGCGTGGCCGAGCTGGACCGCGTGCTGGGCGGCGGCCTCGTCAAGGCCAGTGCCCTGCTGGTGGGCGGCGACCCGGGGATCGGCAAGTCCACGTTGCTTTTGCAGGCCGCGGCCCGTTTCGGGCGCACCGGGCTCAAGGTGCTTTACGTCTCGGGTGAGGAATCCGCCGCCCAGGTGCAGATGCGCGCAAGGCGGCTGGAGCTGACCGAAAGCCCCGTGCAACTGGCCAGCGAGACCAGCCTGCGCGACATCCTGACCACGCTTGAGGCCGAGGCACCGGACCTGGTCATCATCGATTCCATCCAGACGATGTGGCTGGATTCCGTCGAGGCCGCGCCGGGCTCGGTCAGCCAGGTGCGCGCCGCCGCCCACGAGTTGACCAGTTTCGCAAAGCGGCGGGGCATCGCCGTCGTCATGGTCGGCCATGTCACCAAGGACGGCCAGATCGCCGGGCCACGCGTGGTCGAACACATGGTGGACACGGTTCTTTACTTCGAGGGCGAGCGCGGCCACCAGTTCCGCATCCTGCGCAGCCACAAGAACCGCTTCGGCCCCGCCGACGAGATCGGCGTCTTCGAGATGTCCGGCAAGGGGCTGATCGAGGTGAGGAATCCTTCGGCCCTGTTCCTGTCCGAACGCGGTGACCCGGCGCCCGGCTCGGTCGTATTTGCCGGGATCGAAGGGTCGCGCCCGATGCTGTGCGAATTCCAGGCCCTCGTGGCGCCCTCGCCCCATTCGCAACCGCGCCGCACCGTCGTGGGCTGGGATGGCGGACGCCTGGCGATGATCCTGGCAGTGCTGGAATCGCGGGCGGGGCTGCCCTTTACCGGGCTTGACGTCTACCTGAACGTGGCGGGGGGCCTGCGGGTCGGCGAACCGGCTGCCGACCTGGCCGTGGCCGCTGCGCTGATCTCGGCCAAGGAGGACGCGGCCCTGCCCGCCGACTGTGTCGTCTTCGGGGAAATCTCGCTGTCGGGGGCGCTGCGCCCGGTGGCCCAGACCGAAAATCGGTTGAAAGAAGCCTCGAAACTTGGTTTTAGATCGGCGATAACCCCGGTGCGGGCGAAACGCGTGGGGTCCGGTGGCGTCGCCTTGCGCGAAATGCGCGGCCTGCCGGAATTCGTCGAAGGGGTCTTCGGGGCGCGCTAGCCGTGGGGGCACCGCCAGAGGAACAAGGGGCCGGGACACCATGGGCGATTTCACCCTCATTGACGGCATCGTGGCCGTTATCATCGTGTTGTCGGCCTTGCTGGCCTACAGTCGCGGCCTGGTTCGCGAGATCATGGCCATCGCGGGCTGGGTAGCTGCCGCCGTGATCGCCTTCATCTTTGCCGACCGGGTCACGCCGCTGGTGCGCCAGATCCCCGTGCTGGGCGACTTCATCGGCGACAGCTGCGAATTGTCCATGATCGCCGCCTTTGCCGCGGTCTTTGCCGTCGTCCTGGTGGTCGTGTCGATCTTCACGCCGCTGTTTTCCACGCTGGTGCAGCGGTCCGCGCTGGGCGGCCTTGACCAGGGGCTGGGCTTCCTCTTCGGGGCGCTGCGGGGCATCCTTTTGGTGGCCGTGGCCTTCTTCGTCTACGAGACCATCCTGGAAACGCAACAGGTCGCCATGGTCGACGACAGCCGCTCGAGCGCCGTTTTCGCCAGCTTCACCGAGCGCATGCGCTCGGAGGACCCGGAGCAGGCGCTCGGCTGGATCACCACCCAGTACGAACAACTGGTGGCAGGCTGCAACCCGACGTGACGGCGCCAGCCGTGCGGCGCGCCTTTGTAATCGTTCCGTGACAGTCGCGCCGCGTGGCACTATGTGGGAGCCTAGGTTCAGTCCGTGAGATTCGGAGGGTCCATTCGTGACCAAGGTGCTGCCACCCGCCCATCCTTTCGACTATGCTGGAGACGGGTCAGACGACGACAAGCTGAAAGAGGAATGCGGGGTCTTCGGCACGGTCGCGGTGTCGGATGCCGCGTCGATCGTTGCGCTCGGGCTTCATGCCTTGCAACACCGCGGCCAGGAGGCTGGCGGTATCGTCACCCATGATGCCGAACACGGCTTCAATTCGACCCGCCGCTTCGGCCTCGTGCGCGACAATTTCACCTCGGAAAAGTTGCTGGCCACCCTACCCGGCCCGATCGGCATCGGCCACGTGCGCTATTCCACCGCCGGATCCAAGGGCGGCACACAGATCCGCGACGTGCAGCCCTTCTTCGGCGAATTTTCCATGGGCGGCGCGGCATTGGCGCATAACGGCAACATCACCAACGCGCTGCAACTGCGCAAGGAGTTGATCGAGCGCGGCTCGATCTTCCAGTCCTCCAGCGACAGCGAATGCATCATTCACCTGATGGCGCGGTCCATGGGTCGCACCATCCCCGATCGCATGGAAGAGGCCCTGCGCAAGGTCGAGGGCGCCTTTTCCGTCGTCGCCATGACCCGGACCAAGCTGATGGGCTGCCGCGACCCGCTGGGCGTGCGCCCGCTGGTTCTGGGCAAGCTGGGCGATGGCTGGGTCCTGGCCAGCGAGACCTGCGCGCTCGACATCATCGGGGCCGAGTTCCTGCGCGAGATCGAACCGGGCGAGATGGTGGTGATTTCCGCAGAGAAGGGCGTGCAGAGCCATCGTCCCTTCCGCCCGGCCGAGTCGCGCTTCTGCATCTTCGAGCACGTCTATTTCAGCCGCCCCGACAGCATCCTGGGCGGCCAGTCCGTCTATTCCACGCGGGAAAACATCGGCCGCGAACTGGCCAAGGAAAGCCCGGTCGAGGCCGACCTTGTCTGCCCCGTGCCGGACAGCGGCACGCCGGCGGCCATCGGATACAGCCTGCAAAGCGGCATTCCCTATGCGATGGGGATCATCCGCAACCAGTACATGGGCCGGACCTTCATCGAACCGACCGAGCAGATCCGCAATATGGGTGTGCGGCTGAAACTCAACGTCAACCGCGCGCTGATCAAGGGCAAGCGGGTGATCCTTGTCGACGACAGCGTGGTGCGCGGCACCACCAGCCGCAAGATCAAGGACATGATCCTGGATGCCGGCGCGGCCGAGGTGCATTTCCGCATCGCCAGTCCGCCCACCGCCTGGCCCTGTTTCTACGGGGTGGACACGCCCCAGCGCGAAAAGCTGCTGGCCGCCACGATGTCCGAGGACGAGATGCGCGATCACCTGGGGGTAGACAGCATCAAGTTCATCTCGCTCGACGGGCTTTACCGTGCCGTGGGCGAGGCCCGCGGCCGCGACAACGGTTGCCCGCAATACTGCGACGCCTGCTTCTCGGGAGAGTACCCGGTAAAACCCACCGACATGCTGGAGCAAGGTTTCCAGATGAAGGCCGCCGAATAGACACGGCGGCGGTCGGCGAGGCCCGCTGGACGGGATTGCCAAGCCTCGCGTGCTGGCATAACAGCGGGCCATGACCTCGATCGCGCTCATCACCGGTGCCAGCCGCGGCCTCGGCGCCGCCCTCGCCCAAGCCCTCGCCCCGGCCCATCACATCGTTGCCGTGGGCCGGACCACCGGCGCCCTGGAAGAGCTGGACGACCGTATCCGCGCCCGGGGCGGCGAGGCGACGCTGGCGCCCATGGACATCACCACAGACGCGGCCATGCAACAGCTGTGCCGCTCGATCCATGACCGCTGGGGCAAGGTGGATCTGTGGGTTCACACGGCGGTTCATGCCGCGCCCCTGTCGCCCGCCGCGGCCATGGTCGCCAAGGATTTCGACAGCTCCATGACCGTCAACGTCTCGGCCACCCAGCGGCTGATCGGCTATGTCGCGCCCTTGCTGGGCACCGGGGGACGGGCGGTGTTCTTCGATGATCCACAAGCCGGCCAGCCCTACTACGGGGCCTATGGCGCCTCGAAGGCGGCGCAGATCGCGCTGGCCCGCAGCTGGCAGGCCGAATCCGCCAAGACCGGCCCTGATGTGCGTGTTCTGACGCCGCGGCCCATGCCCACGGCGACCCGCGGCCGCTTTCACCCCGGCGAGGACCGCAGCGCCCTGACCACCCCCGAGGACGAGGCCGGGCGGCTTCTGACACAGATCTCGCGATAGCAGTCCTTGCCGCCCGCCTGCGCCGTGGATAGACAGGCGCAAAAGGGGGCGGACATGCGCATTCTCATCACCAACGACGACGGGATCAACGCGCCGGGCCTCGCGGTCCTGCACGCCATCGCGACCGAGATCGCGGGCCCCCGGGGCGAGGTCTGGACCGTCGCCCCCGCCTTCGAGCAATCCGGCGTTGGCCACTGCATTTCCTACAGCCATCCGACCATGATCGCGCAGCTGGGCGAGCGCCGCTTTGCCGCCGAAGGGTCGCCGGCCGATTGCGTGCTGGCCGGGCTTTACGACGTCATGGCCGGGAGCCGGCCCGACCTCGTGCTCTCGGGCGTGAACCGCGGCAACAACGCCGCGGAGAACGCGATGTATTCGGGCACCATCGGCGGCGCGATGGAGGCCGCCCTGCAGGACCTGCCCGCCATCGCCCTGTCGCAGTACTTCGGCCCCGGCAACGCGAAGGGCGACACCCCGTTCGAGGCCGCCGCCGTCCACGGCGTTGCCCTCGTGCGCACCCTGCTGGACCGCGCGGCCTGGGACAGTGACGCCGATTACCGGCTGTTTTACAACGTGAACTTCCCACCCGTCCCGGCGGCCGCGGTCAAGGGCCCGCGCGCGGCCCCGCAGGGCTTCCGCCGCGACACGGGTTTCTCCGTAGAGCCCACGCATTCGCCCTCTGGGCGGAGGTTCCTCTGGGTCAAGGGCGGCGTCCAGCACGCGCCAACCGAACCGGGAAGCGATGCGGCGACCAACCTCGATGGGTATATCTCGGTCACGCCGATGCGCGCGGACCTGACCGCCCATGACCGGCTCAATGCCCTGCACGAGGCGCTGGCGTGACCCCCGAGCAGCAGATGCGCTTCGTCTACGCGCTGCGCTCCAAGGGGGTGACGGACGCGCGCACGCTTGTGGCCATGGAGCGCACCGACCGGTCGCGCTTCGTCAAGGGCCATTTCGCTGACCGCGCCTACGAGGATATGCCCCTGCCCATCGCCTGCGGGCAGACCATCTCGCAGCCCTCGGTGGTCGGGCTGATGACCCAGGCCCTGAAGGTGCAGCCCCGCGACAAGGTGCTCGAAGTGGGCACCGGCTCGGGCTACCAGGCGGTGATCCTCAGCCACCTGGCACGGCGGGTCTACACCGTGGACCGTCACAAGCGCCTGGTCCAGGAAGCCCGCACCCTGTTCGAGGAGATGGACCTGACCAACATCACCGCCATGACCTCGGACGGCAGCCACGGGTTGCCCGATCAGGCCCCCTTCGACCGGATCGTCGTGACCGCCGCCGCCGAGGACCCGCCCGGCCCGCTGCTGGCCCAGCTCAAGCCCGGAGGGGTCATGGTGCTTCCAGTGGGTCAATCCGACACCGTGCAATCGCTGATCCGGGTGACCCGGGGCGAGGATGGTTTCGACTACGAGGAACTGCGCCCGGTGCGTTTCGTGCCGCTTGTCGGGGGCTTGGGCACCGACTGATTTTCCCCTATACTCTCCTTCAAAGGCGACGCAGACCGACAGAACGATCGCCCCAGCCTCCGAGGACCGAGCCGATGTTCACACGCCCCTCTTGCCCCGTCTCCCGGTCCGTGATCCGGCCCGGACGCCTGTTGCTGGCGGGCACCGCGCTGATCACCCTGGCCGCCTGCGATGCCGATGGCAACCTGGCCGACCTTGACCTGCGCGACCTTGGCGGGGGGTTCGACACGTCGCAATCGGTTGCCGAATTGCCCGACCGCCCGCGGCCCGACAACCGCGGCGTCATCTCCTACCCCGGCTACCAGGTGGTGGTCGCCCGCCAGGGCGAGACAGTGCGCCAGATCGCCAGCCGGCTCGAGGTCAGCGCTCAGGAACTGGCCCGCTACAATGCCATCGACCCGGACACGCCGTTGCGCCGGGACGAGATCGTCGCCCTGCCCGGGCGCGTGGCCGAACCCTCTCCTGCCACCGGCGCCGCAGGGACCGGGCCGATCCGCCCCCCCTCGGAGGTGGACGTGACCACGCTGGCATCCGAAGCGATCGACCGAGCCGAACCGCAACAGGCGCCGCCCGCGAGCGAGGCGCCGCAAAGCAGCGCCCCCACCGGCGTGGAACCCCTTCGCCACCAGGTCGAGCGCGGCGAAACGGTCTATTCCATCGCCCGGCTCTATGATGTGCCGGTGCGCGGCCTGGCCGAGTGGAACGGGCTGGGCGCCGACCTGATGATCCGCGAGGGTCAGCAACTCCTGATCCCCGCCAGCGGGACCGCGCCCCCCTCGCCCACCGACGAGGTGACCGAACCGGGCCGCGGGACGCAGACCCCGACCCCGCCCAGCGCCGCCCGGCCGCTTCCGGCAGACAGCACCGGGACCGGCGCCCGGAACGAGGCACCGCCCAGCCCCGACATCGGCGACCAAAGCCCCGCGGCGACGGATGCGCCGCTGATCTACCCGGTCTCCGGCAGCATCATCCGCGACTACAACCCGCCCCAGAACAGGGGCATTGTCTTCTCGACCGGTTCGGCCGCGCCGGTGCGCGCCGCCGCCGACGGAACGGTCAGGCTCATCAGTGAAGAGGTGAACGGAACCAAGTTCATCCTCGTCAACCACGGCAACAATATCTCGACCGTCTATATCGGCATGGCCGACATCTCTGTGAGCAAGGGCGATTCCGTTTCCCAGGGCGAGACCCTGGGGCTTACGGCAGAGGGCGAGAACAGCACGTTCCAGTTGCAGGTGGCCGATGGCACCGACCGGGTCGATCCCGCCGATTACCTGCCGTGATCAGAAATACGGGATTCTGAGCGGCCAACGGATTTCCGGAAAGTCGGTCATATCCGCACCCCCTCGCGACCGGCCAGGTCGGTGAAGAACTGCCAGGCCACCCGGCCCGATCGCGCGCCCCGCGTGGCCTGCCACTCGATCGCCTCGGCGCGCAGGCTGTCACGGTCGAAGGTCACGCCGTAGGCCGCGCAATAGCCCTCGATCATGGCGAGGTAATCGTCCTGGTCGCAGGGGTGGAACCCCAGCCAGAGCCCGAAGCGGTCGGACAGCGAGACCCTTTCCTCGACCGACTCGGCAGGGTTTATGGCGGTTGAGCGCTCGTTCTCGATCATGTCGCGCGGCATCAGGTGGCGGCGGTTCGACGTGGCATAGAGCACCACGTTATCGGGTCGTCCCTCGACACCACCGTCCAGCACGGCCTTGAGCGCCTTGTAGTGCTGATCATCGTTGGCAAAGGACAGGTCATCGCAGAACAGGATGAAGCGTTCCTCGCGCCCCCGCAGCAAGTGCAGGCACCGCCCGATGCTGGGCAGGTCCTCGCGCTGGATCTCGACGATCTTGAGCTGCGGGTGCTGGCGCGCCACGGCCTCGTGCACGGCCTTGACGAGCGAGGATTTCCCCATCCCCCGCGCGCCCCAGAGCAGCGCGTTGTTGGCCGGCATCCCGCCGGCGAACTGAACGGTGTTGCGCCGCAGCGTATCGCGGGACCGGTCGATGCCCACGAGCAGGTCGATCTCGACGCGGTTTACCTCGTCCACCGGGGTCAGACGGTCCGGGTCCGGGTGCCAGACGAAGGCCGGCGCCATGCGGAAATCGGGGGCGGGAACGGGCGCCGGAGCCATGCGCTCCAGCGCCCCCGCGATACGCAGCAGAGCCTCCTCCTCCCGGCTCACTTCCGCGCGTCCTCCCCGGCGTCGTCCTCATCCCGCCCGGAAGCCTCGTTCTCGTCCGCGTCGTCCTCGTCATCGACCCACAGCCCCTCGGCCCGCAGCCTTTCCTCGCGCTTGCGCTCGACCCGGGCGACCAGCTGGATCGACACCTCGTAGAGCCCGTAGACCACCACGAAAAGGATCACCTGCGTGATGACATCTGGCGGCGTCACCAGGGCCGCCAGCGCGAGGATGGCGACGACGGCGTATTTGCGCACCTGCCGCAGCCCGGGGGCACTGACCAGGCCGGCCTTGCCCATCAGCGTCAGCAGGACAGGCAGCTGGAAACAGAGCCCGAAGGCCAGGATGAACTTTATCGTGAGGTTCAAATATTCCTGCGCCGAGCCCTGGAAGACCACGGAAAGGCCTTGGGCGACCTCCTCGCCGACAACGGCCTCGCCTTCCTGCCCGAACTGCTGGAACCCCAAGAAGAAATCATAGGCCAGCGGCGTGACCACGTAAAAGGCAAAGGCCGCCCCCAGGAAGAACATGAACGGCGATGCGACTAGGAACGGCAGGAACGCGCCCTGTTCGGACCGGTAGAGCCCGGGCGCGACGAACCGCCACATCTGGTGGGCGATGGCCGGAAAGGACAGGGCGAAACCGCCCAGCAGCGAGACCTTGATCGCCACGAAGAAGCCCTCTTGCGGCGAGATGAAGATCAGGTCGCAATCCTGCCCGCGCTCGGACAGGACCTGGCACAGCGGCGCGGTCAGGAAGTTGAAGATCGGCGTGGCAACGGTGAAGCAGATCACCATGCCGATCAGAAAGGCGATGACCGACCGGATCAACCGCGTGCGCAACTCGGTCAGGTGCTCGATCAGCGGCGCGGCGCTGTCCTCGATCTCGTCGCCAGTGCGGTCGCCCGTGCTCATGCGCTGTCCTTCGTCGGGCCCGTGCCGGGCGCGGTCTCGCCGGTGTCCCCGGCCGGCTCCTCGGAAGAATCGGCAGCCTCCGCGGCCTCACGCGCCATGCGTTGCTCGGCGACGCGGGCGGCGTTCTGGCGGATGTTCTCGGCGGCCTCCTTGCGTTCCTGCGAGAGACGCTCGGTCTCGCCTCCGGGCTTCATCGCCGATTTCGCGGTGTTCTTGACGGCATCGGTCGCGCTCTTGGCCGGATTGGCGGCGGCGCGGATCGTCTTGTCGATGTCCTTGACGCCGGAACTATCGGCGGCCGCGTTCATGGCCGAGGAAAACTCGCGCGCCATGCGGCGCATCTTGCCCGTGAATCGGCCAAAAGCGCGGAACAGGCCCGGAAGATCCTTGGGGCCGACCACGATCAGCGCCACGATTCCGATCACCAATAGCTCGGTCCAGCCAATGTCCGGCATCTCGCGTCAGCCGATCAGGCTTTGGTGTCTTCGTCTTCCGGGGTGACATCCTTTGCCACCTCGTCGGACTCGGCATCGAGCTCTTTCGTGCCGTCATCCACGCCCTTCTTGAAGGCGGTGATGCCCTTGCCGACTTCGCCCATCAAGGACGAGATCTTGCCGCGCCCGAAAAGCACGAGCACGACGATGGCAATCAGGAGAAGCCCGGGAAGGCCGATATTGTTGAGCATGTCATCTCTCCGCTCTGAGGGCCGCTGGGCCCGCATGTGTTACTCAGCCCCGAGGATTAGGGGCATATGGCCGCCGATGAAAGGCACAATCGCAACGTCTGTCCGATTAATGCCGGCTGGCGCCGGTTTTCAAGCGGCCAGTCCGGCGGCGCGCTCGGAAACCTTACTGCATCATTCAGGCGATTCGCGCGCGCTGCGGCCGGGTGTGACGCAACCGCGCAGGCCGGTCGGCGGCATTCAAGGCACGTGCGGAAAGACGAAACAACGGTCGCGCCGGATCATCAGCCAGAGCGCCGTGCCCGGTTTCGGCAGAAAGACCGAGGGCACCGCGGCCCTGAGCAGCGAACCGTCGTAATCCATGCGGAATTCCACCAGGCTTTCGGAGCCCATGAAACGCGCGCGCTCCACGACGCCGCGCGCCGGGGTTCCGTCCTGGGCGGTGGGGTTCGGGCCGCGCCCGTCGCGGTCGAAATCGATCTTAAGGTGCTGCGGCCGGATCACGATATCGAGGTCGGTCCCGTCGGGGGTGCCGGGGGCCAGGAACTGCCCGAAGGCTGTCTCGACCAGGGCATTGCGCGCGGTGCCGCGGATCACGTTGATATCGCTGAAGAAAGCCGCGGCCTCCTTGTCGACGGGCGTGTTGTAGATGTTGTAGGGCGCCCCGCGCTGGACGATGTGCCCGTCGCGCATCAGCGCGATCTCGTCGGCCATGCGCATGGCCTCGGCCGGCTCGTGCGTGACCAGAAGAACCGCTGCGCCCGCTTCTTTCAGCAGATCGAGGGTTTCGTCGCGGATGCCGTCGCGCAACCGGTTGTCGAGCCCGCTGAAGGGTTCGTCCATCAGCATGATCGAAGGCTTGGGCGCCAGCGCCCGGGCCAGCGCCACGCGCTGTTGCTCGCCGCCCGAAAGCTCGTGCGGGTAATTGTCGGAATAGGCCAGCATCCCGACCTTCGCCAGCTGCGCCTCGGCCTGGTCGCGCAGGATGCCGCGGGGACCACGCAAGCCGAAGGCCACGTTCTGCGCCACACTCAGGTGCGGAAACAGGGCGAAGTCCTGGAACATCAGACCGATGCCGCGCCCCTCGGGGGGGATGCGGTGCACCGTGTCGCAAAGCAAGGCGCCATCCGCCCAGATCTCGCCGCTGTCCTGCATCTCGATCCCGGCGATCATTTGCAGCGTCGTGGACTTGCCGCAGCCCGAAGGGCCCAGCAGGCAGGTCACCTGCCCCGGTTGCACCGACAGCGACACGTCGTCGACGACGCGCCGGCCCTGGTAGGATTTCACCAGGGATCTGACCTCCAGCCTTGGGGTTTTCAGTGCCACCTGCGCCTCGTTATCCGACCGAAAAAATCGGGTATCCGGGGGCAGATAGCAACCTGCCGCCCCGGGGGCAAGGGCCAAGGAACAAGGTCAAAGCGTGGCGTTCACCGCGCCACCGTCCAGAAGGATGTTCTGGCCGACGACGAACCCGGCCCGGTCGGAACACAGGAAAGCGCACATGGCGCCAAACTCTTGCGCGGTGCCGTAGCGCCGGGCGGGGATCGTGGCCTGCCGCTGGGCGCGGGCCTCTTCCATGGAAATGCCCTGGCTTTCGCTCACCCCCTTGTCGAGGCTGTCTGCCCGGTCGGTCGCATGGATGCCGGGCAGAAGGTTGTTGATCGTCACGCCATGCGGCGCCACCTGCCGCGCCGTGCCCGCGACATAGCCCGTCAGCCCGGCGCGCGCCGAGTTGGACAGGCCCAGCACGGGAATCGGTGATTTTACCGATTGCGAAGTGATGTTGACGACACGGCCCCAGCCCCTGTCCATCATGCTCGGCAACAGCGCCTTCATCAGCGCGATGGGCGCCAGCATGTTGGCGTCCAGCGCCGCGATGAAATCGTCGCGTTCCCAGTCCGTCCACATGCCCGGCGGCGGGCCGCCCGCATTCGTCACCAGGATATCCACGCCCTGCGCGGCGGCGATCACGCTGTCCTGACCCTGCGGCGTTGCCACGTCCGCGACCACCGTCGCGACCTCGACCCCGTGGGCGGCGCGGATCTCTGCTGCCGTGGCCTCCAGCGTCTCGGCGCCGCGGGCATTGAGGATCAGGTTCACCCCGGCTTCGGCCAGTGCCTCGGCGCAGCCGCGCCCCAGCCCCTTGGACGAGGCACAGACCAGCGCCCGCTTTCCCCGGATTCCGTAGTCCATCGCATTTCTCCCTGTCGTTCCGCTTTGTGATACAATCGCCATTGATCCGACCGACCGTTGACCAGCTTTCGCCCCAATCCTTATGTAAGAAGGTCGCAATTCACCACAGACAACTTCAAGAGGCCAGATGACCGCCGCAGCCAGTCACACGATCCCGGTCTTCCCGTGCGAGGCCTTCCGCGTGAGCGATGGCGTCGCCGAGGGCGACCCGATCTCGTTTCTGGACGACCTCGTGTTGGACGATGTCTATCAGCTGTCGCGTGAGGCCCGGCGCGTGGCACTGGCCTATTCCTCGGACACGGCCGCCCAGTGCCTGCGCATCGAGACGGGATCGGAGATCGGCACGCCGGGCAATGCGCTCTACCTGGACTGCTGCCTGACCCTGATGGCCACGGACGGCACGACGCTGGAGGCGCTGGTGATGGTCGAGGTCGAGGCGGACGAGGCCGCCAATGTCCTGCTGCTGCCTCTGGCGCCGCTGCGCGCGGAAAGCGACTACCGCCTGGTCGGCGCCGACCGCGAGAGCGCTCCGGCCCGCTTCGGCGAGGTCGCCTTCGTCAGCTTTGCCCGCGGCACCCATATCACGCTGGCCTCCGGTCGGCAGGTGCCCATCGAACGGCTCAGGATCGGCGACCGGGTCCTGACCCGCGACAGCGGCCCGCAGGAGATCCGCTGGATCGGCGAGACGACGCTGCGCGCCGTGGGCGATTTCGCCCCGGTGGTGATCCGCGCGGGCGCGCTGTTCAATACCCGTGACCTGCTGTTATCACCCGAACACAGGCTGTTCATCTACCAGCGCCGCGACGAGATCGGCGTGGGCCGGGCCGAGGTGCTCGTGAAGGTGCGACATCTGATCGACAACGAAACCGTCTACCAGCAGGACGGCGGCTTCGTTGACTACTTCCAGCTGCTCTTCGACGATCACCAGATCATTTACGCCGAGGGAATCGCGGCCGAGACACTGCTGGTCGACAGCCGGACCCGCGCCGCACTGCCCCGCGGGCTTGCCACCCGGCTGGGCGAGACGCTGCCGAACCACGAGGCGCGCCATCACTTGGATTACGAGGTGCAGGAGGACATGGTCCGGCGCCCGGATACCGTGGGACGGTTGCGCCGCGCCTCTTCGGCGACCTGAGCCCGGCGCGTTGCCCTTCACCACGCCAGCGGCTATGGGGACCCCATGACACACCCCGCCACGAACCGCACGGCCCTGCCCCCGGAAATCGCCCGCCGCCGGACCTTCGCGATCATATCGCACCCGGACGCGGGCAAGACCACGCTGACCGAGAAGTTCCTGCTTTATGGCGGGGCCATCCAGATGGCCGGACAGGTCCGCGCCAAGGGCGAGGCGCGACGCACACGCTCGGACTACATGCAGATGGAAAAGGACCGGGGCATTTCCGTCTCGGCCTCGGCCATGTCCTTCGATTACAAGGATTTCCGCTACAACCTAGTGGACACGCCGGGCCACTCGGACTTTTCCGAGGACACGTATCGCACGCTGACGGCAGTGGACGCGGCCGTCATGGTGATCGACGGGGCCAAGGGCGTGGAAAGCCAGACCCGAAAGCTCTTCGAGGTCTGTCGGTTGCGCGACCTGCCGATCCTGACCTTCTGCAACAAGATGGACCGCGAAAGCCGCGAAACCTTCGAGATCGTGGACGAGATCCAGGAAAACCTGGCCATAGACGTGACCCCCGCCAGCTGGCCCATCGGCATGGGACGCGATTTCATCGGCTGCTACGACCTGCTGCGCGACCGGCTGGAACTGATGGACCGGGCCGACCGCAACAAGGTGGCCGAGAGCATCCAGATCAACGGGCTGGACGATCCGAAACTGGCCGAGCATGTTCCCGCCCACCTGCTGGAGCCCTTCCTTGAAGAGGTCGAAATGGCCCGCGAACTCCTACCGCCGCTGGACGCCCAGGCGGTGCTGGACGGGACAATGACGCCGATCTGGTTCGGCTCGGCGATCAATTCCTTCGGTGTCAAGGAACTGATGGAGGGCATCGGCGACTTCGGCCCCGAACCCCAGCCCACCAGCGCCACACCGCGCCAGATCGCACCGGAGGAGCCCAGTGTCACCGGCTTCGTCTTCAAGGTTCAGGCCAACATGGACGCCAAGCACCGCGACCGGGTCGCGTTCGTGCGGCTGTCCTCGGGGCACTTCAAGCGCGGCATGAAACTGACCCATGTGCGCACCAAGAAACCGATGGCAATCTCCAACCCTGTGCTGTTCCTGGCCAGCGACCGGGAACTGGCCGAGGAGGCCTGGGCAGGCGATATCATGGGCATCCCCAATCACGGACAGCTGCGGATCGGTGACACCCTGACCGAGGGCGAAGCGCTCAAGGTCACCGGCATTCCGTCCTTCGCGCCCGAGCTGCTGCAGGGGGTCCGCGCGGGCGACCCCATGAAGGCCAAGCACCTGGAAAAGGCGCTGTTCCAGTTCGCCGAGGAAGGCGCCGCCAAGGTCTTCAAGCCGATGATCGGCGCGGGCTACATCGTCGGCGTGGTGGGCGCGCTGCAGTTCGAGGTGCTGGGCAGCCGGATCGAGACGGAATACGGGTTGCCCGTGCGCTTCGAGCCGTCGCAGTTCACGTCCGCGCGCTGGGTCCACGGCCCAAACGATGCCGTGGACAGGTTCGCCCAGGCGAACAAGCAACACATCAGTTACGACAACGACGGCGACGTCGTCTACATGACCCGCCTGCAATGGGACATCGACCGCGTCGAACGGGACTACCCCGACATCACCCTGTCGGCGACCAAGGAAATGATGGTTTGATGCCCCCGCCCCAATGCCGGTGGCTTGGGGCGGAGATCGGGATCAGGCGATCCGGGCCTCCATGGTGATCTCGCAATCGAGCAATTGCGAAATCGGGCAGCCGCTCTCGGCGGCTTTCGCGGCCTTCATGATCGTGTCCTCGTCGCCCGCGGCCTTGATGGTCACATCCAGGTGCGCCTTTACGACCCTGGGGCCGTCATCCATCGACAAATGAATGGTCGACGTCGCGTTGATGTCGTCGGGCACGATGTTGCTTTCGCCGAGGATATTGGACAGCGCCATCGCGAAACAGGCCGAGTGGGCCGCGCCGATCAGTTCTTCGGGGTTGCTGCCGGGCACGTCCTCGAACCGGGTGCCGAACCCGTAGGGCAGATCCTTGATTGCCCCGCTTTGCGTGTTGACCGTGCCCTTGCCGTCCTGCAATCCGCCGGTCCAGACCGCGCTGCCGTGTTTGCGTATCATGATGAATCTCCTTTCCTGGTCCGTGGTCCCATCCCCGTCACCTAGAACGCAAGCCCCGGCCGTCGATTTCCTTGACCTTTGCCGCCCGGCGGCGTATGCGAACGCTATAAAGACGCCACGGCAATCCGGCCGGGCGGGCCGCGTGCGTATCTGCGGCCGTCTCCAACGCCGCGACCACGCGAAAGGCTTGATTTGACGAAATTCTCCGACCTGAAACTCGATGCCAAGGTTCTCAAGGCAATCGAGGAAACCGGCTACGAAACTCCCACCCCCATCCAGGCGGGGGCGATTCCCCCCGCGCTCGAAGGGCGCGACGTCCTGGGCATCGCCCAGACCGGCACCGGCAAGACCGCCGGCTTTACCCTGCCGATGATCACCATGCTCAAGCGTGGACGTGCGCGGGCACGGATGCCCCGCAGCCTGGTGCTGTGCCCCACGCGCGAACTGGCCACCCAGGTGGCCGAGAATTTCGACACCTACGCCAAGCACACCAAGCTGACCAAGGCGTTGCTCATCGGCGGCGTCAGCTTCAAGGAACAGGACCAGCGGATCGACAAGGGTGTGGACGTCCTGATCGCCACGCCGGGTCGCCTGCTGGACCACTTCGAGCGCGGCAAGCTGATCCTGTCCGACGTCAAGGTCATGGTGGTGGACGAGGCCGACCGGATGCTCGACATGGGCTTCATACCGGACATCGAGAGGATCTTCGGCCTGACGCCCTTTACCCGCCAGACGCTGTTCTTCAGCGCCACGATGGCAAGCGAGATCGAGCGGATCACCAACACCTTCCTGTCGAACCCCGCCCGGATCGAGGTGGCCCGGCAGGCCACCGCCTCCGAGACCATCGAACAGGGCGTGGTGATGTTCAAGGGCTCGCGCCGGGACCGCGCCGACAGCGAGAAACGCAAGCTTCTGCGCGCCCTGATCGACGCCGAGGGGCCAGCTTGCAGCAATGCCATCATCTTCTGCAACCGAAAGACGGATGTGGACGCGGTCGCAAAGTCGCTCAAGAAATACGGCTATGACGCGGCCCCTATCCACGGCGACCTTGAACAGTCCCAGCGGACGCGGACGCTCGACGACTTTCGCGAAGGGTCGATCCGCCTTCTGGTAGCCTCGGACGTGGCCGCCCGCGGCCTGGACATTCCCGCTGTCAGCCATGTCTTCAACTTCGACGTGCCCAGCCATGCCGAGGACTACGTCCACCGCATCGGACGGACGGGGCGCGCAGGGCGCTCGGGAAAGGCCGTGATGATCTGCGGCCCGCGCGACGACAAGTATTTCGAGGCGGTCGAGAAGCTTCTGGAAAAGGACATCCCGCGGCTGGAAAACCCGCTTTCAGACGGTGCGCCCGCGCCCGAAGCCGCCGAAGAGACCCCGGCGGAAAAGCCCAAGCGCAGCCGCACGCTATCGCGCAAGAAGGCCGACCCGGCCGCGGCCGAAGAGCCCAGGCCCGAAGCGCCCAAGTCAGAGGCCAAGCCGGACGCGCCCTCCGAGGCCAAGCCCGCGCCAAGGCCCGAAAAGAAGCCCGACAGCCGCGCCCGGCGTGGCCGCGGCGGACGTGATCAGCGGGACGAGGCGGTCGTCGGCATGGGCGACGACGCCCCAGAGTTCATCATCAAGAGCTACGACGAACGCCGCGCCGGGTAGGATGGAAATTCCAGAATTTCCATCCCGCCGCGGCTTTTTCCGGCTTGCGCGCCGCTCTAGCTCAGGCGGCTGACCACCACCGTCACTTCCGGTTTCTTGCCGATCTCGTTTTCGGTCGTGCGCCGTGTGACCGTGCGCAGGTCCTTTTCCAGCACCGCGTCATCGCGCAGCACCTTTGCATCCGCCCGTTGCAACCAACTGCCAAGCGCGCTTTCCAGCGTCTCGGCCAGGTCGGCGCCGTTGCGGCCCATCTCGGGCAGGCCCATCAAATCGCACCATGGATCACCCAGCGGCTCGCTTTGCTCGTCGATGACAAGCGTCACCGTCACATGGCCGTTGAGCGCCATGCGGATACGGTCACGGACGATCCCGTCGAACTGGCCCACTTGGGCGCGGCCGTCGAGATAGACGCGGCCGGTCTCGAAGAACTCGACGGGCTTGCCAACGGCAAGATCGACCATGGTGCCATTGACGGCCAGAACCCCCGGATAACCGCCCTCGCCCGCCAGCTTGACCTGTTCGCGCAAGTGGCGGTGCTCCCCGTGCATGGGGATCACCAGCTCGGGATGGCAGATCTCGTGCATGGCCTTCAGGTCGGGCCGGTTGGCATGGCCTGAAACATGGTAACGATCGGCGCTGTCGTCGATCACGTCCACGCCCATTTCCGAGAACTGGTTCATGATGCGGATCACGCCGCGTTCGTTGCCGGGAATGGTCTTGGACGAGAACAGGAAGGTGTCGCCCTCCTTCATGCGCAATCCCATGTATTTGCCGTTCGCCAATTGGGCACTTGCGGCGCGACGCTCGCCCTGGCTGCCAGTGACCAACAGCAGCAGGTTCTCGCGCGGAATATCCTTGGCCTCTTCGGGGCTGACGACACTGGGGAAGTCGTCGAGGATGCCGGTCTCGACCGCCGCCTCGATCATGCGCCGCATGGCCCGGCCCAGGAGGCAGACTGACCGGCCCGCCGCCACGCCGGCCTGCGCGATCGTGCGCACCCGGCTGATGTTGGAGGCAAAGGTCGTGGCCACCACCATGCCCGGCTGCTCGGTCATCAGCTTTTCGATCTCGGGGCCGACGCTGGCCTCGGACCGGCCAGCGTGGTGCGAGAAGACATTGGTGCTGTCGCAAATCAGCGCCTTGACGCCCGGCTCGGCCACCTGTGCCCAAAGCGCACGGTCAAAGGGTTCACCGACGCCGGGGGTCTCGTCGATCTTGAAATCGCCGGTATGGACCAGACGGCCCTTGGGCGTATCGATCACCAGCCCCGAGCTTTCGGGGATGGAATGGCTGATCGGAACGAATCCCAGCGTGAAGGGCCCCGCCGTGATGCTGTCCTCGGGCCAGGCACCGACCGTCCGCACCGTGGATTCCGAGTAGCCGTGTTCGGACATCTTGCGCCGGGCGATATTGGCGGTAAAGGCGCGGGCATGGATCGGGGCGCCCAGCTTTTCCCAGTAGTGGCCCACGGCGCCCACGTGGTCTTCGTGGGCATGCGTGATGAAGATACCCTCGATCCGGTCCTTGCGTGCCTCCAGCCAGGAGATGTCGGGGAAGATCAGGTCCACCCCCGGCGTCGTGTCCATGTCCGGGAAGGTCACGCCCAGGTCGACCACGATCAGGCGTTCCTTGCCCTCGGGGCCGTAGCCGTAGACGTAGCAATTCATCCCGATCTCCCCCGCGCCGCCGAGGGGGAGGTAAATCAATCTGTCGCTGCTCATTGTCAGGTGTGTTCCTTGTTGTGGCGATGGATGACCGTCAGACCGTGCATGGTCAGGTCGTCCTCGACCGTGTCAAATAGCGCCTCGCCGGTACTGAACAACGGGGCGAGGCCGCCCGTTCCGATGACTTTCATGGGGCGGTCATACGCGCCCTTGATGCGGTTGCAGATGCCGTCCACCAGGCCGACATAGCCCCAGAAGACCCCAGATTGCATGCAATCCACCGTATTGGTGCCTATGACATGGGCCGGCTTGGTCACATCCACGTGCGGCAGCGCCGCGGCGGCGCTGTGCAGCGCCTCCAGCGACAGGTTCACGCCGGGCGCGATCACACCGCCGACATAGGCACCGTCCTGCGCCACGACATCGAAGGTGGTCGCGGTGCCGAAATCCACCACGATGAGGTCGCCGCCGTGCCGGTCATGGGCTCCGGCGGCGTTGACCAGCCGGTCGGGACCGACCGAGGTGCCGGCGTCGACACGCGGCGGGACCGGAGGCTGGCAGTCAGGCTTGCCCACGACCAGCGGGCGGCAGCCGAAGAAACGATCGGCAAAGACGCGCAGGTTGAAGACGACGCGCGGCACCGTCGAGGATATGATGACATCCGAGATATCCGGCTTGATCCGGTAGTGGTTCAGCAGGGTCGAGAACCAGGTGAAATAGGCATCCGCCGTGCGCGCATGATGCGTGCTCGTGCGCAGAGTGCACAGGAATTCCTCGCCATCCCAGAGCGCGAAGACCGTGTTGGTATTGCCGCAATCGATACAGAGAAGCATCGGGGTTTCGCCTTTCAAAAGAACACGTCCGCGGCCGCGATCCGCCGGGCGCCCTTGGCTGTGGTAAGCACTAGATATCCGTTTTCATCAACGGTTTCAAAGGTGCCGATGACCTCTTCACCGGGCAGGCGCGCGGTAATGACCTGGCCCTGCCGGGCGGCGTTGCGCAACCAGGCCTCGCGGATGGGGGCAAAGCCGTAGGTCGTGAAGTCATGCTCCCATCCGGCATAAGCGCGCGCCAGCAAGCCGAGGAACTCGAGGTCACTGATGCTGACCCCGGTCTCCGCGTGGACGGAAACCGGCGATACCGCGCCGGGGTCCAGACTGCCGGCATCGGGCACCGCGAACAGGTTGACGCCCACCCCGATGGCCAGGCCGGCGATTTGGCCCCGCAGCATGACGGTTTCCAGCAGGATACCTGCCAGCTTGCCCTCCGACATAAGCACGTCGTTGGGCCATTTCAGCGCCAACAGATCGGTCCGCCCGGTGGCCGATCCGAGCGCGTCGCGCAGGGCCAGAGCCATGACGAAGGACCGCAACGCCGCCTCGCCCGCCGGACGGTCCAGCCTCATCACGTATGTCGCGGCGAAATTGCCCTGCGGATTGGCCCAGGCACGGCCCCGACGCCCGCGGGCCGCGGTCTGTTCATGGGCCAGGATCCAGGTCGGCGCCGGCAACCCGGCAAAGCGCCGGGCGGCCTCGGACAGGGTGCTGTCAGTGCGGGGCAGGACGATGCGCCCGACCCCCTCGGGCCAGCTACCCTGCAAGGGCAAGCGCGGCCGCTTGTGCGATCGGTTCCACCCCGAAGAGGTTAACGATCCCCACCAGCATGACCACCGCCGAGGCCATGAGCAGGGACCAGAGCACCGGCGAGGCGTTGCGGTCGAGCGCGTCCTCGGTCGGCTTGCCGAAATACATGTAATAGACGATGCGCAGGTAGTAGAAGGCGCCGATGACCGAGGCCAGGACACCCAGGACAGCCAACCAGGCAAGGCCGCCGTCCACCGCGGCACGCAGCACGTAGAGCTTGCCGAAGAAGCCCAGCATCGGGGGCACGCCCGCAAGGCTGAACAACAGCACCAGCATGGCCAGCGCCTTGCCCGGCTCGGCCCTGGAATACATGTTCAGAGCCGCGATGTTGGTGACCGGCCGGCCATCCTTTTCCATGGACAGGATGAAGGCGAAGGTACCAATGTTCATGGCGATGTAGATGGTCATGTAGATCAACATCGCTTGCACGCCGAAGGCCGTGCCAGCCGCAAGGCCCATCAGCGCAAAGCCCATGTGCGCGATCGAGGAATAGGCCATGAGCCGCTTGATGTCCGTCTGGCCGATGGCCGCGATGCCGCCCAGGAACATCGACGCCACAGCGAGGAAGGCCACGATCTGCTGCCAGTCGCCGATGGTGCCGCCAAAGGCATCATGCACCACGCGGGCAAAGAGGGCCATCGCCGCCATCTTGGGCGCGGTGGCGAACAAGGCGGTGACCGGCGTCGGGGCCCCTTCGTAGACATCCGGCGTCCACATGTGAAAGGGCGCCGCCGAGACCTTGAAGGCGAAGCCCGCGATCAGGAACGCCAGCCCGAAGAGCAGCCCCAGCGAGACGCCGTCCGAGGTGGCCTCGATAATGCCCGAGAACAGCGTGGTGCCCGCGTAGCCATAGGTCAGCGAGGCGCCGTAAAGCAGCAAGCCCGAGGACAGCGCGCCAAGCACGAAGTACTTCAGGCCCGCCTCGGTGGATTTCGCACTGTCGCGCCGGATCGAGGCGACGACGTAGAGCGCCAGCGATTGCAGCTCCAGCCCCATGTAGAGCACCATGAGATCGCCCGCCGACACCATGACCATCATGCCGACCACGGCCAGCGCGATGAGGATGGGGTACTCGAACCGCAGCAGATCGCGCCGGGCCATGTAATTCTCGCCCATGACGAGGACCGCCGCTGCCGAGGCCAGGATCACGACCTTGGCGAACCGCGCATAGGCATCATCGACGATCATGCCGCCGAAGGCCGTGTCCGTGCCATGCCACGCGAACCCGATCCAGAGCGCCAGTGCCAGGAACAGCGCCGCGGTGGTCCAGGTCAGCAGGCCGGCCATCTTGTCCTTGCTGGTATAGACAGCCAGCAGCAGCGCCCCCATGGCATAGACCGCCAGGATGATTTCGGGAAGGATGGTGTTCAGATCGGCAGAGATCATCGCTCGATTTCCTTAGTGCTGGGCCATCATGGTGACGGGCTCGAACGCCGCTTGCGCGGTCGTGACCTGACCCACCAGCGCCTCGACCGAGGGGCCGATAATGTCGGTGACAAGGCTGGGATAGACGCCCAGCAGAAGGGTCATGACCACGAGCGGCGCGAAGATCCAGCGCTCGCGGGGGGTCATGTCGGTGATGGATTTCAGGCTTTCCTTGATCAGGTCGCCCATGACCACCCGGCGATAGAGCCAGAGCGCATAGGCCGCCGAAAGGATCACGCCAGTGGTGGCCACGGCGGCGACCCAGGTGTTGGCCTTGAACACGCCCATCAGGGTCAGGAATTCCCCGATGAAGCCACTGGTCCCCGGCAGGCCGACGTTGGCCATGGTGAACAGCATGAAGATCAGCGCATAGGCCGGCATCCGGTTCACGAGGCCGCCGTAGGCGTCGATGTCGCGGGTGTGCATCCGGTCATAGATGACGCCCACGCACAGGAAAAGCGCCCCCGAGATGAAGCCGTGCGACAGCATCTGGAAGATCGCGCCGTCGATGCCCTGTTGGTTCACCGCGAAGATTCCCATGGTGACATAGCCCATGTGCGCCACAGAACTGTAGGCGATCAGCTTTTTCATGTCCTCCTGCACCAGCGCGACGAGCGAGGTGTAGACGATTGCGATGGCTGACAGCCACAGCACAAGGTCGCCCATGACCTCGGTGCCCACGGGGAACATCGGCAACGAAAAGCGCAGGAAACCGTAACCGCCCATCTTGAGCAGGATCGCGGCCAGAACCACGGACCCCGCGGTCGGGGCCTGCACGTGGGCATCGGGCAGCCAGGTATGGACCGGCCACATCGGCATCTTGACCGCGAAACTCGCGAAGAAGGCCAGCCAGAGCAGCGTCTGCAACCCGCCTATGACATGCACGCCCATGACCGTGATGGTCTCGGTGCCGAAGGGATAGGTCAGCAGCGTCTCGATGTCCGTGGTGCCGGACTGGTAGAACATCGTGACCATGGCCACCAGCATCAGCACCGAGCCGAGAAAGGTATAGAGAAAGAACTTGAAGGCCGCGTAGATGCGCTCCTTGCCGCCCCAGATGCCGATGATCAGGAACATCGGGATAAGCCCGGCCTCGAAGAACAGGTAGAACAGCACCAGATCAAGCGCCATGAAAACACCCAGCATGAGCGTTTCAAGGATCAGGAAGGCGATCATGTATTCCTTCACCCGCACGGTCACGTTCCACGAGGCCGCAATGGTGATCGGCATCATGAAGGTGGTAA
>Ga0102928_1000079_pt1 | contig 49132 bp, 48 predicted proteins | sample SalPonR1_B_D1_MG_FD_78504 | JGI IMG/M metagenome (GOLD analysis project Ga0102928, IMG submission 78504) | Salt pond soil microbial communities from South San Francisco under conditions of wetland restoration - Salt Pond MetaG R1_B_D1_MG | ecosystem: Environmental > Aquatic > Marine > Intertidal...
TCGACTTCCTGAATGTCGACGCCGAGCACGCGGCCCACGCGTTTCCCCTCTTTTTCTCCAAGCGCATTCACGCGATCGACGGCGACCTGGCACCATCCGCCCGGCGCGCAACCGAGATCGACGACCCGGGCGCCCGGCACCAGAAATCCGTATTTGTCGTCAAGCTCGACGATCTTGAACGCCGCGCGTCCGCGAAACCCCTCGGCCTTCGCCTTTCGAACATAAGGGTCGTTGAGCTGCCGCTCGAGCCAGCGCGTCGAGGACAGCTTGCGCCCGCGCGCCGTCTTCACCTTGACCTTGAGTTCTCGCTGGCCGCGTCCGCTCGTCTTCTTTGTCATGATACCCGCTCAGTACGGCCCGTCCTCGAGGACGCCGTCGGCCGACATCTGCGAGTAAAGCAGCCCCTCGCGCAACCCGCGGTCGGCGACGGACAGCCGGTCGGTGGGCCAGAGCCGCAAGAGCGCCTGCAGGATCGCCGCGCCCGACATGATCAGCGTGTGCCGGTCCCGGCCGATCCGCGGATCGGTGCGCCGCCCCTCGGGGCCGAGCGTCAGGTAGTCCCGGATCACCCGGTCTATCTGATCGGAGGTCATCCGCAGGCCGTCGACCTTGCCGCGATCGTAGCGCTTCAGCCCGAGGTGGCTGGCGGCGACGGTCGTCACCGTCCCGCTCGTCCCGATGATCTGGAAACCTTCGCGCTCCTGCTCCGAGGCGTAGGGCGCGAAGGTGGCCAGATTCTCCTCGAAGAACCAGCTCATCAGCGCGAACTGCGCCGCGTCGTCGGTCACGTCGCGGAACTGCTCGCGCAGCGTCGCCACGCCGAGGGGCACCGAAATCCAGTCGACGACGCGCGCCGCGGGGAACGGGCTCGCGTCCGGCGTGAACCCGGTCCGGAGCCGCATGATCGCCTTCGGTCGCTCGATCCACGGCACGCGCGTGAGGTCGATCCAGACAAGCTCGGTCGAGCCGCCGCCGATGTCGACGACGAGCAGCTGCTCGGTCCGGGTCGAGACGAGCGGCGCGCAGGAGATGACGGCGAGCCGCGCCTCCTCTTCGGGCGCGATGATCTCGAGCGCGAGACCCGTCTCCTGCTTGACGAGCGAGATGAAGTCGCGCGCGTTCGACGCCCGCCGGCAGGCCTCGGTCGCGATAAGCCGCATCCGTTTTACATTGTGCTTGCGGATCTTGCGCTCGCAGATGCGCAACGCCTGCGCCGTTCGCGCCATCGCGGCGCGCGACAGCCGTCCCGACGTCTCGAGGCCAAGCCCAAGCTGGACGGACTTCGAGAAGCTGTCGACCACGTGGAACTGGTTGCCCTTCGGCTGGGCAATCAGCATCCGGCAACTGTTGGTGCCGAGATCCAGTGCCGCGTAAAGATCGGCGGGATCCGGCTGCGGCGGCGCGGGGGTGTCGACCGGGATCGGGAACGCGCCCACGCCGTCGGGACGCTTGGGCGGCATGTCGCCCTCCGGTATCATGTTGTGACAAACGTATGACCAACCCCCCGTTGGCGCAAGTGCCGATCCCCCATGGCTTCAAGATGATCTTGAGGATTATTCCGATGCCGCACGGTGGTCACGGGGCCACGCGGCGGGCTAGATCGTGACGGCACGTCGCTCCGCGCGGCCCGAATGTCGAAAACGCACCCGGGCGGTGTCCGGCCGACGCGTAGAAGCGGATCAATTCGGCGGAGAATCGGATCATGCCCGACGTCACCATCGTCTACTGGCGGGACATCCCCGCCCAGGTCATCGTCGGCAAGGGCCGGCGGGGCTCGAAGATGCCCCTGCCCGAAAGGTTCGAGCAGGCCATCGACCGGGCCGCGATGAAGGTGGGCGCGGCGGAGACCGATGCCTATCTCGCCGAATGGCGGAAGGCCGCGCCCTACGAGGTGGCGGGAGAGCCGGACGAGATCGCCCGCGCGGAAGCCGCGCGGATCGATGCCGAATACGACGCCGGGCGCCTCAGGGCGCTCATCGACAACGACGGCTGGGCGTGACGCCCAGGACCTTTTGGGAGGCCGCGATGGCGCTGTTGAACTTCAGGCGGAAAGAGACCGCACACCCCGGCGCGCCGGACATCTCCGGACTCCTCGACGGCTTCTCGATCGAGGTGATGCCGCGCATCGCCGAGAAAATCGATGACTTCCGCGAAATCCTGCCGGCCGGAACCCGCGTCTACATCGCCCATATCGACGGCACGCCGATCGAAGACATGGTCGCGACGGCGTCGAGGATCGCGGGCGAGGGCTTCCCCGTGATGCCGCATTTCCCCGCGCGGATCATTCCCGACCGGGCGACGCTCGCCGACTGGATCGCCCGCTACCAGGGCGAGGCCGGCGTCGATCAGGCCCTGCTTCTGGGCGGCGGCGTCCCCGAGCCCCACGGCGACTTCCACTGCTCGATGCAGCTCATCGAGACAGGCCTGTTCGACGGCTTCGACCGCCTCCATGTCGCGGGTCATCCCGAAGGCAACCGCGACATCGATCCCGACGGATCCGACCGCAACGTGATGGAGGCGCTGCGCTGGAAGCAGGCCTTCGCCGAGCGGACCGACGCGACGATGGCCATGGCGACCCAGTTTGCCTTCGAGGCCGAGCCGGTGATCGCCTGGGCCGAGCGTCTGAGGTCCGAGGGCATCTCGCTGCCGATCCACATCGGCGTGGCGGGCCCGGCCAAGCTCCAGACGCTCATCAAGTTCGCGGTCGCCTGCGGCGTCGGGCCGTCGCTGCGCGTGCTCCAGAAGCGCGCCATGGACGTGACCAAGCTCGTGCTGCCCTACGAGCCCACTGATTTCGTCGCCGACCTCGCCGCCCACAGGGCCGCGACCCCGGCGAGCCTCATCGAACAGGTCCACCTCTTCCCCCTCGGCGGCATCAAGACCGGCGCCGCCTGGGCCACAGAACACGGGCGCGTCGCGCCTGTCGCGCGCAACGTCATCTGAAGGATCACGAATGACCCGCACCGTCCTCGAGTCCAAATCCAAGACCATCGTCATCGGCTTCGACGAACCGTTCTGCGTCATCGGCGAGCGGATCAATCCCACTGGCCGCAAGAAGCTCGCCGCGGAACTCGAGGCCGGTGACTTCACCACGGTCGAGAAGGACGCGCTCGAACAGGTCGCCTGCGGCGCGATGGTGCTCGACGTGAACTCGGGCGCGGTCTTCACCAACAAGATGGCCGAGGATCCGCGCTACGCCGACAACAACTTCGTCGAGCCGCCGCTGATGCGCGAACTCATCGCCCGCGTCCAGGCGCTCGTCGACGTGCCGCTGTGCATCGATTCCTCTGTCCCCGAGGCGCTTCAGGCCGGCCTCGAGGCCGCCGAGGGCCGTCCGCTGCTGAACTCCGTCACCGGCGAGGAGGAACGGCTCGACGTCGTCCTGCCGCTCGTCAAGAAGTACAACGTGCCCGTCGTCGCGATCTCCAACGACGACACCGGCATCTCCGAAGACCCGGAGGTGCGTTTCGCGGTGGCGAAGAAGATCGTCGAGCGCGCGGCCGACTTCGGCATCCCGGCGCACGACATCGTCGTCGACCCGCTCGTGATGCCGGTTGGCGCGATGGCGAGCGCGGGCCAGCAGGTCTTCACCCTCGTCCGGCGCCTGCGCGACGAACTGGGCGTCAACACCACCTGCGGCGCGTCGAACGTGTCCTTCGGCCTGCCGAACCGCCACGGCATCAACGCCGCTTTCCTGCCGATGGCGATCGGCGCCGGCATGACGTCGGCCATCATGAACCCGGTCCGTCAGGTCGAGATGGAGGCGATCAAGGCCGCCAACTTCCTGATGAACCACGACCCCAACGGCGGCGAATGGATCCGGTTCTCGCGCGTCCTCGACGCCGTCGCGGTGGGCAAGACCTTCCCCGAAGCCGCAGCCGAAGCGGCCGCCGGCCGCACGGGCCGGGGCGGCCGGGAGGGACGCCGCCGGCGCGCGGGCTGAGCGGTCGCACAGGCCGCGGCCAGACGATCGCTTCGGCCCCTGCCAATCAGTCCCGCGACACGAGCCAGTGCAGCGGCAGCAGGCAGAGGAGATAGACCGTCGCCGCCGGCAGGCCGAGCACGAGCCACATCGCCGCCATCGAGGCGTTCGTCAGGATGCCGATCACGAAGACGGCCAGCGCCGCCAGCATGGCGATCACCGGCACCGTCGCCGCCAGGCGCCACTTGTCCCGCATCCGCCGGAGCGCGGACCACTGCAGCGCCAGATAGGCGACCGGAGTCAACAGAAGCAGGGTTTCGATCTGCATGGCACACCCCGTGAAACTCGCCACCACCCGTTACGGCTAAACGGCCTTCATGGCATCCGTCTGGTCGCGTCGTGACGTTTTGAGGCAGTTCGCCGCCGCTTTGCGGATGTCACCGGCAAAATCCCGCGTTATGTAGTGACGCCAAGGCAACAAGGGCAGGAAAATGAGCACCGATCCTCTGGTGATTTTCACGCCGTCGGGAAAGCGGGGACGGTTCCCCGCGGGAACCCCCGTGCTCACCGCCGCGCGGCAACTCGGCGTCGATCTCGATTCGGTCTGCGGCGGCCGTGGCATCTGCTCGAAATGTCAGGTGACGCCCGGCTACGGCGAGTTCTCCAAGCATGGCGTGACGGTGCGCGAGGGCGCGCTCAGCGACTGGAACGCCGTCGAGGAGCGCTACGACCGGAAACGCGGCCTCAAGGACGGCCGCAGACTCGGCTGCCAGGCGACGATCCGGAGTGACGTGGTCATCGACGTACCGCCCGAGAGCCAGGTTCACAAGCAGGTCGTCCGCAAGGAGGCCGACGCCCGCCCGATGGTCATGGACCCCGCGACGCGGCTGTTCTACGTCGAGGTCACGGAGCCCGACATGCACGAGCCGTCCGGCGACTTCGAGCGGCTCGCCAAGGCGCTTGCCGAACAATGGCAGATCGACGGCGTCGATGCCCCGCTTCCTGTCCTGCAGGCCCTCCAGCCCGCGCTCCGCAAGGGCAACTGGACGGTGACGGTGGCCCTCCACAAGGGTCACCGGGACGCCCGCCACCGGCTGATCGACGTCTGGCCAGGGTTCTGGGAGGGGCGCCTCTACGGCCTCGCGATCGACCTGGGATCGACGACCATCGCCGCCCACCTGACCGATCTCAGGAACGGCGCCGTGCTCGCCTCGGCGGGCGCGATGAACCCGCAGATCCGCTTTGGCGAGGATCTGATGAGCCGCGTGTCCTACGCGATGATGAACCCCGGCGGCGCGGCCGACATGACGCGGGCGGTCCGCGCAGCGCTCGATGCGCTCGCCACGTCGCTGGCCGAAGAGGCCGGCCTCGAGCCGCGCCAGATCGTCGAGACGGTCTTCGTCTGCAACCCGGTGATGCACCACCTCCTGCTCGGCATCGACCCGGTGGAACTGGGCCAGGCGCCCTTCGCGCTCGCCACCTCCGGCCCGCTCGACCTCGCGGCGGCGGAGATCGATCTCGACGCCATCAATCCCGCCGCCCGGACCTACGTGCTGCCCTGCATCGCTGGTCACGTGGGCGCCGACGCCGCCGCCGTGGCGCTCGCCGAGGAGCCCGACCGCTCGAAGGATCTCGTCCTCGTCGTCGACGTCGGCACCAACGCCGAGATCCTCCTGGGCGACGAGAGCCGCGTGCTGGCCTGCTCGTCCCCCACCGGCCCTGCCTTCGAGGGCGCGCAGATCTCCTCCGGCCAGCGCGCCGCGCCCGGCGCGATCGAGCGGGTGGAGATCGACCCGGAGACGAAGGAGCCCCGCTTCAAGGTCATCGGCTGCGACCTCTGGTCCGACGAGCCCGCCTTCGCCGAGGCCACCGCCGCGACGGGCATCACCGGCATCTGCGGGTCGGGCATCATCGAGGCGGTGGCCGAATTGCGCCTCGCGGGGCTTCTCGACAAGGCGGGTCTGATGGGCTCGGCCGGACAGACCGGCACGCCGCGGATGATCCCCGAGGGTCGGACGCATTCCTACGTCCTCCACGACGGCCGCGCCGACGACGGACCGCTCGTCACCGTCACGCAGGGCGACATCCGCGCGATCCAGCTCGCCAAATCGGCGCTCTACGCCGGCGCGCGCCTCCTCATGGACGAGATGGGCGTGGACAAGGTCGACCGCGTCGTGCTCGCCGGCGCCTTCGGCGCGCATATCTCGCCCCGGCACGCGATGGTGCTCGGCATGATCCCCGACGCGCCGCTCGACAAGGTGACCTCCGCTGGAAACGCCGCCGGCACGGGCGCACGGGTCGCGCTCTGCGACATCGGCGCCCGCGCCCGCGTCGAAGACCTCGTTGGCCGCATCCACAAGGTCGAGACCGCCATCGAGCCGCGCTTTCAGGAGCATTTCGTGGCCGCCAATGCAATCCCGCACGCGACCGCGCCGTTCCCCGAGCTCCGGAGCGTCGTCACGATCCCCGAGACCGCCTTCGGCGCCGGCTCCGAGGACGGCGGCCGCAGGCGCCGGCGGCGGGCATGACGGCGCTTGACGCAAACGCGGGTCTCCCTTACCTCGCAGCGGAGGGCCGCGGGTGTAGCTCAATGGTAGAGCAGCAGCTTCCCAAGCTGACGACGAGGGTTCGATTCCCTTCACCCGCTCCACGACGCCATTGTCCCCGCACGTGATCGATGGTCGTGAGAGTCCCGCGGTCACTATCGTGTGCAGCGCCTCACATCAGCAGGACGAAGAAGACCACCACGAGGATCGGAAGAAGCGCACCGCTCACCGGCCACCGAATGAGGATGCGTTCCGCTCCCGCGATCGCGCGCGGCACGGCGCTGAGGACGCGGTCGCCTCTCCCGAGCGGCACCCGATCGGGCAGTGCGACCGAAACCGGGTGCCAGGCCGGCAGGAGAAGCAGCAGGTCGCCCGGCGGGATCGCGGACGGGCTCCGGCGCAGCAACGCGAGCGCGAAGGGCAGCGCGACGGCCACCGGCCACGTGGCATCGACGATCGACGTCGCCGCGAGCGGATAGCCGGCCTGGCGGCCGGTCCACTCCGTCCAGAGGAGCCAGGGGCTGGCAACCGCGAGGGCCCCGGCAAGAGCCGGTAGCGCGAGGCGACGCGGAAATCCCGCCGATGGAGCGCGCGATGCCGTGAGCAGCCAGAGGCGACGGAGAAACCAGACGAGGATCAGGCTCGTGACGACGGAGCTCAGGCTGACCGCCAGCACAATCGCGTCCGTCAACCCCGGTTTCACGGCAGCTTTGGCGAGCGCGCCTCCTGTGATGGGAAATCCGGCGACCGACGCGGCGACCGCCGCGGCGACGCCGAGGCAGAGCACGCGGTGGCGCGTGGTCCCTGCCGCGAGCATGACGCCGACGAGGAGAAACAGCGCGCCTTTGGCGAACCCGTGGTGCAGCGCGTAGAACGGCGCCATCTCGCGCGCCGCGCCTCCCGCGCCTATGAACATCACCATGAGACCCATCTGGCTTATCGTGGAATAGGCGAGGACGGCCTTCGGGTTCGCCTGGGTCAGGCCCCAGAGCGCCGCGCCGAAGGCGCCCAGAAGCCCGAATGCCATCAGGAACGCACCGAAGGCTTCCTCCGGCAGGAACAGGATCAGTCCGAACAGCCCCGCCTTCACGATCGCGCCCGACAGCGCAGCGGAGGCCGGCACCGGCGCGGCGGGATGGGCGAGCGGAAGCCAGACGTGCAGCGGCACGAGACCCGCCTTGATCCCGAAGCCCGCGACGAGAAGCGCGACGGCGACGGGACCCGCGCCGGACGAGCCGATAGCCTCGCGGACGGCGGCAATGTCCACGCCACCGGCCGCGGCGACCCCGATCAGAAGACCGAGGAGAAGGAAGACCTCGCCGGCGATCGCGATCACGATGTAGACGCGTCCCGCCCGCAGGGCCGTTCCGGTCCGGTCGTGGACGATGAGAAACCACGCCGCGAGCGAGACCGCAGCGAAGGCCACGTAGAAGGTGACCACGTCGAGGGCGAGGAACACCCCGAGGTTCCCGGACAATGTCACGCACCAGAACCCCGAGAAGATCGCCATATGGGGCTTTCCCGCCATCGGCTGCGCGGCCAGTCCCGTGATGAGCCAAAGCGCCGCGGTCATCCCGAGGAGCAGACGCCGCGCGCCGTCGAGCCCGAGCGTCACCCCGAGCAGGAGATCGGGCGCCGTCGTCACGTCCTCGACTCCGGTGACGGCGAGCCAGAGCGCAGGAAGCGGTGCCAGGGGCAGCAGGCGCGCCGCACTGCCCCGCAGAACCGGCAGGGCCGTCAGCGCGGCAAGAAGCAGCGGCCAGACGAGCGCCACCAGAGGCAGAAGCGGCCCGGTCCAGAGCGTCATCGCATTTCCCCTCTCTCGGCGATCAGCGTGGCCCAGCCAAGCGGGCTGACCGGTGAAGCCGCAAGCGCCCCTGCACCGATCGCCGCAAGCGCCGCGATGACTGCCGGACCCACGAGCGCCGGCACCTTCTCGTCCCCTTTCGCATCCGCGGCCGGCTCGCGAAACCAGAGCCTGTAGAGAAGCGGCAGGAAATAGGCTGCGTTCAGGAGCGTGGACGCGCCGAGCACCGGCAGCACCCACGGCGCACCGCCCTGCAATGCCCCGAGCCCGAGATAGATCTTGCTGACAAACCCCGCGAGTGGCGGAAGCCCGATCATGCCGAGAGCCCCGAGAGAGAAGCAGGTGGAGGTCCAGGGCATTCGGGGACCGAGCCCGTTCAGGCCTGCAACGGTGCGGACACCGGCGCGTTCGTCGTAGATCCCCGCGCAGAAGAAGAGCGTGATCTTCATCAGGCCCTGGTGGACGAGATGCGCAAGGCCGCCGATCACGCCGAACGGGCTCGCGAGCGCGGCGCCGAGGACGATGTAGCTCACCTGGCTCACCGTGGAATAGGCGAGCCGCGTCTTGATTCCGTCCTGCTGGATCGCCCTCAGCGACCCCCAGATGATCGTCGCCGAGGCCAGCGCCGCGAGCGGCATGCCCACCCCGAGATCGGCCACGCGCTCCACTCCGAAGACGTCGTAAATCACGCGGATCACCCCGAAAGCCCCTGCCTTGACCACGGCGACCGCGTGCAGGAGCGCCGAAACCGGCGCCGGTGCGGCCATCGCTGCCGGCAGCCAGCCATGGAGGGGGACGAGGGCCGCCTTCATGCCGACGCCAAGGATGAAAAGGGCGAAGATCACCCGCAGGCTCGCCGGATCCAGCCCGTCGAGGTCGGGAGGTTCGGTGAACAGGACCGGTCCGGTGGAGCTTTCGAGCCAGACGATCGCCCAGAGCAGCGCCGCGCTGCAGGGCAGCGCGTAGAGCAGGTAGCGCCGCGCGGCCCTCAGCGACGCCTCGTCCTGCTTGTGGGCGACGAGCGGCCAGGTGCTCAGCGTGAGAAGCTCGAAGAAGATGAAGAAGGAAATCAGCGACCCCGACAGGGCGATGCCCGTCGTCGCCGCAACGCACAGGCTGAAGAAGCCGAAGAATCGCGACAGCTCGGGCTTCGACCCGAAATAGGCGATCGCGTAGATCGTGGTGAGAAGCCAGAGCACCGCCGAGAGCGAGACGAACAGCAGCGCCAGCGCGTCGATGCGGAGCAGCAGGACGAGACCCGGCGCAAGAGGGATCTCGGTTTCGTAGCTGGCGCCCCGCTCCACCGCGAAGAGCATCGCCACGATCAGCGCCACCTTGAACACCGCGCCACCGAGGCTCAGCGCGTTGCGGAGCCGGTGGCTCTCCTGATCGAGGAAGAAGGTGATGACGGCCGGAAGGAAAGAGGTCAGCAGGACGAAGACGGGAAGCAGTGCGGTCACAGCCCCTCCTCGGCCGCGGGCGGCCTCCCGATCTCGAGAATCCCATAGGCTCCGGCTGACGCGATGCCCAGTGCGACGGACGCGCCCGCGAGAAGGAGCGGCACCGCCTGCCGCGCGCGGGAGGGCGGCACGGGCGACGCCCCGGCGCCCCGCCCAAACAGCATGGCCAGCGGCCGGTAGAGGTAGGCGGCGGCGAGCAGCCCGCCGACAGCGATGACGAGCGCCCAGAGCCATTGTCCCGAAGCGAAGGCCGCCGTCATCACGAGGTACTTGCCGGTAAAGCCGCCCGAGGGAGGAAGTCCCACGAGCGTGACCGCCGACAGGGCGAAGGCGAAGGCGGTCATCGGCATCACCTTCGCCAGCCCGCGCACCGCGCTGAGCCGGTCGCCGCCCGCGGCCGCCATGCAATGCCCCACCGCAAGGAACATGCCGGCCTTGGCGAGGCCGTGGCTCAACGCGAGGAAGACCGCGCCGGTCCACGCCCCCGCCGCCCAGGGGAGGCCCGCGCTCGTTCCTCCGGCAAGCGGAAAGACGAGGAACAGGTAGCCGATCTGCGCGACGGTCGAATAGGCGACGATCAGCTTCAGCCGCTCCTGCGCCAGCGCCGCCAGGCTCCCCCAGATCACGGCGGCGGTCCCCAGAAGCGCGATGAGGACAAGCGGCCCGTCGGAGGCGCGGTCGGGCATGGCATCGAACCAGAGCCGCATGAGGATCACGAAAGATGCCTTCGGCACCAGTCCAGACAGGAGGGCGGATGCCGGAGCCGGCGCGCCGGCATGCGCGGGCGGAAGCCAGACGTGGAACGGGAAAAGCGCGGTCTTTGCCATGAGCCCGGCGGTCATCAGGGCCAGCGCGAGGCCATCGGGGGCCGACGGTGTCCGGACCGCGACAAGGTCGATGTCGAGCGTGCCGTGGCTTGCATAGATCAGCACGACACCGGCGAGATACAGAAGCGATCCGGCGAGCGCGAAGACGATGTACCTGATCGCGGCGGCGAGAGCGGCGGCCTTGCCGTCGATGGCGACGAGACCGATGGCCGCGAGGCTCAGGAGCTCGATTCCCACGTAGAGATTGAAGAGGTCGCGCGACAGGAAGACCACGTTCAGCGCGGACCAGAGAAGGAGCATGAGCGGCCAGAATCCGAACGCCGCGCGGTCGCCCGCCAGCTCCGGGGCGAAGGTCCCGCGCGCGACAAGGCTCACGCCCGCCATGACGGTGGCCGTCATCACGATCAGGGTGACCCCGAGCCCGTCCGCCGCGAGAGCGATGCCGAGCGGCGGCGCCCATCCGCCGACCTCGAGCCGCAGGACGCCTTGTGAACTCACGCTGGCCGCCAGCGCCACCGCTGCCGCCGCCGTGGCTGCAATGGCGGAAAACGCGGCAGCGCGGCCGGCCTGCCCGGGCAGCGCCACGATGGCGAGCGCACCTGCGAGCGGGAGAACCAGCAGGGCGACGAGAAAGCTCACCCGCCGTCCTCTTCCTCGGGCAGGACGACGCGTCCGGCCACCCGTGCATGAGCCACGAGAAGGCCGACCGCCAGCGCGCTCGCCGACAGGGCCACGACGATCCCGGTAATGATGAGCGCCTGCGGCACGGGATCGGCCGCCCCGCCGCGCGCGCCCGTCGCTCCGAAAAAGAGAAAGAGCCCCGAACCGATCAGGTTGAAGGCCACGATCCGCCGCAGGAGGTGACGTGCCGCGATGAGGCCGTAGAACCCGATCCCGATCGCCGCCGATCCGGTCAGAGCGTAGAGGGTGAGCGCGCTCATTCGCGGCGCTCCCCCTCCGGAGGCCCCAGAACGAGGAAGACCAGCGTCACCGCGATCGAGATCGCCAGACCGACCTCGATGACGAAGATGGCGGTGCCCGCCACGGGTTCGGGCAGGGTCAGGAACCCCGCGCCCAGAACCGCCCCCGCCAGTCCCGCGACGAGGAAGACCGACGGTCCGGCAACGAGCGCCACGCGCCAGCGGTGCGCGGCGATGCGAGGCGGCCGCACCAGTCCGGCCAACGCCGCGACGAGCCCCACGGCCGCGAGGACGGTGCCGCCCTGGAACGCGCCGCCCGGCTGGTCGGCGCCGACGTAGACGAGGTAGACCCCCACGAGAAAGCCGACCGGCGGAAGCAGCCGCCCGAATCCCGCCATGACGCCCCCCGGTCGCACGTGCTGCGGCAGACCGAGGCGATCGCCCCAGTCGCCATCGCGGGCCATCATCCAGAGGCCGATGAGCGCCGCAAGCAGAACGATGCTTTCCAGCAGAGTATCCCAGGCCCGGAAGTTGAGAAGCACGGCCGTCACCGGGTTCTCGACACCGGCCGGAGGCAACTCCCATTCCCGTCGCACGGGCGCCGGCATCGCGAACCATGCCCAGGCGAGAGCGCCGGTCAACCCACCGCAGGCCAGCGCGGCGGGGAGATGGAAACGGCCCGGCGCCGCGTCGTCGCTCACGTTTCGGGCAAGCCGACCGAATGTCGTGAGGAAGAGAACTCCGGTCAGCCCGGCACCGATGGCCGCCTCGGCCAGGGCGACGTCGACCGCATCGAGCCGGACCCAGGCCACGGCCATCAGGAGACCGTAGACGATGAAGAACACGATCGACCGGAAGACGCCCCGCCCCAGGACCGTGGCGAAGGCGACCCCAAGAATGAGCGCGCAAAGCGCGGCATCGAATGCCCAGGTCATCACCCGCTGCGATCCTTCAGCGCGGCACGGGCGATGAGCTGCGACACCGTTCCGGCGGCAAGCAGCGTCAGCGCCCAGATCAGGACGAGGAGCGCCATCTCCCGCCACCCCTCGACCTGGAAAAGCATGCCCAGGGTGATGAAGCCGAGCCCGAGGTTGTCGGCCTTGGTCAGCGCGTGAAGGCGCGTGAACACGTCGGGGAAGCGAAGCAGCCCGATCGTCCCGGCGATGAAAAAGCACAGCCCCAGTCCGGTAAAGGCGATGGTCGCAATGTCAGCCATCCGACGTCTCCCCGGCGGGGCCGCGATCGGGTGACGGCGTCTCGTCCTCCTCCGGGTCGCCCGCGCCGTCCGCGCTCGTCGCCTTCACGAAGCCGACGGCAGCCAGGGCCGCGAGCAGAGCGAGCGTGAGCGCGACGTCGAGCGCCCCGCGCCCGTGAACCGGCGCGAGAAGCACCAGAACCGCCACGCCGCCCGTCCCGACAAGCTGGGCGCCCATCATGCGGTCGGCGGGGCCGGGACCTTTCCAGACACGAAGCAGCGCGCCGGCAAGGCTCGCCAGCACCCCGAGCGCGACGAAGGACAGCCAGACCGTCATGGCGGCGGCCGGCCCGGATCACGATCAAGTATCATCGCGGCGATTGCCGTCTCCTCCCGCGGGATGGCGCGTTCGAATCCCGCGTCGGTGTCGAGCAGATGTACCAGAAGCCGCCCCTCGCGTGTGCCGGCCGCCAGCGTCCCCGGCATGAGGGAGAGTTCGCCTCCTATCGCGGCGCGTCCCCCGTCGGACAGTTCCACGGGCACTTCTACCCAGCCCGGCCGGAGACGCATGCGCGGAGACAGCGCCCTGCGGGCCACATCGATGCCGCCGAGGAACGAGCCCGCGAGGAACACCGGGACGTGGCGCGCGAAACGCCACACGCTCAGCCGTCGATGAGCGGGAAGCAGCCCGAGACTGAGCCAGACCGCTACCGGCACGGCCAGGGCGCCAACCGCGAGCCCCTTCGGCTCCACACCGGTCATAACCGCCCACACTCCTCCGAGAAACAGAGTTCGACGCAGGACAGCGCTGATGACATCCGATGACATGCAACAAACTCAACCGATACGCACGCGGCTTTCAAGCACGCAGTTCCTCCCCTTGGCCGCGACAAAGTCGGCCTGATCGCCATCGCGCACGGGCGACAACCCGGCGGCGATGTTCGGGGAGTGCACGCGCGCTGTTCCTCGCCCCGATCCGACAGAGCGGCTACGGCCCGCAACTCGGCGGGTCCGACGCTGCCCGTGGCCCCCTGCTCGGCAAGCCGATCCACAGCGTCGGCTTCGGACGGCGCTGGCGGCCTTTTCAGATGCTGACGCGGCGCGCTGTCTCGGGCCAGCGGTTCCCGACTTCGCGCCAATCTTGCGAAGTGAAACATGAATCATTATTCATGTTGAATGGCAGAGGGAACACTTCCCAAGACGAGGCGCGGCGTTGCACGGCGGGAGAGGATCCTGCGGGCAGCCGAGACCGTCATTGGAGAGAAAGGATACGCCGCAGCCTCGATCGCCGACATCACGCGGACGGCGGAAACCGCTCTCGGAACGTTCTACATCTACTTCGCGAGCAAGGAGGACGTCTTCCGGGAACTCGTCCTCGAGATGGGCCAGCTGACACGCGCTGCCGTCACACGCGCGGCAGCCGGCAGTCCCGACCGGCTCGAGGCCGAGCGCGCCGGGCTCCGCGCATTCCTCAGGTTCGTCGCCGAGCGCCCCTCGCTCTACCGGATCGTCGAGGAGGCACGATTCGCCGACCCCGACGCCTACAAGGCGTACTTCACGAGCTTCGCGGACGCCTACGTGGCGCAACTCGGCGAGGCCGCCGCGGCAGGACAGATCTCGGCGGGCGATCCCGAAGTCCGCGCCTGGGCGCTGATGGGAATTGCGAAGACACTCGGCGAGCGCTTCGTTCTCTGGGACGAAACCCCGGACATCGAGCACGTGGTTGACGAAGCCTTCGCGCTGATAAGGAGCGGTCTCGCGCCATGAGCGGGCCGGCACGGCTCGATCGCATGTCGCTCAGCGCCAGAAGGCCGGCATCGTTCGAGAGGATCTGAGCAAGGGCCCGCTCGCGGCCGAAGCCCGACGAGGAGCTTCCGGCCGCAGGAGATCTCGCGGACCATCCGGTTGGTGCAGGACGATCGCCGGCGCGTCCTCTGCATCCTGATCGTTCAGCGCCCTGCCCTCAGCCGCCCGACGATGCCGGTGGGAAAGAAGTAGACGCTGAGCACGAAGAGCACGCCCAGCCAGAGAAGCCAGCGATCCGGGTCGAGGAGATCGGGGACCAGCGGCAGAGCTGACGTGGCTTCCGACGCAGCGCCCATCAGGGTATGCAGGTAGTTCTGCGCGAGCACGAAGATCGTGGCCCCGATGACCGCGCCGTACATCGTACCCATCCCCCCGATCACGACCATGAGCAGGATGTCGAGCATGATCTCGAAGGACAAGGTCGTGTCCGGGCCGACGTAGCGCAGCCAGATCGCGAAGAGGCTTCCCGCCAGCGCCGCGACGGCCGCGGAGAGACAGGTGGCAAGAGTCCGGTAGAGGACGACGCGATACCCGATGGCCTCGGCGCGGAAGTCGTTCTCACGGATCGCCTGCAAGACCCGGCCGAAGGGAGAGTTCACGACGCGCACGAGCAGGAGAAACAGCGCGAGCGACGCAAAGAAGACGAGATAGTAGTTCAGGAGCTTCCCGTTGAATGGCACGCCGAAGACCTCGCCCAGTCGGAACGCGGGGGTCAGCTCGCGCGGGATCGTGTAGTTCAGCCCGTCCTCACCGCCCGTCAGACCCGACAGCTGGCTCACGAGGACCGCAACCGCGGAGGCGACCGCAAGCGTGATCATGGCGAAGAAGATGGCCCGGACACGGAGCGAGAAGAGGCCGATGACAAGCGCGAGGACCGTCGCGGCGAGGGCCCCGAGGAGCGCGCCGACGATAAGCGCGTCCCAGCCCCGGCCCATGTGGGTCGAGGCGAGCGCCACGCCGTAGGCACCAAGGCCGAAGAACATGGTGTGCGCGAAACTCACGATCCCGGTGTAGCCCAGCAGAAGGTCATAGCTCGCCACCAGCACGATGAAGATGCAGATGCGCGCCGCCGTCTCGAGCGAGCGGACGCCGGGAAAGAGGAACGGTGCGAAGGCAAGCGATCCGAGGATGATCAGGAGGATCGCCGTCAGGAGGAGCGACCGCGGCCTGTCGCCGGAGAGGAGACCAACGAGCATCCTATTTCGCCTTCACGACGGGCATCATGCCCTGCGGCCGCCACATCAGGACCGCCGTCATCAGCGCGATGTTCGACACCAGAGCCACCTTGGGTTCGAGGAAGGCAATGTAGTTCTGCAGAAGCCCGACGAGGAGAGCGCCGATGAACGCACCCTCGACGGACCCGAGCCCGCCGATGATCACCACGATGAAGACGAGGATCATCATCTCCTCGCCCATGCCGGCGGTGATGACCTCCTGATAGAGACCCCACATCACCCCGCCCAGTCCGGCGAGCGCCGATCCGGCGATGAAGACGCCGATGAAGACGAGGCTCAGCCGGTAGCCGAGCGCCTCCACCATCTCACCGTTCTGGACGCCGGCCCGTACGATCAGCCCGATCTTCGTGCGCCGGAGAACCAGCCGCATCGCGACGAAGAGAATGACGCCGACCACGACCGCGAGGAGCCGGTAGCGCTCGATCGCCGCACCCCAGAAGGTGAAGGCGCCCTTCAGGGTCTCCGGGCGCGTGAGGAAGATCTCGTCGGGCCCCCAGACCACGTGGATGAGCTGCTCGATCACGATGAGGCCGCCGACGGTGACGAGGATCTGCTTCAGGTGCGCGCCGTAAACCGGCCGGACGATCACCCTCTCGAATCCCCAGCCGAGAGCGCCAGTCACGCACATCGCCGCGATCGCGGCGAGCAGGATGGCGGCGATGTTGAGCAGAAGCGATGGACTGCCGGTCCAGTTTCCAAGCGCGAGCAGCACCGTGATGCCGACGAAGGCCCCGACCGAGATGAACGCCCCATGGCCGAAGTTGATGACGTCCATAAGTCCGAAGACGAGCGTGAGGCCCGAGGCCATGATGAAGATCATCATGCCCATGGCGAGACCGGAGACGGTGAGCGTGAGCCAGCTCGACGTCGAGCCGATGGCGAAGAAGCCCAGGACGACGAGCACGGGTATCAGCAGGTAGGGCGCCCACGCGTCCAGACGCTGGGGGAGCGAGAGCTCCGCGTATTTCGGGGCGTGGTCGGGGGTCGCGGTCATTTCAGGGCGCCTCCATGCTGAGACCCATGAGGCGCTCCTGAAGCGCGGCGTCGGAGCCGAGTTCCGCCATGCTCCCGGTCCAGACGATGCGTCCGTCGTCCATCACGGCCGCGGAATCGCCGAGCGCCTTTGCCACCGAGAAGTTCTGCTCCACCAGCAGGATCGAGGCGCCGCGCCGCTTGAGGTCGCGAAGCGCACCCGCCATGGTCGAGATGATCGCGGGCGCGAGGCCCTTCGTCGGCTCGTCGACGAGGTAGAGCTTGCGTTCCTCCGCCATCGCCCGCGCGATCGACAGCATCTGCTTCTGCCCGCCCGAAAGATTGCCCGCCTCCGATTTCCAGAACGTCCGAAGCGGCGGGAAGGCGGCGAAGATCCATTCGAGCCGCTCGCCATCGAGCGGGCCCGAGGCCGCGGCGAGGATCATGTTCTCCTCGACAGTGAGATCGGTGAAGATGCCCATGTCTTCGGGCACGAATCCCATTCCGGCCCGTGCGCGGACCGCCGTCGCGGCCGAGGTGACGTTGGCCCCGTCGAACCGGATCACCCCGGCTCTCGCCTTCAAATGCCCCATGATCGTCCGTAGCGTCGTCGTCTTGCCCACGCCGTTCCGGCCGAGCAGCATCGTCACGCCGCCGCGGGGAACCACGAGATCGACGCCCTGCAGGATATGGTACTGGGCGATGTCGGCGTGGACGCCCGAGAGCGCGAGGATCGGCTCAGACATCTTCGAGCGCCCTGCCCATGTAGGCCTCCTGCACGACATCCGAGGCTATGACGGTGGCCGGATCGCCATCTGCGGCGAGCGCCCCGTTGTGAAGAACGATGATCCGGTCGGCCAGCGCGCGGATCACGTCCATCTTGTGCTCGACGAGGAGAATTGTCCGGTCGCTATCGGCCTTCAGTTCCGCGATGAGTTCCAGGACGACGGGCGCCTCGTCCATGCTCATGCCCGCCGTCGGCTCGTCGAACATGTAGACGACCGGGTCGAGCGCGATCAGCAGCGCGACCTCGAGCTTCCTCTGGTTGCCGTGGCTGAGTTCGCTGACGTTCTGATCCCTGAGCCGGTCGAGACGCACCCGCTCGAGCACGGCAAGCGCCGCCGTCGTGAGTTCGACATGGGAGGCCGCCATGCTGAAGAGATTGAACCCCATCCGCCGGCGCGCCTGGATCACGAGGCGCACGTTCTCGAGGACCGACAGGTTCGGGAACAGGTTGGTGAGCTGGAACGCGCGTCCCAGCCCTTTCCGGCAGCGGTCGGCGACGGAGGCACGGGTGACGTCCTCACCCAGGAGCTTCACGCTGCCCGCAGACGCCGGAATCTGACCGGAAATGAGATTGAAATACGTCGTCTTTCCCGCGCCGTTCGGGCCGACGATCGCGGTGAGTTCCCCCGCGTGGAAGGCACAGGTCACGGCGTCGACCGCGACGTGGCCGCCGAAGCGAACGGTCAGCCCATCCGTCTCAAGGAGCGTCTGCGTCATGGGTCATGCTCTTCGCGGAGTTGAGGCGGGGACCGCAGCGGCCCCCGCGCCTCGAACGTCAGTTGCGGATCGGGATATCCATGTCCTCGATGCCAAGCTCGCGGACAAGGACGGGGACGCCGTAGTCCCGGCCCTCCTGGACTTCGGTCCGGAAGTGATACATGGCCTGGAGCGCCTGGTGGTCCTCGGGACGGAAGCGCATCAGGCCTTTGGGCGTCATCCACTCCATCCCCTCCATCGCCGCGATCAGCGCCTCGGTGTCGGTCGAGCCCGCCTTCTTGATCGCCTCGACGACCGCGAGGCCCGCCGCCATGCCGCCGGCCGTGAAGAAGTCCGGCGGCGTGCCGAACCGCTCCATGTGCTCGGTCACGAGCCAATCGTTCACGTCGTTGTCGGGGATCTCGTAGTAGTAGTAGGTCGCGCCCTCCATCCCCGGGAGCTCCCTGTAGGCCGTGAGCGCCGCGAGGATGTTGCCGCCGGTCGCGATCTCGATCCCGAAACGCGACGGATCCATGGCGTTGATCTTGCTCATCGGATTTCCGCCGCCGGCCCAGATGATGAAGAGCTTCTTCTCGCCCTCGACACCCTCCATCGCGTTGAAGATCCGCTCCGCGGCCGCGGTGAAGTCGGTCGCGTCCGTCGGCACGTACTCCTCGTGGACCACCTCCGCACCGGTCTTCTCGAGCGCCTCCCTGAACGCGGCCACGCCATCACGGCCGAAGGCGTAGTCCTGGGCCAGAGTCGCGATCTTCACGTTTTCGCCGCCGAGCGCGACAGCGTTCGAAATCGCGTCCTGCGAGGAGTTGCGGCCGGTGCGGAAGACGTAGCGGTTCCAATCGCGGCCGGTGATCGAATCCGCGACGGCCGGCTCCACGATGAGGATGCGCTCGTATTCCTCCGCGACGGGCAACATCGCCAGCGCGACGCCGGAACTCACAGGGCCCACGGCGATATGGGCATCGTCGTCGCCGTAGGCCTCGGCAAGCAGAGCCTTGCCCACGTCGGGCTTCAGTTGGGTGTCCTTCTCGATCACCACGACCGGCTCGCCGCCGATCTCCATCGTTCCGCCGGTGCCGTATTCGAGGCCCATCATCAATCCGGTGTGCGACTGCGCCGCGTAGGCTTCGAGCGCCCCGGTCTTTCCGTAGACATGCGCTATCCGAATCTCGGCTGCGGCCGGGGTCGCGAGCAGAGTCGCAACCAGGCCCGTAGCGAAAAGGCGTTTCATCGTGGGTCTCCTCCCCGAGTTGGTTGTTCTTTGTTCTTCATGAAAGATGAAACATGAATCATTATTCACGTCAATTCGGAGATCGAGGCTGGAGACCCCGCAAGATGGATCTGGACTGCGAGACCCGAGTATCGGACATTCGCCGACAAGCGCCGGTGTGGCCGCGAAGGGTCGGCTCCGATGGTGCAGTCTCCGCCTGCTCGGCGCGAAGGGTGAAACCTATCGCTGCCTCCGCTGGATCAGCGACTCGACGGCTTTGACAGCACCGCTGTCGCGGACGTCGCTGCGCCTCAGCTCGTCGTCTCGGCCTGCTCGAGGAAGCGCAGAAGCGCTGGGCCGGGCGGCCGCCCGAGATCGGCAGCCAGCGCGGCGCGGCCTCGTCTGGCGCCATGGAACAACGGTCCGCCGCGCCAGCGCGGAAAGCCGTAGCCGTGGATTTCCACGAGATCCACGTCCTCCGGCGCGGCTGCGATCCGCTCGTCCAGGATCGCCGCCCCTTCCTCGGCCATCTCCGCCACCAGACGCAGCGCCAGCCCCTCGCCGACGGGCACCTCGCCCCCGGACTGCGAATGCGGCGCAAGCAGCCTGTCCACATCGGCGGATGGGCGCGGCGTCCGGTCGCCTTCGGCGTAATCATACCAGCCGGCTGCGGTCTTCTGGCCCTTGCGCCCGGCCCGGACCAGCACGTCGCCCAGGGTGTGCGGCACCGTCTCGCCTGCCTGCCGCGCGGCCTCGCGCTGCATGAAGGCGATATCGAGCCCCCCGAGATCCTGCGCCTCGAACGGCCCCATCGCCATGCCGAAGCGACGCATCGCGGCGTCGATATCCGCAATCGCGGCGCCCTCGCGAACCAGCGCTTCGGCCGCCGCCCGGTAACGCTTCAGAATGCGGTTGCCGATGAAGCCCTCGCAGATCCCGGCCTGCACCGGCATCTTGCCCAGCCGCTTGGCAAGGCCGAAAGCCGTGGCGCGCACGTCGTCTGCCGTTTCGGGGACCGACACGACCTCAAGCAGCTTCATCACGTTGGCGGGGCTGAAGAAGTGCAGCCCGATGAAGCGCTCGGGGCCGGGCAGACCTTCGGCGATGGCGCGCGGGTCGATGTAGGACGTGTTCGTCGCCAAGATCGCGTCGGTCCGGCACGCCGCGCCCAGCCGGGCGAAGACGTCGCGCTTGACGCTCAGATCCTCGAAAACCGCTTCGATGACGATATCCGCCTCGGCCAGCGCGCCGTAGTCGGTCGTGCCGATGACGCCCGCGATCCGCGACTCTGCCTCGGCCTCGGCAATCCTTCCACGCGTCACGCCGCCGGCATAAATCCGGCGCAGGCCATCGAGGCCACGCTGCACGGCCGCATCGTCCCGCTCGACGAGCGTCACCGGCAGCCCCGCGTCGCGCAGCGCCGCCGCGATGCCCGCGCCCATCGTGCCGCCGCCCACGACCGCGGCATGTCGCACGGGGCGGGGCGTCACGCCTTTGAGGTCCGCCGGCCGCGCCGCCGCGCGCTCGGCGAAGAACACATGGCGGAGCGCGGTCGCCTGATCGCTGTCGCGCAACTCCACGAAGGTCTCGCGCTCGAAGGCGAGCGCCATCTCCACGGTCGCCTCGGTCGCCGTGCGCAGACAGGCCAGCGCCCGGAGCGGCGCTTCCGCGCCCTTCGCGCGGCGCTTGACGGCGCTTTCGGCCTCTGGCCAGAACGCGGCCTCCGGCGCCTCGACGGGGCGTTCGATCACGGGCGGCGGGAGCGGACCCTGCACCGCCGCACGAGCGAAGGCGACGGCGCCCGCCCGCAGATCGCCTTCGATCAGGGCGTCGACGAGGTCCATCTCCCGCGCCTTCGCCGCCGGCACCGGCCTGCCCGAGGTGACCATCTCGACCGCCGCGGGCACGCCGACCGCCCGAGGCAGCCTCACCGTGCCGCCGGCCCCCGGCACGACGCCCAGCCGCACTTCCGGCAGGCCCAGCTTCGCCTCCGGCAAGGCGACTCGGAAGCGGCACCCGAGCGCGATCTCGAGGCCCCCGCCCAGCGCCTGGCCATGGATCGCCGCGACCCACGGCGTCTCCGCCCGCTCCAGCCGCACGACCACGTCGGGCAGATGCGGCGGCTCCGGAGGTTTGCCGAACTCGCGCACGTCGGCTCCGGCGATGAAGGTGCGTCCTGCGCACAGAAGCACGACGGCCTGCACGCCGACATCCGCGTCGAGCGCCTCCGCAGCCTCGACCAGCCCTTTGCGGACGGATCGGCCGGCGGCGTTGACCGGCGGGTTGTCCACCGTGACGACCGCGATGTCGCCCTCGCGCTGGATCGATACGGTCATCTCAGATTCCCAGATAGGCTTCGCGGACGCGCGGATCCTCGATCAGTTCCTGTGCGGTTCCCGACATCGGGATGCGGCCCGTCTCCATGACGTAGCCGCGATCGGCGATCGACAGGGCACCGAAGGCATTCTGCTCAACCAGCAGAACGGTCACGCCGAGGTCACGCATGCTCTTCAGCACGTCGAAGATCTGCTCCACGAGGATCGGGGCGAGGCCCATGGAGGGCTCGTCCAGCAGCAGGCACGAGGGACGGCCCATCAGAGCCCGGGCGATGGCCAGCATCTGCTGCTGGCCGCCCGAGAGACCACCGGCCGAAAGGTTCCGCTTCTCCTTGAGGATCGGGAACATCGCGAAGGCATCGGCGAGATCCTTCTCCACCCGCTCGTCGCGGTAGAGGAACGCGCCGAGACGGAGGTTCTCCTCGACCGACAGATTGGTGAAGATCTGCCGCCCCTCCGGCGATTGTGACAGGCCCAGCCGGATGCGCCGATGCGCGGGAACGCCTTCGAGCGGCTCACCACGGAACGTGATCGACCCGGCCGAGACCGGCTGCACACCCGAAATGCAGCGCAGCAGGGTCGTCTTGCCTGCCCCGTTGGCACCCACGATGCAGACGGTCTCTCCGCTCGAAACGGTGAAATCGATTCCGTGCAGCACCTCGATCCGGCCATAACGCGAGCGCAGTCCCTCAACTGTGAGCATGGCTCGCCTCCTCCGCCTGGGTACCGAGATAGGCTTCGATCACCGCAGGATCGCGGCTCACTGCCGCCGGGTCGCCCTCCGCGATCTTCTCCCCGTGATCGAGCACGACGATGTGGTTCGAGATGCGCATGACGAGTTTCATGTCGTGTTCCACCAGCAGGATTGCCACGCCCTCGGCGGCGACTTCCGCGATCAGCTTGTCGATCTCCTCAGTCTCCACCGCGTTGCAGCCGGCGGCGGGCTCGTCGAGCAGCAACACCGTGGGATCGAGCGCCAGCGCGCGCGCGATCTCCAGTTGCTTGAGCGCGCCGTAGGAGAGCGAGCCCGCCTCGTGCGCCGCGACACGCTCCAGGCCCACCCGCTCCAGCAGGCGGCGGGCACCGGTCTCGGCCTCCTGCGCGCGGCGGCGCGATCCGCGCAGGCCAAGCAGATCTGAGAGCACCGGTCCCCGCTCGCGCAGGTGGAAACCCGAGATGGCGTTCTCCAGCACCGTCATCTCCTGGAAGATCTGAAGGTTCTGGAAGGTCCGCGACAGACCGCGCCGGGCAAGCAGGTGTGGTGTCACGCCGGTCACGTCTTCGCCCTCCAGCCGCACGCGGCCATGGGCCGGCAGATAGATGCCCGAGATCATGTTGAAGAGCGTCGTCTTGCCCGCGCCGTTCGGCCCGATGATCGAGACGATCTCCCCGCGCTTCACGGCGAAGCTCACGTCGTCCACTGCGCGCAGACCGCCGAACTCGATCCCGAGCCCGTCCACTTCGAGAATGCTCATTCGCTTCTCCCTCCGATCAGGCGCAGGATCGTCGGCAGCAGGCCGGCCGGCAGGAAGATCATCACGCTCATCATCACGAACCCGAGCATCAGTTGCTCGTATTCCGCGAAGACCGTGAGGACCTGCGGCAGCAGCGTCAGCACGCCGGCCCCGAAGATCGCGCCCAGCACACTGGCCGCGCCGCCGAGCACGGCCATCGTGACGAGCTCGATCGAGTGCAGATAGCCCGCCACATCGGGCGTGATGAACCGGTTCTGGAACGCCAGAAGCGAACCGGAGACCGATGCGTAGATCGCCGAAATGACGAAGGCCTGCAGCTTCGCGCGCGCCACGTCCACGCCCACGGTGCGCGCGGCGACTTCGGAGCCGTGCAGCGCGCGCAACGCCCGGCCGGTCGGGCTGCGGTGCAGGTTCAGCGCGAGCCACGCGCCGAAGAGCAGCACCAGTCCCGAGAACCAGTACCAGAAGACCGAGCCTCTCAAGTCGAGACCGGCAAGCTCCAGAAGATCGCGCAGGCCGAGTTCGGGCACGACGATGCCGTCCGGCCCGCCCGTGATCTCCGTCTCGTTGGCCAGCACCATCGCCACGAGGATGCCGAAGCCCAGCGTCGCGACCGCCAGATAATAGCCCTGGAGCCGCAGGATCGGCCGGCCGATCCCCCAGGCAACGAGGCCCGAGATCACCGCGCCCAGCACGGCTGCGAGTCCCGGGTGCAGACCGAGATATTCCGGCGCCAGCGCGCAGGCATAGGCGCCGATGCCGATAAAGCCCGCGTGCCCCAGGCTGATCTGGCCCGCGTAGCCCACGAGGATCACCAGGCCCGTCACGGCGAGCCCGTTGATGAAGATGAGCGAGCCCACCCGGTAGTAGAAGGAGGATGGAAAGAAGAACGGCGTGACCGCGATCAGCGCCGCCAGGACGAGCAGCGTCGCCCACTTGGCCGAGACAGGCATTAAACGCGCTCCGTGGATTTGCGGCCGAAGAGACCCTGAGGCATGAAGAAGAGAACGGCCAGGATGACCACGAAGGTCGCGGCCTCCTTGTATTGCGAACTGAGATAGCCGGCGGTCAGCGCCTCGAGCACGCCCAGGATCAGCCCACCCGCGAGCGCGCCCTTGGGGTTGCCCATGCCGCCCAGCATCGCCGCCGCGAACCCCTTTAGCGCCAGCGCCACGCCGACGTCATAGCTCGTCAGCGTGATCGGCGTGATGAGCACGCCGGCGAGAGCTCCGATCGCCGCCGACAAGGCGAAGGACAGCGTCATCACCCAGTTGGTGTTGATGCCGACGAGCTTCGCGGCCAACCGGTTGTTCGAAGTGGCGAGCACCGCGCGCCCCGTCATGGTCCGCGTGAAAAACAGGTAGAGCGCGACGAAGATCGCGGCGGCCCCGGCGACCACCCAGAGGCTCTGGGGCAGGATCGTGGCTCCCAGAAGTTCCAGCGGATCGTCGCCGGAGATGGACGGAAAGCGGTGGAGCTGTTTGTCGAAGACGATCTGCGTCACTCCGCGGATGAAGATCGACGCGCCGATCGTGATGATGATCAGCGACACGACGGGCGCGCCGCGTGCGGGTTCGATCGCCAGCTTGTTCAGCGCGACCCCGATCCCCGCCGTCACCAGTATGGCAACCAGCGCGGCCAGCGGCAGCGGCAGGCCCGCGGCGAAGGAGAAGACGGTGATCATCCCGCCCAGCATCACGAACTCGCCCTGGGCGAAGTTCACGACGTCGGAGGCGTTGTAGATGATCGTGAAACCGAGCGCGACCAGCGCGTAGACGGCGCCGACCGTGATCCCGGAGAAGAGGAACTGGATCAGTTCGGACATGGATAAGCTGTCTCGGGAAATGGGCCGGCACCCAAGACGGCCGGCGTGAGAGGGGGCCCGCCCCTGTCAGGGGCGGGCCGTTCTGGCGGTCAGTCGACGAGTGTCCAGGCGCCGTCGCGGATCTCCAGCATCAGGAAGTCGTCGGTGTCGAGACCGAGGTGGTCCTCGGGCGTCATGTTGACGATGCCGGTGGTCCCCACGAGGCCCTCGGTCTGCTCGATCGCGTCGCGGATCGCCTGCGGATCGCTGGACCCGGCGCGCTCGATCGCGTCCTTGAGGATCATCATGGCGTCGTGCGCATAGCCGCCGAAGGTGGAGACGGGCTCGTCATAGGTATCCTCGTAGGCCGTCTTGTAGTTCACGACGACCTCGCGCTGCGGATGATCCTCCGGCAGGCCCTCTCCCACCAGAAGCGCGGTGCCGGGCAGACGCACGCCCTCGGCCGCCTCGGCGCCGGCGAGGTCGATGAAGCTGTTGGAGGCCACGCCGTGCGACTGGTAGAGCGGCATTTCGAGCGCGAGCTGCGAGAAGTTCCGCGTGACGATGGCCGGGCCCTGTCCGAAGCCCGGGTTCAGAACCGCCTGCACGCCGTCGGTGTTCCTGATGTTGGTGAGCTGCGGGGTCATGTCTGCATCGCGCGGCCCGTAGCGTTCGTCGGCCAGCACCTCGATCCCGTACTCTGCCACGACGTCCAGGCACTGCTCGCGCATCGAGTTGCCGAAGCCGCCGGTCCCCGAGATCATCCCGATCTGCGTGATGTCCCGTCCCTGCATGTCCTCGAAGATCTTCTGGCAGGCCATCCGGTCGGTATGCGGTGTCTTGAAGACGTAGTCCTTGACCGGATCGACGATGACGATGGCACCTGCGAGCGAGATGAAGGGCACTTCCTCGGACTCGACCATCGGCACCATCGCCATGGTCGTGCCGGTGGTGGTGCCGCCGATGATCGCGTGCACCTCGTCGTCCTCGATCAGGCGAGTGGCGAAGGTGCGTGCCTTGTTCGCATCGCCGCCGTCATCATACATTATCAGTTCGACCTGCTCGCCGTTGATGCCGCCTTCCTCGTTGATCTGCTCGACGAGCATCTCCAGCGTCTTGGCCTCGGGATCGCCGAGAAAGCTTGCCGGGCCGGTCTCCGATAGCGTCGCGCCGAGGCGGATTTCGGCTTGCGCCGCGCCGGCGAGCCCGAGCGCCGCGAGGGCGGCGATGGCGGTGGTGGTCCGAGTCTTCATTTGGGTCTCCTCCCTGAGATTGACCTGTGGACGGCCTCAGGCCGCCTTGGGGCGCCGCCACATGGCGACGCGAAATCGGTTGGCGACGAAAGCGGCGTCGGTCAGGCTCGCATTGCCCGCCGGATTCGCGCCGGTTACGTGGTAATCGCTGAAGGCCGCGCTCTGGTTCACGAAGATGTTGCCGGTCAGGTTGATCGACAGGTTCGTGCCCGCCGCGGCAAAGGCCTCGACGGCGCGTCCGATACGCGCCTCGTCGGTGTCGTAGAGCGCCGCGGTTATGGCGCCGCAAGTCCGCGCGAGCCGCGCGGCCTCGGCGATGCCGGCCTCGGCGTCCTGCGCCGCGACGATGAAGCTGATCGGCCCGAAGCGCTCCTCGTCATACGACGGATCGCCCTGCTCCACCGCCAGAATCAGCGGCGTGGCACTCCGCTCGCCGCCCAGCGGCGCGCTGTCGCGCACGACCCGGCCCAGCCCGCGCGCCGCCTTGATCCGCTCGAGCGTGGCGGGGCTCGCCAGAGCACCGCAGACGGCCGAGGCGCGCGCCGGATCGTCGAGCAACGCATCGACCGCATGGGCGATGCCCTCGGCCATGGCGTCGAAGCTCTTGTGCCCCTGATCGGTCTCGATCCCGTCCTTCGGCACGAAAAGGTTCTGTGGCGCGGTGCACATCTGCCCTGAATAGAGCGCGAGGGAGAAGGCGATGTTCGCGCACATGCCCGCGAAATCGTCGGTCGCGGCGATGACGATCGAGTTGACGCCCGTCTCTTCGGTATAGACCTGCGCGCCCCCGGCATGGCCCCGCACCCACGCGCCGAAGGCGCTTGAGCCGGTATAGTCTATGATTTCCACGGCTTCCTGCGTGACGAGCGGCTTCGTGATCTCCTCCCCCGGAGCGTCCGGGGCGAGCAGGACCGCATCCTGCGGCAGCCCCTGCTCGGCCAGTACCTCGCGCGCCACCCTCACCGTCAGCGCCAGCGGCAGGATCGCGCCGGGATGCGGCTTGACGATCACCGTATTGCCGGTGGCGAGGCTCGCGAAGAGGCCGGGATAACTGTTCCAGGTCGGGAAGGTGTTGCAGGCGATGACGAGCGCCACGCCGCGCGGGACGATGCGCCAGTGCTTTTCCAGCAGGATCGGCGCGGCCTTGCCCTGCGGCTTCTCCCAGACGACCTCGGCCGGCGTGCGGCTCATCTCGGACCAGGCCATCGCGACGGCCTCCAGCCCGCGATCCTGCGCATGCGGTCCGCCCGCCTGGAAGGCCATGGGGAAGGCCTGCCCGGTCGTGTGCTGGGTGGCGTGGCCGATCTCGAAACTCATCGCGTTGAGCCGGACGAGAATCTCCAGACAGACGCCGATGCGCGCCTCCGGTCCGGCCGCCGCCCAGTCCGGAGCCGCCGCCAGGCTCGCCGCGACCAACGTCTTGGGGTCAGCCGCAGGATAGTCGATGCCGAGGTCATGCCCCCACGGAGAGACCTCGGCGCCGGTGCGCCGCTGTTCGGGATGGCCGGGCAGGTCGAAGGCTGCGCCGAGGCGCGCGTCATGGGCCGCCTGCCCGTCCGCCTTGGCGTTCTCGCCATAGATCCTGCCGCTCGGAACTTCCGGGAACGGAGTCCAGAACTCCCGCGTCCGCAGCGCATCGAGCGCCCGGTTCAGCAGACCGGCATGCGTTTCGTACAGGTCACTCACGCCTTCCTCCCTCGAGTCAGCTTTATAATTGACTGACCGGTCGGTTTATGCAACTCCTTTTTTCCGACAGAGCCCGCCGGCAAGGCGGTCGCAAGGGAGGATGCCGTGACACGGTCGGATACGGTTCTGGTGGCGCGCGAGGCGGGCGTGCTCACGCTCACGCTCAACCGCCCGGACAGGCTCAATTCCTTCAACGAGGAAATGCACCTGGCCCTGCGCGCAGGTCTCGAGAGCGCGCGCGACGATGCTGCCGTGCGTGCCGTTCTGCTGACCGGTGCCGGGCGGGGCTTCAGCGCCGGGCAGGACCTGGGCGACCGCGACCCGCGGAAGATGGAAGGCCCCCCCGATCTCGGCGACACGATCGAGCGGTTCTACAATCCGACCCTCCGGCTCATCCGAAATCTCGAAAAGCCCGTCATCTGCGCCGTCAACGGCGTCGCCGCCGGAGCGGGAGCGAACATCGCCATGGCATGCGACATCGTCATCGCCGCCCGATCCGCGAAATTCATCCAGGCTTTCTCCAGGATCGGGCTCGTGCCCGACTCGGGCGGCACGTGGTCGCTGCCCCGGCTGCTGGGCGAAGCCCGAGCCAAGGCGCTCGCGCTCACCGCCGACCCCCTGATGGCCGACACCGCGGCCGAGTGGGGGCTGATCTGGAAGGCGGTGGACGACGAGGCGCTGATGGACGAGGCCCGTGCGCTTGCCGAAGGCCTCGCAAGAGGCCCCACCGCGGGCCTTGCCAAGATCAAGCACGCGATTCATTGTGCCGCGACGAACAGCTTCGACGAACAACTCGATCTTGAACGCGATCTGCAACGCGAGGCGGGCCGCAGCGCCGACTACGCCGAGGGCGTCGCTGCCTTCCTCGAGAAGCGCGCACCTGTGTTCGAGGGAAAATGAGCATCGCCGGACTGAGCCCCGAAGCGCTCGCGCGCGCCTGCGCCGAGACGATGTGCAACGACGACAGCGCCTCGCAACGTCTCGGCATGACCTTCGACGAAATCGCACCCGGCCGCGCGACGCTCTCCATGACAATCACTGCCGAGATGTCCAACGGCCACGCCACGGCCCATGGCGGTTACATATTCACCCTCGCCGACAGCGCCTTCGCCTTCGCCTGCAATGGCTACAACCAGCGCACCGTCGCCCAGCACGCCGCGATCACCTACATCGCGCCGGCCTTCGTGGGCGACCGGCTGACCGCGCGGGCAGTGGAGATCCACCGCAAGGGCCGAGGCGGGATCTACGATGTGCACGTGACCAACCAGAACGGCGAGCCGGTGGCCGAATTCCGCGGCCATTCGCGCACCGTCAAGGGCACTCACCTGCCCGAAACAGACTGATCCCCGGTCAGAGGGAGGAGACCGACATGAAAGACCTGACCCCCACGCCCGAATCGCTCGATCCGATCGAGATCGCCTCGCGGGACGAGATCACAGCGCTCCAGCTCGACCGGCTGAGATGGTCGCTGCGCCACGCCTACGAAGGCTCCGCATTCTACCGCCGGCGCTTCGACGAGGCGGGCGTTCACCCCGACGACCTGGAGAGCCTCTCGGATCTGGCGAAATTCCCGTTCACCACCAAGGCCGATCTGCGAGACACCTATCCCTTCGGGATGTTCGCGGTCCCGCGCGAGCAGCTGTGCCGCATCCACGCCTCCTCCGGCACCACGGGCAAGCCGACGATCGTCGGATACACGAAGACCGACATCGACATCTGGTCCAATCTCGTGGCCCGCTCGATCCGCGCATCCGGCGGCCGTTCGGGAGACATCTGTCACATTGCCTACGGCTACGGCCTGTTCACCGGCGGGCTCGGCGCGCATTACGGGGCGGAACGGCTCGGCTGCACCGTCGTCCCCGTTTCGGGCGGCATGACCGAGAGGCAGGTGACCCTGCTGCAGGACTTCAAGCCGCGCATCATCATGGTGACGCCGTCGTACATGCTCTCGATCCTGGACGAGTTCCGCCGTCAGGGCATCGACCCGCGCGAAAGCTCCATCGAGATCGGGATCTTCGGTGCCGAGCCCTGGACGAACGCCATGCGCGGCGAGATCGAGGAGGCCTTCGACATGCATGCCGTGGACATCTACGGCCTGTCGGAAGTTATGGGTCCGGGCGTCGCCAACGAGTGCGTCGAGACCAAGGACGGCCTGCATCTCTGGGAGGATCATTTCTATCCCGAGATCATCGACCCGCAGACCGGCGATGTGCTGCCGGACGGCGAGATGGGCGAACTGGTCTTCACCACGCTGACGAAGGAAGGTCTGCCGATGGTGCGGTACCGCACCCGCGACCTCACTCGGCTGCTGCCGGGCACCGCGAGATCGATGCGTCGGATGGAGAAGATCACGGGCCGCTCGGACGACATGATCATCCTGCGCGGCGTCAACGTCTTTCCCACCCAGATCGAAGAGCAGATTCTCAAATGCGCGGGCCTCACCCCGCACTTCCAGATCGAACTGGGCCGCGAGGGCCGCATGGACGTGATGACCGTGCATGTCGAGTGCCTGCCGGGGTCTTCCGAGCAACCGGCGCGCGATGCCCTGGCGAAGGAACTGTCGCATCACATCAAGAGCGTGATCGGCGTCAGCGCCCGGGTCGCGGTGCATCTGCCGCAGCACGTCTCGCGCTCCGAGGGCAAGGCCAAGCGCTTGGTGGACAACCGGCCCAAGGGCTGATCGGATGACGGAACCCTTCGCGGGGCCAGTCACCCAAAAGGGGAAGGATGCATGGCCCGAACGCGTGCGATCGATTTCGAGGAAAAGCGGCAGAGCCTGCTGACGAGCGCTGCCGCCGTGCTTGCCGAACAGGGTATGGACAAGGCCTCCATGGCGCAGATCGCCAGCGAGGCCGGCGTCTCCAAGGCCCTGCTCTATCACTATTATCCCGGCAAGGACGCACTGATCTTCGGCATCATCGAGGGGCATCTTTCCGCCCTCGACGGGAGGGTCGCGGCCGCGGAGGATCACACGCTGCCCCCCGAGGACCGGCTGCGCGCGCTCGTCTGGGCGGTGCTCGACGCCTATCGCGGCGCCGACGACGCCCATAAGGTTCAGATCAACGCGATGAGCGCCCTCACCGACGCGCAGCGCGAAGCGATCACCGCGATCGAGCGGCGCATCGTCAAACGGTTCTCCGCCGTCCTGCGCGAGATAAATCCCGGACTCGACACGCCCGAGCGACCGCTTCTCATGCCCGTCACCATGTCGCTCTTCGGCATGATGAACTGGGTGTACATGTGGTTCCGGGAGGGCGGCCCGATCACCCGCGAGGATTATTCCGAGATCGCGACGACACTGATCCTCGAAGGCATCAGGGCCGTTCGCTGAACTTCGCCCGCTCCAGCATCAGCGGATCGTAATCCGGCGCCTCGATCCTGCGGCGGTTGCGCTCCACCTCGCTCAGCGGCTCGGCCGGCACGAGCTTGTGCTGCGCGTCGCGTGCGAGTTGCTGATAGACGCCGGTGCCCCGCGTCTTCCAGTCGATCTCGGTGTCGGTGAGCTCGCGCACGATCCTGGCCGGCGCCCCCGCGGCCAGGTGGGCCGCCGGCACCTCCATTCCTGCCTTCACGAACGCCATGGCCGCGACGAAGGCGTTCTCGCCGACGACGGCCTCGTCCATCACCACGGCATTCATGCCGATCAGGGCGTTGCGCCCGACGCGGCAGCCGTGCAGCACGGCGCCATGGCCGACGTGCCCCGCCTCCTCGATCACAGTCTCGAGGTTGGGGAAGGCGTGCACCACGCAGGTCTCTTGCAGGTTCGCGCCGTCCCCCATGACGATCCTGCCGAAATCGCCACGCATCACGGCGCCTGGCCCGACATAGCAGCCGGCCCCCACGATCACGTCGCCGATAAGCACCGCCGCCGGATGGACGAAGGCCGAGGGATCCACCACCGGCACGATCCCATCATAGGCGTAGACCTGCGCCATCAGCTCCGCTCCTTGGCGACCATCGTGAGCACGTCGTACTGCGCGACGACATCCCCGTCGTCGTTCGTCACCCGGCAGTCCCAGCGGACCTCGCCGTAATCGGCCGTCTCGCGCGGATTGATCTCCTTGCAGGTCAGCCGCACCTGGAGCGTGTCGCCCGGATTGACCGGGGACATGAAGCGCAGGTTGTCCACGCCGTAATTCGCCAGCACCGGTCCCGGCTCGGGATGCACGAACAGTCCTGCGGCGAAGGAGACGATAAGATAGCCATGCGCCACGCGTCCCTCGAAGAACGGGTTGGCCTTCGCGGCCGCCTCGTCCATGTGCGCATAGAACGTGTCGCCGGTGAACTCGGCGAAATGCTCGATATCCTCCAGCGTCCCGGTCCGCTTCTCGGTGACCAGCTGGTCGCCGACACGCAACTCGGCCAGCGACTTGCGGAAGGGATGCTCGCCGTGCGGGTCGGCATCGGCGCCCTCGGTCCACTGACCGGTGACCGCCGAAAGCAGCCGGGGCGTGCCTTGGACCGCCGTGCGCTGCATGAAGTGCTTGACCCCGCGCATCCCGCCCAGTTCCTCGCCGCCGCCTGCGCGGCCGGGGCCGCCATGCACGAGCATCGGCAGCGGAGAGCCGTGGCCCGTCGAGGTCTTGGCGCTGCGCCGGTTGCCGATCAGGATCCGGCCGTGGAACGGCGCCATGCCGAGCACCATCGCCGCCGCCACGTCCTTGTCGTCGGTGAAGACCGACGAGACGAGGGAGCCCTTGCCCATCGCCGCGATCTCCACGGCCTCATCGAGATCGTCGTAGGGCAGCAGTGTCGCGACCGGCCCGAAGGCCTCGCATTCGTGGACGACCTTCGCCGCCCTGGGGGTGTCGCAGTAAAGCAGGACCGGATTGAGGAAGGCGCCTTTCCGCGGATCGCCCGACACGACGCGCACATCCTCCGGGTCGCCCGCGACGATGCGCGCCTCGGAGGTCAGATCGCGGATCCGGGCGCGGACCTCGTCGCGCTGCGAAAGCGACGCCAGCGGTCCCATGCGCACGCCGTCCTCGCCCGGGTGGCCCAGCGCGGTGTCCGCGAGCCGCGTGCCCAGCGCCTCAATGGCGGCCTGTGCGAACTCGCGCGGCACCAGCGCCCGCCGGATCGCGGTGCATTTCTGCCCCGCCTTGGCCGTCATCTCGCGGGCGACCTCCTTGACGAAGAGGTCGAACTCTTCGGTGCCCGGGGCCGCGTCGGGCCCGAGGACCGCCGCGTTGAGGCTGTCGGCCTCCATCGTGAAGCGCGTCGAGTTCTCCACGATCGCGTTCGAGGTCTTGAGCTTCCGGCCCGTATGCGCGGAGCCGGTGAAGGTTACCACGTCCTGCCCGGTCACGTGATCCAGCAAATCGCCCACCGAGCCGGTCACCAGTTGCAGCGCCCCGTCCGGCAGCAGCCCGGTGTCGATCATCCTGCGCACCATCAGTTCGGTGAGATAAGCCGTCTGGCTCGCAGGCTTCACCAGCGCCGGCATCCCGGCCAGCAGGGTCGGCGCGACCTTCTCCAGCATTCCCCAGCACGGGAAGTTGAAGGCGTTGATATGGATCGCCACACCGCGCATCGGCGTCAGGATGTGCTGCGCGGAAAAGCTGGCGTCCCTGCTCAACGGCTCCACCGGCCCATCGCTCAGAACCGTTGCGTTGGGCAGTTCGCGACGGCCCTTGGAACCGTAGCTCAGCAGGGTGCCGATGCCGCCCTCGATGTCGATCCAGCCGTCCTTGCGGGTGGCACCCGTCAGGAGGCTCTCGGCATAGAAGGACTCCTTGGCCTCCATCAGCGCCTGGCCCAGCCCCTTCAGCATCAACGCGCGCTCGTGAAAGGTCATCTTGCGCAGCGCCGGACCGCCACGCTTGCGGCCGTAATCGAGCGCTGCGGCGAAATCGATTCCGCTCGAGTCGATCAGCGCGACCGTCTCACCGGTGGCGGCGTCGGCCAGCGGCTTGCCCTCGGCCGCCCCGCGGGTCCAGCGCCCGGAGACATAGCTTTCCAGGCGGCGCGGTTCGCGTGCCGTGATATTCATCGCTTCATCCTCTTTTCAGTCGGGCGGGACGCTTTCAGGACAGTCCGAGCGGCGCGAGGCGACGCTCGGTTTCGGCCTTCCAGTCCGCCAGAAGTGTCTCGTTCGGCCGGTGACGCAGGCCGAACTTCTTCAGGGTCTCGAAGCGCCCCGAGCGCGCCGTGCCGAAGCTCTCGGTCACGCGCGGGTGCCAGTATTTCACCGAGGCACGCGCCTCGCGCAGCCCCTCCCGGTCCGCGACGATCCGGTCCAGCCCTTCGAAGCCCAGTTCCACGTGATGCGCCTCGCGAGGCGCGATCTCCTGAAAGGCGCTGGCGAGCGGCGCGTAGGACACATGGATCAACTCGCGCAGCGTGACGACGGTCGCGAGGCCCTGAAGCACGTTCATCACGACCGCATCGATCCAGCCTTGCAGCGGGTAGTGAAAGACGGACAGGCGCATGTCGCCGCCATGCCGGACCTGACCGAGATCCGCGTCGCGTCCGATCCGGGCATCCCACGGCTGGTGGACGGCGTAGCGCGCCATGTCGACGCCGAACTCACTCATGACCTTGAGCACACGCTCGGCATGGTCCGTCTTTTCCAGCGTGATCCGCGCCGCGGCGATGCGGCTCTTGAGACCGGGCGCGGCGTTGATCGTGCCGGCGAACCCGGCCGATCCGGCCATCTCGCTGTCCACAAAGCTTGCCATCAGCCTCAGGAGTTCGCCGCGGTACCGGCCCGGCACGTTGTCCGGAGAGGTCAGCACCCCGCCCTGCGCCAGATACTCCTCGATCGGCATTGCCTGTTCGGTCGCGTCCATATGCATTCTCCCTCAGCGGTCGTAGCTGACGACGACCCTGCCGCTCAGCGGGAAGCACTGGCAGGTCAGCACGTAGCCTTGACGCACCTCGTAATCCTCGAGCGCGTGATTGGTGACCATGTCGACCTCACCTTCGAGAACCATGGCCCGGCAGGTGGAGCAGACCCCGGCCTTGCAGGCGAAGGGGGCGTCCAGATCGTTGTCGAGCGCCGCATCGAGCAGGCTCCGCCCCTCCTTGGGCATCCGGAAAGTCCGCGTCGTCCCGTCGAGCGTAACGCTGGCCTCGGTCGTGGCCCCCGCCTCGGCGGCATGCTTGCTGACGACGGGTCTGGCCGCCCGGCCCGGCTGGCTGGAGGCGAAGAGCTCGAACTTGATCTGCTCATCGGACAGCCCGTGCGCCCTGAGCGCCTTCGCGATCGCGAGCATCATCGGCTCGGGCCCACAGATGAAGGCGGCATCCACCGTTTCCGGGTCCACCCAGGTGCGGAACAGCAACTCCACCTTCTTCTCGTCCACACGGCCGGAGAAGAGGTCGATTTCCTGAGCCTCGTGTTCGAGCACATGCAACACGGCGAAGCGGCCGAGATAGCTGTTCTTCAGGTCCTCGATCTCCTCGCGGAACATGATCGAACTGACCTGCCGGTTTGCGTAGACCAGCGTGAACTGGCTCCCGGGCTCGCGCGCGAGCACGGTCTTGATGATCGACAGGACCGGCGTGATGCCCGATCCGCCGGCGAAGCCCAGGTAGTGCCTGCCCTTCCCGGCGTCGAGCGGCATGTGGAAGCTGCCCATCGGCGGCATCGCCTCGAGCGTCGCGCCGGGCGCGAGCGCCTCGTTGGCCCAGGTCGAGAACGCGCCGCCCTCGACCCGCTTTATGCCCACCCGCAGGACCCCGTCGTCCTTGCCCGCGCAGATCGAGTAGCTGCGCCGCAGCTCTTCACCATCGAAGTCGCGGCGGAAGGTCAGATACTGGCCTTGCTTGAAGTCGAACTTGGCCGCGTCTTCGTCGCTCGGCCGCAGGGTCACCACCACGGCGTCGCGGGTGTCGCGCCGCACGTCGGTGACTTCGAGAGGGTGGAAACGCGTCATCACGTCCTCAGATGCATTTGAAGTAGTCGAAGGGTTCCAGGCAGATATTGCACTGGTAGCTGGACTTGCAGGGGGTGGAGCCGAACTGGCTCACCTTCCGGGTGTCGGTAGCGCCGCAGCGCGGGCATTCGATCACGAGGTTCGACGTGCCGGCGAGCTTCCCGATCCTGCCGGCGAGCCGCCCGTCGGCGGAGGTTCCGTCCACCGGCGGTGCGATGCCGTAGCCGCGCAACTTCTCCCGGCCTTCCCTGCTGATCCAGTCCGTGGTCCAGGCCGGTGACAGCTGCCGCTCGAGCCGGAAGTCCTGCAGGCCCTTCTCGCGCAGCTTCGCCTCGATCTCGAAATTGATGACACTGGTGGCGGGACAGCCCGAATAGGTCGGCGTCACCGTCACCACCAGCGTGCCGTCGTCATATCCGACGTCGCGGATGATGCCGAGTTCGGTGAGCGAAATGACCGGGATCTCCGGATCCGGCACTTCGCCCAGCCAGCGCCACACCTCGTCGGTGGAGGGCAGAGTGGTCGTGGACATGGGTCCGCTCCTCTACCAGGTTGCGCCCGGATAGGCGCGCTGGAGAAACTGCATCTCGGCGAGGATGAAGCCCAGATGCTCCGTATGGATGCCGCGCTTGCCGCCCTTTTGGGCGTAGCCGTGCTCCGGCTTGTGCAGTGTCGCCTGACGCAGCACCTCGGTCACCGTCGCCTCCCAGGTGTCCTTCAGGTCGCTCGGGTCGGGCGCTATGCCCGCCGCGGCGACAGCGCGGTCGTGATCGTCGGCGACGAACATCTCGCCGGTATAGGGCCAGCAATCGTCGAGCGCGTCCTGCATCCGGCGATGGCTTTCGGCCGTGCCGTCGCCAAGCCGGACCACGAGGTCGGCGGACCGTTCCAGATGGTAGGCCACCTCCTTGATCGCCTTGCCGGCGATCTCGGCGACACGCGCGTCGGAGGACCGGACCAGCCGCGACAGCATCTCGTGATGCCAGACATCGAACAGGAACTGCCGCATCAGCGTCTGGCCGAAATCGCCGTTGGGCCGCTCGACCAGCAGCAGGTTGCGAAAGCCCGACGCATCGCGCAGATAGGCGAAGTCATCGGCGCTGCGGCCCTTGCCCTCGACCTCTCCGGCGAGGCCAAGCCACATCTGGGTCTGCCCGATCAGATCGAGCGCCAGGTTGGCCAGCGCGATGTCCTCTTCCAGCACCGGCGACTTGCCGCACCATTCCGAAAGTCGGTGGCCGAGGATGAGGCTGTTGTCCCCCATCCGAAGGAGGAATTCGGTCAGGGCGGCCCGGTCGACCGCTGTCTCTGTCTCTGCCATCACATGTGCCCCACTTCGTCGGGAATGTCGAAAAAGCTGGGATGCCGGTAGACCTTGCTGTTCGAGGGCTCGAACAGGGGTCCCTTCTCGCTCGGGCTCGAGGCCGCGATGTGGTCGGACTTTACCGCCCAGATGCTCACGCCCTCGTTGCGCCGGGTGTAGACGTCGCGGGCGTTGCGGATCGCCATCTCGGCATCCGGGGCATGCAGGCTGCCGACATGGCGATGGTTCAGCCCGTGCTGGCCGCGGATGAAGATCTCCCACAACGGCCATTCGGACCGCTTGGTCTTTTCCTTCGGCTCGGGCGTGTCGGGATAGGGAGAGGAACTGACAGAGCTCATTCTGCGGCCACCTTCGCGTTTGCGTGCTTCTCGGCATGGGCCATCAGGCCATCACGGAACCATGCGCCCTCTTCCCATGCGCGGATGCGCGTCTCCATGCGCTCCTTGTTGCACGGACCGTTTCCCTTGATGACCTCGAAGAACTCCGACCAGTCCGGCTCGGTGAAGTCGTAACCGCCCTTTTCCTCGTTCCACTTCAGGTCAGGGTCGGGGATGGTCAGGCCCAGATACTCGGCCTGCGGCACCGTCTGGTCGACGAATTTCTGCCGCAGCTCGTCATTGGTATTGATCTTGATCTTCCAGGCCATCGACTGCGCGGAGTGTACGCTGTCCTTGTCCGACGGCCCGAACATCATCAGCGACGGGTACCAGAAGCGGTCGAGCGCGTCCTGCGCCATCGCCCGCTGCTCCGGCGTGCCCTGCGCCATCTTCATCATGATGTCGTAGCCCTGCCGCTGGTGGAAGCTCTCTTCCTTGCAGATGCGGATCATCGCACGGCTGTAGGGCCCGTAGGAGGTGCGTTGCAGCGGCACCTGGTTCATGATCGCCGCGCCGTCCACGAGCCACCCGACCGCGCCGATGTCGGCCCAGGACAGGGTCGGATAGTTGAAGATCGAGGAGTACTTCATGTTGCCCGAGTGCAGCTTCTCGATCAACTCGTCGCGGCTGACGCCCAATGTCTCGGCCGAACAGTAGAGGTAGAGACCGTGGCCCGCCTCGTCCTGCACCTTCGCCAGCAGGATCGCCTTGCGCTCCAGCGTCGGCGCGCGGCTGATCCAGTTGCCCTCCGGCAGCTGGCCCACGACCTCTGAATGGGCGTGCTGGCCGATCTGGCGGATCAGGGTCTTGCGGTACCCTTCGGGCATCCATTCCTTGGGCTCGATCTTCTCGTCGCGGTCCACCCGCGCCTGGAAGGCGCGCTCTTCGGCCGTCATCTCCTCGGGAGGCTTCAGGCCGTCCGATTTCACCAGTTGAGCATACATTCCGGGTCCTCCCTCAGTGTTCAGACACATTCGATGATGGTGGCGATGCCCTGCCCCACGCCCACGCACATCATGCAGAGCGCATAGCGCCCCCCGGTGCGATGAAGCTGGTACATGGCTGTGGTCACAAGCCGTCCGCCGGACATGCCGAGCGGGTGGCCGATGGCGATGGCGCCGCCGTTGGGGTTCACGTGCGCCGCGTCGTCGGGCAACCCCAGGTCGCGCAGGACGGCAAGCGCCTGGCTCGCGAAGGCCTCGTTGAGTTCGATCACGTCCATGTCCTCGACGCGCAGTCCCGCGAGCTTGAGTGCCTTGCGCGCCGCCGGGACCGGCCCCACGCCCATGATCCGCGGCTCGACGCCCGCCGCGGCCATCGCGACGATTCGCGCCCGGGGCGTCAGCCCGACCGCCTTGGCGGCCTCTTCGGAGGCGATGATGGCGGCGCAGGCGCCGTCGTTGACGCCGGATGCGTTGCCCGCCGTCACCGACAGGTCGGGGCCGTTCACCCCCTTCAGCGTCGCCAGCTTGTCGACCGTCGTGCCCGGGCGCGGATGCTCGTCAGTGTCGACGACGACCGGGTCGCCCCTGCGCTGCGGCACGGTGACGGCGACGATCTCGTCCCGGAAGACGCCGGCGTCCTGCGCGGCAGCCCAGCGTGCCTGGCTCCGCGCGGCGAAAGCGTCCTGGTCTTCCCGGCTCACCCCGAAGTCCGCGGCCACGTTGTCGCCGGTCTCGGGCATAGAATCGATGCCGAATTGCTTGACCATTCTGGGGTTCGGAAAACGCCAGCCGATCGTGGTGTCGTAGATCTCTGCCCTGCGCGAGAATGCCGTCTCGGCCTTGCCCATCACGAACGGCGCACGGCTCATGCTTTCGACGCCGCCGGCGAGCATCAAGGCCGCATCGCCCGCGCGGATGGCGCGCGCCGCCTGACCCATCGCATCCATCGCTGAGCCGCAGAGACGGTTGATGGTCGTGCCCGGAACCGAAACGGGCAACCCGGCGAGCAGCAGCGCCATGCGTCCGACGTTGCGATTGTCTTCGCCTGCCTGATTGGCGCAGCCGTAGATCAGATCGTCCACCTGCGCCCAGTCCACGGCCGGGTTGCGCTCCATCAGCGCCTTTAGCGGGATCGCCCCGAGATCATCGGCGCGGATCGAGGACAGAGCGCCTCCGTAGCGGCCGACCGGTGTGCGAACTGCATCGCAGATGAATGCGTCGGGCATCAGGCTCCTCCCCTGTTCACTCCCGGACGGTCGATTGATCGACCATTCGGTCAGCGTATAGCGCGAAAGCGTCACGCTTGGAAGGATTATTTGGAGTAAAGCGTGACGCTTTGTAGGGGTTGCGTCCGGAATTTTTCCGATGGCGGGGGATTGCGGCGCTCCTCAAGCCCCCGAGGATGCCCTGAGGGAAGCCTCGAGCGCGGCCAGCCGGCCACGGCTGGCCGCGGTCTGGACCGACAGCGGGCCACCGGCCCCCGAGAATGCCGCACCGACATGCGATTCGGCGGCTTCGGACAGCTTCAGATAGAGCCGCGCAAACAGTGTCCCCGCGGACCGCCCGGGCCAGTCCGCGGGCAGGCACGCGGACGGCAGGTGGGGATCGCGCAGCACCGCGGCCCGGTAGGCGTGCACCATGAGCAGCCGCGCCACGAGACGCTCGCGGCCGTTGAAACTGCGTATGGCCTCCTCCAGGGGCGCAAACCGTCCGAGGAAGCTTTCGTAAGCGGCCCTGTGACGCTCCAGCTCCCAGGTCTGCGCCGCAAAGGTGCGCAACGCCGCTTCTCCTTCGTTCGGAAAGGCACGCAGACGCATCGAGCAGGCGCCGCCGACGTCCCGGTCGGGTCCCACCATCAGCCCCCGCCCGACCGTCACGAACCCGGCCGCCTGGAGACGCACCACAGCCTCGGCGTCGCGCGGCATCACGAACGCGAGCGCGCCGGGCGCCGCTTCCGGCTCGAAGAGCAGCCGCGCGGCGGCGGCGAACTCCCGCCGCGCCGCGGACGTCAGCCGGTAATAGCTCCGCCGCCCGATACGCTCGCCACTGAGTTGCCCGGCCGCGACAAGCCGAGAGACGGCCGTGCGCACCAGTGTTTCGCTGAGCCCGACATCCCCGCAGATCTCGATCAGCGTTCCCATCCACAGCACACCGCCGCGCGGCTCCACCACGTCTCCGTAGACCGTCACGATGAAGCTCGCCGCACGCAGCGGCTCCCAGCCGGCCAGCGCCTCGAGCATCTCCCCCGTGTTGCCGCCCCGCACGTCTTCCTGCCGCACCCTATGCCTCGATCCGCCGCTACCGGACAAACCGCCTATCACGTTTCGACGGCCGCCGCACCGCTCCTCGGAGATCCTCGTCCTCGGCGATTATCAGGGGCTCCATGTCCTACCGGTTTGATCGTGTCGCGACCCCTCGTCGTCGCGCGGCTGCGGCCGCGGTCGTCTCAGGGCTGACAAGGACGATCGACCCGAGCGCCACGAGCGTCCGCGGCGTCTCGTCTTGAACCGGCATGCCAGTGTCATCGCCGGGCGCCGGAGACCTCGTCGACGAGGTCTGGAACGATCTGCCGAAGGCTGTCCGGCACGACCGCATCACCGAAGCGGCCGAGGAAGAGGCGAAGCGGCGCCCGTATCGAATTCTCACGCATCTGAGGCTTCCGGAAGAGGCGGGTGGAGACGTAGGTGAAGTGCATCAGCAACGCTCGGGCTCTTTTCCGGGTGAGTGCCATGCTCAGCGCCCTGGCGCGGAACGACGGCTTGAAGGGGTCGGTGAAGGCCGGCTCGAAGAGCACCGTCGCCGGGCGCACCTTGTAGAGTTCCTTGCGGGTTCGGGCGAGCCCGTCCCAGTGTCCCGCCGCGGCAAGCGCCTGGCACTTCATGAACAACGTGTAGACCTGAAACTCGGATCCGTAGGCGGCAAGACGTGCCGCCTGCTCGAGGCAGCCGATCGCTTCGTCGGTGCGTCCGGTGAAAGAGCGCATCTGGCCCACGATGGCCAGCGACGAGGCAATGGCGGTGCTCGCCCGCAATCCTTCCTCCGCCATCTCGACCGCGAGATCGTCGTAGCCCCGATCGAGAAAGAAGAGCAGCTTCGCCGCCATGATCGAAGTCGACGGATCTTGCAGGATATGTGGAAGCGCCGACAGGACGAGGGTCTCGATCCTGTCCTCGTCCGCCTTGCACGTCGCTTTGCCCGACTGGAAAAGATCATGCCCGAGCAGGATGTATTTCGAATGCAGGTGCGTGGCGTAGAAGAGCTTGAGCGTGGGATCCTCGGGGTCTGCCTGCATGAGGCGCTTCAGCTTCAGGTCATTGCGTTTCCACGACGCGTTCTCGCCCACCGGCAGCCCTGCGGCATCATGCATCGCCACAGGAAGCGGAGACTCCAGCGACGTGGCGACGACCGACCGCCAGATCTGCCCCAGCAGGACGTGAGCCACTTCCGCGGCGGTGTGACGAAGGCCGGCTCGGGTGGGCGAGGTGTCGAGGCGGTTTCGCGCGACGCCGAGCACACTGCCGCTGGGCGCGGCGCGCGCGGTCAGGATGCATTCGAGCTGGTTCGCCTCGGTGAAGAACGTGAATTCGATCGACTGCTTCTGCCGGGGCGAAGGCCTCCCAACCGACAGGATGGGATCGGGGACGAAGGCAGCGCTTCCCCCGTTGGGCAGGTCCGACCGGACGGCGTCGAAGAATTCTTCGGCGAAGCGTCGGGCGAGTGGCGCGAGGTCGCCGATGCCGTCCAGACCGCGGAGCGGCCCGACTAGGATCTCGGCATCCGGAGGTTCGTCGCTCGCGGTGCGATGGATCCAGATGTACCCCTCGCCATATCTCGTTGCGATGAACCTCGGCTGCTTCGGGCCGTCCCCGAGCTTTCGCCGGAGTCGGCTGATGGTATAATCGATGTTGCGATCGCTCTTGTCTGAGCCCTCTCCCGAAACGGCGTCGAGCAGCTGATTGCGCGTGAGGAGCCGGCCCGGGCTTCGGGACATCAGCCGGAGGATGCGCGACTCCGCCCGCGTGAACGAGATCTCCGTTCCGTCGTCGCGCCGGGCGCTCGTGAAGTCGGGGCTGAACGCGATCTGGCGAAAGGTCTGATGCTCGTTCATCGCCTCCTCGTTTCGACGTGGTTTCCCTGTGTACCTAAGATGAGCAGGACCGACACCTTCAGAACCGTATCGCCGCTCGGACCCAGAACCGTGCGTCATCGTCCCGAGTGATCGCCTGGGAGGGAGCGCGGAACACTTTCGTCGCCGAGATTTCGGTTATCCAGTCCGCGCCCAGCGCGCGCAGGCCGACGGACCCGCTCGACCAGACGCCCGACGACGACGCGACCAGATCGTTTCCGAGGTTGCGCAGACGTCCTCCGTCGAGTCCGGCGAACGCCTGGAGCCAGTTCACTCCCAGCTCTCCGCCGGGCCGCGCGTTCGCGGCAAGCTCGATCCGCCCCCCGAGGCACCGGTCGGCCGAGAGTTCCGAAAGATCGAACCCCCGGCTGTAGGAATTCGTGCCGAAGCCGCATCTCTGGGACACCGGGAGCGAGTCGTCTGTCCATTGCCCGACGATCCCGGCATTGATCGCGAGGCGGCTCGAGACCGGCAGCGATCCTTCCGCGCTCGCCGAATACCTCAGGAAGCTCTCATCGGCGCCCGGTGCGCTTGCGAGGACGCCGGGCGGCATGGATGCGCCATATTCGGCGAGGCCTGCGCTCACGGCGAACCCCAGCCGGCTCTGAGGTCCGAACGGTCGCCCCGCGCTGCGGCGGATACCCAGAAAGACGCTCTTTGTCGTCTCGTCGAGAAAACGCGTGCCGAACGAACGCGCGGCGCTCTGCCGGGCACGCGCCTCGATCACCATGGTGGTGACGACGTGCTCGCGCGCACGCGTCTGGCGGCGCGCGCCGAACGCGACCTGCCGCTGGTCTCCCTCGATCGACAAGCTGCCGGTCACCGGACCGTCGGGGGTGACCGACGCATACCTCGCGTTGAAGTAGAATGTCGTGTCACCTGCGCCGGGCCGGACACGGTAGCCGACGCCGGTCGCTCGCAACTCCGTCGTCGGATCCTGTCCCGGTCCGGCGACAACCCCCGACACGTCGAGCTGGTCGTGGGCCCCGAGGATGCGGGGCTGCGCGACGGTGAAGGAGGAAACCACGGTTCCGACGTCCTCGGAGCCGAAAGTGTCGAGGGTGAAGAAGAACCTGCGGTGTTCGACGTCCTCGACAAGTGCGGTCGAGCCGCGCTCCACTCCGACCGCGCTCTCGAGGCCCAGCGTCCCGAAGAAGGTCTGGGCCCCAGCGGCGCTCCCGCCGAACAGGAGCATGTAGCCGGCGATCACGGCCGTCAGATAGCGCTTCAAGGCATCTTTCCCATTGCCGCGGACAGACCCCGGTCAACGCCGGTGCCCATTTGCAATTTCCGCAAGCTTGTCGTTAGGTTAGAGGGAAAGCCGGGGAAGGCAAGACCGTTTCCCGCGCGGGCGTGAGGAGAAAAAAGGGCCCGGCGCGGCAGAGCCGGGCCGGGCAGTCCAGGATAGATACACGAAACGCCGTAGATCGAGCCCCCTCACGTGCCGACGAGGGAGTGTCGGTCGGAGGCCGAGCGGCTGTTGTACAGTCCGGGGGAATTCTTGCAGAAGTGTGTGTCTTGTCGGAGGAAACACCGCCCGATGCGGGAAATGTTCGGAGGCCGGTGCGCAAACGGCGGCCTTCCGGGTATCCTCCTCGGCGGCATCGGCACGGTCGGGGGGACGTATGCAGACACTACTGGAGCTGGGGCTCCCCGTCGGCCTCTTCCTCATCATGTTCTGGCTGGGGCTCGACCTCTCGTTTCAGGATTTCGGACGCGTCCTGAAGCGGCCCGGAGCCTTCCTGCTGGGCATTCTCCTCCAGGTAGTGGCGCTTCCGGTGATCGCCGTCGCGATCATCCTGCTGTGGCCCGTGCCGCTGTCATCGGGCCTCGTCCTGGGCATGATGGTCCTTGCCGCGTCGCCGGGCGGGCTGACGTCGAACCTGTTCACGCGCCTTGCCGGCGGCGACACGGCGCTGTCCATCTCGCTTACCGCCGTGATGAGCCTCGCGTCCATTGCGACAGTTCCGATGATCCTGCTGGTTGCGTTCGGGGCTCTCGACATTTCGCGTCCCGCTGATGCCTCGGCCGTCGGCTTGGCCGCGATGCTCTTTGCGATGGTCGCCCTGCCCGTATCGCTTGGGATTCTGGCAAAGGCGCGGCTTGCCGCGTCCGCTCTGCGCATCGAACGGGCTGCCCGGCCCGTCGCCGCATCGGTGCTGGTGGCGCTGCTGGGGCTGGCCGTCATCGAGAACTTCGATGCCCTCAGAGACAACTTCGGCGATGCTGCGATGCTGGCCCTCGCTCTGAACCTCGGGGCGATGACGACGGCCGTTCTCGCCGCGCGGATCTTTCGCGCGCAGCCCGAACAAGCGACCGCGCTCGCCTTCGAATGCGGATTGCAGAGCACGCCCACCGCGATCACCATCGTCGTGATCCTGGAGCTTCCCGCGGAGGCTCTGGCGCCTGCAACCTTCTATGGGATCTGGATGCTCCTGAACGCCTCGACGATCACCGCGCTTCTTGCCTTCCGGCAGCGAGGCATCTCCGCGCGACCCTGATCCGTGGCCGGGACGGCGCCCCCGCCCGGCCGCCGGAAGAAACCGTCGTCCGACCAGTCAAATAAAGCTGCAACAATTCGTCGCCACGCTATCGCGTGCGACCGGGTCGGCGACTGCCGTCCTCCGGAAACTGGCAACCCGAGGCTGGGGGTACGCCATGACCCTCGCCGGAATCGTCTGGGGAATGCTGCTTCTCGGAGAAGAGCTTTCTCTGGTGACGTGGGGCGCCTTCGGGGTCATCGCGCTCGGCATGTATCTGGTGGAGCCGAAGATGAGGGACGAGGAACTGATCCTCCGGCGCAATTTCATAAGCGCGGGCTGAACCCACCGCCCGGATCGCCGCGCGCTGCTTCGGAACATCGGCCCGGCACGCCGCGCCCGGTTTCGGGCTTGCGCGCGAGACGGCGGCCGATCTAGAGGAAGATCCGACGCCTCCGCCCCCTAACCGCGAGCCGAAAATGACCCGGTACATCGACCTTCTCGAACGCGACGAACTGCGCGCGGCGGGCATTCCCGATCCATGGCATCTCGGCCGCGCCGACCGGGTGCGGTTCCACGAACTCGACGCCCTGAACCACGTCAACAACGCGACCTATCTCACATGGTTCGAGACCTTCCGGGTGGCCTACCTGATCCGGAACCGGATCGGCTACTTCGGGCCGGCCGCGCCGGTCATCGTGCTGAAGACGGCGCGGATCGACTACCGCCGCCCGCTGCTCGTCGACGAGGACTACGTCGTGACCGGGCGGACGACGAGCCTGCGGCAGACGAGTTTCGTGATGGACTATGCCGTCTTCACCGCCGGCGAGATCGCCGCCAGCGGGGATGCGCTGCTCGTCCTGTTCGAAGCCGATGGCGAGACGCGGCGCCCCCTCTCCGACGAGATACGCCGCCGGATGATCGAAGAGGACGGCGCGACCGCGGAGTAGTCTCACCTGACGAGACCCCCGTCTTTGGCGACTCCGGCGCCTTGCCCCGTCCGGCCTCGGACACCTACCCGGAGTGCTGCCGGACGAAGGCCACGAGCTGCTCGGTCGAGGGATCCATCCCGTCCTTTTCGATCTCGCCCGAGACGATCGGCTCGAGCCCCTTGGCGAGATCCTTGCCAAGCTCGACCCCCCACTGGTCGAAGGAGTTGATCCCGAGCATCACGCCTTCGACGAATACCCGGTGCTCGTAGAGCGCGATGATCTGCCCCAGAACGAAGGGTGTGAGCTTGGGATAGACCAGCGTCGTCGACGGCCGGTTTCCCGGAAACACCCGGTGCCGCGCCTGCCGCTCGAGTTCTTCGCCTTCGACTCCCATGGACGCCATGATCGCCCGCGCCTCGTCGCGCGAGCGGCCCTTCAGAAGCGCCTCGGACTGGGCGAGGCAATTGGCGACCAGAAGCCGGTGCTGGTGCGCCAGTTCCTCGTGATGGCCCTCGGCGCCGATCATGAACTCGCAGGGAACGACGCGGGTGCCCTGATGGATGAGCTGGAAGAAGGCGTGCTGGCCGTTGGTGCCCGGCTCGCCCCAGACGACGGGCCCCGAATCGACGTCGAGATCGGCCCCGTCCATCGAGACCCGCTTGCCGTTCGATTCCATCTCGAGTTGCTGGAGATAGGCCGGCAGCCGCTCAAGCCGCTGCTCGTAGGGCAGAACCGCCCGCGTCGCGTGACCGCAGCCCTGATTGTGCCAGATCCCGACGAGGGCGAGCATGACCGGCAGGTTCTCCAGCGGCGCGGCCGCCCGGAAATGGCCGTCCATCGCCTGCCCGCCGCGCAGGAACGCCCGGAACGCCTTGGCCCCGATCGCGATCATCAGCGAAAGCCCGATCGGTCCCCATACGGAGTATCGCCCGCCGACCCAGTCCTCGAAGCCGAAGACCCGGTCCGGGTCGATGCCGAAGTCGCGGGTTCTGTCGGTGGCGCTGGAGAGCGCCGCGAAGTGGTCGCCCGCCCTGTCGCGGCCGACCGTCTTCGCGATCCAGGTCCGCGCCGTCTCCGCGTTCGTCATCGTCTCGATCGTGGTGAAGGTCTTCGACGCCACGATCACCAGCGTCGAGACCGGATCGAGCTGAGACAGCGTGTCGTGGACATGCGCTCCGTCCACGTTCGAGACGAAATGGCAGCGCGGCCCGTCGCGATAGGGCGCGAGCGCCCGCACCGCCATCGCGGGCCCCAGATCGGACCCGCCGATCCCGATGTTGACGATATCGGTGAAGCGCCCGCCGCTCCCGGTGCAGATCTCGCCCGAGCGGACGCCTTCCGCGAAGGCCTCCATCCGCCGCAGCGTGTCGAGGACCCCCGGCATCACGTCCTGCCCGTCGACCTCGACAGATCCGCCATCGAGATTGCGCAGCGCGGTGTGCAGCACCGCACGGTGCTCCGTCTCGTTGATCTTGTCGCCCCGGAACATCGCCGCGCGGCGTTCGGGCACGCCCGCCGCCTCGTACATCGAGATCAGCAGGTCGCGGGTATCCGCGTCGAGCGCCGTCTTCGCGTAGTCGAACAGAAGATCACCCGTGCGGATCGAGAACGCCTCGGCCCGCTCCGCGTCGAAGAGGTCGAGGATCTTCCGTGCGGCGGCGCGCTCTGCCGCCTCCTTCAGCCGGGACCAGTCCATTTTCGTCACTCCGCCCAGTGCACCGTGAGGTCTGACCAGACCGCACGGATCGGGGCTTCCTTCGGGGTCAGTTGCGCCGCCGCCTCGAGCGCCGCGCGCTTCGCGGCGCCGGTGATGACAAGGTGCTTGGACATCGCCCCGTCGAGCACCGGCACCGTCAGCGTCACGCGCGCCTCGGGCGCGCCGGGGGCCCGCATCGCCATGACCGGGGGCGCGCGGTCGGAAAGGGCCTCCTCGAGGCGGTCGGCGCCGGGAAACAGCGAGGCGGTGTGCATGTCCTCCCCCATCCCCAGCAGCAGCACCGAGAGGGGAAGCTCCGCTTCCACGGCCTCGCAGATCTCCTCGAGCCGGTCCTCGGGCTCCGGCGCCTCGATATGGAACGGAATGAACCGCGCCGCGGCGGCGCGGTCGGTCATCAGGCGCTGCCTGATGAGGCGCGTGTTCGACCGGGGCGATTCCGCCGGCACCCACCGCTCGTCGGTCAGCATGACATGCACCCTCTCCCAGTCGATATCGGCCGCGCAGAGCGCGTCGAAGACCGGTCCGGGCGTGGTCCCGCCGGGGACGGCGAAGGACGCCCGGTGGTTGCGCATGAGAAACGAATTGAGCTCACCCGCCAACCGGTTCGCGAGGTCGATCATCATCATCTCGGCGTCGGGATACTCGACGAGCCTCACGGCCTGATCTCCCTCCAGCGGCGTCCGTCCTTGTGGAGAAGCATCAGCGCGTCCTCGGGCCCCGCGGTTCCCGGATCGTAGACCTTCGGGCGATCGCCGCGGCTGTCCCAGCCCTCGATGATCGGGTCGGTCCAGGCCCAGGCCGCGACGACCTCGTCGCCGCGCATGAACAGCGTCTGGTTGCCGCGAATCACGTCCATGATGAGCCGCTCGTAGGCGTCGGGCACGTCGGACGCGTTCTCGCCCAAGGCATCGGCAAAGGTCATGTCGAGCGGCACCTCGATCAGACGCATCCCCCCCGGTCCGGGCTCCTTGATCGTGACGTTGAGGTCCATCCCCTCGTTCGGCTGGAGGCGGATCGTCAACTCGTTGGCGTTGTTGCCCGCGTCCTCGTCGAAGATCGAATGCGGCGGCTCCTTGAAGCGCACGGCGATCTCGGACACGCGTGCCTTCATTCGCTTGCCGGTGCGGAGATAGAACGGCGTGCCGTTCCAGCGCCAGTTCGCGATGGCCACCTTCATGGCGATGAAGCTTTCCGTGGTGCTTTTCGGGTTCTCGACGTCGTCGCGGTAGGACCCCTGCCCGCCCGCACCGTCATACTGACCGCGCACGATGTCGGCGGGGTCGACCGGCTGCAGGGCGCGGATCACCTTGAGCTTCTCGTCGCGCACCGCATCGGGATCGAATTTCGCGGGCGGCTCCATCGCGATCAGGCAGAGAAGCTGCATCATGTGGTTCTGCA
>Ga0102928_1000080_pt1 | contig 49114 bp, 34 predicted proteins | sample SalPonR1_B_D1_MG_FD_78504 | JGI IMG/M metagenome (GOLD analysis project Ga0102928, IMG submission 78504) | Salt pond soil microbial communities from South San Francisco under conditions of wetland restoration - Salt Pond MetaG R1_B_D1_MG | ecosystem: Environmental > Aquatic > Marine > Intertidal...
AACACCGCTCGGCAAATTGAAACTGCCGTGACCAGGCCTTTGCGCAACAGGCTCATGCAAGTGTCCAGCCTCAAAGACATCAAAACCGAAACCCGCGATGGTATGGCGGTGATAAACCTGTTTTTTCAGTACGGCGTTTCTACCGATTTAGCCTTTATAGAAGTCAATGAAATGGTGGACATGGCGATGAATGGCTTGCCAAACGACCTCAATAGACCACAAGTGGTCAAAGCTTCAGCCTCAGATATTCCGGTGGTGTATTTGAGTGTTTCTCAAGACAGTCTAAACACCAAAGCTGATTTTCTGGAGCTCAGTCAGTTTGTAAACCAAGTCATCAAAAGGCGTATAGAGCAACTGCCCGATATTGCCATTGCCGATATGACGGGTCATGTCAGTCCTGAAATAAAAATAATACCTAAGTATAATAAACTTCAAAGTCTAAATCTAGACCAAGACTTTTTAATACAAAACCTAAGGAATAACAATTTTGCTTTGGGAAACGTATTGGTTCAAGATGGGGCTTATCGCTACGACTTTAGATTCTCTAACCCGCTTGAAAACGTGAAAGATATCAAGAATATAGATTTAAACATCGATGGCAGGCTCTATAAATTTAGTGATTTTGCAAAGGTAGAGCGCACCACAGAGCAGGTAAGAGGTGCTGTGTTTTACAACAATACACGAGCCATACAACTCGCCATTATCAAACAATCTGATGCGGGAATTTATGAATTGAAAGAAAAACTGTCTGCACTTACTGAAACCTTCAAAAACGATTATCCAAATTTGAATTTTAATATTCATCAAGACCAAAGCGAATTGCTCAAGCTGTCCATAGATAATTTAAAATCAAGTCTTATTCTCGGTAGCGTGCTGGCTATTTTAGTGATGTTTTTGTTTTTAAAAGACATTCGCTCTCCAATTGTGATTGGGGTGAGCATTCCTCTATCTTTAATTATTTGTTTTTTATTAATGTATGTGTTACATATCAGTATCAACATCATTTCGCTATCAGGGCTTATACTTGGTGTAGGAATGATGATAGATAATGCGATTATCATTATAGACAACATTACCCAAAAGCTTGAAAATGGTGAACAATTAATAAAAGCTTGTGCAGGCGGAACCTCTGAGATGATATCACCACTCATCAGCTCGGTGTTGACCACCAGTTTGATTTTTATTCCTTTGATTTTTCTCAGTGGCATTACCGGAGCTTTGTTTTATGACCAAGCCATGGCGGTGAGTATTGGTTTGTTTTCGTCTTTACTAGTGTCTATATTTTTTATACCGGTTTTATATTTTATGTTGATGAAAACCAACACGTCTAATACGCCAACCAAAGAGCGCATAGATTTATCGGGTGTTTACAAAAAAGGCTTTCAAATATTTTATTATAAACCAAAAGTCATCATCTTGATCGGTGTTATATTACTTGGGCTTGGTTGTTTGATGCTTAGGATATTACCCTTAAACGCCTTGCCGGATTTAAAAGAAAATGAAGCTATCATCAACTTAGATTGGAACGAAAACATCAGCATAGACGAAAACAACCAAAGAATAAGTCAAGTGTTTGATAGCATTTCTTATATTGATTTAGCCATTGAAACCGGAGAACAAAAATACCTGCTGCAACGCGAAGCCGATAAAACCCTTTCTGAAGCCAAAGTTTATATCAAATTTAAAAGTGTAGAAGATTTAGAAGACTTTAAAACTAATTTTAAGGCTGAAATTGAAACTCAATATTCAAAAGTTAAATACAACTTCAGTCCACCTGAAAATATTTTCCAATATATTTTTGGCCAAGTTGAGGATTTTTTTGTTGCTCAAATCTTTTCCAACCAGTCTTTTGAAGCCCCAAATATTCAAGAGCTAAGCAAGCTTAAACAACATATCCCTTTTGATTTTAAACCCTTGCCCACCGAAGATATGCTCAGCATACGCATAAACCATGATAAAATGCTGTTATATAATGTAGGATATTCTAAATTAACGCAAGAACTAAAAACCTTGCTCAATCAAAATTATATCGACAATCTTAAAAACACAGAACAAATTATACCTATAAGGTTTGGTGTTGAGGTCGATGCTTTTCAAACTTACTTATCAACCGCTTTTGTGACTAATCAAGACGGTAATTTTATTTCTTTAAAAGAACTTATATCTATCCAAAATCAAAACAATTATAAAATCATCACCGCAGACAGGGCTGGAGAATATTTATCTATTGTTCCAAAAACACAACCTAAAAACCTTGAAAGAATAATTGCGCAAAGCAACACATCATTTGCACAACAACCAGATTATAGTTTGAGATTTTCCGGCGCTTATTTTGATAACCAAAACCTTTTCAAAGAATTGATAGGGGTGTTTCTGATAGCTCTACTCTTGTTGTATTTTGTAATGGCGGCCCAGTTCAATTCTTTGTTACAGCCTTTGATTATTTTAACAGAAATCCCTATCAATGTTGGCGGTTCCCTGTTTTTGGTATGGCTATTTGGGGGCAGTCTAAATATCATGACCGGCATAGGTATAGTGGTCATGGCAGGTATTGTGATAAACGACAGTATCATAAAAATTCATACCATCAATAGTTTACGAGAATCTGGCTTAGAGATTGATACAGCCATTGAGCAAGCTGGCGTGATGCGATTAAAACCTATTTTGATGACTTCACTGACCACCATTTTGGCTTTAACGCCATTCTTGTTTATTTCCGGTCTAGGTGCTGATTTACAAAAACCGCTGGCTCTATCGGTTATTGGTGGTTTAATTGTGGGTACTTTTGTGAGTCTGTACTTTATACCTATATTTTATAAATTAATTGTAAAATCGAATACTTAAATCACGGAATATTATACCCAATATTCTCTGCTTTTTTATAATCGCGTTTAAAAAGGTTCTGACTTTTTATCATTTCAACAGTGGGTTTAGGCAGTTTATCTTCCCAGCCTTTTTCACCATCTGCAATCATTTGAAGCACTTGTCTGGAGAATATTCCTAAGTTATCTTCATCGTAATCCTTGATGTCAACAACACGACCGTTATTTTTAAAGAATTTGTACAATTCTTTCATTCTTGGGTGTACTTTCAGATTTTCTGAAGTAATAATTTCACCGGTTTCAGGATTTTTATAAGGATAAAGGTAAACTTTGAGGTCTTTAAAGAACAATTTACCAAAGGCTTCAAGTATGCCGCCACTAAGGTGCCTGTAGTACCTTTCATCAAAGACATCTATCAGGTTGTTGACGCCCATGGCAATCCCCATGCGCTCTTTAGAATAATTAGACAGGTATTCTACAAGTTTGTAATATTCCTGAAAGTTTGAAATCATAACGGTTTGACCTAAGCCACAAAGTAAATCTGCACGGTCTAAGAAATCTTCCTCATCAATTTCGCCTTCTGATCTTAGGTTAGACAAGGTGATTTCAAAAACAACCTGTGTCTGACTTTTGCTGACCTTGCGTTCATTTTGAAATAATTCTAACGAGTTTTTATAGATGTCTAAGTTAACTTTGGTTACAGGTCTAAAACTTCCCCTTAGCGCCAGAATATTCTTTTTATATAACACGCTGGCGGGCAGTACATTTTTACCACTTGGGGCAAACATCACCGCATCAGTCATACCATTTTTAACCAACTGTAAACTCATTAAGCGGTTGTCTACATTTTTAAATCGGGGGCCGGAGAAGTTTATAGTATCTATTTCAAGCTGATCCTGATCGAGGTGATTGTAGAGGTTTTTCAAAATAGATCTTGCACTATCGGAGTTGTAGTAAGCGCCGTAGATTAAATTAACACCAAGGACGCCAAGCGTGATTTGTTGATGTTTAGCATCGTTTTCCTTAAAGCGTATGTGTAAAATAATTTTGTTATAAGCCTCGTCTGGTTTAACTTGATATTTTATACCGACCCATCCATGCCCTTTGTATTTTTTAGCAAAATCTATGGTTGCTACTGTATTGGCATAAGTGAAAAATAATTTGTTGGGGTGCTTACGTCTGATGATACGCTCTTCGATAAGACGGGTTTCGTGGTCGAGCATTTTTTGCAGTCGCTCTTCTGTAACATATCTGCGGTCTGCTTCTGTACCGTAAATGGCATCACTAAAGTCTTTATCGTAAGCGCTCATTGTTTTGGCAATGGTGCCGCTGGCACCACCTGCTCTAAAAAAGTTTCTTACAGTTTCCTGTCCTGCGCCTATTTCTGCAAAAGTCCCGTAAATGTGTTTGTTGAGATTTATTCTTAAAGCTTTGTTTTTTATGGATAAAACTTTGTCAAAATCCTGATCGCCGTCTATTGAAACTGCCATTATAAATGAATTTAGTCGTCTTAATTGAGCACATAACAAAGATACTATATTGAAGTAGCTTACAAAAAATTATGACTATTTTTGTGAAAAAATAGACTTTTGAAAATAACATTTTTAGGAACAGGAACATCGCAAGGCGTACCAATAATAGGAAGTAAGCATCCAGTTTGCTTGAGTGAAAATGAAAAAGACAAAAGGTTAAGAGTCTCTGTCCTTATAGAATGGGATGACTATGCTTATGTTGTGGATTGCGGCCCGGATTTTAGGCAACAAATGTTATCTCACCCCATAGAATATTTAAACGGCATTCTTTTTACGCATGAACACAATGATCATGTTATTGGTCTTGACGATGTTAGGCCATTTTACTTTAGACAGGGGAACATAGCGATTTACGCCCATAAAAGGGTTTTAAAAGAACTCAAAAAGCGCTTTGAATATGTATTTGCGGTTCAAAATAAATACCCCGGTGCACCAACTTTAGATATCAATACCATTAATGATAAACCATTTAATATAGGGAATAAAACGGCAATCCCTATAAATGTGTATCATGGAAAATTGCAGGTTTACGGGTTTCGGATAGATGACTTTGCTTATGTTACCGATGCTAAAACTATACCAGAATCCTCGATGGAAAAATTGAAAGGACTAAAAGTTTTGGTATTAAATGCTTTGCGCAAAGAAGAACACCATACCCACTTCAACTTAGAACAAGCCATAGAAATGGTAAATATCCTTAAACCGGAAAGGGCGTATTTTACTCATATAAGTCATCATATGGGATTTCATGAAGACGTTCAAAATGAACTGCCTGAAAATATTTATCTGGCTTATGATAATTTGAAAATTGAAATATGATGAGAGAGAAGATTTTTATGTTCTTGTTTTTCTTTATGCTGTTGATGTCTATTTTTATATATGTTAATGCAGAGAAAAGCGTATTAGAAAAAGATGCAAAAATAAACAAGCTTCAAGAGAAACTTGAAGCTTGTAAATAATAAATAAATGGTATTTAATTATTTGGTAGATTTTATAGCTAAGCTATATACAACTAAACCAAAACCTATTTTATTTACGGCATCACCAATGTTGTAAACAACATTCATGGCCATTTGTGCAGAATCTATGTCAGAAACCAATTGAGCTCCAAACAAACCGCCTTCAGTTCCTAAAATGTAACCTACTGGGTAAATAGCCCAACCAACTAACACAAACCAACATAGTATTTTATGTGCTTTCAAAACTTGTCCGCCGGCACTCTCTGCTAATTTCTTAGCTTCGCCAAACCAGACAATGTACACAATAATAAAGTAGGCAATACCAGAAATTAATCCCCAAACCCACTGCATAGTTGGATTACCAATAGCAATGGCTTCACCAAAGTATCCTGTCACAAGCATGACAACAGACCAGAAAATTAATTTCCACATTAAACTTACCTTAGCTCCGGCAACACGTAAAATTAAAAAGAATTCAACACACATTAATGGTACAGTAAGAACCCAATCTACATATCTAAAGAAGGTTGGGGAATCACCTACAGCATCCCAATAATCTCTCATGTAGAAATAGTGAACTGCTGCAATAAACGTAATTAAACCAGATACTAGAACTGAAGTTCTCCATTTCTTATCAAATTGACTTAAAGATAAGAAGAAAAAAGCGGAAGCGGCCATCATTGCCATACTCCCAACGAAAAATGTAAAGCCGACATAATCGTCGTTGGCGATTTTCGTCATTTCACCGAGTAAAAATAATGTTCTCATAATATAATAATTTAGTTTTTGTTTAATCAAATATACATAAAAATTGAACAGTTTTCCTATTTGTTAATATAATTTGATTAATTTTATGACCTATTTAAAATAACATATGAATATTTATAAATATATCATTGTACTGAGCTTTTTGTCCTTATGGTTAAACTCCTATATACCCTCAAATGGTCTATACTTATTAGGATTATTTTTGATACTGAGTTTTGGAATTTTACATGGCGCAAACGATATCGTTATCATATCTAAAACATTTAAAAAGTTGAAAAACAAGTCTTTAGCTTTTTTAATTATATTTTATTTAACTTTCGTTCTGTCTTTTGCTATGTTTTTTATTTATTTACCAGATTTTGCGCTATTATTTTTTATATTTCTTAGTGCTTATCATTTTGGGGAGCAGCATTGGAATGAAATTTTGTTAAAATCTCATAATCTTATTAATGCCATCTTTTTTTTGTTTTACGGCAGCCTAATTTTTACACTCATATTTTATTTTCATCAGACAGAGGTAGAAGGTATTATAAAGGAAATTATTGGCTATTCTATTGATCTCAACTTTCTTCAAAATCTATTAGTGGCTTTGGGTTTAGCAATTGCCTTGATTTCAATATACTATTATAGAACACTTAAAACTTTTAAGTCTCAACTCGCAGAACAGATACTCTATTTATTGGTACTAACCATCATCTTTAGAGTGTCAGATCTTATTTGGTCTTTTGCTATTTATTTTGTGTTATGGCATAGTCTACCATCTCTTAATGACCAAATTAAATATATACACGGAGAGGTCAATACCTCTAGCATTATCTTATATTTCAAAACATCATTTTGGTACTGGCTGGTTTCTGTTATCGGTCTTGGTTTATTTTTTTGGCTGTTTAAAGATGCTAAAATATTTGAAGCCCTTCTATTTTCATTTATTGCCGCTATAACGTTTCCGCATGTTATGGTGATTGCTAAAATGTTTTTAAAAAAGTCTGGCCATTAGTGCTTATCAAGCCAATGAAGTAAGGCTTGAAAGTTTTCCTGATTCACGCCATGGCCTGAAGGAAATTCTTTGAATTCACATGAGATACCATAATTTTTAAGTACATCTGGTGTTTTTCTGGCCCAATCTACGGGTATGACTTGATCCATGGTACCATGAGAGCTAAACACATTAAGAGTTTTCAATTGATCTTTGTCTCCTGGATCTATCATGTTATGATCGATATAGCCGCTTAATCCAATAATATTGTTGACTAAATGTGGGTAGGTGAGTGCAGTAGCAAAACTTAAGATTGTTCCCTGACTGAACCCGAATAAAGTAATAGCATTGGGGTCTATATTATAAGCCTCAATGGCTTCTTCGATAAAGGTCTTAATCTTTTCTCTGGAAGATACAGCTTGCTTGGTATCGCTAAATTTATTGGCATTTGCATCAAAATTGATGGCATACCAAGCATTACCCATAGGTTGCATGGGGTAAGGCGCTCTTACAGATATTACGGTATATTTTTCAGGTAAATAATCTGCAAATGAAAACAAGTCGTTTTCATCACTGCCGTAACCGTGAAGCATCAATATCAAAGGTGCTTTACTTTCTGATTTTGATGGCTTTACGAGATGAGTAAGACGTAATGGTTTTGTGGTCATTATAAAACTTTAAATATTTTTTGAAATAAGTTTCCCAGGATAGGAACAGGTTGAGCATTTCCAGAAATAGCATTTATCAAACCAAAAATCCATAGTACAGCATAAAATAGATATAATGAAAAACTGATCATCCAGTTGTCAAAACCTGTGGCTAATGGGGCAAATGCAATAAATACAAAGTGAATACCAAACGCCTGTCTGATATGAAATCTTGCAAATTCGTACCTTTTGTCCATATTCATAAATATGGCTATCACACTTCCTATGATGGTAAAATAAGCCACTATTGCTGCGCTTTTACCTTTTCTATGCGGTGCCTGAGACATAATACTTCGCGTTATTTATTATACCATAGACTTCACCTTTCAGTTTTTCACCCAAAAAAATTGAATTTTTAGATTTCGAGAAAATATCCTTTTCACTAAAGGTGTATTCCTTATCAGGATTAAAAAGGCTTAAATCTGCGGGTTGTTGGGGTTCAACTGTGTTTTTGGGTTGTTTAAATCTTTGCTTCCCTCTCGTGAGGTAATCAATGCTGTCTTCTAGTCCAAAAGCCTGATTAAGAGCTCCAAATGCAGATTCTAAGCCGATGCTTCCAAAGGCGGCATTTTCAAACTCTGTTTTTTTCAGTTCTATGTTCATAGGGTTATGGTCTGAGGTTAGCATGTCTATGGTACCATCCCTTAAACCTTTTATTAGTGCTTCCTTATCAGATTGTTCTCTCAGTGGTGGCCAAATTTTATATTTTGTATCAAAATCTTTTAAGCATAAATCTGTAAACATCAAGTGAGGGATAGCAACAGAACAAGTCACATCAAGTCCATCTGCTTTGGCATTTCTGATAAGTTCAACAGATTCTGCTGTAGAAATACAACAGAAATGGGCTTTGCCATTGGTGTATCTAATAACTTCAAGGTCTCTTTTTAGCTGTATCACTTCTGCCATATTAGGCAGACCTTTGAGTCCTAAAGCGGTACTTATTTTGCCCTCATGCATCTGGAAGTCTTTGCTTAAATTATTATCAATAGGGTATAATTGTATTAAGCCTTCAAAAGTCTTCGCATACTGTAAACCGATTTTTAATAGATTTGTGTTTGAAATAGACGTTTTATAATCTCCAAAGGCTACTGCGCCATTTTGATGCATGTCAAAAAGTTCTGCCAAATTGTTAGATCTAGATTTTACTGTTAAAGCTCCACTTGAAAAAATATCTATAAGATGTTTTTCATTTTTAGTATTCAAAAACTGTACCAGTGCAGAATGATCTATAACCGGATCGGTATTGGGGTTAACTACAATTTTGGTAAATCCACTTTTCATGCCTGTATCCATTCCATTTGCTAAGGTTTCACGGTCTTCAAAACCGGGTTCCCCGAAAGATACCGAGGAGTCAAACCAACCTGGGGAGACGTGAAGGTTATCTAGTTCAATTTTTTTATCGACATCTGTTTCAATATGATTTTCAATACGCTGAATGCTATTATTTACAATTAAAATGTCCTTTGATTTAAGGTGATAAGGACTATCACGATCTATAATAGTAGCCGATTTTAAAAGTAACCTCATGTAGTGTTATTTAATAAATCTCAACAAAAGTAATTCAATAATCATAAATATCAAGGCTAAACCAACAAACCATTTCCATAAACTTTCAATAGAATAACGCTCATAATAGCTTTGAGCGTAGTTCGTAAAACTATCATAAGTATTTACATTGTCAAGCTTATCTAAGTCTAAATAATTTAGTTGACTCTCTTTCCTGTTTGAGTTATAGGCCAATATACTTAAAGTATCTTGTTTTGGCGTTTTAACGGCGTAATGCCCCGCTTCCTCTGGATATTCTCTAAAGCTTAGCTTAACTTCTCTCCCGTTAATATCTTGCCTTGGAATAAAACTAAAATCTTGTTTAGAGACCTCCAACACCTCATCCTGATTTAAATCATCGAGAAGTTTTAGTTTCAAATTGTCCCCATTTTTAAGGTATAATTTTTGTTTGTTTTGAGCCTGTATGGCCATATTATAAAAACTTAGAACGATAAGTGGCGACTGTTTAAAATTCGAATTACCTTCAATTGCGGCATTAAATCTAAATATATTATCCCTGGCCTCTAATAAAGGCATGTTATTGCTAAATGACAATGCCTTTTCAGGATTTGTACTTTGATAATAACTTTCAAAACTCGGATAATCAAAATTTTCAATAGTTTCAGTAAATACAGCATTAAAAATGGGATGATCAAAATTGATGTTGGTCATTTTTGTTGTGCTCGTATTAAGTTTGTTAAAGGGTTCTAGATTAAGCGCTCTAAATAAAATGTTATAGTTAGAAAGATTTATTGATTGGTTTGGGATGATGCATAATACCTTACCAGACTCAACATAATTCACCAGAGCAATACGCAGGGCGTTTGGAAATTGGTTTAATTCATTAAGAATAACAACATCCGCAGCATTAATATCTTCATACTCTAATGTATTGAGAGTGGTTTGCTCGTAGCTAAACCTATCGCTATTGAATATTTTATCTAAATATGAGGAGACATTTTGAGATATGGCGAGCACACTAATAGGGTCGGGTTGTTGTATTGAAAAAAATAGTTCATTATCGTAGCTCAAACCATTATCTTCTATACGTATTCTGCCGTTTAAAACTTCGTCTTCTTCAAGATTTATGCTGTAAGTTTTCTCAGAAGTATTATCAAAATCCAAACTAAATTTGCTAAGTAATCTGTTGTCATTATAAATGGAAACCGGTAATGATTGAGAGGTTTTTTCGGAACTTGAAATTAAAAATTTGAGAGCATTTTCATCGGCAGAAGTTTCTAAATATGCAGTATCTATACTAAAATTAAGCTTCTCCTGAGCATTATATTTTACAAAGTTATAACTGTAAGATTTTTCTAATAGTAAACTATCAGTACTGTTAAGGTTTTGAAAATCAGATAAAATAATAAGTTCATTTTCTGTGTTTTGTGAGGATGAGCTAAACAGGCTTTCGGTTTTGGTTAAAATAGAATTTAAATCCAGAGGATTGTTGGTGTAATTGATGTCGTAGATTAAACTCTTAAGGTCTTCGGCTCTAAGGTTTTTAAAACTTTCATTATGAGTACTTAAGCTATAGGTTTCACTTTCAGGAAGTACTTCAAGAATTTCTTCTTTAGCCTGGTTTAGAAGTGAGGTTAGCTCTCCATTTAGAGACATGCTATAAGAATTGTCTAAAAAAATACTGATCTGTTTCTCTTGAGACTTTTGCTCAGGATGAGGAACGTAAGGTTGAGCAAACGCCAATACCAAACTACTTATAATAAGAAGTCTTGTTATTAAGCTTAACCATTTCTTTAGTTTTGAGCTTTTTCTAGAAGAAATAATCAATTTTTTAAGAAGAACAACATTAGTGAAAGGTTCCGGTTTAAACTTTCTTAATTGAAACAAATGGATAATAAGCGGTATTGCCAGGGCTAATAAACCGTATAATACTTGAGGAAAAAGAAATTGCATAAACCTATTTACAGATGTTTGGCAAATATAAGTATTGCAGAAGCTACTCAGCCTTAAGCTGAATTATTTTTCAATGCTAAAACAGATTTTTGTAAAAACACCTTCTTCAGAATCAACACTAATTTCTCCACCAAGATTGTTGATTAATTTTCTAACCGTAGATAGTCCAATGCCATTGCCTTTTTGTCCACGCCTGTCTTTGTCTGCAATAGTAGAAAATAGTTTGAATATCTCTTTTTGTTTTTCTTGCGGAATACCAATCCCGTTATCTTTCACGCTAAAGTAGTAGTAATTCTCATCTTCTGTCACACCAATATCAACAATTATCTTGTCTTTATCGTTGTATTTTAGACTGTTACCAATTAAATTAAGTAGTATTTGCTCAACGGCAGTAGTATTACATTTTATAGTAAAATTCTTTTCGGGTAGGTTAATGTCACAATTATCATTAACATCTAATAATTCTATAATATTTTCTAAAAGTTCATGAACATCAATCTTTTCTTTACTTTGATTTTCAGTTATTTGATCACTTTCATAATGTGTTAAGATATTAGAAATATAATCACTCATCTTAAAGGCAGATTGTTTTAGATTATTCAAATATTGAAAACCCATCTCATCAATACTGTCTTTATATTTACTTTTAAGAATATCTATAGTAATTATAATATTAGACAGAGGCATTTTCATGTCATGGGAAACTACCCCTGCAAAATTTCGTAATTGTGCATTCTTTTCTCTTAAATTGTTTTGAACTTCTCTTAAGTGGAGATTCCTGGACCGAAGCTCTAAGAGCTTTACCGCCTGATTAGCCAGATTTTTTAAAGCTAGTTTTTGTTGGCCAGATAATCGTTTCGTTTTAAAATCAATCACACAAATGGTTCCTAAAACATGACCGCTTTCATGAATTAAAGGAGCACCGGCGTAAAATTTCACGCCTTTTTCAGTCACAAATGGATTATCTAAAAACTTGTCATGTTTTGAGGCATCTTCAATTTCATATATTTTATCCGGTTGTTGGATGGCGTGAGTACAAAAAGAATCACTGCGTTTCGTTTCACAGGTATCAATACCTACTTTAGACTTAAACCACTGCCTGTCTTTATCAATCAGGCTGATAAAAGATACGGGCACATCACAAATATAAGCGGCTAGTTGTGTGAGTTCATCATATTCTTTTTCTGGTGCTGTATCTAATATATTTAAAGCCTTTAGTGCTTTAACCCTTTCTTTTTCTTGAAAGCTTGCTTCAATATCTTGCATATGTTATGAGTATACTGCAATTTAGTAAAAAAATTAATAAAATGCTAAGGTATTTTATGCCAAAAAAAAACCGCCATAGCTTCGGCGGTTTTTAATTGATATGTTTAAATTTAATTTAGGCTTCTGCAATGACTTCAAAAGTAAAATCGATGACTACCTCACGGTGAAATCTAATTTTAGCATCGTATTGCCCTAATCTTTTAATGTTGCCACCAAAAATTGAAATAAATTTTCTGTCCACTTCAACGCCTTTGTCAGCAAGAGCATCGCTAAGGTCGGCATTAGAAATACTACCAAATAATTTATCCCCACTACCTGCTTTAGCCGTAATTTTCAACTCTATATCATCCAGCTTAGAGGCCTCTTCTTTAGCTTGCTTAATAGCTTCTTGTTCTTTGTGTGCGCGTTGCTTAAGGTTTTCTGCCAATACTTTTTTAGCAGAAGATGTTGCTAAAACTGCAAACCCCTGTGGGATTAAATAATTGCGGCCATAACCATTTTTTACAGTAACTACATCATCAGCAAAACCTAAATTTTCAACGTCTTTTTTAAGTATAAGTTCCATGTTAATTCGTTTTATTTAAGTAAATCTCCTACATAAGGCATTAATGCTAAGTGTCTTGCGCGCTTTACAGCCTGAGCTACTTTTCTTTGGTATTTAAGAGAAGTGCCTGTAAGACGTCGTGGTAAAATTTTACCCTGCTCGTTTACAAACTCCATTAAGAAATCGGCATTTTTGTAATCTACGTACTTGATTCCGGCCCTTTTAAAACGACAGAAACGTTTTTTACTCTTCGTTTCTATATCTAAAGGCGTTAAATATCTAATTTCGCCTTCATTTTTTTCTTTAGATTGTTCTTCAATTTTTGACATGGCTTATGCTTTTTGTTTAGTTCGTTTTACACGTTCTCTGGCCCACTCAATGGCATACTTGTCTAGTTTAACAGTGAGGAAACGCATCACACGCTCATCCTGCCTCATCATCAATTCAAAATTATCGATGATAGAAGCATCAACTTTGAATTCAAGCAGATGGTAAAATCCACTTTTTTTGTTCTCAATGGGGTAAGCCAATTTTTTGAGGCCCCAATCTTCTTTGTGCACCACTTCTGCACGTTCAGATTTTAGATAATCTTCAAACTTTTTTACTGTTTCCTTTATCTGCTCATCAGATAAAACGGGATTAAGAATGAAAACAGTTTCATACTGGTTCATAAATTTTGTTTTATATTAAACGGGTGCAAAAATACACTTTTTATCATTAATAACAAGGCTTTATGCGAAATAAAATACCTCATTAAAACTGCCATCTCGTGCAAGCGAAGTGCGATGCGGAATAAACAAAGTCTATCTCACCTGTCATTCCGCACAAGCGAAGCGCGATACGGAATAAACAAAGTCTATCACACCTGTCATTCCGCACAAGCGAAGTGGGATGCTGAATAAACAAAGTCTATCACACCTGTCATTCCGCACAAGCGAAGCGCGATGCTGAATAAACAAAGTCTATCACACCTGTCATTCCGCACAAGCGAAGCGCGATGCGGAATCTTGGTGTATTCAACTGAAAACGTTTTACAAAAACGGCTTGAGTTGCAAACTCAGGATTCCGCATAAATTTTCTGCGAAAATTTTGCGGAATGACAAGGTTGGTTTTGTTTAGCGGAATGACAAGGTTGGTTTTGTTTTGCGGAATGACAAGGTTGGTTTTGTTTTGCGCTGTGACAACTGAGGTTTTAATTTTGTTTGAAGTTCATAATATTTTTTTTTAAAAAGGTCCTAGCTTATCTTTCAAGTACTTTGCTGTCAATGAAGTTTTGGACTTTGCAATCTCTTCAGGTGTTCCTTCTGCGACTAAATATCCTCCCTTTTCCCCGCCTTCCGGCCCGAGATCAATAATATAGTCGGCAGTCTTTATCATATCTAAATGGTGTTCTATCACAACAACCGAGTGCCCTTTTTGGATTAAGGCTTCAAAAGACTTTAAAAGTTTTTTGATGTCGTGAAAATGGAGCCCTGTTGTAGGTTCATCGAAAATAAAAAGTGTTTTTTGAATGTTTTGACTTTTGCTTAAAAATGTAGCCAGTTTTATGCGTTGTGCCTCACCGCCGGATAGGGTAGAGGAGCTCTGACCGAGCGCCACATAGTCTAGACCCACATCGTGTAGGGGTCTCAGTTTTCTACAAATTTTATCCTCGCCGTGTGTTTCAAAGAAAGCAATGGCTTCTTCTACACTCATATTAAGGACATCATCAATAGTTTTATCTTTAAATTTTACCTCTACTACTTCGGGTTTAAAGCGTTTGCCGTGACAGGCATCACATTCTATATGAACATCAGCCATAAATTGCATTTCAATAGTCAATTGGCCTTCGCCTTGACATTTGTCGCATCGGCCCCCATCTACATTAAAACTGAAATGTTTAGCTTTAAATTTTCTTAATTTTGAAAGTTTCTGGCCGGCAAAAAGATTCCTGATGTCATCATAAGCTTTCAGGTAAGTTACGGGGTTGGAGCGTGACGACCTGCCAATAGGATTCTGGTCCACATATTCTATGTGCTCTAAACTCTTGATGTCTCCTTCCAAATTGTCAAATTGTCCTGCTTTCTTTTTGTATATGCCTAATGTTTTGCCCAAGGCTGGAAAAAGAATGTCTTTGACTAAGGTACTTTTACCACTCCCCGAAACACCCGTGATGAGTGTGAGCATATTAAGCGGTACTTTGACGTCTATATTTTTAAGATTATTTGCTCTAGCTCCTTTAATGTAAATCTGTTTATTGACTTGGCGGCGTTTAGCGGGAACCTCTATTTGTAACCTGTTTCTGAGGTATTTACCGGTTAAGGCCTCAGATTTACAAATTTCTTTGTAGGTGCCATAAGCCACAACTTTCCCACCATTCACGCCTGCTTCTGGTCCTATATCAATAATAAGGTCGGCTTCTTTCATAATGTCTTCATCGTGTTCGACAACGATAACGGTATTACCAAGATCACGAAGATTTTTAAGGACTTTAATAAGGCGTTCACTGTCTCTGGAATGTAAGCCTATTGAAGGTTCATCGAGAATATACATGGACCCTACAAGGCTGCTCCCTAGTGAAGTAGCCAGATTGATACGCTGAGATTCGCCACCTGATAGGCTGTTGGATTTTCTGTTTAGGGTAAGATAAGTCAATCCAACATCCTTAAGGAATTGAAGTCTGGAACAAATTTCTTTGAGAAGCCGTTTAGATACAGCTTGGTCATGCTCGGATAAGCTTAAATTTTCAAAAAAATTCAATACTTTATTAATAGGTAAATCTACCAGATCAGAAATATTCTTCCCATCTACTTTAACATAGTCTGCTTCTTTCCTCAACCGCTTTCCTTTGCAGGTTTTACATTTTGTCTTTCCTCGATAGCGTGAAAGCAAAACCCTGTTCTGTATTTTGTAAGATTTAGACTCAAGTTTTTCGAAGAACTCATTTATACCTTTAAAATATGAATTTCCTTCCCAGAGCAAAGTTTTATGTTCTTCAGATAATTTGTAATAGGGTTTATGGATAGGAAAATCAAAGTGATGTGCATTTTTCACCAACTGGTCTCTGTACCAACTCATAGAATCCCCTCTCCATGGAAAAACAGCACCCTCATAAATACTAAGACCGGTGTTGGGAATGATAAGATCTTCATCTAAACCTATAACATCGCCGTATCCTTCGCAATTAGGACACGCGCCATATGGATTATTAAAGCTAAACAAATGAATATTTGGCTCTAAAAATTTCATGCCATCTAATTCAAATGCATTGCTAAAGCTATAGCTTTTCTCTGATTTTAACGCTTGTAAATAAATATAGCCTCGGCCTTCATAAAAGGCATTTTCTACGGCATCTCCTAATCGGTTAAAGAAATCTTCATCATGTCTAACTACTATTCTGTCTACAACAAGGTATAAATCTTTTTTGGTAATTCTTTTGTTAAGGGCGTCTTCAAGTCTAAGGATTTCATCTTTAAACATAATCCGGCTGTAACCTTGTTTAAGCAATACGTTAAGCTTGTCCTTTACTTTACGTTTTTTTTCAATTTGAATTGGAGCCAGTAAAAGCAGCTTAGTTTTTACTTCTAATGTTTTTACCAAATCAATGACATCAGTGACATTGTCTTTTTTTACCTCTCTATTAGATATGGGAGAATAAGTCTTGCCTATTCTTGCAAAAAGCAGTTTTAAATAATCGTAAATTTCAGTTGTTGTACCAACGGTAGATCTTGGATTGGTACTGTTCACTTTTTGTTCTATGGCAATGGCTGGTGCAATGCCTTTAATGTCATCAACTTTAGGTTTATTGAGTTTACCCATAAACTGCCTGGCATAAGACGATAAGCTTTCGACGTAGCGTCGTTGCCCTTCAGCATATAAAGTATCAAATGCTAAACTGGATTTCCCTGAGCCGGATAAGCCTGTAATTACCACAAGTTTATTTCTGGGAATCACAACATCAATATTCTTGAGATTGTGCATTCTAGCACCCTTAATAATAATATTTTTTAAGGGGTCTAATAGAGTTTGTGTTTTGACCATAAATATAAAAATACAAATATAGAATTCCAGTTTTAGCTTTGTGGATAGCGAATTGTTAAATGTTAAATAATAAATTTAAATTTTGATTATTGAATATAAATTATATATTTGACTCACAATAAAATACACAGCCTATAGCATAATATTACTTTTTATATAAAAATCTCTAAGATTTCAATTCAAAATTGAAAAAAAAGTAATTTATGAATACACCTAGAACTATTACAGAAGCAGAACTCGTGAAGAGTTATATCAATGGTAATGAACATGCTTTATCTCAACTCATTAATAGACATAAACACAAAATTTTCGGTTTTATTATATCTAAGATTCAAGACAGGGATTTAGCCGAAGATGTTTTTCAGGATACCTTTATAAAGGTCATTAGAACACTAAAGCGCGGTAAGTATAATGAAGAAGGTAAATTTCTGCCCTGGGTCATGCGTATTGCTCATAATTTGGTTATAGATCATTTTAGAAAAAGCAACCGCATGCCTAAGTTTGATACTAAATCTGATTTTGACATTTTTTCTGTCATTAAGGATGAAGATTTAAATGCAGAATCCAGTATCATCAAAAACCAAATAGAATCTGATGTTAAATCACTTCTTGTTGAACTCCCGGAGGACCAAAGGGAAGTTTTAGAAATGAGAATTTACAACGAATATAGCTTTAAGGAAATAGCCTATAAAACCGATGTAAGTATTAATACTGCTTTAGGTAGAATGCGATATGCGTTGATAAACCTTAGAAAAATTATAGACGAAAAAAATATTATTTTGACAGAAAAATAATATTTCAAACAATATTTTGAAATATAAAGCGTTTGTTTTTAAAATATTTTAATATGACAAACCTTTACTTAAATCCATCGCTTGAAAGAAAAGCAAAGAAAGTTGAACCCTCGAAGGAATGTGTAAATTTCCTTCTTGACTATTCAAAATCCCTGAAGATTATAAATTATAAAAATCTTCAATTTGAAAGTATTCAGAATTAGTTTGATTAGTTTTTTTCATTTTTAGCACCCGGGCTAGTTTCGGGTGTTTTTTTTATGATATTCTTTAAGGACTGAGCGCCTTCCAATTTTTCGAGTGATTACATCCTTCTCTAGATGCCATCCCCTTGCAGGAGAATATTCTCTGCCATACCATATAATTTGAAGGTGCAAAGTGTTCCACAAGTCTCTGGGAAATAAGCGTCTGGCATCTTTTTCAGTTTGTACAACATTTTTGCCGGTAGATAATGCCCATCGATACATCAACCTGTGTATGTGTGTATCTACCGGAAATGCAGGAACTCCAAAGGCCTGAGACATCACCACACTAGCCGTTTTATGACCTACTGCCGGTAAAGCTTCTAAAGCTTCAAAACTTTGAGGCACCTCTCCATTGTATTTATCAATTAAGATTTTGGATAAACCATAAATGCCTTTAGACTTCATAGGAGATAAGCCTACTGGTTTTATAATTTCACGAATCTCTTCAACACTTAACCTTACCATGTCATAAGGATTATCAGCTCTATCAAATAACAGCGGCGTAATTTGGTTTACCCTTACGTCTGTACTCTGTGCAGATAACAAGACAGCAACAAGCAAAGTATATGGATCCTTATGATCTAGGGGAATGGGTATATTAGGATAAAGCTCATTTAACGTATTTATAACGAAGTTTACTTTCTCGGACTTCTTCATTTTCTGTAATTTTAAACAAAAATACATTATGACAACATTAAAAGCAGGTGATAAAGCACCAAATTTTTCAGCTAAAGATCAGGACGGTAATGTCCACCAACTTGAAGACTACAAAGGGCATAAACTTGTAGTTTTCTTTTACCCAAAAGCTAGTACACCGGGTTGCACAGCAGAAGCTTGTAATTTGAGAGACAATGAAAAAAGCTTTGAAGAAAAAGGATACAAAATACTTGGCGTAAGTGCAGATTCCACTAAGCGTCAGCAAAATTTTAAAAATAAATACGATTTACCCTTTCCGCTATTGGCTGATGAAGATAAATCGGTTATAGAAGCCTTTGGGGTTTGGGGTCCCAAGAAATTTATGGGGAAAGAATACGATGGCATTCACCGTACCACCTTTATCATCGACGAACAAGGCGTGATAGAGGAGGTGATTTCTAAAGTTAAGACTAAAACGCATGCAGATCAGATTTTAGGCTAGATCAATGCAGACTTGAAGGTTTCATTGTTATAGTCTAAATAATGAAACCTTCAATTAGCTATTATTCCACTTTTATCTTAAGTTTCGCTAATTCTAAATCTTCTCCTCTTACAGTGAGTTCAATAAGGCCGCTGTTCTCAGAAGATTCTACAGTTACGACCAGCTTGCCGCTAAACAGCTTCATTCTCTGCTCATGAAACATTTCAAGTGAAGTAGGATCACCATTACATACCGCTCGGAATTGTCCTTCACCTTCAACTGAAAACTCTAATTTATTATCTGCTGTCGGGCAGGGATTCCCTTCTTTGTCGACTACAGAAACCCTTATAAAGGCCAAATCTTCACCATTAGCTTTAAGGGTTTCTCTATCGGATTCTAGCAAAATTTTATGAGGTTTTCCGGCAGTTTTGGTTTCTTTTTTAGCTACGGGATTTCCATTGTCATCATAGGCAATTACTTTTATTGTGCCCGGTTCATATTTTACATCATTCCACATTAGCCTGTAGCGGTGTTGAGGTGTACTGTCGTTTTTTTGACGAACGCCTTGACTTTTGCCATTGACAAATAACTCTGCGCTTTCGTAACTGGTGTAGACAAAAACGGGAGTAATTTTACCCTCACGATTCTCCCAATTCCAATGTGGCAGCATGTGAAGTGTCTCATCTTCAGTATTCCATCGGCTTCTGTAGAGGTAATACCTGTCTTTTGGTAGACCAGCCAAATCGTTTATGCCAAAATAAGAGCTTCTGGACGGCCAAACTTCATCATAGGGTGTTGGCTCTCCCAGGTAATCAAAACCTGTCCAGACAAACTCGCCTATCACCCATGGTTTATTGTCTTGCAGCACAAAATCTTCATCCGGTAGATTAGACCAGCTGCAATGCTCCAACCCATAGGAAGAGGACTGAAAATCTTCGTATTGTTTCATGCTTGCCTGTTGAACAGGAAATTTGTACACACCTCTTGAACTTACCGTTGATGCTGTTTCTGAGCCTAGTATAAATCCCTGAGGGAAGGTTTCGTAAGCTTTTTCGTAGAGATGAACCCGGTAATTTAATCCCGGCACATCCATAACAGCTCCAAACCTGTTTTTCATCACCGCCTCAACCTGATCCATACCTACGGTTACAGGTCGGGTAGGATCTTCCCGATGGAAAATATTCTGAAGCCACTTGGCGCGTTTTACACCTTCGCTGCCCCATTGGTCGGGAACTTCATTACCTGAACTCCACATAACAATAGAAGGATGATTACGGGTTGCTCTTACAAGATTCACTACGTCTTTCTCGGCATAGTCATCAAAATACAAATTGTATCCGTTTTTGACTTTAGGTTTTTTCCATTCGTCAAAACTTTCTGCAAGGAACATAAAGCCCATTTCGTCGGCCAGTTCTAATATTTCAAAAGACGGCATGTTATGGGAGCTTCTAATGGCGTTAACACCCATATCTTTGAGGATTTTGAGCCGTCTTCTTAGTGCAGATTTGTTCACGGCAGCGCCCAGGGGACCTAAATCATGATGAAGACAAACACCCTTAAATTTTCTGATTTCACCGTTAAGGCTAAATCCAGCATTGGGAAGGTAGTCGATTTTACGAATGCCAAAACGAATTTCTTTTTGATCAACTAATTCATTACCATCGTATAGTTGCAATAGAGCAGAATAGAGGTAAGGCGTCTCGGGACTCCAAAGCATTGGTTGGTCGACACCAAGGTTTTGTTCAAATTCATCGTTAAACAGCACATCAGATTCAGCGGTTTGAATGAGATCACCTTCCTGATTGTAGAGGCGTGTTTTAAGATGTAAATCTTTACCTCGAACCTTTGACTTGATATTGACCTTTGCAAACTCAGTTGACACTTTTGGTGTTGTGATAAACGTACCCCAGTGTTTGAAATGAGATTTATTTTTTACGATTAAACTCACCTTGCGAAACAAACCTGCTCCGGGATACCAGCGCGAAGACGCAGGTCTGTTGTTGAGTTTTACAGCTAAGGTATTGTCTTCAGCTTTTACATGGCCTGAAATATCAAAGTAAAAGTAGGCATAACCGTACTTCCATTCACCTACTTTTTTACCGTTTAAAAAGACTTCAGGCTCACTCATCGCGCCTTCAAACTGCAGAATAACTTTTTTGCTTTGGTCATAATCTGGAATAGAAAACGTATTTCTGTACCAGCCTTCGCCGATATACGGTAATGCCCCCGTTCTGCCGGTTTTTTCTGTGGCTTGTTTTTCGTTGTTTTGACTTATGGCAACAACTTGTTTATCTATGTCTTTGTTAAAAGGGCCATAAATTGCCCAGTCATGAGGCACATCAACAGACTGCCAGGCTGAATCATCAAAACCAGACTGAACAGCATCTGGATGATTCCCTTTTTGAAATGTCCAGCCTTTTTTAAGAATTATTGTTTCTCGAGGTTTTTCTTTAATAGTTTCGGGGTTGTTCTGACATGCCACATTTATAAAAATGCTGATTATCCAAAAAAATCTTAGTTGTATCATTTACTCTGAAAATTCTAAGTTATAAAATTCCATGCCCAAATTTGCGTTATTGTCATGATCAAATAATGTGGCATTATCCCAATGCGAACCCTGCCCCCAAAGTGTAGAACAAGTGGTTGATATCCAGGCTGGTTCCCAGTAAATTAAGCCCTGACCACCAGAGTCAATAATAGACTGACTCAATGCGGTAAGATAATCCAGTTGGCCCTGTTCTGTGGCTGGAAAACCTTCAATCAAAGCATCAGCTCCCATGATATTATTTGCGGCATCTTTATTTTCAAGAGTAAAAGGGTATGCCGTTTCTACCACCATAAGCTTTTTGTTATAAGTATTGATAAGCGTTGAAAAGGCTTCATCCACATCGCTTAGATTGTAGTCAGACCATTGTGGATAATAAGACAAACCAATCCAGTCAAAGTCGGTGATACCGCTATTGGTAGCTTGCTCAAACCACCATAAGGCGTTCTCCGGTTGAGCAATATGCAACATGACTTCAACATTGGTATTGTTCTGTGTAGAAAAATCTCTTACAGCCTCAATGCCTTTATTGATAAGTGCCGAATTTCTTTCCCAGTCTATCGGCCATTCTAAATCTCCATCCTGCAAAATCATAGCATTGATTTCATTTCCTACCTGAACTATGTCAGGAGTAAGATTTTCGTTAGAAAGTTCAACTAAAGTCTCAAAAGTGTAGTCGTATAATAACTGACCTAGGATTTCAGTGTCATCAATATGTTGAATCCATGCAGCAGGAATTTGCTGCTTTCCTGGATCTGCCCAGGTATCTGAATAGTGAAAATCCAGTAAGATTTCAAAATTTTGAGTTTTAGCTCTGACTATGCTTCGTTTCACATCCTCAAAGGTTGAATAGTCTGTCCAGTCGGGATTATGCCAAAGCCTAAACCGCGCTAAATTAGTCCCAGCCTGATGAAAAATTTGATAGGGGTCTTTCTGAGTTCCGTTTTCATCTTTATAAACACCACCACAATCTTCCATTTCATTAACATAAGACAAATCTGCACCTTTATAAAAATCTACATCTTCGGGGTGTGCTGTTGTGTTGATAGAATCACCATTAGTGGATGTATCTGATGAACATGACATACCAATTAAAGGTCCCATCATAACCACTAATAGTTTTAGAAAATAATAGCATTTCATGCTCATAAGTTGTTTTTTTAAAAAACGTTCAGTGGTATAAATATAAGTAAAAAAGAAAAAGCCTACCAGTACCTACCAGTTAAAATAAAAATAAAGCGCTCCGAAACTGGAACGCTTTAGAGGTTTATGATTGAACTGGCTTTATTGTTTAATCAATTTTGAGGTCATGTATTGATTTTTGTTTCCTTTCACCCTTATCATATACATTCCTGAGTTGAGATCTGAAATATCAAAACTGTTAGTCTGTCTAAATTCACCTTCAAAATGCTTGACCCTTTTTCCATTCAGGTCATAGATTTCAAGATTCGAAAACCTATCTATTGTTAAGTTGAATTTATTACTTGCAGGGTTTGGGTATAAGGACACCGTACCTTTTACATTATCAGTTACACTTAACACTTGAGTTGGTTTATTGCCCAGGATCAAAAACTCACCCGGCTGTAGTGTTACAGCATTTTGAGATTCTGAATAAGTCGTATTTCCGGTAGGATCCATCAAATCGTACCATGTATTAGATAAACCAGCCGGAAAATTAGTATTTACAGTTTGAGGAAATACGTCAAAATTGGATAAGATGATAACATTTCTCAGCTCATTTACAGGTATAGATGTATCAAAAATATCTATACGTGGTGTAAAATTACCGGATGAAGTCGTAATGTTGTAATCGCCTTCAAATACCGGCTCATCCGCTTTAAGTTTGTGCATTTTTGCCCAGTCATTATAAATTTGACTTCTCAGGGCATCTGCTAACCAGTTTTCAGTCCATTGAGGTTGTGGTTTAGTATCAAGTTTGCAGTCCCCAAGTCCATCGCTGTCATTATCGGGAAGATTCACAGCACCATCTGTACAGGTAAAAATAGAATTATCCATACCTAAATCTCCAAAATGCCATATCATTTTAGGGCCAGGTACCATTACAGAAACAGCACCTAGTGCAGACATTCTGGACAAGGCAATATTTAAATTTTGGACATTGTGATTAGAATTTGCAGTATTACCAAATTGTAGATTTTTGAACATTAGACGTTCTTCATCGTGACTTTCTGGGTAACCCAATAATCTTGGTTCTGCAAATCCTCTGCTAGCATGGCCCATTCTGGAAATATTCTTGTCGCCATTTTGACCCATCGTTAGTTCATTATATTGGTCTGTCATTTTTCCCCAAAGCATAATTCCCTTTCCTTCACCAATTCTGTGATTAGCCCATTGCTGTTCTTCATTGTCTTGACCTAGATGCTCAAAAATAACGTAATGCGTATCGTCCAGAGACCATGAATAATCGGCATAATCTTTTAAGCGGTCAACTCTGTCTTGCTGATAGGCATTGGTACAGGCATCATCACCGCCGGAACAGTTTTGGGTAAACCCTTTTGTTAAATCCCATCTAAAACCGTCGATTTTAAATTCTTCTATCCAGTGCTTAATAACTCTTCTGGAGTACTCCTGTACTTCAGGAACTTGATGATTATAATCATAACCTACATTATAGCTATGTGTAGCTGCTGTATTAAAATAAGGGTTTTCAGATGTTACATTACCAAATCCATTACCATCGGGATCGTCCATCCACATTCTTACCATAGGGCTTCTGCCGAAAGCGTGATTAAGTACTAAATCTAAAATTACTGCAATTCCATTTTGATGGCACAGGTCTATAAACTCTTTTAATTTATCTTCAGTACCATAAAATTTATCTAAGGCCATGTGGTAAGTTGTATTATAACCCCAACTTTCATTGCCTTCAAATTCCATTACCGGCATCAGGTGAATGGCATTGATGTTTAAATTTTTAAAATAGTCTATTTTGTCGATTAAATCCTGATAGTTTCTATCAGCGTCAAAATCTCTGACCAGTACTTCGTAAATAATCAAGTCTTCTTTCTTTGGCTTTTGGAAATTTTGAACTTGCCAGTTATAAGGCGTCTGCCCAGTTTCCAATACGGTAACTTCAAATTCTGCACCAGCTGGGAAATTGGGTAGGTTAGGATAGGTGGAATTTGGAATAAATGAATCATCAAAAGATGATAATATTAACGTAGAGTAGGGGTCTGCAACTTTAACTAAACTGGGAGAGTCTGCTAATGGAGTTGCATCGTATACCCAGTATTGATAAGTTTCTTGTTGCCCGGGTGTTAGACCTGTTATTTCCAACCAATATTTACCGGTGCTGGGGTCTCTTTTCATCACATCTGCGTCTGTAGGTTGGTAGTTATTAAAACTACCGGCAACCTGGACAAAATCCTTACCAGGTGCATAAAGAACTAAAGTTGCTTTGGTATCATCATTAGAATAGTTAATTCCATCCTGTAAGTTTGGTGGAAGTGCTTCCTCAATTACATTCGGAATGACTTGAACCTGGAGCACTGCATCTCCTGTTTCAGATTCACCGGGTGGTGTTCCTACAAAACGAACTTCGCCACTTTCTGTAATATTCGGTATGACACCGGCACAAGTAGGGAATCCACATGTACCGGAATCGACGAGTACATCATTGTAAAAGATTTCAAAGCTTCCCTGAACTGTTATGTTTCCCTGGTAGGTAATGCTTGCGCTTACATTGAGATCGCTTCCGGGGTTTACCAATACAAAATCGTCCTCTGGATTAGAAAAATTGATAATTACTCTACCGACGGGTATAAAGAAATCTTCACAGCCATTGTCTTTAAGTTCTTGTGTGCCGTCTTCATTTCTAAACACCAGTCCTAATTGTGTAACTGAACTTAATTCCTGTTGAGTAAGGTTAAAATACGTAGACGGTGTAAAGGTAATAGAATATAATCCACTTCCGTTGGGCATCATTTCGCCAACACCATCATCCTGTCCCCAATTGCCTATAACATCAAAACCAAAAGCGTTATTATTATCTCCGGCACCCGCATGCATATAAACGCTCGACGGATTATTCAAACCATTACAATCTGAATCTGTACTGTTAATATCGACAGTGATTGTTATTTCTTCATCTATATCGAAATTAGGTGGGGAAACTGTAACCTGTCCCTGAGAGACAGAATAGGAGATTATAACAAATAATAATAGTAAAATCTTCTTCATAATATTAAATTTGATAAAAAAATGGCTATGCATAAGACATAGCCATTTCTTGGTATTATTTATTGTAATGTAATAGTCTTATTGACGGTATCTAAAGTCAATATATAAGTTCCAGGCGTTCCAATAAAACTGAAATTGTTATCGCCATCTTGTGCGTCTTCAAAATCGGGATCTATAGTGTATCCTTCACTCACAAAATAAGGGAAATTGTAACTATCAGGCCCCCAGTCAGGCTGTAAAAAGAACCTAAACGCATCGTTAGTGAGTTCTACAGTTCCTGAATACACACCTTCTCCGGTACATGGTAAATCTGTTGGCGAATCCCAACTCCATCCTGCGGTTGCAATACCTGCACCAACTAACCATAATTGGGCTTGATCGCACTCCTGCTCTGGTGGCCCTAGAGTAATGGTTTTGTTGATGTCGTCTACCGTTAATAAATAGGTACCAGGCGTTCCTACAAATTCAAAGTTATTATCGCCGTCCTGAGCGTCTTGAAAATTGGAATCTATGGTATAGCCTTCATTACTGTAATATGGGAAATTGTAGCTATCAGGCCCCCAATCAGGTTGTAAAAAGAACCTGAAGGCGTCGTTGGCTAATTCGACATTGCCTGAGTAAGTCCCGTTGCCGGTACATGGTAATACTGTAGGATTATCCCAACTCCATCCGGCTGTAGCTATTCCAGCACCAACGAGGTAAAGTTGATCAAGGTTACAATTTGGTCCGACTACCGGAGTACTTAATGTAATGGTTTTAGCCTCCATATCAATTTCCAGAAAGTACTCACCGGCTGTACCAATAAACTGGAAGTTCAAATCGCCGTCATTGGCGTTTACAAGATTAGAATCTATGGTAAATCCTCTGTCTTCAAAATAAGTATAATTCCAACTGTCAGGCCCCCAGTCTTCCTGTAAGAAAAATCTAAAATTACCTCCATTATCTGGACTTAAGAATACATTCCCTGAATATTTACTACCTTGTAAAGGGAATACTTCCGGAGAATCCCAGCCCCATCCGGCATTAGGCATTCCTGCACCAACACCCCAAAGGGTTTCCGGTAATTCTGTTTCATATGGCGTAACACTAATTGTGACAGGATCAGAAATTCTTTCTATAACCCCACTTGCGCTTTCTATGACAGATCTGATTCTAATATCTACAGAAGTTTGGGTTTCGGCTTCTGCACCTATAGAAACAACAGCTTCATTGAGTTCTGAATGAGTAACTTCGAGCGATCTTTCTTCTGATTGCCCCAGTTCTACAAGTGTATTGAACCCATCACCAGCTAGAGATGCTTCTACTATATAATTTACAGTTGTGCTATTTTCTTCAGAAAAATCCGGGTCTGTCCATCCCACTTCAAGGGCGGTATCATTTTCAGAAACGTCTGTCAAAACCACATTGAAAGAACTGTCCGGACTTTCAATAAACGGTTTGTTTTCCGGATAGCTGTTAATGGTTAATAGTACACTATTACTCGCTGTACTGCCAGCAAGAACCCTCATAAAAATACCAGCATTTGAAAAAGCTTCTATGCCAGCATTTGATAGTAAAGCATTAAAATTTTCAACACTTATGGTAAACGATTTTTCATCAGTTGTACCTAAATCTATGGGATTTTCAAATTCAAAATCTGGCGACATTTGAACGGTATAATTGCTACTTTGTGTTACCTCATCAGTCCAGTTTAAAGTAAAAGCCGGATTTTCAGGTACACTAAAGTTCAGGAAGATACTCGATACCGGCGGCGTGTTGAGGACAAATTCTGCCTCAGGCTCAGTAAATTTTAAATTATCTTCTTCTTCGCAAGAATTAAATAAAACAAGGAATCCAATTAATAAGCTAATTGAAATATATTTTGAAATTAATTTCATAATTTAATGTATTAAAAATTTAAAGGTATAAACATATAATTACCGGTAAGGTCATTAAACCAAACTTCATACTCATCTCCTACCACAATTTCTATCGGATTACCACCTTCTGTTGCGGTACCTGAAAATGCTGTCTCACCACCCCAGGTTTGACTTCCGTTAGCCGTAAAAGTTACCGTGCCAGAATTCAAACTAACAGGTTGACTGGATTGCCAGATATGAGGATCGAATACACCACCACCAACACCGTATTGTACAAGTTCTACCGGGGTTTCTAATGCTGAACCGGATAGACTAAGTGAAGACAATGAATCTACACTTCCATCTGCAGGTTCAACAGTAAATTCTAGCGTCCTAATGTTCGCTGTAAATGTGAAATAACCTGAAGTTGTTGTAAAATCGTCTATTGGAGCAGGATCTGGATCATCTTCGGTTGGCCTTGGCACTAATTCGCCTGGTCCGCCTTCTCCATATTGAGGTGCCCAGGCGCCTTTTACTTCTAACATTTTTAACTGGTCTGCATTAAATAAACCAGTGTAAGTAAAGACATCAGGGTTATCAGCACTCCTGAATAATGCAGGATTGTTATTGTTGTTGTTCCATCCTGAAGCACAGGCAGGTCCTACGAAATACAGCTCTTTAAATGGATAATTAAAGTATGGATAAACACTAAAACTAATCACATTAGAAGATTTGGGTAAAGCATCAAATGCACCCAAGGAGGTTGTTACTCTGGCGTACAACGTATTCCACTCAAATGGAGGTAAACCTACCTCACCAGCTGCAGAATTTAATTCTGTAGTGGTTAAGGTGATGTTTGTTATTCCTCTAAGATTTGCAACTACCGCTGTATTATCAAAACTTTCTGTGTTAGAAAATTCTAAACGATAATTTTCTGAGGCCTGAACACCAAAGTCCGGTTCTGACCAAATAAAGGTAGCTACTGGGTTGCCAGGATTGTTTTGATCCAATTCTATTTGTGAAATGTCTAATTCAGACAAAACGATCTCATCGGCTTCATTAGCGACCGTTCCATCCTGAGGGTCTTCACACGATGTAATGGTCAGGAGACCTAACATTACACCAAATGTGTAAAAAACTTGATTTAATTTTATATTTAATACCATAATCCTATTTTTTTAGTAGCCTTCGTTTTGATTTAAATTGGGGTTGGCTGTTATACTTTCGCTGGGTACAGGGTAAAGCTCTCTGAAATTTGGAATTGCTACACCGTTAAAGGTATTGCCCTTAAATGCCCACACATAAGAACCACTTGTAAATAATCCAAAGCGTCTAAGGTCTTGCCTTCTATGAAATTCCCAGTATAATTCTCTTGCTCTTTCATCTATGATAAAATCTAGAGTAAGCTCGTCTGCTGTAATATTCCAGTCTGTGTTACCCTGGTGAGCTCTAGTCCTTATTGCATTAACATAAGATAGGGCTTGAGCATCAGAACCACTTCCACTTCTCAGCTGAGCTTCTGCATACATTAAATAAGCATCGGCAAGTCTGAACATAGGGAAATCGACAGAAGAAAATTCTAAATTATCGTCAAAAGAACCATCAGATCTGACGTCTGTATATTTGGTCATTACAAATCCCTGATCCGGATTGGCGATATCTGATATATTTGAACTTCTATCCTGTTTAATGATAGTATTTCTTACATCATTAACAAATTCAGGGCCTTCAAATTTTTCGGCAAAAGATTCTGTTATTCTAATGGCACCGCCCCAACCTGTGGAGGCCACTCCAAGGTTGTTTCCGTTTTGCTCAAGGCTTCCTACGGCACCATTCGTCATCACTGTTGTTGGCCCGTATGCCTGTGCTTCAAAAGAATCTGTTGGAATAGGAAAAATAATTTCATTTTGAGCACCATTACTGTCATTGTCTGCTCTAAATAAATTATCATATTCGTCATCCAAGACATAACCGGCATCTATAACCTGCTGTGCGTATTGCAAGGCATCGGCATATCTATCTTGTCCTGTATAGACTTCAGCGTTTAAGTATAATTTAGCTAAAAGCATCCAGGCAGCTCCTTTGTCTGCTCTGGCGTATTCATTAGTCAAAGGATCTTTAAGATTTGGAATAATCTCCAATAACTCGGTTTCAATATAGTTCATTAAGTCTATTCCTACGATCTCTTCGCTTCTAAATGCTCCAATTTCTTGCTCTTCTGTTACAAAAGGAGCTTTGCCAAACAAATCAAGCATGTGGTAATACGATAGTGCTCTCAGGAATCTAGCCTCTGCTCTGAAATTAGTTTCTATTTCTTGCCTTTCAGCGCCTTCAACCCCTCTGCTGTCTAAAAGTGTAGGTGTTGATTGTCTTAAAAACTCGTTGGCATAAGCCACACTTCCCATGATTCTACCAAAAGCTCCTCTTACGATAACATTCGCCGGCGTCCATATAGAACGTTGAATTTCTGCAATACCTGGGTCATTTTCATAACTCCAGATGGCTTCGTCTGTAGAAAAAGTTTGTAAATTCATCAATGCTCTTCCATACTGGCTGGTACCTGCATCGAGTCCACCTATACTTGAACTGCCAGGGCCTTGAGGACTGGTTAAATTCAAGTTACCGTATACACCTGCCAAAAGCTGTTTGTACGCGCCTTCCTGATTGAAAAAATCATCACTGGTCGAAGCATCATCATCTAATGGCTCAGTGTTTAGATCATCCTCACAGCTGCTGAAACTGATCAGCAAAAAAGCGAGAAATAATGGGTTTAAAAATTTTAAATAGTTCATATTCAATTTTTTATTTTAAAAATAATAATTTTAATTTATTTATAATGCTAACAATTCTTAAAAATTAAGGTTTACGCCTAATAAGAATGTTCTTGCTCTGGGGTAAATGGTATTGTCAATTCCGCCTGTTACCTCAGGGTCTAGCCCGGAGTAATCTGTTATGATGAAAGGGTTTTGAACACCAAGAGATAATCTCATGCTCATATCTGTGTTATCATAGCCGTCAAAAGTATATCCAAGTTGCATGTTGTCCATCCTTAGGAATGAGGCATTTTCAATGTAATAATCGGATAACTGAACATTTTCGGTATTGTTAAAGTTTGTGTCTAACACATTTAAAGGCAGGTTTTGAAGGGTATTCCCAATAAATAATTGTCTGTACTGAGCATTGGATGAATTAAAATTATTGTACACATAACCACCTAAATTAACCCTCATATTGAAGCTAAAATCAAACTTTTTGTAATTCATTGTAGACTGTAAACCCATGACAACATTGTGTAATGGATCTCTGTAATAATACCTATCGTCATCATTAATGATATTATCTCCATTTAAATCAGAATACGCACCCTCAATAGGATTGCCGTTGTCGTCATAAATTTGATTATAGACAAAGAAGGTGTTTGGGGCTAAGCCTTCACTGTGTCTTTGTATAAATCCACCGGTTCCTCCCGCAATTCCTCCAACGTTAATGTCAGTTCCGTTAACGAGCTCATCTATTTCCTGCTCAATAAAGGTCACATTATAGTTAAGGTTCCAGTCAAACTTATCATCATCACCCAAGGCATCAAAAATTTGAGCATTAATACCAATTTCTAAACCTTTGGTATTTAGTGTACCTGAATTTTGAGTGATGATGTTTGTAAAATTCGATCCTTCGGGTACAGGGCCTACTACTAATAGGTTTTCAGTATCTCTGGTATAGGCGTCAATAGATCCGGTTATTCGGTCATCGAATAATCCATAATCTAAACCAATGTTTATCGTTTTTGCTGTTTCCCAGGTTAAGTTTGGATTAGAGGCTGTTGGAAATGCTGCTGGAACAGCATTTCCACCAATAATCACAAAGGCATTAGGTTGAGAGGTTTCAATAGCTTGAGTTCCTATAAGTCTGTTACCAATTTCCTGCTGTCCTGTCTCACCGTAACTCGTTCTTAATTTTAAGTTTGAAATAACTTTAGAATCTTTTAAGAAATTTTCGTCTGAGATGTTCCATGAAAATGCTGCAGATTGAAAAGTTCCCCATTTGTTACCTTCAGCAAATCGCGAAGATCCATCTCGTCTTATCGAGTAGGAAAAAATGTATTTATCTTTAACTGTAACAAAGGCTCTACCGATGTAACCTATAAGAATTAAATCTGGCGCAGTAAAAACATCGGGATCTTCTTCGGGGTTATAATCAACTCGTCTTGTATCCGTTGTGTTAAATGACTCATTTTCAAACTTCTGGTAAGAGTAACCTATTGTACTTCTAAGCGAAATATCATCTGTAATGTCCTTATTGTATTTAAAATATGCATCAAACAGTGTGTTTCTCGAATCTGACGTAAATTTTGAGTAGCTTCCAAGATAATTGAATACACCGTCTTCTTGCACAAAATTACCGCCAATACTATTTCTGGAAAGTTCATTTGTTCCGCTTCCGCTTCTATCATCTAGACCAAGGTTAAAAACTACTCTGGCATCGGGTAGAAAGTGAAGTCTGTAATCCAAATTTAAGTTACCAAACCATCGGCTAGAATTGGTATTATTCTGTCTTTGTAATAAAGCAGCTACAGGGTTCTGTAGGGCTAGTTGATTTCTATTGTTTAGGTCTGAATATTCAAAGAATCCATCAAAGGGTGAGTTAGGATCCCTAACTGGCTGAGTTGGGTCAAATCTAATCGCAGCACCTTCAACTTGATTTGCAAATCTGTTGCTTTCTCTTGTAAAATTTGCATTGAAATTAACGCGAAGGTGATCATTAAAGAATGACGGATTTACAGCTAAAGACGCAGAATTTCTAGCAAATTCACTAGTACGTCTTATCCAATCCTGCTCAAATCGTCCTAAAGATAATCTCACGGGAATAGCATCAAACAACTGCCCTCTAACCGAAAGGTTATTTTCAAGTTGGTAACCGGTTTCATAGATTTGATCTTGCCAGTTTGTGTTGGCATCTCCTAATAAACCGACATCCTCTGGCCTTTGCTGAGCAACCAATTCTCTGAATTCATTTGCACTAAATACGTCTACCTGATCTGTTAGATTAGCTACAGCCATATTAGTAGTCCAATCTACGCTTAGATTTTTCGTACCCTGCTTGGTTTTAATGATAATTACACCGGCAGAAGCCCTGTTACCGTAAATAGCTGTGGCCGCGGCATCTTTTAATACCGAAAAGGACTCAATGTCATTAGGATTAATAGATGATAAGACTGATCTACCACCTCCAGGGGTATCATTACTCAATGGTAATCCATCAACAACAATTAAAGGACTATTATTGGAGTTAAGAGAACCACCACCACGGATTCTAATTTCAGATCCAGAACCCGGTGCACCACTGGTATTAACTGTAACACCGGCAACTCGACCATTAATCAGGTTTTCTGGAGTTACAATGTTACCTTTAGTGAAATCATCTTCAGTGATAGAAGTTACAGAACCAGTTAAGTCTTTCTTCTTACTGGCACCATAACCGATTAAGACCACTTCTTCAAGTTGTTCAGTGTCTGGCTGTAAAGTGACATCTACTCTGCTTTGGCCTGTGTATGTAATCTTTTGGGTTACAAAGCCTAAATAACTAAATACTATGACTTCACCCTCACTTACTTCCAGTGAGTAATTTCCATCAAAGTCTGTTGTTGTCCCTCTTTGCGTGCCTTCAACAAGAATATTGATCCCTGGAACTGGGATATTTTGGTCATCAACAACAGTTCCTTTTACCGTATTTTGAGCAAAAACACTCAAAGGTATAATTAAAAAGCAACATAAATATTTTATTGTGTTCATAAAATCATAATTAATGTTAAAAATTATTTACTTTCTACTTCCGATGGTAAAATTAATTAATTTGTAGGTAACGAAAACATTTTCGAATACACTCTAACGTTTTCGTGTTAACAACTTTTGAATTTTAACACTTTTATTGCCTTCATCTTTGTCATATTCTGTTTTATTAAGTTTTAAAATTGTAATATCAATAACAGTTTTTTTTTATTGTAGAATAAGTTGTATCTTACGACTAATAATAACAAGTGAATTATGAAACAAAAACCAACTTTAAAGTTAATTGCCAAAGAACTCGATGTTTCAGTTTCAACGGTGTCTAAAGCACTAAGAGACAGTAAGGAAATTGGGCAGGAAACCAAAGAAAAGGTTAAGGCTTTTGCAAAGCTCTATAATTATAGGCCCAATAACATAGCCTTAAGTTTAAAAAACAGAAAGACTAAGACTTTAGGAATAATAATTCCTGAGATAGTGCACCATTTTTTCACAACAGTTATTTCAGGCATTGAAGCTTATGCTAATGAAAATGGGTATAATGTTATAGTAGGTTTGTCTAATGAGTCTTTTAAAAAAGAAGTGATAAACTTAGATACACTTGCCAATGGGAGTATAGACGGATTTATCATGTCTGTATCAAAAGAAACGCTTTCTAAAGGTGATTTTCATCACCTTCATGAAACCATTGACCAGGGTATTCCTATTGTAATGTTTGATAGGGTAATAGAAGAAATGGACTGCGATAAAGTTATTGTTGATGATGTTGAAACTTCTAAAAAAGCTGTTCAAATGTTGATACATAATGGTTGTAAAAATATAGGAATCATCAGTACAAAAGATTATGTAAGTGTGGGTAAGTTAAGAACCGAAGGTTATTTGAAGGCTTTAGAAGACAATAATTGTAATATTAATTTATCAAACATTTTGAAGATTGAAGATGAGTATAGTTCTAATGATAATTTATTGGAGCTTGAGAAACAAATAGATGGATTTTTCAAACAAAATAAAACATTGGATTCTATTTTTGCAGTCAATGAGCTGTACGCTGTAACGGCAATGAAAGCTGCCCGGAAAATGAATATGAAAATCCCGGAAGATATTCAAGTTATAGGTTTTACTGATGGTGTTCTTTCAAAACATGCATATCCACCATTGACAACTGTTAGTCAAAATGGCATAGAAATGGGACGTATAGCGGCAAAATTATTGATAGACCGTCTAGAACATGAACAAGACGGCGAAGAGCATTTTGTGACCAAAATTGTGGATACAGAAATTATTCGAAGAGAAACCACCTTAAATTAGTAGCTTAATTTGAAGCATAACAAATGTCTTTAGAATCCATTTTGCTTGTTTTAGACATGGTTTTTGGACCAAAGAATTAAAAATTTCATATGGCATAAAATGCGTCAAATTGATTTTTTATTTATATTTGCCAGAAACAAAACTACTTTTTACTTCCCTTTAAGTTTTGTTCGCAAAGCTTATCGTATTCATTATTAATTATATACGATATGCAAAAACGTAAATTATCGGCTACCCAAATCACTTATTTAAGTTTTGGTTTCCTCGGTATCCAAATGGGCTTTGCCCTTCAGAATGCAAATGCCAGTCGAATCCTTCAAAATTTTGGTGCAGACGTTCATGAATTGTCCTGGTTTTGGCTCATCGCACCTATAATGGGTTTAATTGTTCAACCACTGGTAGGCCATTACAGCGATAATACCTGGACAAAACTCGGCAGACGAAAACCTTATTTTTTAATTGGAGCTATTTTAGCTTCGGTTGGACTTATTTTGTTGCCTCAAGCTGACTTATTTATTGCCTTCTTGCCACCTTTATGGGTTGGTACCGGAATGCTTATGATTATGGATGCCTCATTTAATATTTCTATGGAACCTTTTAGGGCTTTTGTAGCCGATATTTTAAACGAGGAGCAACGCACCTTTGGGTTTACCACTCAAACGGTGTTAATAGGCATTGGCGCTGTTGTAGGATCATGGTTGCCCTATGTACTTACGGAATATTTTGACGTAGCCAACAGAGCAGAGGAAGGCTCAGTTCCCTTAAACCTCATACTTTCATTTGTTACAGGAGCTGTGGTTTTAATCATTACGATTTTAGTAACAGTCTTTACCACAAAAGAATACTCGCCCGAAGAAGTTGAATTGATAGAAAAAGCTAAGGCAAAAAAAAATGATCAAATTGAAGAAATTGAGCCTGAAAAAAAAGCCAAATTATCTGATATTTTTACGGACTTTGTTAAAATGCCTGAAACCATGAAACAATTAAGCTGGGTTCAATTTTTTTCCTGGTTCGGTCTTTTTGGGATGTGGGTTTTTACTACACCGGCCATCGCTCAGCATTTTTATGACCTGCCGCATACCGATTCTTCCAGTGAATCATTTAACAATGCCGGGGATTGGGTAGGGATATTATTTGGAGTTTACAATTTGGTGTCTATTCCGGTGGCGCTTTCGCTTAGTAAAATATCAAAAACATTAGGACGAAAGAAAACCCATATGTATGCATTAATCATAGGAGGAATTAGCTTTTTGTCTATTTATGTAATGCCGGACAGGTACTGGCTCATTTTGCCTATGATAGGCATCGGAATTGCCTGGGCAAGTATACTTTCTATGCCTTATGCCATCCTTGCAGGTGCAATAAACCCTAAAAAAATGGGTGTTTATATGGGAATCTTCAATTTTTTTATAGTTCTTCCACAAATTTTAAATGGTATCGTTGGCGGACCTATGGTAAAATACATCTATGACGATCAGGCCATCTTTGCCTTGATTTTATCAGGAGTAAGCATGCTTGTAGCCGCTGCGCTAGTTAAACGAGTAAAAGATGTAGATGACGTCGTTACAAACTAAATAATTATGAAAAACAAAACAGCATTTATATTTGATCTGGACGGTGTGATTGTCGACACCGCAAAATTTCATTTTCTGGCCTGGCAAACACTGGCAGAGAAAATAGGTATTCAATTTACTGAAAAAGAAAACGAACAACTTAAGGGTGTAAGCCGAGTGAAATCTCTCGAAAAAATATTAGCTTGGGGTAATAAAACCATTTCTGATGAAGAATTTCAAAGGTTGATGGCCGAAAAAAATCAAGACTATCTTAATCATGTATATCAAATGACTAAAGCTGATATTTTACCGGGTGTTCTCGATTTTCTGAAAGTTCTAAAATCAAAAAAACACCCTATTGCACTCGGTTCGGCTAGTAAAAATTCTAAAACCATATTAAAAGCAGTCGGTCTTACAGATATGTTTGAAGCTATTGTAGACGGCAACGAGGTGACCAAAGCCAAACCAAATCCGGAAGTCTTTCTCAAGGCCGCAGAATGGTTAAATACATCACCAAGACATTCTATTGTATTTGAAGATTCTATCGCCGGTATAAAAGCTGCAAATACCGCAAATATGCTAAGTATTGGTATTGGCGATAAAAATATTCTTAGTGAAGCAGACTACTGCTTCAATAACTTCATGGAGTTTGATTATCAATTTTTTGAAAAAATAAAAGTAACAGGTTAAAATTATTTTTTAAATTATCAAAAAAATAAAAATATTATGAATCAAGATTATATCACGCCAGATGATTGGTCAATAATTGAAGACAGCTTTAGCCCAGAGCAGGTCGAATCATCAGAAAGCTTATTCAGTTTAGGCAATGGTGCCATGGGTCAACGGGCCAATTTTGAAGAAGATTATTCCGGTCAAACTTTCCAAGGCAGCTATATCGCCGGTATCTACTACCCGGATAAAACCCGTGTGGGCTGGTGGAAAAATGGGTATCCCGAATATTTTGCCAAAGTGCTTAACGCCCCTAATTGGATAGGAATTCACGTTCATGTAAATGGCGATATTTTCGATTTACACACCTGTAGAAGTGTAGATAATTTTAGACGTGAACTCAACATGAAAGAGGGCTGGCACAAAAGAAGTTTTGAGGCAGAAATGCAAAACGGTGTTCAATTAAAAATTGAAGCTACACGTTTTTTGAGTTTAAAATATGATGAAGTAGGGGCCATAAATTATCAGATTACACCTTTAAATTCCTCTGTACATATTACCTATTCTCCTTATGTTGATGCGGGAATAACCAATCAGGATAGTAACTGGGACGATAAGTTTTGGGATATCACTGGTGTTGATATCAAAAATCACAAAGCTTTTGTATGTTCACATACCATGAAAACTAAATTTCATGTGTGTACTTATATGCAGTCTAAACTATTTTTGGATGGCAGTGAACTCGACATAAAAGCAGAACCACATCAAAAAAAGCACAAAGCGTTTTTAGCTTATGAAAAAGACGTACAGAAAGCTCAAACGTTTAGTATACACAAGTTTGCCGGCTACGTAACATCACTAAACCACGATAAAGATCGTTTAGTTGATCAAGCCTCTAAAGTACTGGACTTAGCCACTCAGATTGGTTATGATACTCTACTTGAAGAGCAAAAGAAAAGTTGGGCTGAGATTTGGCACATGAGTGACATCAAAATTGAAGGGGATACAAAAGCTCAGCAAGGTATTCGGTTTAATATTTTTCAATTGAACCAAACCTATTTAGGAAAAGACGCCAGACTCAATATAGGGCCCAAAGGATTCACCGGAGAAAAGTACGGTGGAAGTACCTATTGGGATACCGAAGCCTACTGCTTGCCGTTTTATATGGCCACCAAAAATCGCGATGTAGCTCGAAATTTACTAACTTACCGTTACAAACATTTGCAAAAAGCCATAGAAAACGCTGAAAAACTTGGTTTTACAGACGGTGCGGCCCTTTATCCTATGGTAACGATGAATGGGGAGGAATGCCATAACGAATGGGAAATTACGTTTGAAGAAATTCATAGAAATGGTGCTATTGCTTACGCTATTTATAATTACGTGAGATACACCAACGACTATACTTACATCCCCGAAATGGGCATGGAAGTATTGTTGGGTATAGCTAGATTTTGGAAACAACGCGCTACGTTTTCTAAACAGAAAAATAAATACGTCATCCTTGGTGTCACCGGACCAAACGAGTACGAGAATAATGTCAACAATAATTTTTACACCAATTATATAGCCAAATGGTGTTTAAATTATACCATCGAAAACCTTAAAATACTCAAGGAAAATTATACCGATGATTATTCAAGAATAAAAGCTCATGCCAACTTTGAAGAGGATGAAATAGATGGTTTCGAAAGCGTGGCTAAGAATATGTATTTCCCTAAGTCCGAAGAGCTAGGTGTTTACTTACAACAGGACGGATTTCTGGATAAGGAATTGATTACAGTCAAAGACCTCGATCAAACTCAGCGTCCAATTAACCAGCATTGGTCCTGGGATAGGATTTTACGATCACCATACATCAAACAAGCCGATACGCTTCAGGGCTTTTACTTTTTTGAAGACCATTTTAGCCGGAAAGAACTGGAAGAACACTTTGATTTTTATGAGCCCTTTACGGTTCATGAATCTTCATTATCGCCATGTGTGCACAGTATTCAGGCAGCATTATTAGATAGAATGCCTCAGGCTTATCAATTTTATTTAAGAACGTCTCGATTAGATTTAGATGATTACAATAAAGAAGTAAAAGAAGGTTGTCATATTACAAGTATGGCAGGAACCTGGATGAGTATAGTTGAAGGTTTTGGAGGAATGCGCATTAAAGGCAACAAACCCAGCTTTACCCCAAAAATTCCTAAAGAATGGGAAGCCTACTCTTTTAAAGTAAACTTCAGAGAAAATATCATCACCGTAAAAGTGACCCAGCAAGGGTCAAGTTTTCACTTAGAAGGACAAAAAGAACGGGAAATAATAGTAAACGATAAAGTAGTTCAGCTAAAAAATGGAGAGACTGTTGAGGTTTGATAGTTTATGGAAAAATATGACGTTTTAGAACCTGATTGTTTCTATCATATTTTTAATGGAGGCAACAATAAAGAAGACATATTTAAAGAATTAGATAATTATTATCATTTTTTTAAATTGTTAAAAAACATGTTTTATCTACTGCAGATATTTATGCTTATTGTTTGCTTAAAAACCATTTTCATCTTTCAATCAAAATAAGCTCTATTGAAAGCCTAAAATTGGATAATAACTAATGAAATTGGAAAAATTATCACAAGCTTTCTCTAACTTATACAACGCTTGTACTAAATCAATAAATAAGCGATATGATAGAGAAGGCAGCTTGCTTAAAATTAGGGTTAAAAGAAATCGAATATCGAGTGAAGAATATCTAAAAAATGCTATTCTTTATATCCATTTAAACCCAGTAAAGCATGGATATACAGATACCATTGAAAAATATGAGTATTCATCACTCGCAGTGTTTTATCAAACAAAAGAACAGAACTTAAGAGAAGAGCGGTGATTGATATTTTTGAGGGTAACAAATATTTTATTCTCGTTCACCATAATAGTATTAATAAAATTGATGAGTTAGATATTTAATAAAGCTAGGTTTTGACTGTTGCACTCAAGCAAACCTCAAAGGTTTTCAAATCCTATGAGGTTTAAACTAAAACGTATGACTACCATGAAAACAACTATTAAGTTTTTTACCCTAATCCTGTTAACCATGTCTTTTTCATGCCAAAATCAAAACGAAGAAGAAGATTCATCTTCAGCAAACACCCAAACAACATCTTTGGAAAATATTGAAGATTACGAAAAAATCAAACGGGTAGAACCGCCGCATTGGTGGGTGGGATTTGAAAATGATACCTTGCAACTTTTGTTACATGACAAAAGCATCAAAGACGCTGCAGTCAGTTTAAATTATTCAGGTATTGAAATCCTAAAAGTTAACAAAGCAGATAGTCCAAATTACCTTTTCATTGATTTAAAAATTAATTCAAATACCCAACCCGGAGAATTTATCATTAAGTTAAAAACTGAGGAGAAAACACTGGCTTATAGATATCAGTTGAAAGAAAGAACCAAAAAGCCAGTGGATTATGTGGGTTTCAACAGCTCCGATGTTATGTACTTAATCACGCCGGACCGGTTTGCCAATGCTAAGCCTCAGAACGACAGTGTTGAAGGTCTTTTAGAAACGCGTGTAAACAGAAATGATGATTACGCCAGACATGGCGGCGATATAGAAGGCATCATCACTCATTTGGATTACATCGAAGACATGGGGTTTACAGCCATTTGGTCTTGTCCCTTACTGGAAAATAATATGCCCAGAGCATCCTATCACGGTTATGCGATTACTGATTATTACCATATCGACCCCCGTTTTGGAACGAATCAGGATTATAAAAAATTAGCAGAACAAGCTTCTGTAAAAGGCATCAAACTCGTTATGGATCAGGTCGCCAACCACTGTGGCCTTCAACATTGGTGGATGAAAGATTTGCCGTTTAAGGATTGGGTAAATTTTCAATCGCATTACGAGGCTAACATCAATGACTGGGATAATGACGACGTTATCACATCAAACCATCGCAGAACGACCAATCAGGACAGTTATGCTGCAGAAATTGATAAGAAAGGAATGACTGACGGATGGTTCGTCAGAAGTATGCCGGATTTAAATCAGCGCAATCCATTTATGGCTAAGTATTTAATTCAAAATAGTATTTGGTGGATAGAGGAGTTCAAGCTTGGAGGCATTCGACAGGACACTTACCCTTATCCTGACAAAGAATTTATGAGCAACTGGGCCGCCGCTATTATGAAAGAGTACCCAAACTTCAACATTGTTGGCGAAGAATGGAGTTATAATCCACTGCTCATTGCTTATTGGCAGGATGGTATGGAAAATAAGGACGGTTATAAATCTAACCTGAGGTCCACTATGGATTTTGCCATGCAAAGAAATATTGTAAATGCACTTAATGAAGACGAAAGCTGGGACACAGGTCTCGTTAAAATGTATGAAGGCCTGGCCAATGACTTTATCTATCCACGACCAGAAGATATTCTTGTTTTTCCGGATAATCACGACATGAGTAGAATTCATACACAGCTTAACGGAGATATCTCAAAAACAAAAATGGCATTGGGCTATATTCTGGCTATGCCAAGAACTGTTCAAATCTACTATGGGACAGAAATACTGATGGCCGATTTTGAAAAACCCGGAGACCACGGACTTATCAGAACAGATTTCCCCGGCGGTTGGGCAGGTGATGAGGTCAACGCGTTTACAGGTGAGGGGTTATCCAATGACCAAAAAGACATGCAGAATTTTGTCAAAAAAGTGGTAAATTACCGAAAGCAAAGCAAAGCCATTCACGAAGGTAAAACTATCCACTTTGCACCCAAAGATGGGATTTATGTCTTGTTCAGGTCTCATGCCGATGAAACTATTGTGGTAATCATCAACAAGACCAACCAATCAAGTACAGACACAAAGCGATTTGCAGAAATGGAGCTTAATGGAAAAACACTGAAAAATGTAGTCAGTAATGAGTCATTGACGTGGGCAGAAAGCATCAATATACAACCAAACGGGTTAACATTTCTAACGACCAAATTATAATTTAAAAAAGTTGAAATTTTTCAAGCACATAGCTTTAGCCATATTAACTTCAACTCTACTGTGGGGTTGTAAAGGTCAAAATGCCAATCAGAAATCGGTGACTATTCTTTTAGACGCAAATTTTTCAGTTTCTGAACCTTCGGCTGTGTATATTTCCGGAAATTTTGAAGGTTGGACAGGCGGAAGCGAAAATTATGTATTAGAAAAAAAAGGCGAGTTTTATCAAACCAGGTTATATGATACTTTAGGGGATTTAGAGTTTAAATTTACGCTTGGCCATTGGGATACTGTTGAAAAAGATAAAAACGGTAATGATATTGGCAACAGGACTTATCAATTTTCCAAGCCCAATGACACGCTGATGGTTACAGTTGAAAGTTGGGGTCATCAGGAAAAGAAAGGCCTGGTTTTGCCTGAAAATCTTCACATATTGAGCGATTCTATTTACATGCCTCAGTTAGACAGATACCGAAGAATTTGGGTTTACACACCGCCAAATTATAATTCATCTTCAGACACTTACCCTGTAGTTTATATGCATGATGGACAAAATTTATTTATGGAGGAGACCTCAGGTTTTGGCGAGTGGAAAGCCGATGAAACTTTAGACGCTCTTTCAAAATACAATGATTTAGAGGTAATTGTTGTTGGGATTGACCATGGCGCGAAGTATAGAACATCTGAATTGTCGCCTTACATTTATAAATATTCAGATCATCCGGAAGGTAATCAATATTTAAACTTTATTGTAAACACGCTAAAACCGAAAATCGATTCGACCTATCGCACCACACCTGATAGATCAAATACGGGCATGATTGGAGCTTCCCTTGGTGGTTTGATTTCACATTATGCCGGATTTAAATACAATGGCATTTTTGGAAAGATAGGCGCGTTTTCGCCATCATATTGGATTTCTGATTCTGTTTACAATTACACAAAATCAAATAATTTAAAACTATACCTGCTTGCCGGTACCGAAGAAGGCTATAGTTTGCTGTCGGATGCTCAAAAAATGAGAGATACATTGCTTGAAAATGGATTTGAACCTGAAAATCTATACTACAAAGAAGTTGAAGGCGGGAAGCACAACGAAACCTTTTGGAGTGGTAATTTTGCAGAGGCCATCTGCTGGTTATTTGATAAACCCATTCCTAAGATAAATCCATTACTGAAAGACCTTCAACCAAAACCACAACCGGACATTCAGCTTTCAGCTGGAACTATTCAACGTATTAATGCCTTTCCTTCGCAATATATCAAGTCCAGACCAATTGATGTGTGGTTACCCGAAAATTATTCAGATGAAAATACATACAACGTTTTATATATGCATGATGGTCAAATGTTGTTTGACGCCACAACCACCTGGAATAAACAGGAATGGAAAGTGGACGAATGGGCAACACAGCTCATGAATGAAAACAAAGTTGAAGAATATATTATTGTCGCTATTCATAACATACCGGAAATCCGTTGGCAGGACTTGTTTCCTCAGAAAGCATATGCTTACCTTTCGGCCTCAGAAAAAAAGTTAGCAACAGACCGTAACGGGAATCAAAAATTTTCTTTAAACGGCGATAATTATTTACGGTTTTTAGTCGGTGAGCTCAAGCCCTTTATCGATTCAAAATTTTCAACAAAAACAGAAAGAGAACATACTTTTGTCATGGGCTCCAGTATGGGTGGATTAATGAGTATGTATGCTGTTTCTGAATATCCTGACGTATTTGGAGGAGCTGCTTGCTTATCTACACATTGGGTTGGGGCTCAGTCTATTGAAGATAATCCGTTGCCGGATGCCATATTTAGCTATATGGAAGAATATTTGCCTCAAGCCGGTAAGCATAAATTGTATTTTGATTACGGCAATAAAACACTCGATGAGCATTACCCGCAATACGCCCCAAGAGTTGATGAGGTATTAAAACAAAAAGGATATACCCCAAAAGATTCTAAAAACCTGTTTTTTGAAGGGACAAACCATTCAGAAAATGCCTGGAATAAAAGATTGGATCAGCCTTTGTTGTTTTTATTGGGTACAAATTTTGTTAAAAAATGAATGTCAACACCCTCTTTAGTTCTCCCTGGAGGGAGAACAATATAAAATCAAAGTATATTCCCTTGAGGCAATGTATTGAGCTTGCCGAAATAGGATTACAGGGGTGTTTTTAAAAATAAAATAACAACCTAATCTTTCAGGTTTATCAAATTAAATGATGAAAAAGATAATTTATATAATTTTAATTTTTGGATTATTCCAACCTATTCAAGCCCAAAACCCTAATCGTATTTACCAATCTCACAATGAAGAGAATGGTATGTTTACAGTAACAACTAATGATGGAAAATATATCTTTCAATTTTACAATGAAAACATATTGGAAACCACTTTCATCCCAACAGGTGAAATTGTCAACTCAAATTCTCATGCGGTAGTACTCCAACCCGCTGAAGTTGAAACCACTTATAAATACGTCGGAGACGTCATTACCTTTGGTAGCGAAGGCATTTCAGTATCAGTGACCACATCGCCATTTCAAATCAGTTACGCTTATAAAGACAAAAATCTCATTTCTGAAAAAGAAGGTTACTACAAATCTGTTCACCAACCCATGGAATTGGTTAAGGGCAATATCGTCGCCGACTCGACAGAAAAAATATCGTTTAACCTGACCAAAGATGAAGTGCTTTACGGTGGTGGCGCCAGAGCTCTCGGCATGAACAGAAGAGGCTACCGACTACCATTGTTTAATCGTGCACATTATGGCTACGAAACCCATTCGGAGTTAATGAATTTTACTTTGCCCATAGTTTTGTCTTCCAAACAATACATGATCCATTTTGATAACTCACCGGTTGGATATTTGGACTTGGACAGCAAAAAAGACAATACACTGTCTTATGAAACCATTTCCGGTAGAAAAACCTACCAGATTATAGCAGGAGAAAGTTGGGAAGACATTATGGATAATTATACCGATTTAACGGGAAAACAACCTCTACCACCGCGTTGGGCTTTGGGTAATTTTGCCAGCCGATTTGGATACCATTCCCAAGAGGAAACCATGCAGACCATTAAAAATTTTAAAGAGGAAAGCATCCCGGTAGATGCTATAATCCTGGATTTATATTGGTTTGGTAAAGATATCACCGGACACATGGGTAATTTGGCGTTCGAAAAGGACTCTTTTCCAGAGCCTAAGAAAATGATTAAAGACTTAAAACAGCAAAAGGTCGAAACTGTACTCATCACCGAACCTTTTATTTTAACCACTTCAAACCGCTGGGAAGAAGCTGTAAGAGAAAAGGCATTGGCTTTAGACACACTCGGTAAACCGGCACGATATGACTTTTATTTTGGAAACACGGGCTTAGTTGATGTATATAGACCTGAGGGCTATAACTGGTTTAAGGATATTTATAAAAACTTATCCGCTATGGGCGTCAACGGGTTTTGGGGTGACTTAGGTGAGCCGGAGGTGCACCCCAATTGGGTGCAGCATGCCACAGGTTCTGCGCCTGAAGTGCACAATACTTACGGTCACGATTGGGCAAAATTGGTTTACGAAGCCAGTCTGGAAGACCAACCGGACCGTAGGCCCTTTATTTTAATGCGTGCCGGCTATTCCGGTTCTCAGCACTATGGAATGATTCCTTGGTCCGGAGATGTGAACCGTACCTGGGGTGGATTAAACCGACAAGTAGAAATCGCCCTACAAATGGGGATGCAGGGCCTTGGCTTTATGCATTCGGATTTGGGTGGTTTTGCCGGAGCAAATCTTGATGATGAGCTCTACGGGCGATGGTTGCAGTACGGTGTTTTTCAACCTATTTATAGACCTCACGCCCAGGAAGATGTGCCAAGTGAACCGGTATACCGTTCAGAAGATGCAAAGGCCAAAGCCCAAAAAGCCATCGAATTGCGTTATCAACTTTTACCTTATAATTATAATTTAGCTTTTGAAAATAACCAAAAAGGAATGCCATTAATGCGTCCTTTATTTTTTGAAGAACCGGAAAAATATACCGAAAACGACCAAACTTACTTATGGGGTAATGATTTTTTAATCACTCCTGTAATGAATCAAGGTCAGAAAGAAGTAGAGGTACATTTCCCTTCAACTGATAATTGGGTTGATTTTTACACCAATGAAAAGCTTGAAGGCGGTCAGGTAAAGGTAATCAAAACCAACCCACACCATATCCCGACTTATGTCAGGGAGGGTGCATTTATTTTAATGTCCCAACCCATTCAAAGTACTAAAGAATATCAGGCGGATGACTTGGTCTTACATTATTACCACGACGAAGACATAGACGAAAGTGAACGCGAGTATTACAATGACGACGGTTCAACTTTTGAAGCTTATGAAAAAGGCGAATATGAAGTCTTAGAATTTGAAGCTGAAATTGAAAGACGCTGGCTGGAAATTGATTTTGAAGCAGAAAACGGAGATAATTATGACTACAACACTAAAGAAATTGTATTGAAAGTTCACAACTTTAAATCAATTCCTAAAAAGATAAAAGTAAATCGTAAAAAAGTAGAGGTAAACTATCAAAACACCACGCTGAGTATTCCAGTGGTTTGGGACACCTCAGAAGAGTTGAAAGTTAGGATAAAACGTTAAATTATTCTATGGGTAGAATAAAAAATTATGGTTATGTTCTATACACAGAATAAAAATAGATATATTTGTTCTATTAATAGAATAAAATGAAGTCAATCTTAAAAGAAATCATCATTTCAAACCAAGAGAGGATACATGATTTAAGTTTAATTGAAAGGAATATTTCTTTAGATGCTAACGCAAATCACGTATTAATTGGTTTAAGAAGAGCTGGTAAGTCTTATGCACTATATCAGTATATCAAAAAACATTTCAAAGAAGATAAGAAGGGTTTTTTATTCATAAATTTTGAAGATGATAGGTTATTAGAGTTTGAAGCCAAACATTTTCAATTAATTATAGAAGCTTACAAAGAATTATACGAAAATGAACCTGCTGTTTTCTTAGATGAAGTTCAAAATATACAGCATTGGGAAAAATTTGCAAGACGACTGGCAGATACCGGATATCAGGTATTCATTACCGGCAGTAATGCCCAAATGTTAAGCAAAGAGATGGCGTCAACTCTTGGTGGTCGTTTTTTGATAAAAGAAGTAAGTCCACTTAGTTTTTATGAATATTTGATTTTTAATGGTATTAAACTTTCAAAAGCGTCATTTTATTCAGAAGAAAAAATAAAAATAAAATCACTTTTCAATGATTTTTTCCAGCAAGGTGGCTTTCCGGAGCTTTATAAACATCAAGATAAAAGAGCATACCTCTCCAATCTTTATAAAAGGCTTCTTTATGGTGATATTATGGTTAGACATAACATAAGTAATGAAAAAGTACTCCAATTGTTACTAAAAAAATTGGCTGAAAGTCTTCACAAATCTACTTCTGTAAATAGGATAAAAAACCTTATTAAATCCATTGGTTATCCTATTGGTACCGGAACTCTAATCAATTACTTGCAGTACTTAGATGATGCTTTTTTGGTACATTCCGTTGAGAATTTTGCTAATAAAATGGTAGACAGAGAGCGTAACAAAAAGTACTATTTTGTGGATAATGGTATTTTGATGCTATTTCTATTTGACCAGGACACTAAACTTTTAGAAAATTTAGCATATTTACATTTAAGAAGGCATTTTGAATCTATATATTTTTATAAAAAAAATGTTGAAATAGATTTTTATTTACCTGACCAAAAAACCATAATTCAATCGTCTTATAGCTTAACTGATATAGAGACTGAAAAACGTGAGATAAATGCTATCAAAAAATCACTGGAAACTTTAGAGGTTAATCATATTTATATCATAACCTACGATGAAGAAAGAACTATCCAGTTAGATGAAAGAACTGTTAGTGTTATGCCTATTTGGAAATGGATTTTACAATTTAATCATAAAAATCAACTGATGTAATTTAACAAAAGCAAAACAAAATACCAATGAAAACAAACCCCATAATCCTATCAATTCTTATAATTTTATTGGCAATTGCCTGTAAGAATGAAACTGATAAAGCAAGACAACCGATTAAACAATCCCAAAGTACAAGTATGGAAAAGAAAAAAGTAGTTTACCAGGTTTTTACCCGATTATTTGGCAACACCAATACCACCAATAAACCCTGGGGAACCCTTGAAGAAAATGGTGTAGGAAAATTTAACGATTTTACAGATAAAGCCCTTGAGGAAATCAAAGATTTGGGCGTAACACACATTTGGTACACCGGCGTACCGCATCATGCCGTTATTACAGATTACACTGAATTTGGCATTTCAAAAGACGACCCGGATGTCGTGAAAGGTCGAGCCGGTTCACCTTACGCGGTTAAAGATTATTATAACGTTAATCCGGATTTAGCAGTAAATCCTGAAAAGCGTTTAGAGGAGTTTGAAGCTTTAATTGAAAGAACCCATAACGCTGGTCTAAAGCTGCTGATTGATATCGTCCCCAACCATGTTGCCAGACATTATAAAAGTCTATATGCGCCGGAAGGTGTCGAAGATTTTGGTACAAGTGATGACAAAACAGTACAATATCACGTCAATAACAATTTTTACTACAATCCAGGAGAATCTTTTAAAGTTCCGGAATGGAAAAACGGCTATCAACCCTTAGGTGGTGAAGACCATCCCTTAGCTGACGGTCATTTTGAAGAAAAACCCGCCAAATGGACCGGCAACGGTTCCCGCGCTTCACAACCTGATATGAACGATTGGTATGAAACTGTAAAGGTCAACTATGGCGTGAGTCCTGATGGACAAAAGGATTTTGATACGCTTCCAAACGGATTTGGAAATCAGGATTATAAGAAACATTACGAATTCTGGAAAGACAAAACCGTTCCGGATTCCTGGGTAAAATTTAAGGACATCGCCTTGTACTGGATTGATAAAGGCGTGGATGGTTTCCGTTTTGACATGGCCGAAATGGTGCCGGTTGAATTTTGGAGCTA
>Ga0102928_1000081_pt1 | contig 49061 bp, 48 predicted proteins | sample SalPonR1_B_D1_MG_FD_78504 | JGI IMG/M metagenome (GOLD analysis project Ga0102928, IMG submission 78504) | Salt pond soil microbial communities from South San Francisco under conditions of wetland restoration - Salt Pond MetaG R1_B_D1_MG | ecosystem: Environmental > Aquatic > Marine > Intertidal...
CGCCGCCAAGATGTTCCAGGTGCTGCGGAACGAAGGCGTCAATATCAAGGTCATCACAACCTCCGAGATAAAAATTTCTGTCCTGATCGACCGGAAATACATGGAACTTGCGGTTCAGGCGCTGCATGATGCATTTGAACTGGAAAAGGCCGACTGACAAAGTGACCAAGGCCGTTGTATCAGTCGGTCATGAGGGGCAGAGCTATGGTTGAGCGGGCGGAAAGCGAAAGCCGCAAGCTGCTTGGGCGGCTGCGTGACACGATGGCCAACGAGGCCGCCGGACAAGAGCGGCTGGATCAGATCACCCATCTGACGGCCGATTCCATGGGCACCGAAGTGTGTTCTATCTACCTGTTCCGTGACGAGGAAACACTCGAACTCTGCGCGACGCAGGGCCTGAATCCCGACTCCGTACACCAGACCCGGATGAAGCTGGGCGAAGGGCTTGTTGGACGCGTCGCCCGCTCTGGCAAGACCATCAACGCCGCCGACGCACCCTCGGCACGCGGGTTTCGATACATGCCCGAAACCGGTGAAGAGATTTATCCCAGTTTCCTTGGTGTCCCGATCCAGCGGCTTGGCGAAAAGCTGGGCGTGCTGGTGGTTCAATCCAAGGATGCTCGCGAATTCAGCGCCGACGAAATATACGCGCTCGAAGTGGTGGCGATGGTGCTGGCCGAAATGACCGAACTGGGCGCTTTTGTCGGCGAAGGGGCTGCCTTGCGCGCCCGCCACACCCAGCCGGTCCTGGTGCGCGGTGTCACGGCACAGGAAGGCACCGCCGAAGGCCATGTCTGGCTGCACGAACCGCGCGTGGTGGTGACCAACCTTGTCGCCGATGATCCCGAAACCGAACGCACCCGGTTGACGACAGCAGTGGAAAACCTGCGGATCAGCGTCGATCAACTGCTCGCAGTCGCGTCGGGCGACACCGAACAGGTGCAGGTGCTCGAAGCCTATCGCATGTTCGCCAATTCCAAGGGCTGGTTGCGCCGGATGGAGGAAAACATCGACCGGGGTCTGAGCGCCGAAGCCGCCGTCGAGAAAGAACAATCCGACGTGCGCGCCCGGATGCTGCAAGCCACCGACGCCTATCTGCGCGAACGCCTGCAGGATCTCGACGACCTGTCGAACCGGCTCTTGCGCATCATCACCGGCCAGGGCCAACAGACCGGTGCCGATTTGCCTGAAAACCCCATTCTGGTGGCGCGCAATATCGGTCCTGGCGAATTGCTCGAATACGGCCGTCAATTGCGCGGCATCGTGCTCGAGGAAGGATCGGTCGGCAGCCATGCCGCCATCGTCGCCCGCGCGCTCGCCATCCCGTTGGTGATCAACGCCAAACGGATGCAGAACGAGGCACTGAACGGCGATCACATCATGGTCGATGGCGACCAGGGCATCGTCCACCTGCGCCCCGATGACATCGTTGTCGGCGCGTTCCGCGACAAGATGGCCATGCAGGCGCAGGCACAGGAACGCTATGCCTCTATCCGCGAGAAACCGGCGGTCACGCTGTGCGGCAAGACCATCCGGCTCGAGATGAACGCCGGCCTGATGGCCGACCTGCCCTCCCTCGAAAACTCGGGCGCCGAAGGGGTCGGCCTGTTTCGCACAGAACTGCAATTTCTCGTCCGCAGCCAGATGCCCAAGCGCAACGAGCTCGCCGCGCTCTATGCCCGCGTGCTGGACGCAGCAAAGAACAAGCGCGTGGTGTTCCGCACGCTCGACATCGGGTCGGACAAGGTTCTGCCCTACATGCAGGCCGAGGACGAACCCAACCCGGCTCTGGGCTGGCGCGCGATCCGCGTCGGGCTCGACAAGCCGGGCGTGATGCGGATGCAACTCCAGGCGCTTCTGCGCGCCGCGAACGGCCGGCCGTTGTCGATCATGTTCCCGTTCATCGCGCAATACGAAGAATACAGCGCCGCGCGCGCCGAGGTCGACAAGGCACTCGCCCGGGAAAAGAAGCTCGGACATCGGCCCCCAGAAACGCTCGAAATCGGAGCGATGCTGGAAACCCCGTCGCTCGCCTTCGCAAGCAAGAAATTCTACGAAGAAGTGGAATTCCTGTCGATCGGCGGCAATGACCTCAAGCAGTTCTTCTTTGCAGCCGACCGCGAGAACGAGCGTGTCCGCCGCCGCTATGACACGCTGAACGTCAGCTTCCTGACCTTCATCGAAGACATCCTGCAACGCTGCAGGACCAGCAATACCAACGTGTCGTTCTGCGGCGAAGATGCCGGCCGCCCCGTCGAGGCCCTGTGCCTGGCAGCCATCGGCCTGACATCGCTGTCCATGCGGCCGGCCTCTATCGGTCCGGTGAAGCACCTGCTGCGGCGTTGCAATCTTGATGATGTGCGCAAGGTGATCCACGACGCCCGCGACGCCGGAGAGCAATCGGTGCGCCCTGCCGTGATGGAGTATCTGCGCGGGTTGACGTGACCGCACGTGCGCGCCGTGGTGCGTGCCAGCACACAGCCTGCGAACAAATCCGGCAGCTTTCCGGATGCGGGGCCCTCGCACGGCAAACCGCAACAGCACGCTCCAGCCATTCTGGCTGTTCAAGGCCGGGTCTTCCGGCCTGCGTGCTGTTGACGTGTTTGCGGGCGAACGGGTGCGTTCTGGTCCGGTGCCGGATCATGATTGGATCATAACGCCCGTCCGCCCATACCCGGATTTCATCCGGGAACATGTCCAACTTGTGCCATTAACGTTAAGATCTGGTGAACAGGATGCGCGATTTACGCGGTCTTCAGACGCTTTTCACCGCCCGGCGCAATTCTTCGACCAGCAATGCCTCCGACGTGCCACTGTTGATCGCCAGCCGCCGCAGCCCGAAATGCACATGCGCCATTTCCTGGTAATAGCTGGTATAGGCATAGTTCGTCGCCGCTCCCGCGGCTGCGCCCAGAATCGGTATCGTCTGTGCGGCGAGCTTCTGACCCAGAACCGTCGCCAGTTTCGGCGCCACCGATTTCATGATCCCGTGCACCGCCGTTCCCGTCAGCGTCACGCGCGTGGTCAGGAACGCCATGTTGGCCCCGTCGTCATCGGCAAGTGGACCGGCGCTGGCGAAAACGGTCAGGCAATCTGCCAGAACATCCGGGTCGTTCGGATCGAACCCGTGTTCGGCCGCGATCCCCTGGATGGCTCTGAGCAGGACAGTCGTCGTCACCGGCAACTCTGCCAACGCCGTGGGCAAGCCGCCTGCACCGCCCATCGCACCCATGGCCGTCGCTGCAGCGCTGTTGAGCCAGCCCTTCTGGTCCGGCACCACGCCGCGCGACTGTCTCGCAGCCTGCAGGGCCACCCGCAACGCGCGCTCGGTGGCGTCATCCAGGCCACGCCTTACCTGGTGCGGCAACCGCTCCATCAACGTCTCTGCCTGGCCTCCGATCAGGTTGAGCACCTGCAAGCCGACACCGCCGGCAGCCCTGTGGCGTCTGGCAAGGTCGGCAATAGAGGTCTGGGTCCCGCTGGAGACAAGATTGGTTCCGGTCATACCGTACAACTGGGGGCGTTTTGTGTCGGGTTCAAGCGCCGCGCTCCACCAGGCCGCGTAAATCCTTCCAGGCCCCCGGCTCCAGCTCCAGGCCCAGCACCCGCTGAGGGTTGGTCGGCGAAGGCATTTCCACGCCATCCAGCCGTACGAATCCGAAGCGCTGGTAATAAGGCGCATCGCCCACCAGGAGAACCCGCGCCCAGCCGTCACGTCTGGCCTGGTCCAGGCTGTCCCGCATGAGCGCGCCGCCCAGCCCCTCGCCCTGTGCCGTGGGATGCACCGCGATGGGGCCAAGAAGCAAAACTCTTTCACCACAGACACGGACCGGCCAGTACCGGATCGCGCCGCCCAGGATTCCCCGTTCATCCCGCGCCACCCGCGACAGCGCGGTTACAGGCGGCACATCATCCCGCAACCGGTAAGACGACAGCGCCTCGCGCCCCGGCGCGAAACACAGGTCGTAAAGGGCCTCGACCTCCCACCAATCTTCCTTGGTTTCAGGGCTCAGGGTGAACATGGCACCGCTCTTCGTTGACGCGTGCACACCCCGTGCAATTCGCTGCGAAACCGCCTATCACGCAAGCTGACAATCGGCAAACACGGAGCTTTCCCCGCATGTTCTACCGCCCCGAAGACGGCCACGGCCTGCCCCACAACCCGTTCAACGCCATCGTCACCCCCCGCCCCATCGGCTGGATCTCGACCCGTGGCGCCGAGGGGCAGGACAATCTCGCCCCCTATTCCTTCTTCAACGCGGTCGCCTATGTGCCGCCGCAGGTGATGTTCGCCTCCACCTCGGCCAAGCCCGACCGCGGCGACACCAAGGATTCGGTGGCGCAGATTCGCGACGCCGGCGTGTTCGCGGTGAACGTGGTTGAATATGCGATGCGCGACGTGATGAACATGTCCTCGGGACCATGGGACAAGGGCATCGACGAGTTCGACAAGGCCGGGATCGAGAAGGCAGACTGCGACACGATCAACTGTCCCCGCGTTGCCGGCGCGCCGGCAACGCTGGAATGCAAGCTGACCCAGATCCTGCAATTGCCCGGCGCCGCCAATTTCGCCGTCTTCGGCGAAGTCACCGGCATCCACATGCGCGACGACTGCATCAAGGACGGCATCTTCGACGTGCTCAGCTTCAACCCGCTGAGCCGCATGGGCTATCGCGACTATTCGGTGGTCCGCGAAACCTTCAGCCTGAAACGCCCCGGAGAATAGGACACGTCTTGCGCCCTGGTGTTTCACGCGCGAAACCTTGGGTCCGGTCCTTTAACACAAGGTTAACACGTCATGCCCGTCACACGCCTTCTCACCGAATTCGGCATGGGTTCCTCCCTGCGCCGCCAGGATTACACCGAAGCCGCATCGCGCGCGGTCCGCGATGCCCTGTGGCACAATTCGATCAACCTGGCCGAACTTTACGGCAAGGACAAATCCGACATGAGGATCACCGTCGAGGTGGGTGTACAAAACCCCGACGCCATCGACACCGGCGCCATCGCCGCGATCTTTCCCTATGGCCAAGTCACCGTCACCACCCGCAAGGGCGGGCTCGACGTGCCGCGCAACGATGGGGGCAAACCGACCGTGATCGCCAATGTCGCGATCTCCGTGGCGCTCGACCTGGAGGGCGTGGCATGACCGATCAACGCTTCATCATCGAAATGGGCATGGGCAACGACCAATACGGCATGGATTACACCACGGCCGCCGCACGGGCGATCGAGGACGCGATCCGCCATTCCTCGATCCCGCTGTTTGACGCCACAGGCCTGCCGCATGATGCGATGCGCGTACAGGTGACCGTGGGCGTGGCCGAGCCCGACAAGGTGGATTGCAATGCGCTGTCCAGGACCCTGCCGCGTGGCCGGGCCGAGGTGACCGCGGTCGTGGGCGGATTGAACGTCACCAACCCCGATAGCGGTGCCACCCTGGTCATCGCCAGCGCCGCGGTCGAGGCGTTTCTGCCGCCTCAGACCTGACACAGCTTGAAGCCTGCCGCGCGGGCTGCAAAAGTGGCACCGAACAGGAACGGAGGCAGCGATGGCACCCCGCAAACTCGGCGTGATCGGTGGATCGGGGCTTTACGCCGTGGACGGGCTGCAGGACGCGAACTGGCAAAGCGTCGACACCCCTTGGGGCGCACCGTCGGATCAGTTTTATTGCGGCACGCTGGGCGCGATCGAGATCGTGTTCCTGCCCCGCCACGGGCGCGGACATGTGCACGGCCCCTCGGACATCCCCTACCGCGCCAATATCGACGCGCTCAAACGTCTGGGTGTGACGGATGTGATCAGCGTCAGCGCCTGCGGGTCTTTCCGCGAAGAGATGACACCGGGCGATTTCGTCATCCTGGACCAGATCATCGACCGCACGACCGCGCGCGACAAGAGCTTTTTCAGCGCGGGCTGCGTCGCGCATGTGTCGATGGCGCATCCCGTTTGCGCCGACCTGCGTGGCATTTGTGCCAGGGCCGCCCGCGCGGCAGATGTCACCGTGCATGACGGCGGCACGTACCTGGCGATGGAAGGGCCGCAATTCTCGACACTGGCGGAGTCCAATCTCTACCGCGACCATTGGGGCTGCGACGTGATCGGCATGACCAACATGCCCGAAGCCAAGCTCGCCCGCGAGGCAGAGCTTTGCTACGCGAGCGTTGCCATGGTCACGGATTACGATTGCTGGCACCCGGCCCATGACGCGGTCAAGGTGTCGGATATCCTCCGCGTGCTCAGCGGCAACGCCGATGCCGCCCGCGCAATGATCCGCGCCCTGCCGGACCTGCTGGTCCCGGATCGCGCGCCGTGCCCCCACGGATGCGACACGGCGCTGCAACATGCCGTGATCACCGCACCCGGCGCGCGCGACCCGCGGCTGGTGAAAAAGCTGGACGCGGTGGCGGGCCGCGTGCTTTCTGATCAAGACGAATAATCAAGGATTTACAGCATGAGTTTCGACTTTTGGCTGACCTTTGTCGCCGCCTCCACCGCGCTTTTGCTGATCCCCGGACCCACCGTCCTTTTGGTGCTGTCCTACGCGCTCAGCCAGGGCAAGCGCGTCGCCGTCGCCTCGGCCAGCGGTGTGGCCCTGGGCGATTTCGTCGCCATGAGCTTGTCACTGGCGGGGCTGGGCGCGCTGGTTCTGGCCTCCGCCACGCTGTTCACGCTGCTGAAATTGATCGGTGCAGCCTACCTCGTCTGGCTTGGGATCAGGCTCCTGCGGTCCGCCCCTAGTGCCGCCCTGCCCCACACCACGCAGGATATCGATGCGCGTTCGGTCCTCACCCATGCCGCGCTGGTCACGGCGCTGAACCCGAAATCCATCGCGTTCTTCATCGCCTTCGTGCCGCAGTTCATCACGCCGACGGCACCGTTGGTGCCGCAATTTGCGATCCTGATCACCACCTTCGTGACACTGGCAGCACTCAACGCCTTTGCCTATGCGCTGGCCGCCGACCGGCTGCGCGGCTGGATCGGGCGCGAGAGCGTCATCGGCTGGCTGACCCGCGCCGGCGGTGCCACCCTGATTGCCATGGGCGCCCTGACCGCGATGGCCCGTCGCACCACCTGAGGACAACATGACCCCGACCAGAACCGTCAAGGACTACATCCGCACCATCGTCGACTTCCCGCATGAAGGCATCCTGTTCCGCGATGTCACCACGCTTTTCGCCGACCCGCGCGGGTTCCGCATGGCAATCGACCAGCTTCTGCACCCCTATGCCGGCACCCGCTTCGACAAGGTTGTCGGCCTCGAGGCGCGCGGCTTCATCCTTGGCGGCGCCATCGCGCACCAATTGTCTGTGGGCTTCGTCCCGGTGCGCAAGAAAGGCAAGCTGCCCGGCGCGGTGATCTCGGAAGATTACGCTCTGGAATATGGCGACGCGGTGGTCGAGATCCACGACGACGCCATACAGCCGGGCGAAAAGGTGCTGCTGGTCGACGATCTGCTCGCCACCGGCGGCACCGCCGAGGCGGGGCTGAAACTGATCGAGCGGCTGGGCGGCGAGGTGATCGGCTGTGCCTTCATCATCGACCTGCCCGATCTGGGCGGGCGCGCAAAACTCGAATCGCTGGGCATGGAGGTTCATGCGCTCTGCGACTTCGAGGGGCTCTGAGCCTTCTTCTCTTTCCAAATATGCTGGGGGTTTGGGGGTGAAACCCCCAAGTCCTGCCGGAAACCAGCCGGGACAACGCCGGGACAGGGGCCGCACGCCGCGCAAGGCGTGCCCCCGAATTTTCCAAAATTCGGCCCCGCCCGGGAGGCGGGTCAGACGATTGTGGCCTCGGTGGCGGCGCGCAGCTCGTCCTCGGTCACGCCATCGGCGGTCTCGACGATCTTCAGCCCGCCCTCGACCACGTCCAGCACCCCGAGGTTGGTGATGATCCGGTCCACCACACCGGTGCCGGTCAATGGCAGGGTGCACGCCTTGAGAAGCTTGCTCTCGCCATGCTTGTTGGTGTGGTCCATCACCACGATCACGCGGCCCACGCCAGCAACCAGGTCCATCGCGCCACCCATGCCCTTGACCAGCTTGCCCGGGATCATCCAGTTCGCCAGGTCGCCGTTTTCCGCCACTTCCATCGCCCCGAGGATCGCCATCGCGATCTTGCAGCCACGGATCATCGCAAAGCTGGTTGCGCTGTCGAAATAGCTGGTGTGCGGCAGTTCGGTGATCGTCTGCTTGCCCGCATTGATCAGGTCCGGGTCTTCCTCACCTTCATAGGGGAACGGCCCCATGCCCAGCATCCCGTTCTCGGATTGCAGGGTGACACTGACCCCGTCCGGAATGTAGTTCGACACAAGCGTCGGGATGCCGATGCCAAGGTTGACATACATGCCGTCCTTCAGTTCCTGCGCCGCGCGGGCGGCCATCTGGTTGCGGTCCCATGCCATAATGTCTTTCCCCTCGTTTATACTCTGAACCGCAAGCTGCGGCGTTCATCCGTAAAATCCGTGCCCGCGACCGGCACGTCGATCATGGTGACCGTCCTGTCGGCGAAGCGACCGACCCGCAGATCCAGGCACCCGGATTGCCGTCCGGACAGGGATCGGTGATACCCGTCGCCACCGTCAGACAGGACCCGCCGGTCGTCGGGCGACGGCCGTCAAGACCGCACGCAGGGCCTGGCTTCTGGTCAAAACGTTCCACGATCGGTTTGATGTTCCCTGTGATCAGGCCGCCGGTCTGGGACGTGTGGTGCGCTGTTCGATACGCTTTTCATGCGCGCCTTGGATCATCCGGTGCACGTAGATGCCGGGAAGATGGATCGTGTCGGGGTCCAGTGTGCCGGGCTCGACAATCTCTTCGACTTCCATCACGCAGACCCGGCCACTCATGGCTGCAGGCGGATTGAAATTGCGCGCGGTCTTGCGGAAGACGGCATTGCCGGTTGTGTCGGCCTTCCACGCCTTCACGATCGACAGGTCGGCAAAGATGCCGTTCTCCATGATATAGGCCTCCATCACGCCATCCGGGCCGGTCGGGAACTCCTTGTGTTCCTTGCCCTCGGCGATCATCGTGCCGACACCGGTCTTGGTGTAGAACCCCGCGATCCCGGCGCCGCCGGCGCGCATCCGTTCGGCCAGCGTGCCTTGCGGATTGAACTCCAGCTCAAGCTCCTCACTCAGGTATTGGCGCATGAATTCGGCATTTTCTCCGACATAAGAACTGATCATCTTCCTGACCTGCTTGGTTTGCAGCAGGATGCCGATGCCGAAATCATCCACCCCCGCGTTGTTCGAGGCAAAGGTCAGATCCTTTGCGCCGCTGTCGCGAATCGCGCTCAGGAGGAGTTCCGGAATCCCGCTCAGGCCAAACCCGCCCGCCGAGATCAGCATGCCATCGGACAGCAGCCCCTCAAGCGCTTCGATTGCCGAGCCATAGACCTTTTTCATTGCGAAATCCCCTGCTGTTGAACGCCCCGCCGTTTTGGCGCGTCGTGCCTGCTAAGTCAACGCCACGGCGCATCCAGGCCGAAGCCGCCCAACTTGCGGGGACCCGGCAGGGGTAACAGGGGTCCGGTTGTTCTTCGCGGTTTCCTGCCCGGTCAGACCAGGCGCACCTGCGTGCCAACCGGCACCAGGGCATAAAGTTCTTCCACGGTTTCGTTGAACAGCCCGATACAGCCATCCGACGAACGCCGCCCGATCTTGCGGGTGTCATGCGTGCCGTGGATCAGGTAAGCTGGCCAATCGAAGTACAGCGCATGGGTGCCCAGGGGATTGTCCGGGCCAGGACCCATCGGCTTCCAATCGGGAAACCGCTCCATCTGGGACTGCGTGGGTGTCCAGGAGGGCCCTTCCTTCTTGCGCACGATCCGGGTGTACCCGCGCCGGGTCAGCTCATCGGTCTTGGGCACCGAGGTCGGGAAGACCCGGTAATCGCTTCCCTCGGCATTCCAGTAATGCAGCGCGCGCGACACCGTATCGCAGACGATCGCGCCCTTGCCCAGGGTCTCGAAATGATCGCGCCAATCCTGTTGTGCAAAGGACGAGATGTTGCGCCGATTGGAGCCTGTGGCCTCCTGTGCGCGCAGCACCCTGGGCATGGCGACGGCGGCGATCGCGCCACCGACAAGCGCGCGGCGCGAAACGAATGGTCCGGTCATGGGAACTCCTGCTCTGTGGTCCGTTTTTTGCACAGGGTGCATGCCCCGCGCCAAAAGGACCAATCACGAAAAGTTCAATCGCTGCTTGCCTGTAACGCCCCGTCGGTTCGGCGCCTATTCAGGGGTAGCCTTCTTTTTCGCGCCCGACGCCTTGGTCGCAGTCTTCTTGGCGGCCGGTTTGCGGGCAGCGGCCTTCTTGGGCGCGGCTGTCTTTGGGGCTGTCTTTGGAGCAGCCTTCTTGGGGGCGGCTTTCTTCTTGCCGCCTTTCTTGGCCGCCTTTTCGGCGATCAGCTTCACTGCGACATCCATCGTCACATCGTCCGGCTCCACGTCCTTGGGCAAGGTCGCATTGACCTTTTCCCACTTGACGTAAGGCCCGTACCGACCTTCCATCACCGCGACGGGTCCGCCATCCTGGGGATGTTCGCCCAGCGTCTTGAGCGGCTTGGCTGCCGCACCCCGGCCGCGTCCCGGATTGGCGCGCTTTTCGGCCAACAGCTCGACGGATCGGTTCATGCCGATTTCGAACACCTCCTGGAATTCCTTGAGATTGACGTAAACCGGCTTTGGCTCGTCGGGCAATTGGTGCATGATGTAAGGACCAAAGCGCCCCAGGTTCGACTTCACCTCGCCGCCATCGGGGTGCATGCCAACGATGCGCGGCAGGGTCAGCAGCGTCACCGCCTTTTCCAGTGTCATATCGTCGGGCGACCATCCGGGCAGGAAATCCCCCTTGGCCTTTGGCAGGCTGGCGCGCGGGGGTTTCTTGTTTTCCGGCGTCGGCTCGCCGCGCTGAACATACGGCCCGAAGCGACCGGACTTGAGCCAGATCTCGTCGCCCTGATCCTCGCCCAGCACGCGCTCCTCGCCCTCGGCCCCTTCGCCGGCGATGGGGCGCGTATAGGTGCATTCAGGGTAATTCCCACAGCCGACAAACCCACCGGTGCGCGACGTCTTGAGGTGCAACTGCCCCTGCCCGCATTTCGGACAGATGCGCGGATCGGTACCATCCTCGCGCGGCGGGTAAAGCTGAGGCGCAAGCGCGTCGTCCAGCACATCCAGAACCTCGGTGATGCGAAGATCGGAGGTTTCGGCAATAGCTGCGGAGAAATCGCGCCAGAAGCGACTCAGGAGCGCCTTGTAGTCGCCCTCTCCCGCGCTGACATGGTCCAGCTCGTCCTCGAGCGCGGCCGTGAAATCATATTCCACGTAGCGTTTGAAAAAATTGAGCAGGAAGATGGTGACGATCCGGCCCTTGTCTTCGGGGATAAGGCGATTCTGTTCCTTGCGGACATATTCGCGATCCTGGATCGTGGTGATGATGCTGGCATAGGTCGAGGGGCGGCCAATGCCCAGTTCTTCCATCTTCTTGACCAGCGTCGCCTCGGTGTAGCGCGGTGGCGGCTGGGTGAAATGCTGATCGGGCGTGATGGCGCGCTTGTCGGCGATTTCGCCCTCGGAGATTTGCGGCAGGCGCTTGTCGTCGTCATCCACCGCCGCGTCGTCGCGGCCTTCCTCGTAGACGCGCAGGAACCCGTCGAACAGAACGACCTGGCCATTGGCGCGCAGCACGACCTGTTCATCGGCGCTGCCGACATCGACAACGGTGCGTTCGAGCCGGGCCGACTCCATCTGGCAGGCCAGGGTGCGTTTCCAGATCAGGTCGTAAAGCTTGCGCTGATCGGGCTCCGACAGCTTGAGCGACTGTGCATCCCGCGCCATGTCGGTGGGCCGGATGCATTCATGCGCTTCCTGCGCGTTCTTCGCCTTGTTCTTGTAAATCCGTTTCTCGCTCGGCACGTAATCGGCGCCATAGCGGTCCTTGATCGCGGCGCGTGCCTGATCGACAGCCTCGGGCGCCATGTCGATACCATCGGTCCGCATGTAGGTGATGTGGCCGGCCTCATAAAGCCGTTGCGCCGCGTTCATCGTCTGGCGCGCGCCCATGCCGAACTTGCGGCTGGCCTCTTGCTGAAGCGTCGACGTCATGAATGGTGCCGACGGGTTGCGGGAGGCGGGTTTCGCTTCGACCGACTGAACGGTCAGGTCGCGGCTGGTGATCGCCTGAACCGCCATTTCGGCCTGAGTTTCGTTCTCGATATCGTAGCGGTCAAGCTTCTTTCCGGCGAGCACGGTCAGCCGCGCCTCGTAGTCCTGGCCGCGCGGCGTGGCCAGTTTCGCCTTCACCGACCAGTATTCGCGCGGTTTGAACGCCTCGATCTCCATTTCCCGTTCGACAATCAGCCGCAGGCTGACCGATTGCACCCGCCCCGCGCTGCGCGCCCCCGGCAGCTTGCGCCACAGCACCGGTGACAGGTTGAACCCGACAAGATAGTCCAAGGCCCGCCGCGCCAGATATGCCTCGACCAAAGGCGCGTCGATGTCGCGCGGATTGGCCATCGCCTCTGTCACGGCGTCTTTCGTGATCGCGTTGAAGGTGACGCGTTTCACATCGGTGGTTTTCTTGATCGACCGGCGCTTTGTCAGCGCCTCTTTCAGGTGCCAGGAGATTGCCTCGCCCTCGCGGTCGGGGTCCGTCGCGAGGATCAGTGCGTCGTCGGATTTGAGCGCATCGGCAATGGCTGCGACATGTTTGCGGGAATCGGTGGCAACCTCCCATTTCATGTCGAAATCATTCTCGGGATCGACCGATCCATCCTTTGGCGGCAGGTCCCGCACATGGCCATAGGAGGCAAGAACGGTGTAATCAGAGCCCAGATACTTGTTGATCGTTTTGGCCTTGGCCGGGGATTCAACAACAACGACGGGCATAGAGCGAACACCTTTCTACATGCGGATGACCGGTCTGGTCTGGCTGCGTATGGCCGCGCAGCATGTGGGGTGCAAGCGGGAATTGTCAATCGAGCAGGTATCGCAACCACCGACAGGCCACGTGGAAAGAGGCCGGGTCGCGGCCCGCGTTTGCTCGCAGGCAAACGCAATGATGTCATCATTTGTGGTGCCAGGCTCAGCCGACACGCGAAATCAGGCCACCGGGCTGGCGACTGATCCGCCCATCCATTTCCAGGTCCGTCAAAGCCGGTGACACCAGGCGGGAGCTTGCCCCGAGATCGCGGATCAGTTGATCCTCGCCCAATGGCGACGGGCCCAACCGGTCAAGAATTTGCTGATGCAGCTGTGCCACCTGGGCAAGCGGCCGTTCGGGTTGCACCGGCTCCAACGGCAGTTGCGGTGGGGCGGCATCGGCGATCGGGGACAGACCGTCAATCACGTCCTCGGCGCTGCGCACCAGGCGCGCGCCATCGCGCAAGAGCATGATGCACCCGCTGGCGCGCGCATCGAACGGGTGTCCGGGAACGGCCATCACCTCCCTGCCCTGGTCAAGCGCCGTGCGCGCGGTAATGAGCGATCCCGATTTCGCCGCCGCCTCGACCACGATCACCGCGCGGCACAATCCCGAGATGATTCTGTTGCGCGCCGGAAAATGCCGCGCCTGCGGTTGCAGCGCCATCGGTTGCTCACTGAGCCGCACGCCGCCATTGGCCACGATATCCTCGGCCAGCCGGGAATTTTCCGCAGGATAGAGCACATCAACGCCCCCCCCCAGAACCGCCACGGTTCCCGCTTTCAATGCAGCGAGATGGGCCGCCGTATCCACACCGCGGGCCATGCCTGAGGTGATCACGAACCCCGACTTGGCCAGGTCGGTGGCCAGCGCCCGCGCCATCCGGCCCCCGAGGGACGAGGCATTTCGCGCCCCGACAAGGGCGATTTGGGGTTTTGACAAAAGGGCGGCATTGCCGATCACCCAGAGCATCGGCGGTGCATCTTCGAGATCATCGAGGCTGTCCGGGTAGAGGTCGTCGCCGCGGCAGACAAGCTGCGCGCCGGACGCCGTCGCGGCCTTGAGTTCGGCTTGCACCACCGCCTCCGGGCAAATGGAATAGGTGTCGACCCCCGCCGCCCTGGCAATGTCGGGCAGATGACGCAGGGCGTCCGCCGCGCTGCCGTGATCGCGCATGAGCCGGTAAAACGTGCTGATCCCGACACGGCGCGAGCGCAAGAGACGAAGCCAGTCAAACCTTTGGTCTTCCGTGGTGGGTGGGAGTAGGGGGTGAGTGGAAGAGTTGTGTTCCAATGTCATCCTGCCTCCGTCCGCTTGCAGGAACAGGAATAGGCGGCCACTGGTTAATCACAGGTGAATCCAGACAAGAGGGTGGCGAGAAAACCCGGCTTTCCCCGCCAACCCTTTGTTTCAGATCACTTCTTTTATCCCGCCTGCGCGCCACCGACCGTCAGGCCGCCGATCATCACCGTAGGTTGGCCAACGCCGACGGGCACCCATTGGCCGTCCTTGCCGCAATTGCCCATGCCCGGATCGAGCGCCATGTCGTTGCCGATCGCGCGGATCTGTTGCAGCGCTGTCGCGCCGTCGCCGATCAGCGTTGCCCCCTTGACGGGCGCGCCCACCTTGCCGTCCTTGACGCGATAGGCTTCGGTGCAAGAGAACACGAACTTGCCGTTGGTGATGTCCACCTGCCCGCCGCCGAAGCCCACGGCCCAGATCCCGTCCTTCAGGTCGCCCACAATGTCGCCCGGCGCGACAGTGCCACCCAGCATATAGGTGTTGGTCATCCGGGGCATCGGGATATGCGCATAGGATTCGCGGCGCCCGTTGCCGGTCGGCTCCACCCCCATGAGCCGCGCGTTCTGGCGGTCCTGCATGAAGCCCACCAGCTTGCCATCCTCGATCAGCACGTTCTTGCCCGATGGCGTGCCTTCGTCGTCAATCGTGATCGACCCGCGCCGATCGGGGATTGTGCCGTCGTCAAGGACCGTCACGCCCCTGGCGGCAACCTGTTGGCCCATCAGACCGGCAAAGGCCGAACTGCCCTTGCGATTGAAATCCCCTTCAAGCCCGTGGCCCACCGCCTCGTGCAGCAGGATGCCGGGCCAGCCCGGCCCCAGCACGATATCCATGACACCCGCCGGGGCCGGCTCCGCGTCGAGGTTGACCAGAGCGATGCGCAGGGCTTCGCGCGCCTTGCCCTGCCAATCGGCCGGGTCGAGCAGCCCGTCCAGCATGACGCGCCCACCGCCGCCCGCGGTTCCGGATTCGCGGCGGCCGTTCTCTTCGACGATGACGCTCACGTTCACCCGGGTCATCGGCCGGATATCAGAGACGAGCGTGCCCTCGGGGCGCAGGATTGCGACCTCCTGCAAGGACGCGGCGATCGTCGCGCTGACCTGCACCACGCGCGGATCGAGGTCGCGGGCGAAGGCGTCGATCTCGCGCAGAATGTCGACCTTGACAGGAAAGCTGCGGCCCTCGATCGGGTCGGCATCCGAGTAGAGCCGAATGTTCGTGCCTTTCGGACCGTCGGCAAGGGTGCCACCGCCCTCGCCGACGGCCAGTCGCGCGGTGTCCACCGCGCGCTTGATCGCCGATTCGGAGATATCGGTGGCGTGGGAATATCCCGCCACCTCGCCGCGCACGGCGCGCAGCCCGAAGCCTTCGGAGGCGTCGTAGCTCGCGGTGCGCACGCGGCCATCATCAAACATCAGCACCTCGGAGCGACGCCGCTCCAAAAACAACTCTCCGTCGTCTGCCCCCGCGACGGCCTCTTTCAGCAGCGCAAGCGCCTTGTCCTGATCGAGATGCGTTTCAAACGGTTGAAAGGACGTGTCAGCCATGGGACCCCCAGAGGTGTAAATTGATCCAGATCAAAGAAAGCGCCTTTTTGCCGCAAGCAAGCTTCTTTAACTGATGCACGGAATATGGTTTTAACCGCCCTCAAGACAACGGGCACTCCGGATTGGCAACGGCCATCCCCGGGCTATCCTCGTAACATGACTTTATACGCAACCGATCAGGGTAGGACATGCAACTGAAATCTTTGCTCCTGGGGCTGGCCACGACATTCGGCGCCGCGCCCGCGTTTGCCCAGCAAACGATTGAAACAATCGGCGAACCGGTGCAACGCGGCACCGGCTTTCAGCCCGCGGCGACGGAACTGGCGCGCGACCTGCAATGGCTGGACGGGATGATCCTTATCATCATCACCGCCATCGTGCTTTTGGTCACGGGGTTGCTGGCTTACTGCATCGTGCGCTACAACAGCAAATCAAACCCCACCCCAAGAAGTTTCACCCACAACACTCCGGTCGAAATCGCCTGGACCGTGGGACCGATTCTCATCCTTGTGTTCATTGGCGCATTTTCCCTGCCGGTCCTGTTCAAGCAGCAGGAAATTCCCGAGGCGGATGTCACCATCAAGGTGACCGGCTACCAGTGGTACTGGGGATATGATTATGTCGGCGAGGATCTCTCCTTTGACGGCAACATGATCGGCTCGCCCTTCACAGGCGGTGACAACCGCATGTCCCCCGAAGTCGAGGACCAGTTGATCGAGGCCGGGTACAAGAAGGAAGATTTCCTTCTGGCCACGGACACTGCGGTCGTCGTCCCGGTGGGCGAAACGGTTGTCATGCAGGTTACTGGCGCGGACGTGATCCATTCATGGACCATCCCGGCCTTCGGCGTGAAACAGGATGCGGTGCCCGGTCGCCTGGCCGAGCTTTGGTTCACGCCCGAAAAGGAAGGTGTCTATTTCGGCCAATGCTCCGAGCTCTGCGGCCTGGCGCATGCCTATATGCCGATCACCGTCAAGGTCGTCAGCAAGGAGGCATATGATGCCTGGCTGACCGCCTCCAGGGACGATGGCGGATATGTCGATGTCCGGACCGTTCTGACCAATTGATCGAGACCGGGCGCAGGCAGTCTTCTGCCTGCGCGCCACCCCACGCCGCGAAGGCCCCAACCTGTTTGAGACAAGACGCGTGACCGATACAAGCATCCCCTCCCAGCCCTACAGCGCCGCCAACGAGGCCGGGTTCGGCGATTATTTCGCGTTGCTCAAGCCGCGCGTGATGACCCTGGTCGTGTTCACAGCCTTTGTCGGTCTTCTGGCGGCCCCGACGCCGGTCCATCCTTTCGTCGGATTTTGCGCCATCCTCTTCATCGCCATCGGTGGCGGTGCCTCCGGTGCGCTGAACATGTGGTGGGATGCGGATATCGACGCCGTGATGAAACGCACCCGGCGCCGCCCGATTCCGGCTGGCAAGGTCACCGGGGCAGACGCGTTCGGCATCGGGATTGCCCTCTCGGCCTTTTCGGTCGTGTTTCTTGGACTTGCGACGAACTGGGTCGCAGCCGGGCTTCTGGCCTTTACCATCTTCTTTTATGTCGTGATCTACACGATGTGGCTCAAGCGCTGGACGCCGCAGAACATCGTGATCGGCGGGGCCGCAGGGGCCTTTCCTCCGATGATTGGCTGGGCGGCCGCGACAGGCGGGGTCAGCATCGAATCGGTGCTGATGTTCTGCCTGACCTTCATGTGGACGCCGCCGCATTTCTGGGCGCTGGCGCTTTTCATGCGCAAGGATTACGACAACGCGGACGTGCCGATGTTGACCGTCACCCATGGTCGCCGCGCGACACGCATCCATATCCTCGCCTATACCGTGCTGCTGGCCGTCCTGGCGTTGGCCGCCGGGTTCACATCAATCGGAGGGCCAGTCTACATCGCCACTGCCGTGGTGCTCAACGCGATGTTCCTCCGCGGTGCGGTGCAGATTTGGCGCCGGGACGAGGACATGTCGGAGGCCGACAATTTCCGCGTCGAACGCAAGTTTTTCAAACTCTCGCTGCTCTATCTCTTTGCGCATTTCGGCGCGATCCTGGTCGAGGCGGGCTTTGACAAATTCGGGGTCTGGGCATGAGCCTGTCGAAACAACATGAACTGCATCAACGCCGCTTTGGCCGCAATCTGGCGGTCGGCGTCATCCTGGCCGGGCTGATCGCGATCGTGTTCGGTCTGACTGTGGTAAAGGTGACGGGCGGCGACTACCAAACGCCTGCAACGCAATCGGTGTCCCAATGAAAACGCTCGATCCAAAGAACAAGACCGCTCTTCAAGGTGTCGCTGTGGTGCTCTTCATGGGCGCCATGGCCTGGGCCTCGGTGCCCCTTTACGACTGGTTCTGCCGGGTCACGGGCTACGGTGGCGAAACCAATGTGGCCGAAGCAGGCAGCCGGGACATCGTCGACCAGACGATCAAGGTGCGCTTTGATGCCTCTCTGGAACGCGGAATGCCGTGGGAATTCAAACCCAAGCAACTCGAAGTGGAATTGCGACTGGGCGAAGAAGGGCTGGCCTTCTACGAAGCCTACAACCCGACCGACGAACCCATCGCCGGAACGGCCAGCTACAACGTCGCGCCCTATGGGGCAGGGCTCTACTTTTCCAAGATTGCCTGCTTCTGCTTCGAAGAACAGATCCTGATGCCGGGCGAACGTGTTGACATGCCCGTCAGCTTTTTCGTCGATCCCGACATCATGAATGACGCGGATGCAAAATTCGCGAAACACATCACGCTGTCCTATACGTTCCACCAGATCGAGCTGCCCGAGGAAAAACAGGCCGCTCTGTCCGTGGAGGACACCGACAGCGGCTCCGTGAACTAACGCCTATCCAACGAGGGACCAAAAATGGCGCACGCAAAAGATCATGACTACCACATTCTGAACCCCTCCGTCTGGCCGTTCATCGGATCGGTGGCGGGGTTCATCATGCTGTTCGGAGCGGTGCTCTGGATGCATGGAAGCGGCCCCTGGATGTTCCTCATCGGGTTTGTCGGCGTGCTCTACACGATGTTCGGCTGGTGGGCCGATGTGGTCGCCGAAAGCCAGGTGGGCGATCACACACCTGTCGTGCGCATCGGCCTGAAATACGGCTTCATCCTCTTCATCATCTCTGAAGTGATGTTCTTTGCCGCCTGGTTCTGGAGCTTCTTCAAGCACGCGCTCTATCCGATGGGGCCCGACAGCCCGGCGATTGACGGTGTCTGGCCGCCGGCGGGGATCGAAACCTTCGATCCATGGCACCTGCCGCTGATCAACACGTTGATCCTGCTTTGCTCGGGGGCTGCCGCGACCTGGGCGCACCACGCGCTGGTGCACGAGGACAACCGCGAGGACATGAAGTGGGGCCTGATCATCGCCATCGCGCTTGGCGCGATCTTCACCGTGCTTCAGGTGTATGAATACACCCATGCGGGCTTCGGCTTTGCCGGCAACATCTACGGGGCCAACTTCTTCATGGCGACAGGGTTTCACGGCGCACATGTGGTGATCGGCACGATCTTCCTGTTCGTCTGCCTGTTGCGCCTGATGCGCGGACATTTCACGCAGGACAAGCATGTCGGCTTCGAGGCCGCCGCCTGGTACTGGCACTTCGTCGACGTGGTCTGGCTGTTCCTCTTTGCCTCTGTTTACGTCTGGGGCCAGTAACCCTGAAGCGACATGACGTTCCGGCTTGAACCGGAACTGCCATGAACGATAAGACAAGGCGCGCCGGACCGGCGCGCCTTCTTCCCTTTCGGAGCCTGCCACTTGTCCCGTATCATCACGCCATTGCTTTTCGGCCTGATCGGCACTGCCATTCTGCTTTGGCTGGGCACCTGGCAGATGCAACGGCTCGACTGGAAGCGCGGCATCCTGTCGGAGATCGAAAACCGCATTGGCGGCGATCCAGCCCCCCTGCCCGCCATCGGTGATCCCGAAACCGACCGTTACCAGCCGGTACAGATCAACGGTACGATTGAACCTGGCGAATTATACGTCCTGGTCTCGCAAAAGAAAATCGGCGCGGGCTACCGCGTGATCTCTGCGTTCACCACGGAGGGTGGCCGCCGCATCCTGCTTGACCGGGGCTTCATTCCCGTCGCCAATCGCGAACAGGACCGCGACGGCGGCATGGCCGAGGTTCAGGGCAACCTGCACTGGCCCGATGACCGGACTTCGTCAACACCCGAGAACGATGTCGAGGGCAACACCTGGTTCGCCCGCGATGTCGATGCGATGGCGGATGTGCTGGAGACCGAACCGCTGCTGGTGATTGCCCGCAACATCTCACCCGCCGATGCGGGCATCGACCCGCTGCCTGTGGACACCGGCGGGATTCCGAACGATCACCTGCAATACGCGATCACCTGGTACTCGCTTGCCGTCGTCTGGATTGTGATGACCGGCGCGTATCTCTGGCGCCAACGCAAAGGCAAGGAGGGCTAACGCCCGATGCAGTATATTTCGACGCGCGGCTCGGCCCCGGCGCTTGGATTCGAAGACACGATGCTGTCGGGCCTTGCCCGCGACGGCGGGTTGTATGTGCCCGAAACGATCCCGCAACTTTCGCCGGACGATATCCGCGCGATGCACGGGCAGTCGTATGAAGACATCGCATTTCGCGTCATGCGCCCCTTTATCGGAGATGCCTTCACCGACGAGGTGTTTGCCGACCTGATCGCCAAGGCGTATGCGGGCTTCGGCCATGACGCCCGCGCGCCGCTGGTGCAGCTGGGCAACGGTCATTTTCTGCTTGAGCTGTTCCACGGCCCGACGCTCGCGTTCAAGGATTTCGCGATGCAGCTGATCGGGCAGATGTTCGAAGAGGCGCTGACCCGCCGGGGCGACCGCGTGACCATCGTCGGCGCGACATCCGGGGATACCGGATCTGCCGCGATCGAAGCGTTTCGCGGCCTGGACGCCGTGGATGTGTTCATCCTGTTCCCGCATGGCCGGGTGTCGGACGTGCAGCGCCGCCAGATGACCACGCCGGTCGAAGATAACGTTCATGCCATTGCGATCGACGGCGATTTCGACGATTGTCAGGCGCGGCTCAAGGACATGTTCAACCATTTCGAGTTTCGCGATGCAGTGCGGCTGGCCGGGGTCAATTCCATCAACTGGGGCCGCGTTCTGGCACAGGTGGTCTACTACTTTTCCTCCGCCGTCAGCCTTGGCGCGCCGGACCGAAAGATCAGCTTCACGGTCCCCACCGGCAATTTCGGTGACATTTTCGCGGGCTATATCGCCAAGCGGATGGGCCTGCCCATCGACCGCCTTGTGGTGGCGACGAACCACAATGATATCCTGCACCGCTGCCTGAGCACGGGCGGCTATGTCACCGACAGCGTGACACCCACAATCAGCCCGTCGATGGACATACAGGTGTCATCGAACTTCGAACGTGCGCTGTTTGACGCCTATGACCGCGATGGCGCTGCAGTGGCGCAGCTTATGGATGAGCTGAAGGCCGGCGGTTTCCACGTCAGCCAGGGCGCCATGCAGGTTCTGCGTGACCATTACGACAGCGGGCGTGTCTCGGAAGACCAGACACTTGCGATGATCACACAGGCCCAGGACCACATGGGCGAACTTCTGTGTCCCCATTCGGCAATCGGTGTCGCCGTGGCCGAAGCGCAGCGCGATCCCGCAACCCCGATGGTCACGCTGGCCACAGCCCATCCCGCCAAATTCCCCGACGCGGTGCAGAAGGCCACCGGCCTCCGACCGCCGCTGCCTGAACGTATGGCCGATCTCTTCGACCGCACCGAACGCGTCACGCGTCTGGCGAACGACCTCGACACACTTGAAACCCATATAAAAGACAGGATCACCTCTTGACCGTGCAGACCGCGACACTCCCCAACGGCTTCCGTATCGTGACCGAGCATATGCCCGGACTGGAAAGCGCGGCCATCGGAATCTGGATTACCGCGGGCGGGCGCCACGAACGGCCCGAACAGAACGGCATCGCGCATTTCCTTGAACACATGGCCTTCAAGGGCACAAAGACGCGCAATGCGCTTCAGATCGCCGAAGCGATCGAGGATGTTGGCGGTTATATAAACGCCTACACCTCGCGCGAAGTGACCGCCTATTACGCGCGGGTGCTGCGCAACGATGTCGGCCTTGCGATGGACGTGGTTGCAGACATCCTGCGCAACCCGATGTTCGATCCGAAGGAAATCGAGGTCGAGCGGCACGTGATCCTGCAGGAGATCGGTCAGGCGGCGGATACACCCGACGACATCATTTTCGACTGGCTGCAGGAAAACGCCTATCCGGATCAGGCGATCGGCCGCACGATCCTCGGCGAAACGCAGCGGGTGTCGGGGTTCTCCAAGGACGACCTGGCCATGTTCGTGAATGAACATTACGGCCCCGACCAGATGATCCTTGCCGCCGCCGGCGCGGTGGATCACGACGCCATCGTGGCGCAAGCCGAAAGTTTGTTCGGCGACATGGTCCCGCGCGCGGCGAACGGTGCAGACGCCGCTCGGTTCCACGGCGGAGAAAGCCGCAAGGTCAAGGAACTGGAACAGGCCCACCTGGCGCTGGCCTTCGAATCGCCAGGCTATTGCGACCCGGACTTCTATGTCGCACAGGTCTATTCCGTTGCACTGGGAGGCGGCATGTCGAGCCGCCTGTTTCAGGAAATCCGCGAAAAGCGCGGGCTGTGCTACACCATCTTCGCCCAGACCGGGGCGTATTCGGATACCGGCATGACCACCATCTATGCCGGCACCAGCGGCGACGAGATCCGCGATCTGACCAACCTGACCATCGACGAAATGAAGCGCGCCGCCGACGACATGTCCCCGGCCGAAGTGGCCCGCGCGCGGGCGCAGATGAAGGCGGGGTTGCTGATGGGGCTGGAAAGCCCCTCATCGCGCACCGAACGGCTGGCCCGCATGATCCAGATCTGGGGCGAGGTTCCGTCGCTCGAAGACACGGTGTCGCGCATTGACAGCGTGACCACCGGCGATGTGCGCGCGTTCGGCGCAAACCTGGTGAGCACGGCCCCGGCTGCACTGGCGCTCTATGGCCCGGTGGGCGACGCGCCCGATCTGCCTGCCCTGTTGCAACGCCGCGTGGCCTGATGCTCAGCCTGAGGCGCAAACTCCAGCTCGATACCGAGCGGATGATCCTGCGCCCTCCGATGCATAGCGATTACAACCCCTGGTGCGCACTCCGGCGTGACAGCGAAACCTTTCTTGTCCCGTGGGAGCCAAGCTGGGCGGAAGACCACCTGACCCGCCGCGCCTTTACCAATCGCGTCTACTGGGCCAACCGGGCCATCGGGAATGGTTCCGCGATTCCGCTTTTCCTGATCCGGCGCAGCGACGACATGCTGCTGGGCGCGATCACGCTCGACAACATACGCCGCGGGCCCGCGCAGTCGGGCACGCTTGGGTATTGGACCGGCGCGCCTTTCGCCCGCCAGGGATATATGCGCGAGGCCATCACAGCCGTGGTGCATTATGCCTTCGACCGCATTGACCTGAGCCGGATCGAAGCCGCCTGCCTGCCCGAAAACGTCGCGTCGCGCGGATTGCTCGAAAAGGCCGGGTTCAAATATGAAGGCGTCGCGCAAAGCTACCTGCAGATCGGTGGCCGCTGGCGCACGCATGTCCTTTATGCCGCCCTGCGGTTGGACCGCCGGGGCCGGACGGATGCCAGCTAGGCTCTAGCTCGATGCGCGATCGACCGCGCCGACCCCCTGGCAAATGTGACTAGACCAATGGCAACCATGCGCTACTGTCAGGGCAGGAGGTTTCGCGATGCAGTTGAAATCAATTTTTCTGACGCTTGTCATCGCCCTTGCGGGCACCTCGGCTTTGGCCCAGGACCGGGACAGACGGCCAAGCCATTGCCTTGCGATCGCCGATGCCACACCCGAAGCCGCCTATATCCATAAGGCCGCGTGGACCCAGGCGGTGCCGGAGTTTTCGGTCCGGATCAATTACGTCGCCCACGCGACCTTCTTGCTCCAGACACCCGGCGGCCTGAACGTCGCCACCGACTTCACCGGCTTCCTGGGCAGTTCCTCCATGATCCCGGATGTCGTCACGATGAACCACGCGCATGAAACGCATTGGACCGCAAACCCCGATCCGGCCATTCCACATGTCTTGCAGGGCTGGGGCGAATTCGGCCAGGGCATCGACCATCACGTCGATATCGGCGAGATGCTGATCCGGAACGTCTCCACCGACATCCGCTCCCGCATGGGCGGGACCGAGGAGAATGGCAATTCCATCTTCATCTTCGAGGTAGAGGGCCTGTGCATCGGCCATCTGGGCCACCTGCATCAAGAACCCACCGACCAACAATACGCAGCCATCGGGCGGCTTGACGTCGTCATGGTGCCCGTCGACGGCGGCTATACCCTTCCGCGCGCGGTGATGGTGCGCATCGTGGACCGGTTGCGCTCCAGCGTGGTGATCCCGATGCACTGGTTCTCCGGCTACGCGCTCGAAGCCTTTCTGGACGAGGTGCAGGACAGCTTCTTGATCGACCGGCGGGACAACTCCTTCATCGAGTTGTCATTGCGCGACCTGCCGTCGCGTCCTACGGTGGTGGTTCTGCGCCCCGAGTGGTTGCGGGACGCTTCAGACTGACCATTTTCGGAGACATCCATGCCTCGCGATTCCGCGGATAACGATTTCATCACGACCCTGTCAGGGAAATTCCCGACCGATATGTTCGCGCGCGCCGAACAATCCTATCTTGAAGAGCCGCGTGGCCGGTTCCAGGGCGCACAGGGCTTTGTCGCCCGCCCGCGAAACACCCAAGAGGTGTCAGCGCTTGTCAAAGCCTGTGGCGAGGCCGGTGTCGGGATCGTTCCCTACGGCGGGGGCACCGGGCTGGTTGGTGGCCAGATCGCCCCGGACGGGGTCGCCGAAACCCCGCTGATCCTGTCCCTGGAACGGATGACCGATATCCGCGCGGTTTACCCGCAAGAAAATGTCCTGATCGTCGATGCCGGCGCGATCCTCGCGACAATTCAGGCAGCGGCCACCGAAGCCGACCGCCTGTTTCCGCTGTCTCTGGCTTCCGAAGGGTCGGCGCGGATCGGCGGGTTGCTGGCCACGAATGCGGGCGGTGTGAACGTCCTGCGGTATGGCAACACGCGGGATCTGTGTCTCGGTCTCGAAGCGGTGTTGCCGGATGGATCGGTGTGGAACGGCCTGAAACGCCTGCGCAAGGACAACACGGGCTATGACCTGCGCAACCTGCTGATCGGCTCGGAAGGCACGCTCGGGATCATCACGGGCGCCTCGCTCAAGCTCTACCCGGCACCGGTGGGCACCGGCACGGCGGTATTCGTGATCCGCGATGCCGAGGCCGCACTTGAACTGCTGTCGCTGGCCCAATCACAACTGGGCGAAAGCATCAGCGCATTCGAATTGATGCACCGCACAGGGTTCGACTTCCTGTCACAAACCATGCCGGACATTCGCCTGCCCTTCGGTGATCAGCGTCCCGAGTGGATGGTCCTGATGGATATCGGCCTGCCGAAGGGTCTGGACCCGCAAGAGGCGCTTGAAACCCTTTTCGTCGCGGCCGAAAGCCAGGGCATCGCGCAGGATGCAGTTATCGCGCAATCCGCAGCACAGCGCGATGAGTTCTGGTCGGTGCGTGAACACATCCCCGAAGCCAACCGCCGCATTGGCGCAGTATCGAGCCATGATGTGTCTGTTCCCTTGGGCGAATTGCCGACATTCATCGCGCGGGTTCAGCAGTCCATCGCGCAGGTTGGGGCGTTCCGCATGAACTGCTTTGGCCATGTCGGCGACGGCAATCTGCACTTCAACGTCTTCCCGCCCGAAGGCCAATCCCGCGATCTCTATCTTGAAGAGACCAAGACGATCAAACGGCTGGTTCACGATATCGCGGCCGATCTGGGGGGCAGCTTCAGCGCCGAACATGGTGTCGGCCGTGCCAAGAGGGCCGATCTTGCGCGCTATGGCGACCCGGCAAAGCTGGCCGCGATGCGGGCGATCAAAGCCGCGCTCGACCCGCAGGGCATCATGAACCCCGGTGCGCTGCTAACCTGAAACAACGCGGAACACGCAGCCATCCGTCGCAAGTTGAGGCGGGGTGAGGCATAAACCCTTGGCCGTTTGGAACGCTTGCAGCACCTTCGGGACATAGGCGCGGGTTTCGGCATAATCCGGCACGCCGTTGTTCTTGCGCACAGCGGCCTCTCCGGCGTTGTATCCGGCCAGCACGAGGATCACGTCGTTGTCGAATGTCTCCATCAGGAAATCAAGAAACGCGATCCCGCCCTTGATATTCTGATCCGGGGCAAAGCTGTCCGCCACGCCAAACCGCTGTGCCGTGGCGGGCATCAATTGCATAAGCCCTTGGGCCCCGACCGCGCTTTGCGCGTCTGCCCGTCCGGCGGATTCAACCGCGATCACCGCAAGAGCCAAAGCAGGCGACACGCGCGTGCCCACCGTGTGCAACAGGATGTCCTTGCCATGCCGCTTCGCGATTGTCTGAAGCTCTTGCAAACGCGGCGCGGCGACGCCCTCTCCTGAAGGCGGGTTGGCCAGGCGCACCAATGCAGGCTCCAGCCGGCCCGGACCCTTCGCGTCGTAAGACGGGGACACATCTTTCCAGAACCAGTCCAGCGTATTGCCCGAACCTGCGCGCGGCTGCCCCGCGGGAGACGACGGATCCTTGCCCGCTGGCTCTTGGGGCGCGATCTGCACCGTGATCCGTTTCTCGGTGCCAGAGCTTGGCGGTTTGACCCGTTTGGCTGAAAACTCGGGGAACGGCGGCGGGTCCGCATGGGCCGGGCCCATGCAAAGCGGGATGGCCAGGGCTGCCACCGCAAGACGACGTTTCATGTGCAGGCTCCTGCTCGATGCCCGTTTCATTGAACATAGTATGACACAATCCGATCCGCGAAACCATTTCGTTTCTGAATCGTCCCCGAAGCCTTCATGCGAAGGACCAAATTGCCGCCAGAAAAGCAGCGAATTTACCAAATTATCAATTTTTTATTGTTCAAAAACAGTAGGTTGTGATTATTTTTCAGCGTTTTTCCGCAAGCTACAAAATCGGACGATTACAGCCAAACTGCTGCCCCAATCCGGCGACTATAACAGGGACATCCAAGACGGGATGGAGCGAAAGAGAGAGCGCTCCGAACACGTCCCGAGCTTGGCCAACGTGAGCAAACCTAGGACTAGGAGACAAACATGATCAATTTCATCAAAAACTTCCGCAAGGATGAAGACGGCGCCGTGACAGTTGACTGGGTCGTTCTGACCGCAGCCGTTGTCGGCCTCGCAATTGCCGCCTATGGCGCAATCCAGAGCAGCACAGAGACCGTTCTGACAGACACCGGCACTGCGGTGGACGGCGCGTCCGCTTGGCTCGAAACTGACGATGGCACCTAAATAACGCCACCTCGTCATCCGAGCAATTCTTGGAAAGGCGCAACACTGCGCCTTTCCATACCCACCAACGGGAGCTGTCCATGTTTAATGCGTTGAAACGTTTTCTTGGTCGCGACGATGGCGCCGTAACGGTGGATTGGGTCATCGTGACCGCCGCTGTTGTCGGGATTGTCATTGCAGCCTTGCCGGCATTCCGCGGTGAAGTCACCGAAGTGTCCGACGCGACCGGCGCACGTCTGGACGAATACAGTCAAAACCTCGATTATTAAGCGGTCAGCCTGGACCACTGGGCCGATGACTGCACCACGTACACATGACTTGAGGGCGTGCCATGGCACGCCTTAATCATGTCTGCCGCCCCCCGCGCAAGACTCCGCAGTTTCGCCACAATCTTCCCATCAGGCCGACAAATTCACCCGGCAGAACACGCATCAAATCCTGCTCCAGCACACGGAAGATGCACGATCGGAACAGGTAAGGAGGCACTATGCGTATCGTCTTTGGACTTGTCTTGCTCGCCGGCTTGGCGCTTGCCGGCTTTGCCGTCTACATGGCGCAGAATTACATTGGCGCGTATCAAACCGCGCTTGAACAAGAACGGACGCGGACGGAAGGCAATGTCCCGGTCCAGGGCATTTACGTTGCCACCCGCGCGATCGACTACGGCGAACCCATCACCTCGGAGGACATGGCGCTTGCCCCCTGGCCCAAGCAAATCCTGCCCGAGACCTATTTCGACAAGGAAAATCCGTTGACGGTCGAAGGCGCCGCGCCGCGCGTCGCCCTGCGCACCATCGAGAAACACGAAGCCTTCATGGACGTCAAGGTGAGCGAACCCGGCGCCGATGCAGGTTTGACGTCGCGGCTGGAACGCGGCCAACGCGCCTTTGCGATCAAGGTCGATGTGGCCACGGGCGTGTCCGGCTTTCTCCGACCCAGCGACCGGGTCGACGTCTATTGGACCGGACGTGTCCGCAATTCGGATCGAAGTGGCGGGTCAGGAGACGTGACCAAGCTGATCGAGACCGGCGTAAAGCTCATCGCGATCGATCAGAAATCCCAGGCACAGACATCCGCGACGACAATCGCGCGCACCGTGACCGTTGCGGCCACTCCGCAGCAGGTTGCCGCCCTGGCCCAGGCGCAATCAACAGGGCGCTTGTCCCTGTCGCTCATGGGGCGGGACGACACGACCGTTGCCAACGTGATCGAGGTCGATCAGCGGTCGCTGCTTGGCCTTGCAGAGCGTGCCGAACCCGTTGAGGTGGAAAAACAGGAAACCTGCACCATCCGCACGCGCAAAGGTGGCGACGTGGTCGAGATGCCCATTCCTTGTACGAATTGAGTGGCCAGCCACTACATAGGGACATTTCAGGCCGAAGAGGTTTGAACAGGGCGCAACAAGTTGTTGCGCCTTATCCACATGAGCCATGCGACCGAAATCATTGATTCTTGCAATAAATCAAGACTTGGCGCAGGTTAGCACCAATATCGGGCGAAAAGACCCAAAAAACGAGGCGTGATCGGAAAGGCAGGTCACATGTACACGAGCAGATCCCTCAAGGCCGCCCTGTTGGGTGCGGTCCTTGCCATTTCTCCGGTGGCGCATGCGGCTTTTGCCGAAAACGTGCGTGTCATCCGAACAAATACCCAATCCGCCCTGAACGTCCCGATGAATCGCGCTGTTGTGGTGGAAAGCGATGTCGCCTTCGCAGAGCTCAGCATCGCGAACCCGTCGATCGCCGACATCTCGTCGCTGTCGGAACGAACGATCTATGTGCTTGGCAAGACACCCGGGACCACGACCCTGACCATCCTGGACGCGAACGGCCAGTTGATCACGAATGTTGATGTCCGGGTTGCGCCGGATTTGAGCGAATTCAAAGAACGGCTTCGCCAGATTTTCCCGGATGAAAAGATCGAAGTGCGCACCGCCAATGACGGGATCGTCCTGTCGGGCACTGTATCGAGCACACCGAAATTGCAACGCGCGCTTGATCTTGCGGAACGCTATGCGCCCGAAAGAGTGTCCAACCTCATGTCCGTTGGTGGCGTGCAGCAGGTGATGCTCAAGGTACGCTTCGCCGAAATGCAGCGATCCGTATCGAAGTCGCTCCAGGCATCACTGGCAACAGGCGGGTCTGTCCTCGATGGGGATCTCGGCCTTGAGCTTGGAACGGGCAATGCCGGACAAAGCGCCGCCGTCGACAGTGTTTCGCAAAAGCTCGGCCCCTCCGCCGGTGCACAAAACGCGATTCTCTTCGGGTTCAATGCCGGGGGGCTCGAAGTGGGTATCCTGCTCGAGGCCTTGGAATCGAAAGGCGTGGTGCGCACGCTGGCCGAACCGAACCTGACGTCATTGTCCGGCCAGGAGGCAAAGTTTCTTGCCGGTGGCGAATATCCCGTGCCGGTCGCACAGGAAGAAGGCGCGATCACCGTCGAATTCAAACCATTCGGCGTCGAGCTGAACTTCATTCCCCGCGTATTGGACGACGATCTGATCAATCTCGAACTTGAGGCGGCGGTCTCGTCTATCGACGCCGCCAACGGCATCGACATCGGCGCAATCCGCATCGACGGGTTCCGTCGCCGCGAGACAAGCACAACTGTCGAGCTCCGAGACGGTGAAAGTTTTGCCATTGCGGGGCTGCTTCAGGATGACTTTCGCGATCTGAACGATCAAGTGCCTTGGCTGGGTGACATTCCGGTGCTTGGCGCCCTCTTCCGCAGCGCCGAATACCAGCGCGAACAGTCCGAGCTGGTGATCATTATCACGCCGCACCTCGTGACACCGACACGCGGCGAAGCGCTGGCGCTTCCAACCGATCGTGTCCGTCCCCCGACCGAAAAAGACCTGTTCCTCTTCGGACGCGTCGCCGATGATACGAAAAGGCTTGGCGGTGCGGCAGGCGAAGTGGCCAAGCAGGACTTCAACGGCTCCTACGGCTATGTGATGGATTGAGACAATGGCACTTCAAAAAAACATCCGGATCCCCGTAGCCTTGACCGGTCTGGCGCTGCTGGCCGCATGTGCAGGCAGCGATCCGGTTTACAGCGCCTTCAACCGCGAAGCGGGGGCCTTGGTCGATACGGGCAATTTCGGCAACTCCACGATGAACAACACGCAAGTCATGAATGGCGAAAAGCGCCATGTCTATGATCTGTCCCAACGGTTCGCCAGCGAAGTCATGACGACTGTCAACTTTGCCTTCAACGACGCAAATCTCGACAGCGGGGCGCGGGACACCCTGCGCGAACAGGCACAGTGGATCCGTCAATTTCCGGAAATCCATTTCCGTGTTTACGGCCATACCGACAAGGTCGGCAGCGAAGCGTATAACAAGCGTCTGGGACTGCGCCGCGCCAATGCAGTGGTCGATTTCCTGGTATCGCAGGGCATAAGCAAATCACGGCTCGAAGCGGTGGTGTCCTACGGCGAAACCCAGCCGCTGATCGTCACCGAAGGCCGCGAACGCCGAAACCGGCGCACCGTGACAGAGGTTTCGGGCTTCGTGGAGGCCCATCCGACAGTGTTGGATGGGCGCTATGCCGAAATCATCTACCGCGAATACGTGAACAGCGCCACGCCGCCAACAACCCTGGACGGGGTCCAGGGAAGCGACTTCCAGGCGGGTCAATAAAGGCAACGGCCCCCTCGGGGGCCATGCCTGCGGCCTGCAATACCGTACAATTTCGGTAATTCGGCCCCAATGTTGCCAAGTTTTCCACCGACTCTCGAACAGTAGCAGTGCTTCCCGAGCGAGTCGGGAGTGGCGTGTCTGTCATTGCAGAATGCAATTCAGGCGCGTCTCGAAGCGAGAGGAAACGAGGCAAATGACGAGCACCCTTCCAAGCACCCCGGAACCGGCACCGATCGTTGCGTGCACGATCAGCCGGGATGTTCAGGAATTCGACCTCCTGATCGAAGACATGGAAGCCGTCCTGGGAGAAGCCTGGGGCGACCTGGGGTTCAGCGAGGCCATGCATTTCTTCGCACAAGACGACGGCGAAGACCTGGAATTCGTGGCCTTGGCGATCGACTCCGAAGACGAACACACCGTCGAACACCTCTCCGCGATCATCACCGCCGCCAAAAAGCGCAACATCAAGGTTGTCCTGATTGCCGACGACGTCACGCCGTCGGCATTGCATCATCTGCTGCGTCAAGGCGCCGACGAATTCGTGCCCTACCCTCTCCCCGAGGGTGAACTGGCCGCGGCCATCGACCGGATGCGCACCCAGGCCGTCGCAGCGGCGGCCTCTCCCGAAGGTGCAGGCGTGAAACTGTCGGACGACGGGGATGGCGTCATCATCGCCGTCCAGGGCATGGCCGGCGGGTGCGGGGCCAGCACCTTCGCGACGAACCTCGCCTGGGAACTGGCCACCGTCACCAAGGATGATCCACCCCGCGTGTGCATCATGGACCTCGGACTGCAATTCGGTGCGGTGTCGACCTATCTCGATGTCCCGCGCCGCGAAGCCGTGCTGGAACTGCTGACCGACATCGAAACGATGGATGGCGAAAGCTTTGGCCAGGCGCTCGTGACATTCGAAGAAAAACTGCAAGTCTTCACGTCTCCCGCCGACCTGCCGCCGCTGGACATCATCGGCCAGTCAGACGTTCAGGCATTGCTGGATACCGCCTCGCGCCACTTTGATTTCGTGGTCGTGGACATGCCGCCCAGCCTTGTTCAATGGTCCGAGACGGTGCTCTATGCCGCCCAGGTGTATTTCGGCGTGATCGAACTCGACATGCGGTCGGCCCAGAACACGTTCCGCCTCAAGCGCGCGTTGCAATCCGAAGACCTGCCATTCGAAAAGATCCGGTTCATGCTGAACCGCGCCCCGCGCTTTTCCGATCTTCAGGGCAAGAGCCGGTTGAAACGCATGCAGGAAAGCCTCGAAATCACGGTCGATCTGCACTTCCCCGACGGCGGGCGCGCGGTGGCGGAAGCCGGCGATCACGGTCAGCCCCTTGGCCTGCAACACCCCAGGAACCCGCTGCGCAAGGAAATCGCCAAGCTGGCACAATCACTTTATGAGGTCGGTCGCTCCGACGCCGACGCGGCCTGAGGAGAGCAGCCATGTTTTCGCGCTACAAGAAACAAACGACAGAGCCGGTTTCAGCACCGGCCGCGACCCGCGAGACGCCGGCCAATTCCCCCGGTCCGGCAAAGGCCATGCGCAAGGTTTTGCCCAAAACAAGCGCAGTGTCCGTCACGGCAGACAAGGACAAGAAACGCAAGGAGCGGCTGTCCGAAATCAAGCTGGAACTGCACAGGGCGCTGCTCGACAATCTCAACCTGGCCGCTCTGGACCAGGCGACCGAAGCCGAGCTGAAAGAAGAAATCAGCGCGATCACCACCGAGAGCCTTCACGAAAAGGGCATGGTGCTCAACCGCGAAGAGCGGACCGCCCTGAACCAGGAACTCTATGACGAAGTGAAGGGGCTCGGCCCGCTCGAAACGCTTTTGAAGGACGACACCGTCAGCGATATCCTGGTCAACGGCCCGCACAGGATCTTTGTTGAACGCAGCGGGCGGCTTGAACTGAGCGACGTTACCTTCAAGGATGAACGCCACCTGATGCGGATCATCGACAAGATCGTCTCCGCCGTCGGTCGCCGCGTCGATGAATCGAACCCCTATGTCGACGCGCGTCTTCAGGACGGGTCGCGTTTCAACGCGATGGTGCCGCCGATCGCGGTGGATGGCAGCCTCGTCTCGATCCGTAAATTCAAGACAGACAAGCTCAGCATCGATGACCTGGTAAATTTCGGTGCCTTCTCCGAAGAGATGGCAGTCTACCTCCAGGCGGCCGTGGCGACGCGGCTGAACATCATCGTGTCAGGCGGTACGGGCTCGGGGAAAACCACCACGCTCAACGCGCTGTCCTCTTTCATCGACGACCGCGAACGCATCCTGACGATCGAGGACACGGCGGAACTCCAACTCCAGCAGACCCATGTCGGCCGGATGGAAAGCCGCCCTCCCAACGTTGAAGGCAAAGGCGCGGTCAGCCCGCGCGACTGTCTCAAGAACGCGCTGCGGATGCGTCCCGACCGCATCATCGTCGGCGAAACCCGCGGCGAGGAAGTGATCGACATGCTTCAGGCCATGAACACCGGCCACGACGGGTCGATGACCACGATCCACGCCAACAGCGCCCGCGACGGTGTCAGCCGCCTGGAAAACATGATCGCCATGGCCGGGATCGAAATGCCGCTCAAGGCGATGCGATCGCAGGTTTCGTCGGCTGTGCATCTGATCGTGCAGGTCAGCCGCCTCCAGGACGGCTCGCGCCGCATGACCTCGATCACGGAAGTGACCGGGATGGAGGGCGAGGTGATCTCCATGCAGGAGATCTTCCGCTATCAGCGCGTCGGCCTCACACCCGAGAACAAGATCATCGGCCATTTCACCGCCTCCGGTGTGCGGTCGAACTTCTCGGAACGTTTCAAGATGTGGGGCTACGACCTGCCCCCGTCGATATATGAACCCTTCAACGGGAATCACTGATTATGACCCTGAGTGCAGAACCGATTGTCTACGGGCTGATCTTCATTGCCGTCCTGGTCCTCGTCGAAGGCGTGTACCTTGTTGCCTTCGGCAAATCCATCAGCCTGAACAAGCGCGTCAATCGCCGGCTCGAGATGCTCGACAAAGGCACGAAACGCGATGAAGTGCTGGCCAAGCTCCGCAAGGAGATGGATCAGCACATGAACTCGCGCGGCTTGCCGCTCTATTCCATCCTTGCGGACCGGGCACAAAAAGCCGCCATCGCGTTTACACCCCGGCACCTGATACTGCTCATGGTCGGTGTCAGCATCGTTGCATTCGTCGGCCTGACAGTCGGAACCGAGGCGCAGCTCGCGGTGCGGGTTGTCATGGGTGTCATCATGGGTGTGGGCGGTGTCTTTTTCTGGGTGAACAGCAAAGCGAAAAAAAGGCTCGGCCTGATCGAGGAACAGCTTCCCGATGCGGTCGAACTCATGGTTCGCAGCTTGCGTGTCGGCCATCCGTTCTCCTCAGCCGTTTCAATCGTCTGCAAGGAAATCAAGGATCCATTGGCAACGGAACTGGGGGTCATTGCGGATGAATCCAGTTATGGCCGCGACATTGGCGAAGCGCTCAAGGCAATGTCCGAACGGCTGGACATGCAGGATTTGCGCTTCCTCGCGGTTGCCGTTTCGATCCAGCAGCAATCGGGCGGCAACCTGGCCGAGATCCTTGAAGGTCTGGCCAAGGTGATCCGTGCGCGCTTTCGTCTGTTTCGGCGGGTCAAAGCAATCACCGCAGAAGCACAATGGTCCGGCAAGTTTCTATCGGGCTTTCCAATTGGTGCCCTTGTCGTGATCCAGCTCCTGGATCCGAATTACTACGATGAGGTTCTGGATCACCCGTGGTTCATCCCGGCGTGTTTTCTCGTCGGGGCATTTCTCGTGGCCAACCTTCTGGTCATGCGCGCGCTCGTGAACATCAAAGTCTGAGGTCCGGATCATGCAAGCCTTCAACCAATTTGCCTACAATCTTCTGGGTCCGGCTGGTCCCATGATCATCATCGCCTCACTCGGGCTGCTTTTGCTGCTGCTTGCGATCCCGATGTTTTTCGCCTCCCGCGACAACCCGATGGACCGGCTGAATGCCGAACACGGGCGCAAAAAACTGAATGCCGAGACAAGAGCGGTTCTGCGGGACAAGAGGAAAAACGAGAAACTGAACAAATATGCCCAGTTCCTTGAGCCGCAGGACGAAAAGGAACTCTCTGACATCCGCAAGAAACTGTTGAACGCCGGCTATCGCACGAAGGACGCCGTTCAGATTTACTATTTTGCCCAGTTTGCGCTTGGCATTTCAGGTCTGATCCTTGGCGTCTCCTATTTCATGCTGGTGCTCGATCCGTCGAATGCGACAACGCAGCAAACCGTCATGTACACGCTCGGGCCTGGCGCGGCCGGCTATATGTTTCCGAAATACTGGGTGACCAAGCGGGTTCAGAACCGGCAGCAGGAAATCGAAGACGGTTTCCCCGACAGCCTCGACATGATGCTGGTCTGCGTCGAAGCGGGCCAATCGATGGACCAGGCCATTGTGCGCGTCAGCAAGGAGCTTCAGGCCTCCTATCCCAGCCTCGCCGAGGAATTCGAGATGGTGAGCTACGAGATGAAGGCCGGCAAGGACAAGACCGTGGTCCTCAACGACATGGGTGACCGCTGCGGCGTGCAGGACGTGATGTCCTTTGTGAGCGTTCTCAACCAAAGCCAGAGTTTCGGGACACCGATATCCGACGCGCTTCGGGTCTATGCGGCTGAAATGCGGGACAAACGCGTGATGCGCGCCGAGGAGAAGGCAAACAAGTTGCCAACCAAAATGACTTTGACCACAATGATGTTCACGGTGCCGCCGCTTCTGATCATCCTCGTGGGGCCATCAGTCGTCGGCATCCAGCAATTGGGCGAAATCGGGGGAACAGTCGGACAATGATACTAGGCCGAATGTGGCCCCTCATCCTCATCGTCGGATTGGCCGCCTGTGGACCGGGCGGCTTTTCCGCGTCCGACGATGGTGTTTTTGCGCCCAGCGTTGATCCGGACGGCGTGCAGGCAGACCAGTTGACGGTCGGACACCGGCTCATGGCGGCCGGCGAGTACGAACTGGCGCTCAGCGCGTTCCGGCTTGCCGCGGCGGAACAGGGGCTGACGCCCGAAGTCATCGCGTCGCTGGGATCGGCGAACCTTGCGTTGGGGCGGCTCAACCAGGCCGAGGACCTGCTCCGGCAGGCCACCGACGAAGACCCCGAGACACCCGAAGCCTGGAACAATCTGGGTGTTGTCCTGATCGAGCGTGGCAAAACTGCCGAAGGCGCACAGGTCTTTCGCCGGGCTTTCGCGCTCGACAATGGCGAAAGTGTTGCAATTCGCGACAATCTTCGGTTGGCTCTCGCAAAAATGGAAAATTCGCAGTATAGTGCGTTAAAAGAACAAGATTACAAACTCGTGCGGCGCGGCAGCAGTGAATTTCTTATCCGCCCGACACAGTAAAGAGGCAGAGCAGTAAAGGACGCAAAAATGCGCCACCCCTTGATCGTGACCCTGTGCATCACAGGGGCTTTTACACTTGCCGGATGCGAGCAGGGTATCGACACCGAAGCCGTGGACCGCGAATTTCAGGGCGTCAACGTGATCGACGGCACCAACCTCAACGAGGTGATGTTGACCGTGTCGGACCCGAACGAAGCGGTGTCCTATTTTCAGCGCGCCAGCAGCGGCGATCCGGGCCGGATCGACCTGCAACGCGGTCTGGCCGCGTCGCTGATCCGCGCCAAGCGCAACACCGAAGGGGTCGCCGCCTGGGCCCGTGTTGTCGACCACCAAGACGCAAAGAACAGCGACCGTGTCGAATTGGCCGATGCGCTGATCCGCAACAACGAATGGGACCGCGCGGAGACCGTTCTGAACGCCATTCCACCGACCCATGAAACCTTCAAACGCTACCGGCTCGAAGCCATGATCGCCGACAGCAACGAGGATTGGGACAAGGCCGACAGCTTTTACGAAACCGCCGTGGGCCTGACCACGACGCCGGCGTCCGTGCTGAACAACTGGGGCTATTCAAAGCTGACGCGCGGGGACCATGCAAGCGCGGAGCGTTTGTTCACCCGGGCGATCCAAAACGACGACTCGCTTTTCACGGCCAAGAACAACCTCGTTCTGGCACGCGGCGCGCAGGGCAACTACATCTTGCCCGTCGTCCCCATGACCCAGGTCGAACGCGCTGAGTTGCTGCACTCCATGGGCCTTGCAGCGGTCAAGCGGGGGGATGTGATTACCGGGCAAGGGCTCATGCGGGACGCGATAGAAACCCATCCGCAGCATTTCGAGGCCGCCTCGCGCAGCCTCGAGGCTCTCGAATCCAATGTCGTGAACTGATCAGGGCGATGGATATCTCGGCTCTGTCGGCCTGGGCATTCCTGCCCTTCGTGGTCCCGATCTGCATCTACGTCGCGTTTTCGGACATGCGGGACATGCGCATCCCGAACCAGATGGTGATCCTGCTTGTCGCCGTGTTCGTCATTGTCGGTGTGTTTGTCATGCCCTTCGATGTCTATGCTTGGCGGTACCTGCACCTGGTCGTCGTGCTTGTGGCGGGCATTGCGCTGAACGCGAGCGGCGCCATGGGGGCTGGCGACGCCAAATTCGCGGCAGCGGCCGCGCCATTGATCCATGTCGGCGATTTGCGCCTTCTGATGGCGCTGTTCGCAGCCACTCTCCTTTCCGCCTTCGTCGCGCACCGAATTGGCAAGCACACCGCGCTCAGAAAGATCGCACCGCATTGGAAAAGCTGGACAAACCGCAAATTTCCGATGGGCCTTGCCCTGGGTGGCACGCTTGCCATCTACCTGGGACTGGGCGCATGGCTGGGTCGATGATCCGCCCATAACCGGTCCAGCCCCGGCCCTTCTGTCGCCACATTGCCCCGCCATGATCCGGCTATAAACACCTGTCCAAACGATCAGGGGCGATCGATGAACATGCACTCCAGTGCCGTGATGGCACCCCCGCCGCCCAAGCGCATGGAAGACATGCAGCTGCAAACGGTGATGATGCGGGATATCCTTCTCAAGACGATCTTCCGCAAGAACGTCTCGACCGCGACCAACATCGCCAAAAGCGTTTGCCTGCCGGTGCCGATCACGCAGGAACTGATCGACCATGCCCGCGGGCAGCTCCTGCTCGAGGCAACGGGAACCCTGAATGCCAACAATGGCACCGAAATGGGCTACCAGCTGACCGACTCCGGAAAGGCCCGCGCGCTCGATGCGCTGGCCCAATCGGAATATTACGGCGCGATGCCGGTGCCGATTGACGTCTATTCGGAACAGATCAAACGCCAGTCGATCCGCAACATTCAAATCTCGCGCGATCAATTGACCGGTGCGATGGGTCATCTGATCCTGCCGCCCGACCTGCTCGACAATCTCGGCCCCGCCGTCGGTGCAGGCCGCTCGATCCTCATGTACGGTCCGCCCGGAAACGGAAAATCCTCGATCTCCAACGGCATTCGCGACGCCATGGGCGACAAGATCTACATCCCGCATGCCATCGAATATGCGGGCCAGGTGATCACGGTCTATGACCCCATCGTTCACACCGCCGCCGAAAACGCCTCGAGCACAACCGGCCTGCGGCTGACCAACCGGTTCGACACGCGCTATGTCTGCTGCGCGCGCCCCACGGTGATCACCGGCGGCGAGCTGTCGCTCAGCATGCTGGATCTCGTCTACAACCCGACCGCGCGCACCTACCAGGCGCCGCTTCAATTGAAATCCACCGGCGGCATCTTCATCGTCGACGACCTTGGCCGCCAAGCCGAACCGCCACAAAGCCTGATCAACCGCTGGATTGTTCCGCTTGAGGAATCGCGCGACATCCTCGCCCTGCAATCGGGCGAAAAATTCGAAGTCCCCTTCGACACGCTGGTCATCTTCTCGACCAACTTCCACCCGAACAAGATCTTTGACCAGGCCGCCCTGCGCCGCATCTTCTTCAAGATCAAGATCGACGGCCCGGATCAACAGAACTTCCTCAAGATCTTCTCGATGGTGGCGAAGAAGAAGAAAATGCAATTGTGTGAACAGTCGCTGATCCATCTTCTGAAGACCAAGTATCCGACCATCAACAATGTCTACGCGAACTATCAGCCGGTCTTCCTGATCGACCAGATGATCGCGGTGTGCGATTTCGAAGGATGGCCCTACAAAATGACCCCGGACCTCATCGACCGGGCGTGGAACAACATGTTCGTCAAGGACGAAGCCATCGTCAATTAAACCTCCGGGTGCGGGCTGTCGCGGCTCCGCACCCGGCCCGCCGATTGGTCCGCGAAAACGCCATATTTCCACTTGACGGGACGCACCGCCGCCCGTAATGACCACGGCGTTGTGGCGGTGTAGCTCAGTTGGTTAGAGCAACGGAATCATAATCCGTGTGTCCGGGGTTCAAGTCCCTGCACCGCCACCAAAATCTCCAAGCGTGACACGACGACAGCCGCCACACCAAGGTGCCTTCGAGCACGATCTGGCAAGACGGTACAAGAATACCGCTGGCCGCCTCCTTTTGGTCGATCTGGCGCGCGAAGCAAGTCTTGCCCCGCAGGATCCTCCGCTCGTTGCCGCGCCGCGTCACCTTTGCATCCACTACATCCTTTACACCCTGCCGGTCACGCGCCGCAGGCCCGCATCATCCGGTGGAAAAATTTCAGACTAAATTAATCAACAATATTTGCATTTCACCGGAATCATGTTACCCGACATTTTTAGTAAGCTATTCCAATCAAGGATAAGCGCGCTACCTCAACCTAGGAGACGACCATGACATTCAAAAGCTCTTTGATGGCATCCGCCGCGTTCGCAGTCTGCGCCACGGGTTTGCCCGCCTTTGCAGAGGGAGAGTTGAACCTTTACTCATCGCGCCACTACGACACGGATGAACGGCTTTATTCCGATTTTACCGAACAGACCGGAATCACCATCAACCGCATCGAAGGCAATGCCGACGAACTGATCGCGCGCATGGACGCCGAGGGCCAGAACTCTCCCGTCGATGTCTTCCTGACCGTCGACACCGTGCGCATGACACGCGCCAAGCAAATGGGTCTTCTGCAATCGATCGAGAGCGATGTTCTGGAAGACAGGATTCCCGCCAATCTTCAGGATGACGACAACCAGTGGTTCGCCTTCTCCAAGCGGGCGCGCATCCTCTTTTACGACGAGACCGATGTCGAAACTCCGCCCATGACCTACCAGGACATCGCCAAGCCGGAATACGAAGGCATGGTCTGCATCCGCTCCTCCTCGAACGTGTATACCCAGAACATCGTGGCCGCGCTTGTCGCGCATCTGGGCGAAGAGGCGACGCAGGACTGGGCCAATGGCGTGGTCAGCAACTTCGCACGTGATCCGCAGGGCGGCGACACCGACCAGTTGCGCGGCATCGTGTCGGGCGAATGCGATATCGCCATGGCCAACACCTATTACTTTGCCCGCGCCCTGCGCCGCGATGTCTCCGGACTGTCTGACAGCACCGACATGATCGGCTGGGTCTTCCCGAACCAGGACAGCTTCGGCGCGCATATCAATATCTCGGGCGGCGCCGTGGCCGCCAATGCCCCGAACCGGGAAAACGCCATCGAGTTCCTGGAATATCTCGCCTCCGAACAGGCACAGGAGTACTTCTCGGCGGGCAACGATGAATACCCGGTTGTCGAAGGGGCGCCGCTGGCGGACTCGGTGCAGACCCTGGGCGCGTTCGAGGAAGACGACATCCCGCTGTCGGACATCGCCGACAACATCAACGTCGCGCAGCGCATCCTGGCCGAAGCCGGCTGGAAGTAAACGCAGCTCCCCGAAAGGTTCAAGGCGCGTCCGGCCGGGCGCGCTTTTTTTGTCAGGCTCCCGGACCGGGCGTCCGGGCCTTTACCGACCCTGTGACCGGGCTTCGCTGATCTGGATGCACAGCAGGATCACCGGAACGAACCCGATCCCGGCAATCATCAGGCTGGGCACCGCCGCCCCTTGAAGCCGCTCGTCCGACGCAAGCCGGAACGCATGCACCGCCAGCGTGTCATAGTTGAACGGCCGCATGATCAGCGTTGCGGGAAGCTCCTTGATCGTGTCCACGAACACGATCAGCAAGGCCGTCAGGATGCTGGGCCGAAGCACCGCCAAATGCACATCCTTCACCGTCCCCCAGGCGCTGCGCCCCAGCACCCGCGAGGCGGCGTCGATATTCGGCGTAACCGTGGCAAGGCCGCTGTCATAGGCGCCGATGGCGGCCGCAAGAAACCGGATCATGTAGGCTGCGATCATCAGCCAGATCGAGCCGGTGATCAGCAATCCTGTCGAGATATCGAACCACGCCTCCATCCGCGCGTCGAACCAGTTGTCGAACTGCGCAAACGGTACCAGAAGGCCCACGGCGATCACGCCCCCCGGCACGGCATATCCCAGGCGCCCGACAAAAAGCGATGCCAGCGACACCCGGCTGGGCGCGACACGGTAGAAGGTGCCCAGGAAAACCGCCGCCGCAACGGTGACGACCGAGGCCACCGCCGCCAACGTCAAGGTGTTCTGGATAAAGCCGATATACCGCGGGCTGAAGATAACCTGCTGCGATCGCAGGCTCATCAGGATTAGGGTGACCGTCGGGATGATCACGCCGAAAAGCACCGGCAGGAAACACGCCATCTGCGCGCCAAAAGCCTTGCCACGCGACAGTTGAAACCGCACGAAGGGCTCGCGCCGCCCTTTCACGGCAAAGGTCGCTGCCCCCCGATTGACATGCTCCAGCGCCGCCACAAGCAGCGCAAAGCACAGCAGCCCCAACGCCAGTTGCGCCGCCGCCCCCCTGTCGGCGAGGCCGAACCAGCTGGTGTAGATACCGGTGGCAAAGGTCTGGACGCTGAAATGCGCAACGGTGCCGAAATCGGCGATCGTCTCCATCACCGCCAGCAGCGCCCCCGCCGCGATCGCCGGGCGGGCCATCGGCAAGGACACCTTGAGAAACGCGCCCACCGGCGACGCACCAAGCGACCGCGCCGCATAGAACGGTGTCGCCGCCTGGAGCCGGAACGCCGCCCGCGTCAAAAGATAGACATAAGGATAAAGCACCAGCGTCAGCATCATCGCCGCACCGCCAAGCGACCGGATCTCCGGAAACCAGTAGTCCCGCGGCCCCCAGCCCATCAGCTCGCGCAGGGTCGATTGCACGATCCCCGGATGATCCAGAACATCCGTATAGGCATAGGCAAGGACATAAGCCGGAAAGGCCAGCGGAATCACCAGCGCGATCTCCAGCATCCGTCGCCCCGGAAAATCGCATGTCACAACCAGCCACGCCGTCACCGACCCGATCAGGATACTGCCCGTGGCGACGAGAATCACCAGCAACACGGTGGTTCGCGTGTAGCGCCACAGCACGGTGTCGGCCAGCAGGCCAAGCGTGTCAAAGCTGCCGAACAGGGCCGCCGCAATCACGCCGAGGATCGGCATCAGGCAAACGGCGACAACGAAAAGGGCAAGGCTTGTTATTGCTTTGTGGTCCATCCGGCAGGCTGCTCCGATCAGTGGTCAGTTCGGGGGCGGTTTAGCGTGGAAAAAGCCCGGACGGTAGAGTTGATGTTTTTGATCGGGATTGGCAATTCCGACCGGCTCCATCAATGGATCACCGTGATCCCGAGCCAAAGCCGCCGCAGATCCCCGAACCGGCAACAGGACCTGTATTCCCCAGCGGCAAACCCCTGCGCCCGCGACCGCGCGCGTCCCGTCAAGAGCCGTCAGGTTCCGTCCGACATGGCAAGGCGGGAATTCCGGGATCAGCCCGTCTCCGGCGGGATCGGCAGCACAAGCGTGAACGTCGTCGTTCCGTCCTCGGACCCGACATCGATGCGCCCGTCATGCGCGGCGGCAATCGACAACGCGATATACAGGCCAAGCCCCAGCCCCTCCCCGTCTTCGTTCGCGCCCCTCTGGAACGGCTGGAAGAGCTTTTCGCCCATGTCGTCGGGCACTGGGTCTCCCCGGTTGGACACGGAAATCTCGATCGCGCCCGCAGCCGCCCTGCCGCGAACCTCGACAGGCGCGCCCGGCGCGCTGTGGCTCAGCGCGTTCGAGACAAGGTTCGAAATCGCCTGCGCTACGCGGGGGGCGTCACAGGTAACGGGGCGATCAAAGCAAAGATCCAGCCGGATCTCGTGGTTCTGGGACGCCGAGCGTATTTCATCGACGACATCGGTGATGGCGTGCGACAGCGGCGCATGCGGCACCGCGTTCACGGAAATTCCGCCGCCCAGACGCGCCTTGGCGTGCAGCATGATATTCTCGATCAGGTCGTTCATGCGATGGGCCGATGACCGCATGAGCGGCATCACCTGCCGCGCCTTGTCCGTCAGCGGTTCGCGTTCGAGCTGCCGAAGCCCAGCGTCGAAGGCGGCCACCGGGTTGCGCAGGTCATGCCCGAGAACGGCGACGAACTCCTCCTGAACGCGCGCCATCTCGCGTTCATGCGCCACCAGCGCATCCTGGGCCTCCAGCCGCTCTTCGGCCTCCAGGCTCCGGCCAATGATATCCGCGAACATCTCCAGCATCGCGACCGCCCTGGGGTGGGTGACGTCGCGCGGCTCGGTGTCAAGAGCGCAAAGCGTGCCGAAGAATGTGCCATGACTGCGGTAGATCGGGATGGACGCATAGCTGACGATGCCGAACCCGGCCGCGACCGGGTGGGCGCGGTAGACATCATCGGTGGCGACGTTATCGACAAGAACCTTTTGCGACGTCTCCTGCACCGACCGGCAGAACGTCGACTGCACCTCGATCTCGTCGCCCGCGGCCAGGCCGAAATCGATCTCATCCACGGTCCGGCAGGCCACCCATCGATCGGCCGTCACCCGCGCGACGGCGGCAAAGCGCATGTTCGTGGCCAGCATGACGGTTTCGAGGATCGTGCCGACAAGGTCGCTGCGCGCAAGCATGTCGATATCGGCCTGGAAATCATGCGACTTTGCCAAATAGGCGGCATGGTTCTGAATAACCGCGCTCCGAAGCGCCCCTTCACTCATAGTCCACCCCCGCAAGTGTCCCTGCCGTTTGTGTCGCACAGCCTCGGTCAAGACGCAAACCGACCCGTGGCGAACCGAAGGGGTCAGCAGCCCGCAGGAACATGCGCGCCACCACAAGGGCGCTTGAACGCATGGCGGTCTTGCTGCGGCCGGGTCTGGACCCACGGCGCATGGCCCTGCGTGACGCATCCGGGCCGCCAGCACGCTGCGCAAATACCCCTGCCCTGCACACCGCCGGTCGCGTGACGCGAAATGTGGACATTTTGTGGCAATGCCTTACTATTGCCACAAGTGGGCATGCGCCACGGCACGAGCGCATGAATCTCGAGGCAGAGCAGGATGTCGAAATACAGCATTTGGATGCTCGAAGCGTCCAACATCACTGTAAGCGGTGGGCTGTCCCTGAGTGGCTTCACCCAGGGTGACGGCAGTCACCTGGTCGGCGAGACGATACGCCTGGACACCAATGACTGGGTCGAGACCTTTCTCAAGGATGCCGGTCAGGACAGCAATTTCGACGACAACGACGGCACCCAGAGACTGCACGGCACACAGACGATCGACGGGACGACCTATTCCAACAACACGGATGTCGAGGCCGAGTATCGGCTCGTCGTTCGCGACCCCGCAACCGGCGACACCTGGGATGTTCTGGGTTACAATGTTGGCAACTCCTCGCCGGCTTATGGAACTGTCGAAGGTCTGGCCTTTGTCGGACCGGAGGGCGGCTTTCCCCCGGTCGGGGTGGACCTCGTGGTCGATAGCGCCTTCGAAGGTCCGGGCAGCTCCGGCCAACCCGCGATCGACGCGGGTGACATGGCGTCTCCGATCTGTTTCACGCGCGGCACGCTGATCTCGACGCCGCATGGCCAACGCCGGATCGAAACGCTGGCCGCGGGGGATCTGGTCCGCACGGCAGATGCCGGGGCGGTGCCGATCCGCTGGATCGGTCATCAACGCTTCGAAGCGGCCGACCTGGCGCATAATCCCAAGCTCTGCCCGGTGCGCATCCGGGCCGGGGCGATCGGCATGGGCCTGCCGACAAGAGACCTCGTGCTCTCCCGGCAGCATCGCGTGCTCATCCGCTCGCGTATTGTCGAACGCATGTTCGGCGCGCCGGAAATTCTGGTTCCGGCGATCAAGCTCATCGCGATGGACGGCATCGATGTTGTCGAAGATTTCGGCGCCGTCGAATACTGGCACATTCTTTTCGAGGATCACCAGATCATCTATTCGAACGATGCCCCGTCAGAAAGCCTCTTCACCGGCCAGGAGGCGTTGAAGGCGGTCTCTGCCGCGGCGCGGGAGGAAATCCGCCTGCTGTTTCCCGCGATATGCGATCCAGACTGTCGCCCCGACACGGCCCGCCCGATCCCGCGAAAGGGCAAACATATCGCCCGTCTGCTCTTGCGGCACCACAAGAACAGCAAGGCCTTGATGACAGCGGCCTGAGCCGGATGATCCGGAACGACGCCGGCGCGGGTTTGTCACAGGTCGGGGCCGATCCGCCCCGCGCCCTCTGGACAGACAGGCCGGCTTGGGTCCATCTGCCCGCATGTCTTCCAGGAAAGAGGCCGTCATACATGGGATTTCTGCTGCGCTGGCTCTGCGCCCTCGGTCTCGTCGCCATCACCTACAATCCGACGCCCTACAACTTTACCCGCTGGGCCATGACGGACGGGCAGGATCAGCTCTCTCTCACCGTTCTCGCCGGGCTGGTCCTGCTGGTCGGCTACATCATCTACCTGCGCGCCACCCTGCGCTCCATCGGCCCGCTCGGGATGGTGCTGGTCCTCGGCATCGTCGGCGCATTGCTCTGGGTCGCCTATGATTTCGGCCTGCTGGACATGCAAAACCGCGATCTCACCACCTGGATCGGCGTCCTCGCCCTGTCGCTTGTGCTGGGCATCGGGCTCAGCTGGTCCATCATCCGCCGCAAGCTCTCGGGCCAGGCCGATATGGACGATGTGGACGAATGACACCCGCGCCCCTTTGCTGAACAGGCACCGGCCGACCCGCCACGGGCAGATCGCGCAGACCTGATCCATCGCGCACCGCATCACGGGTTGCACCATGCCCCGCTTGGCCTTAGATACCCCCCATTCACGAATGCCATCCGGGACAGCCATGGAAAACGTCGTTCTCATCATCCACCTCCTCCTCGCGCTTTCGCTGATCGGCGTCGTGCTGCTGCAGCGCTCCGATGGCGGTGGGCTCGGCGCCATGGGCGGCGGGGGCGGCGGCTCCGTCAGCGCGCGCAGCCCCTCAACGGGCCTTGGCAAACTGACCTGGGTGCTTGCCATCGCCTTCATCTGCACCTCGCTCACGCTGACCATCTTCGCCGCCCAGAACGCCTCGGGCAGCTCGATCATGGATCGCCTGACCACCGGCTCCGGCGCCGAGGGCAGCGACGACGCGACCGATCCGCTGGGCGGAGACGGCCTGTTGCCGCCGCCATCCGTGCCGGACACCGATGCGCCGCTGGTGCCCCGCGCGGACTGACCCGCGGCACAGCCAGGACTCGGCGCGCGGCCCCCGACGGGATCGCGCGCCAGTCACTGCGCCAAAGGCCACCATCCCTTGAGGCGCACTGATCTGACCTAACATCATCTTGGGTTCGCACTTGCCTTTTGCGGGCGAATCCTCTACCGGTCAAATCCCGTGATGCTGCGTCCCCGAACGGCGCAGGTTGCATGATTTGCACCAGCTTCGCGGGAGGTTCCCTTACATGGCACGCTTCATCTTCATCACCGGCGGCGTGGTGTCCTCGTTGGGCAAGGGGCTGGCTTCGGCCGCGCTCGGCGCGCTTTTGCAAGCGCGCGGCTTTTCCGTCCGCCTGCGCAAGCTCGACCCCTATCTGAACGTCGATCCCGGCACCATGTCACCGTTCGAGCATGGCGAGGTTTTCGTCACCGACGATGGCGCCGAGACCGATCTCGATCTCGGCCATTACGAACGCTTCACCGGCGTGCCCGCGCGCAAGACCGACAGCATCTCCTCGGGCCGCATCTATACCAACGTGCTGGAAAAGGAACGCCGCGGCGATTACCTTGGCAAGACGATCCAGGTGATCCCGCATGTCACCAATGAAATCAAGGACTTCATCTCCATCGGTGAAGACGAGGTCGATTTCATGCTCTGCGAAATCGGCGGCACCGTGGGCGATATCGAGGGCCTGCCCTTCTTCGAGGCGATCCGCCAGTTTTCCCAGGACAAACCGCGCGGGCAATGCATCTTCATGCACCTCACGCTGCTGCCCTGGATCAAGGCCAGCGGAGAGCTCAAGACCAAGCCGACCCAGCACTCGGTCAAGGAACTGCGCTCCATCGGCATCGCGCCCGACATCCTTGTCTGCCGCTCCGAAGGGCCGATCCCGACCAAGGAACGCGAAAAGCTGGCGCTGTTCTGCAACGTGCGCCCCGACAGCGTGATTGCCGCGCAGGACCTCAAGTCGATCTACGAAGCCCCCCTGGCCTATCACCGCGAAGGGCTGGACCAGGCCGCGCTCGATGCCTTCCAGATCACGCCGGCCCCCAAGCCGACCCTGTCGAAATGGGACGATGTCGCCGACCGGATCTACAACCCCGAAGGCGAGGTCACCATTGCCATCGTCGGCAAATATGTCCAGCTCGAAGACGCCTATAAATCCATCGCCGAGGCACTGACCCATGGCGGCATGGCCAACCGCGTCAAGGTCAATGTCGAATGGGTCGATGCCGAGATTTTCGAAGGCGAAGATCCCGCGCCGCACCTGCAAGGCTACCACGCCATCCTGGTGCCGGGCGGATTCGGCGAACGCGGCACCGAAGGCAAGATCAAGGCAGCGCAATTCGCCCGCGAACACCAGGTGCCCTATCTGGGCATCTGCCTGGGCATGCAGATGGCCGTGATCGAGGCCGCCCGCAACGTCGCCAAGCTGCCCGCCGCCGGGTCCGAGGAATTCGACCACGAGGCCGGGAAAAAACGGTTCATCCCGGTGGTCTACCACCTCAAGGAATGGGTGCAGGGCAACCAGACCGTGAACCGCTCTGTCGCCGACGACAAGGGCGGCACCATGCGCCTGGGCGCCTACGACGCGGTGCTGACCGAAGGGTCAAAAGTGGCGGAGGTCTATGGCACGACCACCATCACCGAACGCCACCGCCATCGCTACGAGGTGGACGTGCAGTTCCGCGACCAACTCGAAGAGGCCGGCCTGCGCTTCTCCGGCATGAGCCCCGACGGCCGCCTGCCCGAGATCGTCGAATGGCCCGACCACCCCTGGTTCATCGGCGTCCAGTTCCACCCCGAGCTGAAGTCGAAACCCTTTGACCCGCATCCGCTTTTCAAGGATTTTGTCCGGGCGGCGAAGGATGTTAGCAGGTTGGTTTGAGTTAGCATGGTAGGCGAAAATAATGATGTCCGCTATTTTTCAGCACTTTCTTGGCAATCATATTTTTTGCGGATGTTTTTTGATGGAGAATACTTAGCGTCAGGCACGTGTTTCTTCGTGTTTATTAACGGCGATCCTGTTTTAATTACGAACAGGCACAATCTTACAGGTAGAAATAACTTCACAGGAAAACCCCTTAGCAAAACCTGTGGCATTCCAAATCAAGCCGTGATTACGCTTTCTCGCAGCGAGGGCGAAATAAACTACTTTGTGGACTTGGGAAACGAAGATGCCGAAGGGGATCGCCCGTGGACTGAGCACCCAACTTTGGGAGCAAGAGCTGATGTTGTGGCGCTACCTGTGGCAGAAATGCGTAATATTGTGCATTCGCAACATGGGGTCGATATCAAAAATGATTGGTACAGGTGGGATGTAGGGTCGGAGCTGTCTGTTATTGGGTACCCCTTCGGCAGAATAGGCGGGCCTTTCCCAATATGGTCGAAAGGATATATTGCATCAGAGCCAGATGTTGACGTTGGTGGGCTACCGGTATTTTTGATCGACTGCAAGTCACGACCGGGCCAGTCGGGTTCTCCAGTGTTTGCTTGGTTTCGAAAAGGCGATTTCGTCGAACATAATGGCAGAGAATATCAAGCCAAAAAACAAATGAATTATTTCTGCGGAATTTACTCTGGTCGCATAAGGTCAGACTCTGACTTGGGCATTGTTTGGAAACGCTCGACCGTTTTTGAACTTGCCAATCATGCAGCTTCAAGTGGAAAACAGCATGTAATGAACAAAGAAACCGTATTTTCAGTACCAAAGCTAAAAGACCTTGATTTTGAAGGAATTATTGAGGGCGGCTTCTAATTGATTACTGATAGTTCCTGTCGCCA